>Ga0181516_10000634_pt1 | contig 30588 bp, 29 predicted proteins | sample PEATcosm2014_Bin_25_FD_121104 | JGI IMG/M metagenome (GOLD analysis project Ga0181516, IMG submission 121104) | Peatland microbial communities from MTU Mesocosm Facility, Houghton, MI, USA - PEATcosm2014_Bin01_10_metaG | ecosystem: Environmental > Terrestrial > Soil > Wetlands > Peat | place... | reverse complement strand
TCGGCCGCCAACCAGTTGAGCGTCACCAACACCGTGGTCGACGCCATGGCCAAGGTCGCCCACGTGAACCCCGATCAAGTCTCCACCAGCAGCGTGGGTCCGACCTGGGGCTCGCAGATCACCGATCGCGCGCTCGAGGCGTTGATCATCTTCTTCATCGCGGTCGTGGCGTACATCTCGATCCGGTTCGAACCCAAGATGGCTATCGCTGCGTTCGTCGCGATGGTCCACGACCTGCTCGTCACCGTGGGGGTCTATTCACTCTTCGGCCTGCAGATAACCCCGGACACCGTGATCGCGATCCTGACCATCCTCGGTTATTCGCTCTACGACACGGTCGTGGTCTTTGACCGCGTGCGCGACAACACCGGTGGCGTGTTGAAGTCCGGCGACCTCACCTACGGCGAGATGGTGAACCTCTCAATGAACCAGACCCTGGCGCGCTCGATCAACACCTCGTTGGTGGCGATCCTGCCGGTGTTCTCGGTCCTGGTGGTGGGCGCCTACATCCTCGGGGCCACGACCCTGCAGAGTTACGGCCTGGCGTTGTTCGTGGGACTGTTGAGTGGGGCCTACTCGTCGATCTTCATCGCGAGCCCGCTGCTCGCGTGGATGAAGGAGCGCGAGCCTCGCTTCAAGGACCTCGCGATTCGTGTCGCCGCGCGCAGCGATCACCGAATCTACAGTCCCGCGAGTGCGGCGTTGCTGTCGGGTGAGAACATCCAGCGCGCCGCGGGGGCCCCGCGCGCGCAGCGCACCTCCTCGACGATCCTCGCGCCACGCGCCCGGAAGCGAAAAAGGCGATAACGCGCCGGTAGGCTGGCTCCATGGTCAGCCTCACCAACCGGTCCTCAGCCGACCCCGCGCTGATGAGCTCGATTGAGCGCCTCGTGGGGCGTTTCCTCGAGCACCACGAGTCCGGTGACGTCGAACTGATCCGCCGGGCGGGACTCGTCGCGATTAACGCCCACGAGGGCCAGTTGCGCCGCACCGGCGAGCCCTACGTGACCCACCCCATCGCGGTCGCGGACATCACGGCCGACCTGGGCATGGACGAGCCGACCATCGCCGCCGCCCTGCTGCACGACGCCGTCGAGGACACCGGGGTGACGACCGAGTGGCTGGCGCGTGAATTCGGCGAGCAGGTGGCGGCCGTGGTCGACGGCGTGACCAAGCTCGACCGACTCGAGTTCGACTCCAAAGAGGCCCAGCAGGCGGCGACCATTCGAAAGATGTTCATCGCCATGGCCCAGGACTGGCGGGTGCTCTTGATCAAGCTCGCCGACCGACTGCACAACATGCGCACGATCTCGGTGATGCCGATGAATCGCCAGCGCGCCATCGCTCAAGAAACGCTCGACGTCTACGCGCCGCTCGCGCACCGCCTCGGTGTCCAGCAGGTCAAGTGGCAACTCGAGGACCTCAGTTTCGCCACGCTGCACCCCAAGCGCTACGCCGAGATCGAGCAGATGGTCGCCGCGCGTCAGCCCGAGCGCGAGGCGTACCTCGGCGAGGTCATGGAGACGCTGCTCGACAAACTCGCGACCTTTGACATCAAGGCCGAGGTGAAGGGCCGACCCAAGCACTTCTGGAGCATCTACGAGAAAATGGTCGTGGGCGGCAAGGAGTTCGACGAGATCTTCGACCTGGTGGGTATCCGGATCATCGTCGAAGAGGACCGTGACTGCTGGGCGGTGCTCGGGGCGATCCACGCCCTCTGGTCGCCGGTCCAGGGCCGCTTCAAGGACTACATCAACTCGCCCAAGTTCAACCTCTACCAGTCCCTACACACGACGGTCATTGGTCCGCGCGGCAAGTCCGTCGAGGTCCAGGTGCGCACCAACGAGATGCACCGCCGCGCCGAGTTCGGCGTCGCCGCGCACTGGAGTTACAAAGAAGGCGCCTCGAGCCGCGAGATCGCCTGGATGCAGCGCCTCGCCGACGTCGAAGAGGAGGAGGCGGACCCGATTGCGTTCCTCGAGGCGCTCAAGCTCGACCTCGGCGGTGACGAGGTCTACGTCTTTACGCCCAAGGGCCGGGTGATCGCCCTGGTCGAGGGCGCGACCACGATCGACTTCGCCTACGCCGTGCACACCGAAGTGGGCCACCACTGCGTGGGCGCCAAGGTAAACGGGCGACTGGTCCCCTTAGAGACGGTCCTGCACTCGGCCGACGTCGTCGAGATCGTCACGTCCAAGAACGATTCGTCGGGACCGTCGAGGGACTGGCTCAACATCGTCGCCTCCTCGCGGGCCAAGTCCAAGATCCGCCAATGGTTCCAGCGCGAACGACGCGAGGACGCCATCGAGGGCGGTCGCGAAGAACTGACCAAGGCACTGCGCCGCGAGGGCCTGCCCATCGCGACGTCGCTGTCCTCGAGCGCCCTGGACGCGGTCATCAGTTCGATGAACTTAGAGGACCTGGACGCGTTGTTCATGGCGATCGATTCGAACCAGATCTCGGCGCTCGCGGTCGTCCAGCGACTGCGTCGCGAACTGCACGGTGGCGACGCCGAGCAACTGCCCACGACCGTCACGCGCGCACCGCGCGCCAATCGCACCGCGCGCCGCTCGGCGGGCGTCTACGTCGAAGGACTCGACGACGTGATGATCCACTTGGCGCGGTGTTGTTCGCCCGTGCCCGGGGACCCCATCATGGGTTTCATCACTCAGGGCCGCGGGGTCTCGATCCACCGCGACGACTGCTCGAACGCGGTCGCCCTCGCGCACCGGCTCGGCGAGCGCATCATCGACGTCGAATGGGACGGGTCCACGGGCGCTCAGTACCGCGCGGTCCTCGAGGTCATGGCCTTTGACCGGTCGCGACTGCTCCTGGACGTCTCCAAGATTGTCGCCGAGTACCACCTCAACATCATCTCGAGCTCGACGACGACCTCGGGCTCGCGCATTGTCCGCATGGTCTTTGACGTCGAACTGGCCGACCCCGCGCACCTCAGTAGTCTCTTGGCGGCGCTCAAGAGCGTGGACGGTGTCTTTGACGCCTTCCGCCAACTACCGGGACAGAACAAGACTTCATGAGCGAACCGTCGCAGTTCCAGGCGCCCGTGGGAACTCACGACGTGCTGGCGCCGGACTCGGCCCGGTGGGAAGGGCTGCTCGCGACCTTCGCGGACTGGGCGCACCGTTACGGGTTTTCACTCGTGATCACGCCGGTGTTCGAGGACGTGGGCGTGTTCAACCGGGGCATCGGCGAAGCGAGCGACGTCGCGAGAAAAGAGATGTACGTCTTCACCGACCGTGGGGAACGCACCTACGCGCTGCGACCCGAGGGCACCGCGCCGGTCGTGCGCGCCTTCATCCAGCACCAACCGACCACGCCGTTCAAGGCGTGGTACTTCACGCCGGCCTTTCGCTACGAGCGTCCCCAGGCGGGTCGCTACCGCCAGCACCACCAGGTGGGCGTCGAGGTGCTCGGTACCGACGACCCCGCGATTGACGTCGAGGTCATTGCGTTGGCCCAGCGCTTCTTCGAGGCGATCGGTCTCACCCGTTTTCGGCTTCTCATCAACTCCATGGGTCACGCGCAGTGCCGGGGCGCCTACGTGACGTTGTTGCGCGCGCACCTCGAGGCGCACGCCGACGAACTGTGCGACGAACACCAAACATCGTGGCGCGAGAACCCGCTGCGGGTACTGGACTGCAAGGATCCGGCCTGCGTGGCGGTGACTTCGCGGGGTCCGATGCTGATCGACCACCTCTGTGCGGACTGTCGCGCGCACTTTGACGCGGTCCTCGAGGGACTGGGCCGGCTCGGCGTGGCGAGCGAGCTCAGTCCGCGACTCGTGCGGGGCTTTGACTACTACACCCGTACGACCTTCGAGTTCGTTGCCGACGCCCTCGACGGGGCCCAGAACGCCATCGGCGGGGGAGGGCGCTACGACGGCCTGGTCGAGCAGCTCGGTGGCAAACCCACGAGCGGCATCGGCTTTGGCAGCGGTGTCGAGCGACTATTGCTCACGCTGGCGGCCGAGGGGGTACCCGCAACGTTCTCGCGCGCCCTGGAAGTCTTCGTCGTGGACACGACCGGTGAAGACGCCGCGGGCCTACTGCTCGACCGTCTGCGTTCGGCGGGCATCGCGAGTGACCGCGCCTACGACCAGCGCTCGATGAAGGCCCAGATGAAGGTGGCCGACCGATCGGGCGCGCGCCTGGCGTTGCTGATCGGACCCCAGGAGTTGGCCGCGCGCGAGGTTACGATTAGGGACCTGCGCAGCGCTGACCACGAACAGGACCAGCGCCGCGTCCCCGACCAGGACGTCGTCTCGACCATCCTCCAACTACGACAAGCGAAGTGACCATGTCCACGAACTTTGAAGCCACGAGCCTGCGCGACTACCTGTGCGCCTCGGTGAACTCCTCGATGGTGGGCGAGCGGGTCAGCGTCTGCGGGTGGGTCGCCAAGCGTCGCGAACACGGCGAGCATCTCGCCTTCCTCGACCTGCGCGATCGCTCGGGCGTCCTCCAGGCGGTCGTCGAGGGATCGGTGGAGGTACGTCCCGAGTTCGTGGTGCGCGTTTCGGGCACCGTGACGCCGCGTCCGACAGGCACGGTCAATGACCGTCTGGCGACCGGTGAGGTCGAACTGACGGACTGTCGCGTCGAGGTGCTCGCGGTCGCCGACCCGCCGCCCTTCCAACTCGACGACCGCGTCGAGATCGACGAACAGGTCCGACTGCGTTACCGGTACCTGGACCTGCGCCGCGAGAACATGCAGGCGAACCTGCGACTGCGCGCCAAGGTCAACGCGACGTTACGTCGCGCGATGGACGAGCAGGGCTTCTGTGAAGTGGAGACGCCGCTGCTCTGGGCGCCGACCCCCGAGGGCGCGCGTGAGTTCGTGGTGCCCTCGCGACTGCACCCCGGGGAGTTCTACGTCCTGCCCCAGAGTCCCCAGATCGCCAAGCAACTCCTGATGGTAGGGGGTTTTGATCGCTACTACCAGATCGCGCACTGCATGCGCGACGAGGACCTGCGCGCGGACCGCCAGTTCGAGTTCACCCAACTCGACCTCGAAGCGAGCTTCGTCACCCAAGACGACGTGCTCGGTTTCGTCAGTCGCGCCGTGCTCGACGCCGCCGAGGCGGCGACGGGCGTGCGTCCCGGTGCGGTGCCCTCGATGACCTGGGCGCAGGCGCTCGACCTTTACGGTACCGACAAGCCCGACCTGCGCTTTGGCATGACGCTCGTGGATTTGTCGGCGGCCTTCGCGACCACCGAGGTCAAGGCCTTCGCCGCTTCGACCGTGAAGGCAATGCGCGTACCGGGTGGCGCGAGTTTCACGCGTAGTCGCCTCGACCAGTTGACCGAACAGGCCAAGGATCTCGGCGCCCAGGGTCTCGCCTGGTTCAAACTCACCCCCGAAGGACTCGACTCGCCGCTCGCGCGGTTCCTGAGCGAGGACGAGGTCAACGCCGTGCGCGGTGTCGATCAGGCCGAGGTCGGTGACGTTGTCTTTTGTGTCGCCGACGAGTACGCCACCGCGTGCAAGGTACTCGGGGCGCTGCGCGTGACGCTCGGATCGCCGCCGGTGGGCGAGGGTCCCCACCACTACGTCTGGGTCACGGAGTTCCCGATGTTCGAGGGGATCGACGAGGACGGCCACCTGATGGCGGCCCACCACCCCTTTACGATGCCCCACCCCGAGGACCTCGACCTGATCGAGACCGAACCCCTGAAGGTTCGCTCCCAGGCCTACGACCTGGTTCTCAACGGGTGGGAACTGGGCAGCGGGTCGGTGCGTATCCACCGCGCCGACATCCAGTCGCGTATCTTCAGCGCGCTTGGTATCACCGACGAGGAGGCCGAGAGTCGCTTCGGGTTCCTGCTCGGCGCCTTCAAATACGGCGCGCCGCCGCACGCGGGTTTCGCCTTCGGGATCGACCGGCTGGTGGCGATCTTCGCGGGCGAGGAGAACATCCGCGAGGTCATCGCCTATCCCAAGACTCAATCGGGTGCGGACCTGATGACCGGGGCGCCCAAGGCCATCGGCGCGCGGCAACTGCGTGAGCTGCGCGTCACGCTCACGCCCAAGGGCTAGTGACGTCGCTCTTCGACGACGCCCTCGCTCGACGCCTCGCCGAGGCGGCGCCGCTCGCCGAAGCGCTGCGACCACGCACCCTGGACGAAGTCGTGGGTCAGGACCACCTGGTGGGTGCGAACGGTCCACTGCGACGATTCGTCGAAGCCACGACGCTCACCTCGATGATCCTTTGGGGTCCCGCCGGCACGGGCAAGACCACGCTGGCGCGCATCGTCGCGAGCTCGGCGGGTTACGCCGAGGAGAGTCTGTCGGCGGTGAGCGGCGGCGTGAAGGACGTGCGCGACGCCATGGGACGCGCCCGCGAACGTCTCGGTGAACGCGGCCAGCGCACCGTCTTGTTCATCGACGAGGTGCATCGTTTCAACAAGGCCCAGCAGGACCTCTTGTTACCCGCGACCGAGACCGGCGAGATCGTGCTCATCGGGGCGACGACCGAGAATCCGTACTTCGAGGTGAACGCCGCTTTGATGAGTCGATGCACGCTCTGGCGCGTGCGCGCGCTCGGTGAGGCGGACATCGGGGTCCTGCTCGAGCGCGGGGCGCGACTGCGCGGGGTGGAAGTGAGCGGCGAGGCGTCGGCGGCGCTCGCGAGTTCGGCCGACGGCGACGCTCGATCGGCCCTGACGACACTCGACACCGCGATCATCCTCGCGCGCGGCACCACCACGGGTCCGGTGCTGGTCGAACTCGAGCACGTCTCCCAGGCGCGCGACGGACGCATCTACCACCAGTCCGCTGATTCGCACTACGACCAGGTGAGCGCGTTGATCAAGTCGATACGCGGCTCGGACCCCGACGCCGCGCTCTACTGGCTCGTCACGTTGCTCGAGAGCGGCGAGAGTGCGCGATTCCTCGCACGCCGCCTGGTCATTCTCGCCAGCGAGGACGTGGGCTTGGCCAACTCGAACGCGTTGCTGGTCGCCGAGGCCTGCGCGCGCGCCGTCGAGTTCGTGGGCTTGCCCGAGGCTCGTCTCAACCTCGCGCACGCCACCTTGTTGTTGGCGCTCAGTCCCAAATCGAACTCAGCGACCCGAGCGCTCGGCGAGGCCACGGCGGCGGTACAACGCGGCGGACTCGTGGAGGTCCCCGAACACCTGCGCGACGCCCACTACGCCGGCGCTGCGCGCGAGGGATTTGGTCGCGACTACCTCTACCCGCACGACTACCCCGGTGGGTGGGTGGACCAGACCTACCTGCCCGCGACGCAACTCGGTACGCACTTTTTCGACCCGTCGGTCCATGGTGCCGAACGTGCCCTGGTCGAGCAGTGGCGCGATCAAACGGGGGTCCCGGACCCGGGTGTTCTTGACCCGCCGGTAGAGTAAAGGCCGTGGAAGCCGCCCAACTTCGCTCTATTTTCATGGATTACTTCGCCCAGAACGGCCACACGGTCGTGCCGTCGGCGAGCCTGATCCCCCACGACCCGTCGCTGCTGTTCACGGTCGCGGGCATGGTGCCCTTCAAGCCCTATTTTCTGGGCGAGGAGGTGCCGGCCTTTAACCGGGCGGTATCGATTCAGAAGTGCTTTCGCGCCGCGGACATTGATCAGATCGGCACCACCCAGCGCCACCTGACGTTCTTCGAGATGATGGGCAACTTCTCCTTCGGCGACTACTTCAAGGAGGGTGCGATCCAGTTCGCCTGGGGGCTCATCACCGAGGGATTCGGGCTCGATCCCGAGCGGCTCTGGGTGACAGTGCACACCAGTGACGACGCCGCCGAGGAACTCTGGCGCGACATGATCGGCGTCGCGCCCGGGCGCATTCAGCGGCTCGACGAGGACAATTTCTGGGACATGGGCGAGACCGGTCCCTGCGGACCGTGTTCGGAGATCTTCTTTGACAAGGGACCCGAGTTCGGCGAGGACGGAGGACCGGCCCTGGGCGGCGAGGACCGTTTCGTCGAGTTCTGGAACCTCGTGTTCATGCAGTACGAGAAGGGGCTCGGCGGTTCATTGCTCGAACTGCCCAAACAGAACATCGATACCGGGGCCGGTTTCGACCGCGTGCTGGCGATTCTAAACGGCGTGGAATCGGTGTTCGCGACCGACCTGTTTCACCCGTTGATCGAGACCGCCGCGCGTTCGATCAACGTCGCCTACGGCGCGAATGAGGACACCGACGTCGCCATTCGCCGCATCGCCGACCACGGACGCGCGATGACGTTCCTCGTCTCAGACGGCGTGTTGCCCTCGAACGAGGGACGCGGGTACGTCCTTCGACGCATCATCCGACGCGCCATCCTCGCCGCGCGCCGCAGTGGTTCGGAGGCGAGGCTGTGTGCGGCGCTCGTGGACGCCACCATCGACAAGATGGGCTCGGCGTACCCGGTACTCGTTAAGGACCGCGAACTGATCATCGAGGTGCTCGAGCGCGAGGAGGCGGGATTCGCGCGCACGCTGCGCACGGGCCTGTCGTTGCTCGAAGAGGCGCGCGACGAAGTGGTGCGCTCCGGCTCGACGGTGTTCCCGGGCGACGTCGCCTTCAAGTTGCACGACACGCACGGCTTTCCCGTCGAGTTGACCGACGAGATCGTGGCCGAGTCGGGCCTCACGGTCGCGCGAGCGGACTTCGACGCGGCGATGGCCGAGCAGCGCCGTCGAGCGCGCGCGGCCGCCAAGACCCTCAACGTCGCCGACGAGGCGCAGTACCGCGACCTGGTCGAACGCTACGGTACGACCGAATTCGTGGGTCGTGACGTCGCGCGCTACAGCGTCGAGACCACGGTGCTCGCCTTGTTGGTGGGCGAGGACGGCACGAGCGAGCTGTTCCTCGATTCGACACCCTTCTACGCCGAGTCGGGCGGTCAGGTCGGCGACGTCGGCGCGATCGTCACCGAGACGGGTCGTTTCGAAGTGACCGACACCCAGAACGTGGCGGGCGGACTCTTCGCCCACCGCGGGCGTGCGACGGGCGAGGTGCTCCCGGGCCAGGTCGCCGTCGCCACGATCGATCCCGCACGACGCGAGGCGACCCGACGTAACCACACCGCGACGCACCTCTTGCACGCCGGACTGCGCGAGGTCCTGGGTGACCACGTGCGCCAGCAGGGCAGTTACGTGGGCCCGGACCGGTTGCGCTTCGACTTCAGCCACGGGGCGCCCCTGCAACACGAAGAACTCGGGGAGCTGTTGACGCTGGTGAACTCGGACGTGGTGGAAAACGACGGGGTCCAGACCGTCCAGACCTCCAAGCAGGAGGCCGAGAAGATGGGTGCGATCGCGTTCTTCGGCGACAAGTACGGCGAGCGCGTGCGCGTCGTACGCGCGGGGCCGCACAGCCTCGAATTCTGCGGGGGCACGCACGTAGACCGACTGGGCGACATCGGACAGATCCAGGTTCTGAGCGAGGCCTCGATCGGATCCAACACGCGACGACTCGAGGCGGTGAGCGGGCTGGGCGCGCACCGGCACACCCTCGAGCTCGAACGCGCCCTCGGTGCCGTGGCGACGATGCTCAAGGTCGCCAGTGACGACGTGGTGCCCGCGCTCGAACGCCTCGTCGAGCGCCAGCGCGAGGTGGAAAAGGAGGTCGCCGCGCTTCGCCAGCGTGAGCTCTCGACACTCGCCGAGCAGCTACTGGCCTCCTCGGACGCGCCGGTACTCGTGGCGCGCGTGGATGGCTACCCGGGCGAGCAACTGCGCACCCTCGCCGCGGACGTGCAACGCCGCGGGCGCCGGGCGGTCGTGTTGGTCGGCTCCGCCGAGGACAAGGTATCGATCGCCGTGGCGAGTGACGAGTCGCTCGACGCCCAGTCCACGGTCAAGACGCTCGCCGCCCTGGTGGGAGGGGGTGGTGGCGGTTCGCCGCGACTCGCACTCGCGGGCGGGCGCGACGCGTCGGGCATCGATCGCGTACTCGCCGCTGCCGCGGACCTCTAGGTATGTCGCGCGTACTCGGGCTCGATCCCGGCACGAAACGCTGTGGGGTCGCGGTCTCGAACACCCAGCGAACCATGGCCTTTCCCCGTCCCGCCTTCGCCGTGAACGACGCCCTGCTCGTGCGACTCGAGGCGCTCGTGGACGAGGAGTCCATCGGACTGGTGATCGTGGGGCGTCCCCTCGCCCTCGCCGGACACGAGACGGCGAGCACGCTCGAGGCGAACGCGCTCTATCACTCGATCAGTGAACGGTTGCACCACGTGACGGTCTTGCAGTGGGACGAACGCTTCACCACGCTCGAGGCGCAGAAGTCGCTCGCCGCGGCGGGCATGCGCGCGCGTGAGCAACGCGACCACGTCGACTCGGCCGCCGCGGTGATCATGCTGCAAAACTATCTCGATGGTCTCCATGTTCTTTAGGTCGTGGCGACGCCTGCTCGCACTCGGGGTCGCGGTCCTCGTCGTGCTCGTGGTCGTCGGTTGGTTCCTCCTCCAGGCGTACCCCCTGGGTGGTTCGGGCCGCGAGGCGTACGTGACGGTGCACTACGGGGATTCGCTCGGCATGATCGCGAGCGAGATGCAGCGCGAGGGCGTCATCAGTTCGACCTTCGCCTTTCGCGTCGACCTGACGCTCTTCGGGTCGCCGACGGTGATCCCGGGCACCTACGCCATGCCCCAGGGCGCGTCGTTCTCCGATTTGAAGTCCATCCTGTCCAACCCGCCCAACGTGGTAGCGGTGCCCTCGGGTTACACGTTGCACGAGATCGCGCAGGAAGTCGCCGCGCACACGTCGAATTCCTTCGGGGACCAGTTCGTCGCCGACGAGTCGGTCCTCGCCAAAGAGAACTCGTTCGGGTCCTCGGGTTCACTCGAGGGGCTCGTCGGGCCGGGGGACTACGTCCTGAGCCCGGGCGAAACGCCCATGGAACTGCTCGACCAGATGACCGCCTCGTTCGACCAACTGGCGGCATCGGTGGGACTCACGCCCACGACGACCGTGGACGGACTGGACGCCTACCAATTGGTGACCGCCGCGTCGATCGTCGAGAAGGAGGGCTACTACCCCGAGAACATGCCCAAGGTCGCTCGCGTGATCTTGAACCGCCTCGCGCGCGGCGGACCACTGCAGATGGACTCGACCGTCGAGTACTACTTCAACCAAGACGGCGGCACTGTCACCCCGGCCATGCTCGCCACCGTGACCCCCTACAACACCTACTTGAACGTCGGACTCACCCCCACGCCCATCTGCACGGTCTCGAAGTACTCGTTGTCGGCGATTTTGCACGCGCCAGCGGGTTCGTGGCTCTACTTCGAGTTGGTGAATAAGAATGGCCGAATGCAGTTCTCCACGACCTTCGCCCAGCAACTGGCCGCCGAGGCGCTCGCTGCGAAGAACGGAATCTCGTGAAGTGGCGCCTGGGCGTCGTGGGTTCGCCCATCGAACATTCCCTGTCGCCCGCGTTGCACGAGGCGGGCTTGCGGCTCGCGGGTCTGAAGGGCAGCTCGTCCCTCGTCGAACTCGGTGAGCAGGACGCGAAGAAGCTGGGCAAGTGGATGGGCAAGAACTACGACGCGTTGTCGGTGACGATGCCGCTCAAGCGCGCGGCGCTCGCGTACTGCGCCGAACTGGACGACGTCGCTTCGCGAATCGGCGCGGTCAACTCACTGCGGTGGCACGACGGTCGGATCGAGGGTGCGAACACCGACGGCGCGGGCTTCCTCCAAGCGCTGTTCGCGACCTTCGGCGTCTCGGCCGACAACCTGCACGCCGTGGTACTCGGATCCGGGGGAGCGGCGCGCGCGATCGTGGACGCGTTGGTCGCCCACGGCGTCAGTTCGGTCGCGGTGCACGCTCGATCCACTGACCAGGTCGACCAGTTGAGCGCGGCGTATCCCAACGTGTTCGGCCACATGCTCGTCTACCGTCCGGTGGACCTGATCGTGAACACCATCCCCGAACCCGCTCGCGGTGCCGAGTCGGCGGTGATCCAGGGCGTCACGCCCGAGACGGTCGCGGTGGACGTGACCTACTCGCCGGTGATGTCGGCCTGGCGCGAGATGTACCGGGCGGCGGGGTGCCGCACGCAGAACGGTTTGGGCATGCTGGCCTACCAGGCCGCGGGTCAGATGAGCTGGTGGTTCGGCGTCGAGGTCGACGGGGCCGAGTTGCTGAAGGTGATCTCGTGACCGACACGCTCGTCGCGTGGACCTCGAAGCTGCGTAGTTCGGACCGCATGGACTACAGCCTCGCGGCGGGTCTGGTCGCGCTCGGTCTCGTCGGTGTGGGCATGATCTACAGCGCGACGCGCCAGGCGCTCGTGAACGCCGGCTACAACGGCCACTACTACCTCGAGCGCCAGGGCGAGTTCTTCGTAATCGGCGTGGTGGCGATGTACTTGGTGTCCCTGATTGACTACCGACGCCTCGAGATCGTCGCCACGCCGCTCTACGTCTGTTCGTTGCTCGGCCTAATGGGCGTCTTCGTGATTGGCCAGAGTGCGCTCGGGGCCCAGCGGTGGTACAACCTGGGCTTCGTGCAGATTCAGCCGAGCGAGTTCACCGTGCTCGCGATCATCCTCGCGATCGCCACCTTCTGTGCGCGGCGTCCCGAGGGGCTCACCATGTACGACGTGTCACGGTTATTGGTGATGGCGGTCGTCCCGTTGGCGCTCATCATCAAGCAGCCCGACCTGGGCACGTCGACGATTATCGTGCTCTGCGTGGCGGCGATGTTGGTGGTCGCCGGTGTGCCGCCGCGCTTCATGACGTTCCTCGCGATCGTGGGTTCGATCGGTCTCGTCGCGGCGACGTATCTGGACCTGTTGAAGAAGTACCAGGTCGACCGGTTCGTCTCGTTCCTGCATCAGAACTCGACCAACCCCGCCTTGCAGGCGCTCATCTACGAGGTCAACAACGCCAAGAGCGCCATTGGTTCGGGGGGCATCCACGGGGCGGGCCTCTTCCGCGGACTCCAGACGGTGCTTGGCTACGTGCCCGAGCAACGCACCGACTTCATCTTCACCGCCATTGGCGAGCAGTTGGGTTTCCTCGGCTCGGCGTTCATTGTCCTGTTGCTCGGTTTCGTCGCGTTTCGCATCTTCATGATTGGTCGCCAGGCGAAGGACACCATGGGCCGACTGTTGTGCCTGGGCATCTTTATCTTCTTCGCCTTCAGCTGCTTCGAGAACATCGGCATGACGATGGGCATCATGCCCGTGACCGGAATCCCATTACCCCTCCTCAGTTACGGGGGGTCCGCGGAGTTGGTCTTTTTCGTCGCGGGCGGGGTCGTGCTCTCGGTCTCTCGTCGTAGTGGCAATTAGGGTTGGTGCCGATGAGCGACGCCGACGCGACCCCCAACGTGATCGAGGACTCCGAGCCGACCGCCGTCGTGCCCGAGGGCGCGAGCGCGACACCGAGCGACGCCGCCGCCGACCCGGTCTTTCGGGTGATGAACGTCGAGTCGGTCACCTTCGACCTCGGCGACCCCTCGCCCCAGGTCCACTTGATGGAGGGCGAGGCCCCGTACCGGCACCTGAGCGTGCCCATTGCCCTGCCCGAGGCGCAGGCCCTGCACGCCGCGATGCACAACCTGACCGGACGCCGTCCTTCGACCCACGAACTCGCCTCGGCGATCATCCGCCAATTCGCGGCGGACATCATCGCGGTGCGCGTGACTCACTACGACGCCGGCGTCTTCTACGCCGAACTCGACGTGATGACCCCACGGGGCCGCGAGGTGTTTGACGCGCGTCCGAGCGACGCGTTCATTCTGGCTTTACGTCAGGCGGTGTCGGCGCCGATCCTGTGCGACGAACAGGTGCTCGCGCAGTTCTACGTCAGTTGAGATCGAGTTCGAGCACCTGGCCGCCACGGAACTCCATGGCGTTCTCGTCCGAGATCCGCAACAAGATCGCCACGATGACGTAGTTGGCGACCAGTGAACTACCGCCGTAGGCCATGAAGGGAAGCGTGATGCCCGTAAAGGGCAAGATGCGCAAGACGCCGGCCATGATGAAGAAGGCCTGAAAGCCCATGGTCGCGGTGAGCGCCGCGGCGGTGAGCCGCACGAAATCCGAATGGGCGCGTTGGGCGATACGAAAACCTTCGCCGACGAAGGCCACGAACAGGCACAGCACGAGGATGATGCCGAGAAAACCGAGTTCCTCGCCCACCGCCGCGAAGATCATGTCTGAGGTGATGAACGGGATATTGCCCGACTGTCCGAGACCGAGTCCCGTGCCGGTGACCCCGCCCGCGGCGAGCGAGAACCAGCCCAGGCCCAACTGGTCCGAGATGGCCCAGTGCGCGGCCGACCACGGATCGAGCCAGAAAGCGATGCGCGAGTGGACCTGGGTGAAGTAGTGAGCGGCGACGTAGGCGCCGCCCGCGAAGAGACCCATGCCGAGTACGACGTAGGTCTTGAGACCCGTGGTGACCCAGAGCAGAGAGAGGAACAACGCGAAGAGCAGCAGGGCGAATCCGATGTCGTTCTCCGCGCCAAGGATGGCGAGCGAGAAGCCCCACGCGGCGAGGATGGGCAGCAGTGTGCGCGGCGGCACGATCAGTTTTGGACCTAGGCGTTGGGACGGAGTCGAAAGCAGCTGACGGTTGGAGGCGAAGTAGGACGCGAAGAAGAAGGCGAGCAGGATTTTGGCGAGTTCGATGGGTTGAAAGGAGATGGGTCCGACCACGACCCACAGTCGCGCGCCGTTGATCTTCTCACCGACGTGGGGAACGAGGGGAAGGAGCATCAACAGAATCGCCGCGCTGAGCGTGAGGTACCGGTACCGGTCAAGGTCGCGCACGCGTGTGACGAACTTGAGCGTGAGCACGACGCCCACCGCGCTCACGAAGAACCAGAGTGCCTGGTAACTCGCGTTGGTCGGGTTCCAGCGCGCGATCTCGACGTAGCCAATGCCGTTAAGTAACGTCGCGATCGGCAACAGCACTTGGGAGGCGTGGGGTGCGTAATGGCGAATCGCCACGTGCATACCGAGCGATATTGCGACGATGCTCGCGAGGAAGAGCCAGATTCGAGGTGGCATGTGACCTTGGGCGCCGTAGGAGGCGAGCACGTAAAAAGCGGTCACGATGATCCAGGCGAGGGCCATCAGACCCAACTCAGTCGATCGTGACGTCTTGGTGACGAGAGTTTGACCGTACGGCGGCGGGCTTTTCGTCGCGTGTTTCGCCATAAATCAAGGTTAGTCGTAGCATGTTCGCTACGACTTTCATTGGATGAGAAAGAGAACGCCGCATGCCGATCGACCTCCTCGCGTACGGACCCGAGCGGTTCTCGAGTCGCGAACTGTCGAGGCTCGAGTTCGGCGCTCGACTCTTGGACCTCGCCGACGACCAGACGTTGCCCATCCTCGAACGTTTCAAGTTCGTGGCGATCTTCGCGGACATGGTCGACGAGTTCTTCCAGGTGCGCGTGGTGAGTCTCGAGGACAAGGTCGCCGCCGGCGTGCAGACGCCCTCGGTCGACGGCATCCGACCGCGTCAACAGCTCTCGGCGATCCGTGAACGCGTGCTCTCACTCGTCGAGCGACAGGACCGGATCGTACTCGACTCGCTACTGCCCGAACTGGCCGAGCACGGCATCGAAGTGGTGCACTACCGTGACCTCGACGACGACGAAAAGAAACGCTTGACCAAGTACTTCGACGAGAACGTCTATCCGGTTCTGACGCCACTCGCGGTCGACCCGGGTCATCCTTTTCCGATGATCTCGAACCTCTCGCTCAACATCGCCGTCACGGTGCGTGACGACAGCACCGGCGAGGAGCGTAGTGCCCGCGTGAAGGTGCCCAACTCGCTGCCGCGTTTCTTGCAGGTCGCCGAGAACCGTTGGTGCCTGCTCGAGGACCTCATAATGGAGAACCTCGGCCAATTGTTCCCCGGGATGCGCATCGGACGCGCGGACCTGTTTCGCGTGACGCGCAACGCGGACCTCACGCTCGAAGAGGACGAGGCGGATGACCTGCTCGTCGCGCTCGAGGTCGAGCTGCGCCGTCGCCGCTTCGGCGAGGCGCTGCGTGTGGAGATCCAAAGCGGCATGTCGCCGGACTACCTCGAGTTGCTCGTCGCCCAACTCGAACTGGACCGTTCCAACGTCTACGTCACCGACGCACCGCTTGGTCTGCACGACCTGTGGACGCTGTACGCGATCGACCGACCAGACCTCAAAGGCGAAGGTTGGTCGCCCATCACGCCCAAGCGCCTGCTCGACGGGGACCACGTAGGCGACATCTTCGCCGCCATTCGCGAAGGGGACATTCTGCTGCACCACCCCTACGAGTCCTTCACCGACTCAGTCGAGGTCTTCATCGCCCAGGCGGCCAATGACCCCAAGGTGGTCGGTATCAAGCAGACGCTGTATCGCACGTCTGGTGACTCGCCGATCGTGGCCTCACTGATCCAAGCGGCCGAGCGCGGCAAGCAGGTCGTCGCGCTCGTGGAACTGAAAGCCCGCTTCGACGAGGCCGCCAACATCGAATGGGCTAAGGCCCTCGAAGACGCGGGCGTGCACGTGGTCTACGGCGTGGTGGGTCTTAAGACGCACTCGAAGACCGCGTTGGTGGTGCGCAGTGAGGGCGACTCCACCGTGCGCTACGCGCATATCGCGACGGGTAATTACAACGCCACGACCGCGCGTCTCTACGAGGACTTCGGTCTGCTCACCAGTGACCCGCAGATTACCCACGACGTCGGTGAACTGTTCAACTTCTTGACGGGCTTCGCACGCAATGGTAACTACGAGAAACTGATCGTGAGCCCCACCTCCACTCGTACTCGCGTGATCGAGCTCATCAACTCCCAGCGCGACATCGGTGCGAGCGGTCGCATCGCGATCAAGGTGAACGGTCTCACCGATCCCGCCGTGATCGACGCGCTCTACGAGGCGAGCAACGCCGGGGTCGAGATACGTCTGGAGGTGCGCACGTTGTGCTGTCTTCGACCTGGAGTGAGCGAGCTATCCGAGAACATCACGGTGCACAGTCTGGTGGGCGAGTTCCTCGAGCACTCGCGCGTGTTCATCTTCGGCCAACCTGGTTACGGAACGTACTCGGTGTTAATTGGATCGGCCGACCTCATGGAGCGCAACCTCGACCGTCGCGTCGAGGTGCTAGTACCGATCGAAGACCCCCTCCTACAGTCCGAACTGCACGAAGCCTTCGAGATCACGTGGCGCGACGACTTGTTCACCTGGGCGCTCGGCACTGACCGGCGCTGGCGTCGACTCCAGCCGGTCAATCTTTTCTCGGCGCAGGCCGAGTTCAAACGTCTGGAGACGTCGCTGTCGCGCTCGGTCCCCCAGCTGTAAGGGGACTCTTTCGCCATTGCAGACTGGCGTACGCGGCCCCACCCACGGGTATCGGGATCCAGAAGTTCACGAGGCGATACGCAAGCACGGCGAGGATCGCTTCACTGTGGGGCACGCCGAAGCCCACGAGCGTGGCGATGAGCACGCCCTCGATGATGCCCAGACCGCCCGGCGTGATGGGGATGGCGGCGAAGATGTTGGCGAGTCCGTAGGCGACGAGCAGGTCGATCGGTGAGATGACGGTGCCAAAGGACCAGACGAAGACCCACAGGCACGCGGCGTCGAGGACCCAGTTGAGTCCCGCCCAAGCAAACGACCACCACAGGGTGCGTCGGTTGGTGATCAACAGCGTTATCCGTTCGGCGACCTTCTTCAAGACCTCCGAGATCGTGTCGGGTTTGAGCACGGGGAGGTGTCGAGCCGCGGCGCGCAACCACCGGTCGGCGTGTCGTTGACCTCGCGTCAGCAGCAGGATCGTGCCGAAGAAAGCCATCAGTAAGAACACGCCCGCCAACGCGGCGAAACCGTAGGCGGGGTTGAAGCCATTGAGTGGTATCGAGATGACCAGCGCGAACCAGAAGATGAGGTTCAACACGACCGCGGATCCGGCACCCTGGGCGGCGAGTCCAAAGACGTTGGTCTCCCTGGGCACGCCCAATTCGTTGAAGATGCGGTAGCTGAGTGCGCCGGCCGGCGCAGTGCCGCCGGGCACGACGTGTCCGATCGCCAATCCCGCGAGGTCGACGCGTAGCGTGTTGTAGCGACTCGGCGCGTAGGGGTAGAGCACGGTCCGCGTCAGTTCCACGTAGGCCATGATCGCCGCTGCTTCGCAGAGCACGGCGAAGACAACAATGAAGGGATTGAGTTCGGCGAGAAGATGGATGGCGGGTCGAGCCGAGGCAAATTGGGGCAGGACCAGGTACTCGAAGACGAAAACCAGGCACCCCGCACTGAGGATGATGCGGATCTCGCGCGGCATCGCGAAGCGTTTCTTCGAGACTTCACTGGTCATAAGAGTTCTCTAAACGCGTCACTTTCCCTTTGTCGATGGCGTCGTTCAACCATTGCAGTCTAGGTGAGTTCAGTAGAATCTTTCGGTGCGCACGCTCGTGGTATTGCCCACGTATAACGAGATATTGAACGTCGAGTCGATGCTGCGCGCCCTTCGCAATTCGGTGCCCGCGGCGAACATATTGGTGGTCGACGACGGTAGCCCCGACGGCACCGCGAAGAAGGCGATCGAACTGGGCGAGGAGCTCGGCAACGTCGATGTCCTCCAGCGCAGCGAGAAGAGCGGTCTCGGCGGCGCGTATCGTGCGGGATTCGCCTGGGGACTCGAACACGGTTTCGACCACTTCGTCGAGATTGACTGCGATTTCAGCCACGATCCCGCCGCGTTGCCGACGTTGCTCACCGCCGCGACCACCCACGACGTCGTGATCGGTTCGCGCTACGTCAAGGGCGGTCACATTCCTCAGTGGACGTTTCTGCGCCGCTTCATTTCGCGTGGCGGCAATCAGTACGCCTCAATTATGTTGGGCCTCAAGGTCGCCGACTCGACCGCCGGCTATCGCGTGTATTCGAAGAAAGCACTCGAATCGATCGATTACGCGAGCGTGAGTGCCAACGGTTACGGATTTCAGATTGAGATGACCTACCGCGCGCGTCGCGCGGGACTCTCCATCGTCGAGGTGCCGATTTCCTTCACTGACCGCGAGCTGGGTGAATCCAAGATGTCGGGCGCGATCGTGGGTGAGGCGCTGATCCTTGTGACCCAGTGGGCAATCTTTCGTCCCTTTGGCCGCATGCCGCGCTAGACGCGGTCGACCAGCACCGACGACAGTACGCTCGCGAGCTTGTCCTTGGTCTCCTCGCGTTCGGCGATGGGATCGGACTCACTGACGATGCCCGCGCCCGCCCAGGCTTCGAACTCGGTATCCTTCACCATCACGCCGCGGATGCCGACCCACCATTCACCGTCACCATTCGCGTCGAGCCAGCCCACGGGTCCCGCGTAGTGGCCTCGGTCGTGCTGCTCGAGCCGGCAGATCAATTCGTACGCGCTCTCGCGCGGGATTCCTCCCACCGCGGCGGTGGGGTGCAAGAGACGAAGGACCTCGAGCGCGTTGGGTGCCGGACCACTCGTCGCGTGACCGCGCACCCACGTGCCCAAGTGCGCTACCGTGCGCAGCGCCACGATCGACGGCTCGGCGTCGGCGGTGATGTCGTCGTAGTAGGACGAAAGCGTGTTGACGACGTCGTCGACCAGGACGCCGTGTTCGTGAAGATTCTTGGTGCTGCCCAGTAGCCAGTTCTGGTAGTCGTCGGGCGCGACGTTGGGGGGCAGCGAAATCGTTCCCGCGAGCGGGTGGCACTCGATGGTGGATCCCTCGCGACGCGCGAGCAGTTCGGGACTGGCGCCCACGAAGCGCCGCCCGTCGGCGGTGGGCATGGAATAGATCGTGCAGATCGGTTCGCGCTGGCGCAGTCGCTGCGCAATGGAAGCGGGATCGAGGGGATCGGGAACCGAGCCCAGCACGGCGCGCGCCAGTACGACCTTGTCGATCTCCTTTCGACGTAGGATCTCCACGGCGAGAGCGACGTTGTGCGCGTACTCCTCGGGAGCCGGTTGGTACGTGATGGACCGCACGTTCTGGGTCTCTTGCATCGCGGGCGCGACGTCAACGAGCAGGTCGCGAAAGTCGGGAGAGCCTTCGAGTGCGCAGAGCCACGCCTCACCGTCACGCGTCTGGGTGATCGTATAGCGCGCCACGTCGAGTTGCCCACGGGCGTTGCGGTCAAAGGGAAGCGAGCCAAAGGCGACAACGCCGGTTCCCGTGGGACCGTCCTCACCCGTCAGCTGGTGGCCGTGGAGCAATTTCACCGCGTCAGTGGGCACCTCGAGGTCACTGAGTTCGATCGAATCGACGGCGTCGCCGAATCCAACGCGCAAGGTCGTACTCGTCTCGATCAACCAACCGTCGCGCGCACCCACGGCGCGCAGGGTCTCGCGCGGCTGGGTCTCGATCTGAGTGCGGACAAAGTTCACGCGGCCCTCGTCGCGATGAACTGTTGGCTGAGCCCACCCATGACCCGACGGTGGTTTACCGCGGTGAATCCTGAGCGGTTGAGCATGCGCGCGATATCCGCACTGCTCGGCAGGTACGCGGTCGAGGCGGGCAGGTAGTGGTAGGCCGCCCGGTCCGAGACCAGTGATCCAATGAAGGGCACGACGCGGCGAAACCAAAGTCGAAAACCCGTGCGCAGGATGCCCGCCTGTGGTTCGGCGACCTCGAGCAACGAGAGTCGTCCCCCGGCACGCGTGACCCGGGCCATCTCGTCAAACGTGGCGCCGAGGTCGGTGAAGTTTCGCAACGCGTACCCACAGGTGATGCCGTCAAAGGTGGCGTCGCGAAAAGGTAGACGCGAGGCGTCCGCCTGGACGCGAAATTCGACGGCGCGACCCGCGTGCAACATTCCATAGCTGAGGTCGGTGGCGACGGGTCGGTGGCCCTGGCGCTGCAGCTCACGCGTGAAGTCGCCCGTGCCCGCGGCGACGTCGAGCACCAGGCTCGCGCGCGGCAAGCGCAGGTCCGCGACGGCGCGTCGGCGCCAACGTGCGTCGAGCCCGAAGGTCATCAACTTGTTGACCAGTTCGTAGCGTCCCGCGATGGCGTCGAACATTGCCCGCACCTGGCGAGTCTTCTCCTCGCCCTGAGGAAGTTGGGTGTCCGTCACGTTGGTTAGAAGTAGTAGCGAAAGACCACTTGGGCCACGCAACTCGGCTTGGTAGCGTCCTTCACCTCGACGGTGACGTCCAGGGCGACCTGGATGCCACCGGTGACGTCCTCGACCGACGCGAGCGTGGCGCCCGCGCGGACCTCTGATCCGACCGGCACCGGATTGGTGAAACGGACCTTGTTGGTGCCGTAGTTGACCCCCATCTTCACGTTGTCGACGTGTAACACTCCGCCGAGCAGGACGGGGATGAGCGACAAAGTCAAGTAGCCGTGCGCGATGGTCTGACCGAAGGGCCCGCTCGCGGCGCGTTTAGGATCGACGTGGATCCACTGGTGGTCGCCCGTCGCGTCCGCGAACAGATTGACCTGTTCCTGGGTGACCGTCAGGTACTGCGAGTACCCGAGGTGCGAACCAACGAGCGCCTTCAATTCCTCGATACTGTTCACCTGCGTGGCCATAACTACCTCCCAAGAGACTCTATCTTTGCGTGCGTCAGCGCCGAGCTTCGAGGGGGCCGGCCCTAGGATTGTCGCGTGAGTAGCGCCGGACACCCCGAAGAACATCATCGCCAGATTTCCGGCGGATGGATTCGCGCGGCGATCTTTGGCGTGAGTGACGGGCTCGTCACCAACATCTCATTCCTGCTCGGTTTCGCGGGCGCCGACCCGGCTCACAACGTCGTGCGGCTCGCCGGTCTCGCCACGCTCGTGGCGGGCGGGTTTTCAATGGGCACTGGTGAGTACTTGTCGATGCGCGCCCAAAAGGAACTCTTTGAGTACGAGATCGACGTCGAACGACGAGCGCTCGCCGAGAGCCCCGAGGCCGAGCGACTGGAGTTACGCGACCTGTTCGTTTCACGAGGCATTGACGCGACGCTCGCCGAACGTTTGTCGGTCGACCTCATGCGCGACCCCGACATGGCGCTGTCGACGCACGCCCGCGAGGAGCTCGGCGTCGATCCCACCGCGACCGGTAAACCGCTCGCGGCGGCGCTGTCGTCGCTCGGTTCCTTCGCCGTGGGCGCGTTCATTCCACTGATTCCTTGGCTGTGGGGCACGACCGGCAACCCGATCCTGTGGTCGGTTGTTTTCGCCGCGGTGGGATCAATTGTGGTGGGTGGCGCCATTGGCAACATGACTCGACGCGGGACCTGGCGCTGGGCCACACGTCAACTCGTCATCACCGTGATCGCTGCGGGCGTCACCTACGGTGTGGGCCGCGGCGTCGGCACCCACTAACGCGAGAACCGCAACAGACGGTCCTCGCGGCGCAGTCGAAATCCCAACGACTCGTACAGCATCCGCGCACCGAGGTTGGACTGGTCGACGAAGAGGACTGCTTCACTGACGCCCTTCTTTCGCAGCGCGGCGAGTCCCTGGGTCACCATCACCTTGCCCAGGCCTTGACCCTGGAAGGTCGGATCGACCGAGACGACGTAGATCTCGCCAAAGCGGTCCGGGTGCAGCTCGTGCACTTTGGTCCAGCACGACGCCGCGAGTTTGCCGGCGATCTCGAGCAACAAGAATCCCGACGGGTCGAACCAGGGTTCGTTGGTCCGTTCGTCGAGGTCCACGCGCGACCACGCCCCCTGCTCGGGGTGGTCGGCGAAAGCGGCGTTGTTCTGGGCGAGCCAGGCCTCCTCGTCGCGACCCGACTCGAAGTTGCGCAAGACCGCGCCCTCGGGCACGGCGACGACCGGCACGGGCAGACGAAGTCCGAGTAACTGCAGGGTTCGAATGGGGTCACCCTGATCGGAGCGATTGAGGCCCCTCGTCCACCAGTCGATGGTCGGGTGCTGCTCGAGCACCGCCGCCAGTAGTGCAGCGTCAAAGCCACCGCCGCACATCTCGACGGTGACGTGCTTGATGCCGTTGACAACGGCGAACTGGATGAGTACGCCGCGCTCGTAACGCAACCAGTGTTCGCCCGGCCAACCGTGTACGACGATTCGACGACGGCCTTCGTCCAAGGCTTCGCGTCCGAGTTCGGCCTCGGTACGGTTGAGCAGGTTCAGGACGTCGAGTCGCTGTTCACCCGACAGCACGGTAGTGCACTGCCACGGTTCGTCCATGGCCCAAGGTTACTGGTCACTCTGACGGGTGTTACTTCACCCGACTGGCGACACGGTTGAGTCGGCGCAACAGTGTGCCCACCGTTCGCTCGGCCGCGACCAGTTCGGTGTATACGTCACCGTCCATGTGCGCGCCCTCGGTCTCGACGAGGTGCGAGATGCGTACCGCGAGCTCGTTCATTGACGAGGTGATCGTGTTGAGTTCGTTCTGCATGGACACGGCGTCGCCTTTGTCAAGAAGTTGGTCGTTGGCGCCTACTGTAATGGTCGATGACTACGCCCGACGCCCACGACCACGACGATCCGTTCCTCTGGTCGCGCGTGGTGGTCCGCGGACCGGCGAGTGCGAAATTCCTGCAGGGTCAGTTGAGCCAGGACCTCGCCGCGCTGGGTCCCGCCGGCGAGTGGTCGGGGTTGCTCACGCCGACGAGTGACGTGCTCGCGACGTGCCTCGTTGGTCGAGTCGACGACGGCTTCGAACTGCTCGTCGCGCGCGCACTGGGCGACGCCGCACTCGCGAGACTCAGACGCTTCCATCTGCGTGTGGACTGCACGCTCACCCTCGAGGACGCCGACCAGGGTCCGTTCAACACGATCGGTGCGCAGGTCGAACAGTTCGAGCCGGGTCCGGCCGAGTTCCTCGGCCTCTCGCCCCAGTGCTACGGTGACGCGTTCGTCCGGCGCACCGTGTCCTTTACCAAGGGCTGTTTCACTGGCCAGGAGCTCGTTGCGCGCCTCGACGCGAGGGGATCGAACGTACCGTGGCGCTTCGTGCACGCCTCGGGCTCGACGATCGAGGCCATCGAGACGGCGCTCGTCGCGAGTGGTCCGCACTCGGACGCGAGCGTGAGCGGGGTCACCACCGCGGTGCGCGCTGAGTCCGGTGTCGCCGCGTTGGGATTTGTTCACCGCTCCGCGCTCGACGCGCTGGCGAGCCACGGACCCGACGTCACCATCACGGTCATTGACTGAATCACGCGCCGGTGTGCAGTTAGCCTTGATTCAGGAGGCACGACGTGCGCTTTAACACTGAGGGACTCTTCATCAAGGTCTCGGGCATCACGAGCGAACAGGACGCGCTGTTCTCGATTGGTCTGGGAGCCAGCGCGGTGGGCTTCGAATTCGGTCCGACGCCGCGGCGCATTACGCCCCAAGAGGCGAGTGACATCGTGCGCCGCCTGCCCCAGGGCGCGATCTCGGTGGGCGTCTTCTTGCACGAACTGCCCCAAAAGATCGTCGAAGTGGCCAACACCCTCGGGCTGACCGCGGTGCAACTCGACGGGCCCATCAGCGCCGCGTCACTCGCCTGGGTGGCGGAGCGCGTGACGACCGTGATTCGCACGCTGCCCGACGCCGCGACGTTGCGCGCGACCAGGGCCCTGGAGGGCGTGGACTACTTTTTGCTTCCCGAAGGCGACGACGTGGCGAATCTCGCGGATTGTCTCGAGGTGTTCGCAGACCTGAGCATTCCGACGCCGCTCATCGCGTCGGGCGGCCTCAACGCGTCCACGGTCGTCGAGGTGGTGCAGAACTACCCGGTGTGGGGAGTCGACGTGCGCGCGGGCGTCGAGGTCGAACCCGGAGTGAAGGACCCCGCGTTGCTCGGTGACTTCATTGCTAACGCGCGGTGGGCGAGTGCGAACGCCTACGTCGAACGCCAGCGCGAGGAATGGCGCAACTTCTAGGCGGCGTAACGGCGAAACAAGACGCAGCCGTTGTGGCCACCGAAACCGAAGGAGTTCGAGAGTACGACCTCGATGTCCCCGGGGCGCGGTGCGCCGGTGACGACGTCGAGTCCCACCTCGGGGTCTATCTCGTCGGTGCCGGCGGTGGGAGGCATGAGTTGGCGCTGCAGGGTCAGTACCGAGGCCACGCCTTCGAGGGCACCAGCGGCGGCGAGACTGTGGCCGAGGTGACCCTTGATCGAGGTGACGGGCGGCGAGTGGGAGCCAAAGACCTTGTGGACCGCGACCGACTCGGCCAGGTCGTTGAGCGGCGTCGAGGTGCCGTGGGCGTTGATGTGCGACACCTCGTCGGGTGAGATGCCCGCGTCCGCGAGGGCGATCTGCATGCAGCGGATGGCGCCGCTGCCTTCGGGGTCGGGCGCCGTGATGTGGTGAGCGTCCGCGGTCGAGGCCGCGCCGATGACCTCGGCGAAGATCGTCGCACCGCGTTCGTGGGCGTGGTCCCAGTCTTCGAGCACCAGGATGCCCGCGCCCTCGCCCATCACGAAGCCGTTGCGCGATTTGTCGAAGGGCCGCGAGTGTCCCTCGTTGCTGAGAGCGGTCATGTTGCGAAACCCTGCTTCGGCGATCTCGACGATGACCGCCTCGGCACCCCCAGCGACGACGACCGGGCAGCGTCCGCTCGCCACCAGTCGCGCGGCGTTGCCGATCGCGTGGGTACCCGCGGCGCACGCGGTCGTGACCGTCTCGCACGGTCCGCCGAGACCGAAGCGCATTGAGACTGCGGCGGTCGCGGCGTTGGGCATCATCATCGGCACCATGAACGGCGAGATTCGGTCGGGTCCCTTCGCGTTGAGTACGGCCACCTGGTCGAGGACCGTCTGCAGGCCTCCGATACCGGTGGTGACAATGCTGCCGGCGTCCACGAGGGGACCCTGCAGGCCGCTCTGGAGCCAGGCCTCGTCGGCGGCCATGAGCGCGTAGAGGGTGAAGGGGTCGAGTCGGCGAAGCTCCTTGGGTCCGCCGATGTGCGACGCGTCAAAGGGCGCGATGCGCTTGGAAGGGGGAGCGGTGTCTTGGACCAGAGCGGCCCAGAGTGCGTCCACCCCCACGCCCGCGCACGTCAGTGCCCCCAGACCGGTGACGGCGACTCGGCGACCTTGCACCGGACCCGATGGGGTCGTGGCGACGTGCACTACAGCTTGGCGTAGATCAGTTCGAAGGCCTCACCGACGGTACGGATCTCCTTGAGTTCATCCTCGGCCACTTCGATGTCGAAGGTTTCCTCGAGGGCCATGACGAGTTCGACCAGGTCCAGACTGTCGGCGCCCAGGTCCTCGAAGGACGTCGTGAGGGTCACCTGGGACGGGTCGACGGCGAGGACTTCGACGGCGTTGTCGGTGAATTTGGTGAGTGCTTCGTTACGGTCCATGAACTACCCCTTAATTTCTGTCGCCTTATGGTACTAAACGCCCCGATTGACTCTAGTGACCTAGTGGCCGAGTGAGAGTCCTCCGTCGGCGCACAGCACCGCCCCGGTGATATAGCGCGCGGAGTTACTCGCGAGAAACCCCACGACACCAGCAATATCGTCGGGCTGGCCAATACGTCCCATGGGAATCAACGCGGCCATCTGATCCTTCGCCGCACCCAAGTCGCTGGTCATGTCGGTCTCGATCAGGCCCGGCGCGACCACGTTGACGGTGACGCCGCGGGTCGCCACCTCCTTAGCGAGCGACCGCGCGAGTCCGACCAGTCCGGCCTTGGCGGCGGCGTAGTTGGCCTGTCCCGGGACACCTACGAAGGGACTGATCGAACCGATGAAGATGATCGAGCCCTGACGGGCGCGCACCATCGAGGCCATGGTGGCGCGTGCGCAGTAGAACGCTCCGTCGAGGTCGGTGGCGAGAACCTCGCGCCACTGCTCGTCGGACATGCGCATCGCGAGTCCGTCCTTGGTGACACCCGCGTTGATCACGGCCACGTCCACGGGACCGAACTCGGCGATCGCCTGCTTGACCGCCTCGTTGACGGCGCTCGAGTCGCTCACGTCGACGCTGAGCCGACGTACGCACCCGTCGGGACCCGTGCCCGAGCGTGAGAGGGCGACGACGCGGTCCCCGGCGGCGATGAAGAACTCAGCGATCGCCGCGCCGATTCCTCGGCTGGCTCCGGTGACGATGACGTGGCGGCTCACAGTGGAATCTCCTGCAGTTCGGCGGGCGAGGACGGGGCGTACTGGGCGTCAAAGGGGCGAATGCGCTTGGTGAGGCCGGTGAGCACTCCCGCGGGTGGCATCTCGATGGTCGTGGTCACGCTCACCGGAATGGCGAGTGTCGCGTCGAGGAATTCGACCGGGGACGTGAGTTGGCGCGAGAGCAGCTCGCGCCACTCGGGGGCGTTCTGGTGGACCTGGGCGTCGACGTTGGCGATCAGGACTGAGTCGGTGGTGCCCCAGGCCACGGCGCCGAGCGCCTCGTCGAGTTCTTCTTGGGCTTGGGCCATCAGCGGCGAATGAAAGGCGCCCCCGACGGCCAGTGGCGTCGCGCGACGCCAGCCGAGATCCTTGTGCGCGGCGAGCAGGCGCTCGAGTCCCGCGCTCGACCCGCTCACGACGAGTTGGCCGGTGCCGTTGATGTTGGCGATCCAGACGTCGTCGAGTGTCGCGAGCGCGTCGCGGGCACCGTCGTCACCGCCCATCAGGGCGACCATCGAACCAGGGTTGGCTCGTGCGGCGCGCGCCATCGCGGCCCCACGCACCGCGATGAGGCGGGCCCCGTCCTCGAGGCTGAGCAGTCCCGAAGCGACGAGCGCGCTGAATTCGCCGAGACTGTGACCGAGGAGGTAGCGCGGTCGCACCCCGTGGTCGAGCAGTTCGTGAAAGCCCACGAGCGACAGCGCGAAGGTGGCGATCTGCGCGCGGTCGGTGCGCACGACGTCCTCGTCGCTCGCGTCGAGGAGCAGACTGGCGACGTCAATCGAACTCGCGTCGCTGACGCGCTCGACGAGGTTCCAGTGGCTCGACCCGCGCCAGTTGGTGCCAGCCCCACCGCTCAACGAACCCTGACCGGGAAAGAGGGCCACGCAGTCGTCGCGGAAGGATTCGTGGGTCGCGTTCGACATCTTCTAAACGTATCTCGTGCGCCATCGTGCCCGGAGTGGGACTTGAACCCACACACCCTTTCGAGTAAAGGCTTTTGAGGCCTCCGCGTCTGCCGATTCCGCCATCCGGGCTAGCGCGACCACGGTAGCAGAGGGTTAGCGTTGGTTCGATGAGGATGACGCTCTGGCGCACTGAAGAACAGCTGCGCCAGCCCGTGAGCGCCTCGCGTCAACGCCACGACGCGCGCACGCGATTGCTACTCGAGGTCGAGCACGACGGCGTGTCGGGATACGGCGAAGTCGACCCCCAGCCGTTCTCGCTGCACGGCGATCCCGGCGTCGCGAACGTGATCCACGAACTCGACCAGGTGGTGCTAGTCCAGGTGCACGGGGCCTTCGAGCGCGAAGGCGACGTGCCGTCGTGGACGCGACTGGCCCGTTTCGCCGGACCGCGCGACGCGAGTGCCCCCGCGGTCACCGTGGTCGAGATGGCCTTGTTGGACCGCGAGCTGCGTCTGGCGAGTCGAGGACTCCTCGACCAGTGGCCCGCGCGCTTTGACACGCCGTGCCAAGTCACGACCTCGCTGCTCGACCGCTCGCTGACCGCCTTCGATACGGACGGTGCGGCACGGATACGGGTGAAGACCGCCCCGGGGGCACTCGATGCGCGGGCCCGCGATTTTCTTCGCTCGCTGGAACGTCCCGTCCTGCTTGATTTCAACTGCTCGGCCGAATCGGACGAGGACGTGCTGGACCAACTCGCCAGTGTTCCGAGCGGCGTCGAGCTCGTGGGCGTTGAACAGCCCTTCGCGCCGGGCAACGTCGTTGACCACGCGCGACTCGCCGAGCAGCTCGAGATCGCGGTCAGCCTGGACGAGGGAGTGCGCAACCTGCGCGACCTCGAACAGATTGTCCGCTACCGCGCCGCGAGTCTCGTGTGCGTGAAACCCGCCCGCGTCGGTGGCTACGCCAACGCGCGCACGATGCTCGAACGGGCGAAGGAACTCGGACTGGCACCCTACGTGGGCGGTTTCTTCGAGTCCGAGCTCGCGCGCGGGGTGAACCGGACCCTCGCGTGCCACACCACGAACGAACCGAGTGACATTGGCGAGGTGGCGATCGACGAGGGCTCCGAGGGCGACTTCACCGACACCGGCACGGGGTTCGGACTGGTTCCCACCAAGCAATTGCTGGAGCGCAGCGTGCTCGTTACCTCGCTCGGTTGAGGGTGGATTTACACTCAAGGTCATGAGCCCAAAGGTGACGCGTCGACTCGAGGACCTCCAGCGGCGCCTGATGGCGGCGCGCGAGAGCCTGAGCGTGCTCGAAGAGCAAGTCCAAGTCTGGAACGACGCCCTCGACGACGCCCGAATTCGCTCGCTGGTCTCCGAGACCCCGCTCCAGCAGCAAGAATATAACGAGTTGTCGCGTCACGTCTCGGCGGCGAACGCCGAGATGCAACGCAGGTCGCAAGAAGTGCGAGCATTGATGAACGAACGCGACGAACTCTTGCGTGCGTGGAAACCGAAGGATGAAGATGGATAAGCGTGTAGTCATAGCCGACGACGAGTCAATCATCCGTCTCGACCTCAAGGAGATCCTCGAGGGTGACGGGTACCTGGTGGTGGGCGAGGCGGCGCGCGGTGACGACGCACTGGCGATGATTCGCGAACTCGAGCCCGATCTCGCGCTGCTCGACATCAAGATGCCCGGTCTGGACGGCATCGAGGTCGCCCGACAGATCAAGGACGGGCCGACCATCGTGGTGCTGCTCACCGCCTTCAGTCAGCGAGCCCTCATCGAGAGTGCCCGCGACGCCGGCGTGGTCGCCTACCTGGTCAAGCCGTTCCGCTCCAGTGAGATATTGCCGAAGTTGGCCGCCATCGTCAATCCGCTGTCGATCGAACCAATCGAGGCACCCGAGGTCGGTCACGTCGACGACAAAATCGAGACGCGCGAGATCGTCCAGCGGGCCAAGGAGTACCTCATGGAACAGCGGGGTCTCGATGAACCGGAGGCCTTCGAGGTGATCCAACAGTCCGCGATGCGCGGTCGCACGCGCATGCGCGACATCGCCCAGCAGATTTTGAAGGGCGAGTTCGTTGGCTGAGACCTCGCCCGACGGGCGGCCCCTGCTCCTGTTGGACGGGATGTCGTTGGCCTTCCGGGCGTTCTTCGCGCTCTCCACCGACATCAAGACCTCCGAAGGAGTCGTCACCAACGCGTTGCACGGTTTCGCCTCGATGCTGCATTCGCTCGTACGCACCCAAGAGCCCCGGGCCCTGTGCGTGGCCTTCGATCTCACCGGGGGCACGTTTCGCGACGCGATGACCGAGGACTACAAGGGTGGCCGCGCCGAAACGCCCCTCGAGATCGAGCACCAGTTCGATCTCATTCGTTCGCTCTGTGAGGTCTTGCACATCCCGGTCCTGGGTGTGCCCCAGTTCGAAGCGGACGACGTGTTGGCGACCCTGGCGAGCTGGGGACGCGACGCGAAGATACCCGTCGTGGTGGTCTCGGGTGACCGCGACACGTTCCAGCTGGTCGAGGACCCCTACGTCAAGGTCCTCTACAACCGACGCGGCGTCTCGGACTACTCGCTCTACGACGAGGCCGGGATCTTCGAGCGCTGCGGCATCGACCCCCAGCGCTACCAGTTGCTCGCCGCCTTGCGCGGTGACACCTCGGACAACCTGCCCGGGGTGCCCGGGGTGAGT
>Ga0181516_10000633_pt1 | contig 30618 bp, 38 predicted proteins | sample PEATcosm2014_Bin_25_FD_121104 | JGI IMG/M metagenome (GOLD analysis project Ga0181516, IMG submission 121104) | Peatland microbial communities from MTU Mesocosm Facility, Houghton, MI, USA - PEATcosm2014_Bin01_10_metaG | ecosystem: Environmental > Terrestrial > Soil > Wetlands > Peat | place... | reverse complement strand
GAACATCTCATGAGTTTTGAGCCGAGCGTGGCGTATATCACGCACTACGGTGCGATCCGGGACGTCGCGAGTCAGGCGATGCAGGTGATCGGGCAGGCCCGTGCCATGACCGCCATGGCACTGGCGGCTGTATCTCAGTCAGAGCCGGCGCTATATCTCCGGCACGAGCTCGAGGGCCTATACCGGACAGGACTCGCTCAAGCGTACGGCCATGCGCAGGTCCGAGAATATCTCGATCTTCTGGCCGGGGATATCGAGCTCAATGCGCAGGGACTGGAGGCCTGGCTCCTTGCGAGGCAGCGGGCGGGCTGAGCGCCAATTTGTGCCTTCAGCGGGGAGCTGGTGGCGGCGGCTCGCCCAGTGGGGTCGCGTGAAACGCGGCCAGACGCCAGTGGCCGTCGCTCCCCCGGTGCCACACCTGTGTCACGGTCGCCTCGACCGAGGCTTCCTGGCCGGTTTTTCTCAGTCGCGAGCGGCTGATCTGCTTACCGTGCATGACGGCCGTGTCTGCGCCAAGCGGCACGACGCGCAGATTTTCGCGCCGGAGGTCGAGGGCCTGCACAACCTCGCCAACGAAGTGCAAATAGCTGGAAAGACTGTCGACATTGCCACGCGTGTGAGTATGCAGCAGCTCGGGCGACAGCAGTTTGGTGAGCCCGGCGTAGTCCTGTTCCAGCAGACAGCGGATTCGCTCGTTCTCCAATCGCACAATGGTTTCCGGCAGTAATGTCATTAGATCGGCGCGAGCAGTGCCGCCATGGACGTGCGCATGAGCTGCTCGTGCTGCTCGCGCGGAGCGTTGCGCCTCTCCATGTCGCCGAGGGCAAGGGAGTTCTCGACGACCATGCGGCAGCGCTCGTAGCGGCGTTGCGTAAAGGCTCTCAGGGCCATATCCAGATCCGTTGAGCGCTCCAGTTCTTCCGCCAGCACGACGGCGTCCTCGACGCCAATGCCCGCGCCGGAGGCGAGGTGCGGCGTGGTGGCGTGGGCGGCGTCGCCGATGAGCACCACCCGGCCCTTGTGCCAGGGCGGTGGCACCAGCACGGCATAAAAGGGTCTGTAGAGGATACGCGATTGCGCGCCCAGAGCTTCTCGGATCTCACCGATCAGTCCCCCGAATTCCTTGAGTATGCCGCGCAGCTCGCCGGGCCAGAGCGCTTCATCGATGTAATCCGGCGATTCCCGGCGCTCGGTGACGAACATGTACATTTCGTCCTTCGAGATCGGATTGATGCCCGCCTTGACGCTTCGTCCCATGTACATTTGCGCGCGTGCGAGCTGCGCTGGGCGTGGTACCACGGCACGCCACGAACCTTGCCCGGTGTAATGCGGCGCGGGCGCATCGGGGAACAGGGCGGCGCGGACCGATGACTGCAGGCCGTCGGCGCCGATCACCAGATCATAGGGCTCGGATCTGCCGTCGGAAAAATTCACGCGGATCGAATCCGCCACCTCGTTGAATGCCGAGAAACTGGTGCCACAGCGCACAGCCGTGCCTGAGGCAAGCGTGTGCTCGCGCAAAATGCGGGCCAGCACGGGGCGTAAGATGCCGCCGCCACCCGGGATGTCGGGCCCGGCGATACGCGGAGTCGGCAATTGACCGATCGGCAAACCCTCCGCGGTGAAGGCATCCAGTCCGTCGACGCAACAGCCGTGGGTCATGATGTCCTGTGCAATCCCGACGCGTGCAAGGGCACGCAGCGTGGGACCGCTCAGGGTGATGCCCGCCCCGTAGACACGCCACTGTGGATCGAGTTCGACCAGATCTACTTGGGCGCCACGCTTGCGCAGCTCGATGGCCGCGCACATACCACTGATGCCGCCACCGATGATCAGAATTCGCTTGGCTGCCATCATCGCGCATCACGCTCCGTAGCAGTCTTGACCGGCCAGCCAACGAGCGCAGCAGCATTGTTGCCGAGAATGGCCGCCCGCTCTGCATCGCTTAGACCCGGCGTATTTTGCAGCAGCTCGTGCACTTCGTAGCAGCCCATATCGAAGGGATAATCGGTGCCGACGACCACCTGTGAGGCGCCGACCCGATCGATCAGATGCCGGAGCGCCAAGGGATCGTAGACGACCGTGTCGAACCAGATGCGCTTGAGATGCTCACTCGGTGCCTTGGTAGTTTGCGCCGAGGCTTCCGGACGCACCCGGTAGGCCTGATCGGAACGACCGACATAGGTCGGCAGGTACCCGCCGCCATGAGCTGCCACAATCTTCAGACCCGGAAAATGATCCAGCACACCGCCGAAGATCAGGTGTGAGAGGGCGATGGTGGTTTCCAGTGGCTGCCCGATTGTGTTGACCAGGTAGTAGGCGTTGGTACGCGGCCCCAGGCTCGAGCCGAAGGGGTGAATAAATGTCAACACGCCAAGATCTTCCAGCAGACGCCAAACGGGGTGAAAGCACGGATCCGATAGCTCCCGAGCACCGACCGACGTGGAGATCTGAATGCCCCTGAGCCCGAGTTTCCGGACCGCGGTGCGCAGCTGCTCACAGGCCAGTGCCGGGTGCTGCAGCGACACCGTACCCAGGCCGACGAGGCGGTTGGGTTCGCGTGCGCACAACTCCGCCATGGCCTCGTTTTGCACAGCGACGATCTGCTGTGCCAGTTCCGCTTCAGCCCAGTAGCAGTATTGCGTCGGTGAGGGGCTGACGACCTGCACGTCGACGCCCATCGCGTCCATGTCCGCAAGACGCTGCTCGAGCTGCGTGAGCCTGGGGAATGCGCGCGGTAGCATGACCGCATTATTGTGTGCCACCGATGCGGCGCCCATTGTGTTGAGGAAGATCCCGGGCTCGGCGGCCTTCTGTGGCGTATTCGCGATCAACGCTTCCACGGCGGGAATCAACGTGTGACAGTGCAGATCGAAGGTGAGCACGCCCGTGTGGTGAGCCCGCGCACTCCCGGGGCGAGAGGGCTTTTCTACCGCAGCCTCCCTTCGCCCACATGTATGCAGCTGCACCAAGTCCCCCTTAGGTCGTCGCTGCCGTCGGCTTGCCCTTCGGCGGCGGGCTCTCCTCTTGCGGCGAGCCGGCGCTGGGGGGCGGGGCGGCCTTTGCTTTTGCCTCGGGCGTGTAGCCCGGCGCGTAATCCCACTCCCAGGGCGCGGCGTCCATCATGTATGGCGCCAGATTATGAACGAACGTGAAGAAGCCGAACATCGGATTCCAGACGCGCGGCACCCAGCTGTCATCGAGATAGTCCGAGTCCGCGCCGTATTCGGCCTGACCACCTGTTGGACAAGGGAGATACACGAAGATAGAGGACGCAATACGGTGCCGCCCGAGTCCCCAAACCGACTTGGGCCAGCCCTGGCGCTGCATGTGATTGGCGCCGATCATGACTTCATCGAGATCTTCGACGCCATAATTCACATGGTCAAAGCGCAGCTGTCCATCGAGACCAGGGAAGGGTAGGTTTGCGTTGAGAAAGTAGATGTTGTGATGATCGTTAGCCTCTGGTGCACGGCCGAATATGCCAAAAGTCTTCTGGATATCGCTGAGCCTGAAACCCAGCTGATCCCGATAGAAAGCCCAGGATTTGTCGAAATCCGGCACCTGGAAAACAACGTGAAGGATTTGCTTGGGCCGCGCCTTGACCTTCCACTTGCGTTGCTGATTGAGCCGGTTGATATTGCCTGGCGAATTGAGCGGATCAGGGGCCGAGTGAACGGGCAACTTACGATATAGCCTGAATCCGACCGCGAGGCCATCATCGGTGAGGCAGTGTGCAGTGCCGTCCGGATCGACGCGAACTTCGCGACTCTGCCGTAGCTTGCCGACCAATCGGTCCAGATCGCTCTGCCGATCCACGCCCCAGATCGTCTCGCAGACCCCGGTTCCCACCAATGCCGATTTCGGGATCAGCGGATCGTTGATATGCCGAATGATCACGTTGCTGCCCTCATCGAGTCGGAAGTGGGCATGCGCCTCGCTCTGCTCGAACAGCGGCAAACCGAAATCCACGAAATATCGCGTGCACTCCGCGACATCGTTGACTCCGTATAGCACGGTCTCGATGCCATTGATGGCCATGACTTAACTCCCCTCAATAATGCGACGGTCTTGATGCGCAGCGCTTCGAATTGGCGTTTGCGCCCGAGAGAGGAGACTACCGGGATCGCGCCCGAGGGTTAAATGGGATGTGTGGATTCACTGCATCGAGGCGGTCGATGCCCAGAGACGAGGATGTGGTCACCGCCGCCTCAGGCGCGCTTAGGGCGCTTGATCGGCTTCGGGGTGGCGGCTGGCGCCCGATTTTTGACCATGTCGGCGGCGACTGAACTCATGATGCCTCGCAACCACGCGCGGCCGGGGTCATCGCCAAAATCCTTGTGCCACTGCATGGCCTCGGTCAGCGATGGCAGCTCAAAAGGTGGCTCGAGCAGTCGCAGGGGAAGGTAGCGTGCATACAGCTCTGCTAATCGGCGGTGCACCGTGGCGATACGGCGCGTGCCGACTACCAAGTGTGGCATGGAGTTAAAACTGTTGGCAAAAACCTCACCACGCCGTGTCAGGCCCAGTTTAGTGAGGAACCATTCGTCAATAACGGGAACGCGGATTCGAAACTGGTTGAATACATGGCCTAACTCGAGATATTGCTGCTGTGTGAGGCTATCGCCCACGAGAGGGTTGTCGGCCCAGACGAGACACACATAGGAGTCATCGAATAACGGTTGTGAGGGGTGTTCCTTTTCCAGGAATTGGTCGGGCATCACCAGGAAATCGATCTCTGCGCGATCCAGTATCTCCAATGGGTTCCCAACGTCGTTCGAAAGCAGTTCGAAAGTCACGCGGGGTGCCTGCGCTTCTGCCCGACGCAGGACTTCGGGCATCATGAGGGTGGAGACATAGTCCGACATCATGATCGAGAAGCGTCGATGCGAGGTGCTGGGATCGAACTCCGGTCGGGTTTTGACGGCGGCGTCTATTTTGAGCAGGATTTCGCGTACCGGGCCGGCCAGAGAGTCAGCCAGGGGGGTGGTCACCATTTTGCGCCCGACCTGGATCAAGAGTTCATCCGCGAAGTGCTCGCGCAGCCGGGCGAGTGCTCCACTCATCGCGGACTGTGTCAGAAAAACACGCCGGCCGGCTTCGGTAATATTGCGTTCGGTCAGCAGGGCATCGAGCGCGACGAGCAGATTTAGGTCGAGCTGCCTAAATTGCATGTGCCGAGAGTCCCCCAAAAAACCGTCTGCCGAGTGTCCTCGATACATTAGCATACCGGGCCCGTATGTATTGGATTGTCTTAGGAAAGTTGACCAGGCACCGCGTCCGGGCAACGCCTGTCGGAGGCTGGCTGGGTGTGAATACGCATCATTCGCGGGCGTCGTCCCCGGTGGGGGGCACCTATGTCCTTACTCGGCCTCTGCCATGCACGGATTGCGCTGTGATCCAAGGCCAGTGATCGTGCTTTCCACGACATCCCCGGGCCGGAGGAAGCGCGCGTAATGCACCCCATTACCCGACGGTGAGCCCGTGCAGATCACATCTCCAGGCTGCAGAGTGACCTGGTGGGAGAGATCCTCGATCAGACGCGCGACCCCGAATATCATGTCCGAGGTGTTGTCATCCTGCTTCACCTCACCATTGAGCTTCAGCGTGATTTGCAATGCCTGGGGATCGCCAACTTCGGTAGCCGGGACGAGATAGGGGCCCAGCGGCAGATAGCTCGCGGAGCACTTACTCGCCACCCAGTCCATGCCCAACTCGCGCATGTCGCCGGGCTTTCGATAGAGCTTGTCGCGATTCGTGATGTCGTTGGCTATCGTATAGCCGGCGACGTACTCGAGCGCCACCTGTCGTGACACGCGATGGGCCTGGCGGCCCATCACGACGGCAAGTTCCAGTTCCCAATCAGGTTGCTCGGCATTCTTGGGCAGCACAATCGGGTCAAGCGGTCCTGTAACCGTCGACTGTGCCTTCACGAAGAAGAAGGGTGTTCCATTCCGCGCGCGCTCTTCCATGATCTTCTCGCCATAGGCTTGGCGCTCCGACGCGTTCAAATTGCGGGTCGAATCCGTGGTCTGCGCCATGACGATCTGCACGACGTGACGCCGGTAATTGGCGCCCGAACAGAAGATCTGTCGGGGCTGCGGGATCGGCGCATGGAATCGCACGGTATCGGGCGCGGCGCCCGAGCGCGCGAGCGTATCGAGCTGACCGTTTGCCAAGGCAGCGGCCGCTGCCTGCAACCGGGGCAGATTCTCTGACCAGTGATCGAGCACATCGAGCATCGACCCGCCGCTGCCCTCGATCGAGCAACTTTTCTTGCGCAGGTGTTCGCCAACGGCACTCAGTGCGTACACTTGATTGTTAACGAGCATCGCCGGAAAGGGCGCACAACCGGCGGCAGAACAGGTGGCGAGGCGAAAACCGGGCGTCGAAGGTGTCTGCGAAGTCAATCGAGTTCCCCCCAATGTTGCACGAGCCGCCACGCGCGCTGGACCGGACACAGGCGGAACGGGCGAGACGGTGCTGAAATATGCCACGCGCCAACCATCGGCAGAAATGACTGCCGTCAATGCCTGGCATCGATACGCGACGATCCGCCCGCTAAAGAGCCACGTTGCTCGCAGATCATTACCGTCGATTCATTCCATCCGCCGAAGTCATTGGTGAGTGCGATTGGGGCGCTGCTATCCTTGATCGAGACAAGGACCGTTCCAATGGCGCCTTGAAGTCGGGGATACATCCGCAGTTTGGGGGGATTATGGTCAGACACGTTCGTCTTTCGGTCGTGGCATTGGCGGTTGGCACCTTGCTGGGAGTTCTTCCAGCGATGGCGCAACAGAGCAACGCGGGCGGCAATAGCGCTGGGGCCACTCAGGGAGCCACGGACGCCGCGGCCAGCGTGGGACTGGAAGAAGTCGTGGTGACCGCAGAGCGCCGGGAAGAGAATCTACAGCATGCCGCCGTGGCGGTATCGGCCGTCACAGCCGATGAGCTCACGCAGGCGCAGGTCAGCACCCCGGGCGGACTGTCTGCCGTGGTTCCGGCTCTGCAGATCGCAGATACGACCGGTCCCACCCCACTTATATATCTGCGCGGCGTCGGCACCTTTAGCGGCAATGTATTTGCGGACTCGGCGATCGCCTTCAACTTCGACAATGTCTACATCGGACGTCCCACTTCGACGGGTGGCTTCTTTTACGACATCGATCGTGTGGAAGTGTTGAAAGGGCCTCAAGGCACTCTGTATGGACGCAATGCCACCGGCGGCGCCATCAACATCATCAGCAAGCAGCCCGAACTCGGTTCCGTGGGCGTCGACGCGTCCGTCGAGTACGGCAATTACGCATCTCTACGTACCGATGGCGCGCTCAATGTGCCACTGGGCGACAACGCAGCGGTTCGGGTGGCTCTTTTCCACGTCGAACATAACGGCTACATGAACGATGGCACCGACGATCAGGATGTGACGGGCGGACGACTCAGCTTCCTATGGGATCCCATCGAAACTCTCAAAATCAGCCTGGTGGCGGACTATGCCGGCAACTATCAGAAGGGCAACGGCGCTACGTTCATTGCGGGGCCAGGCCCTTTCCCCGGGCCGAGTTATAGCATCAGCGATCGGTTCGGACTGAGTTCGCCACAGTCCGCGGCGTTCCTGGCCGGCAGTCCCGATACACTCAACGGCCGCACGTTTGCTCCGTTTCCCAATGATGCCTACGATCACAGTCACGGCGGGGGTGTTTCTTCTACGATCAACTGGTCATTGCCCTTTGGGACGGTGACCGTCATTCCAGCTTACCGGACCAATGACACTAACTACTTAAGTTACGTGCCGGGCTTTGCGCTCCGTGACATTGAATCCGGCCAGCAAAAAAGTCTCGAGGCGCGACTGGCATCCAACGATGCCCTGCCTTTGCGATATGTCGTGGGGGTTTTCTGGTACGACGAAATCAATCACGTACCCGATTTCGATGTCAATCAACAGGCGGACACTTCGTTCCAGACCGCGTCGACCGATACGGTCAGCCGAGCAGCTTTCGCACGTCTGACCTATGCGATCGTCGATCCGCTGCGCGTAAGCGTCGGTATCCGGTATACCAAGGAGGACAAGGACTTTTCGGGCGTGCTCACGGGCAACGACCGGATCTGCGCGCTGGGATTTCTGGCCTGCCCCACCGCAGCCATCCTCCCATACAACGTCTACACAACGGTGCCTGCCTCCCCGTTCGGCCCATTCGGCCCGGCTCTGAGTCCCGCAGGCACCTTCGATACGCTCAGCTTGATAAACAACACGGGCGGCAATATGCGCGCCGCGTCCTATAACAAGATCACCTGGCACGCCGGGATCGATTACGACCTCACGCCACAAAGCCTGCTGTACGCCAGCGTCGAAACGGGCTTCAAGGCCGGCGGCTTCTTCTTCTCGAGCGACAACGGGGTTTACAAGCCAGAGACCATCACGGCCTACACGCTAGGCTCCAAGAATCGCTTCCTCGATAATCGATTGCAGGTCAACCTGGAACTCTACTACTGGGACTACAAGAACCAGCAGATTAGCCACCTCGGCGAGGATTCATTGGGGACGATCATCTTCCCGACGCAGAATGTGGGCGCTGCGACCGTCAAGGGTGTGGAACTGGAAACGCAGGCGAAGCCGTTTGAGTACACACTGCTGAACGCGGACATCCAGTACAACAGTGCTGTCTACGACAGCTTTGTTTACAGCACTCCCAATCTCAATGGGGGGGCGGGCAATGGCACGGGCTGCCCCAGCGTAGGCGCACCGACCACGAGTTATACGGTCAACTGTTCGGGCCAACAGGCGCCGTTCGCGCCGCGCTGGACACTGTCGGGAGACCTGCAGCAGAGACTGCCGCTGCCTAACGGCGCGAGCCTGATTGGTGAGGCAAACGTCCGTTATCAAAGCGCGACATTGACGGCGCTCGACTTCCTGCCGGAGGAAGTTCAAGGGGGATATGCCACAGCAGATTTCTCCGTGACATACGAGGCGATCAAGAGACGCTACTTCGTCACAGGATTTGTGAACAATGCCTTCAACAGGACCATCGTCGACTACTCAGACCCCGCTCCGTTCTCCTTCATCCTGTCGCAGGCGCTGCGCCCGCCGCGGCTCTACGGGGTGCGCGCGGGGGTTCATTTCTGAGGCTGAGATGATCCCTCGAGTCGCCGTGGCTGCAGCAGGTCAGGTCATTCCACGCTGGCACATGGCCGGTTGGTCCAGCGAGGTGGGAGAACAGCCCCTGGCCAGGCGCCTGGCAAATCAGTCCGTGGTGATGTTTCGCGTCGCCAACGGCGATGTCGCCGCACTTCGCGATCGATGTCCGCACCGGTTCGCTCCGCCTAGCAGAGGAACGCGGGACCACTGGCTGGATATGCGTTGGAACGGCCCAGTCAATATGTACTTGCAGATCGGGGCGACTCTGGCAGGGCGTCCCAGGGACGAGGGCATCATCGTCCATCAGCTTCACGCATTGTGTCCGGAGACGTCCGATTCCAGCCATTATTTTTGGGCTTCTACCGCAGCGGTTCCACTGACCGCCCCCCCGGTCGCCGCGGCGGTGAATGCCCTCTTTGACAAGGCATTTGACGAAGAAGACAAGCCGACCATCGAGGCCGCCTATCGGAATATTGAAGGCGGCGAATTTTGGGAGCAGAAGCCGGTTTTTTTGGGAGTAGACGCCGGAGGTCTACGGGCCAGACGAGTTCTACAGCAAATCCGCAATTCCGTTCGTGGTGTTCCGGAAGATGCCGTGTCTGGGGAATCCGGCAGCCGTTGATCAGGCATACTCGCAACTGGAGATAGGGGCAGTGGAAAATCCAAGTCTGACCGCGCCGCCGGCGGTGCGGGAGGGCATCAGTACCAGCGGCTTGGTACGCAACTGGCCACAGAACTGCTGGTGGGTGGCAGCGCACGGCAGCGAAATCACAGACAGGCCGGTTCTGCGCTGGGTGCTGGAGACGCCGGTGGCGCTCTATCGCAAGACCAATGGTGATCCGGTAGCGCTGCACAACCGCTGCCCGCACCGTTGGGCACCTCTATCGATGGGCGAGGTGGCGGGAGATGACCTCGTCTGCCCCTATCATGGATCGCAATTTGCGCCCGACGGCAGGTGCGTCAAAGTACCCACGCAGAATAGCGCCCCATCGAGCCTGCAGGTACGTTCCTATCCCGCCATTGAGCGGTACGGCTTCATCTGGGTCTGGACTGGATCGGTGGATCTTGCGGATCCCGAGCTCATCCCCACCGACCTTGCCTTTCTGAGTGATCCGAAATGGCACACTGTATGGGGCTACAAGCCGGTGAACGGCAACTACATGCAAATCAAGGAAAATGTGCTCGATCTGACGCACTTCGCGTTTCTGCATAAGAAATCGCTCGGCATCACCGGCTGGGATCGGCCCCCTGCGGTGGAAGTGACCGAGGCACGGGTCACCTTTCGACAGCTGTTCCATATGGCCCCATTGCCTCCGGTGTATGCGATTCCGGCCGGAAAGCCACCGGGAAAGCCAATCAATCGCGATAACTGGGGTACGCTGGTTTCGCCCGCGGTCAACTATGGCGCAGTCGATATGCACGATCCCAATCCTGGCCCGAACGGCCTTGAAAGATTTTCGATGCGAATCGTTCACTTGACCACGCCGGTCTCGATCAGCAGGACCCATTATTTCTGGGCGTTCGCCCGCGACCACGGTGAGCCATACGACTATGAGGCGATGCGCGCCGGTGCCGATGTGGTTTTTGGAGAAGACATCGCCATGGTCGAGGCGACCCAGGCCATGGCGCAATGCTCAATCGATCAGGAACACGCCGTCGAAGTCAGCGTCACCGCGGATCGCGCTGCGATCGAGGGCCGACGCAAAGTTGCAGCGCTGGTTGCCGCCGAACAGGCACTGCTGAAACAAAAGGCATCTTGAATTGCAGTGGAAGCAGATCCCGCAACGGGCGTGACCGTCGCAGGGACGCCAGTGAATGAGAGCTATCAATGCCCGTCGCAGCCGATGCACCCGACGCTGCTGGAAGGCCACATTCCGATTGCGCCGCCGGAAGGGATCCCCCTGTGGGACATCGATCCGTATGCCGAGGAGACGCTGCTCCGGCTTGAAGAGTACTACGCGGAATTGCGAGAACGCGGCGCGCTCGTCTACATACCCCGCTATGCCGTACTGGCCTGCGGCCGCTACCGCGAGACGCGTGAAATATTCTCTGATTGGAAGCGATTTGTATCCTCTCGCGGGGTGGGGCTGACCGACTTCAAGCACGCTGAACCGTGGCGACCTCCCAGTCTGATCCTGGAAGTGGATCCGCCCTACCATGACAGGACCCGCCGGGTGCTGGTGCGTGCGCTCTCGGCGCGGGCATTGGAATCCCTGAAAGAGACGCTTCAGCGTACCGCCGAGAAGCTCATCGATGAATTACTCGAGAAGGGCACTTTCGACGCCGTGCCCGAACTCGCCGAGCTCTATCCGACGACCGTCTTTCCTGCCGCGGTCGGTCTGCAAGAGGTAGATACCCGCCGGTTGGTTGACTATGGCGCCATGACCTTCAATGCACTAGGCCCCGACAATGAGTTACGGCGGCAGTCTCTGGCGAGAGCCGCGGAAGTTGTGCCCTGGATCACCGAGCAGTGCCGGCGGGAGCGGTTGCGAAGCGAGGGTTTTGGCGGCGTTGTATACGCCGCGGCCGACAGCGGAGAAATCACGGAAGAAGAGGCCGGCATGCTGGTGCGTTCTCTGCTGTCCGCAGGCATCGACACCACAATCACTGGCTTGGGCAACGCCGTCTGGTGTCTGGCGCAAAATCCCGAGTCCTTTCAGCAGTTGCGCGCCGACCCATCGCTGGCGCGCGCTGCCTTCGAGGAAACGCTGCGATTGACCTCGCCAGTGCATACCTTCTGCCGTACCGCCGCAGGCGACACGCAGGTCGGTGAGCATGCCATCCCACAGGACGCCAAGATTCTTTGCGTGCTCGGGGCTGCCAATCTTGATCCAGAGCACTGGACTGAGCCTGCGCGGTTTGATCTGACGCGCAAGAATCGCGACCATTTGGCTTTCGGGGTTGGCACCCACGCCTGCGTGGGACAGGCTGTTTCAAAGATTGAGTCCGAGGCGGTGCTCAGTGCCATCGCCCGGAAGGTTTCCAGCATTGAATTATCGGCAACGCCGAAATGGCGCGCCGGCAATGCGATCCACGCATTGGAGAGCCTGCCGGTGACCTTTCGGGGCGCTTAACGACCACTTGTTGTAAGCCTGCTCAGGGCTCGCGAGCGCGACACCGCCAAAAGGAGGGGGATAGCGTTTTGCCAGAGATAAGCGACCGCGACCCGATAGCAGAACTGCGAGCAGGCTGGCGGCTGATAGTGGCCGCTATGGCGGGGATCCTGTTTGGGGTCACCGCGCTGTTCTTTTACTCGGTCGGCATTTTCCTCAAGCCTGTGTCGCAGGAGTTTGGTTGGAGCAGAGCGCTCACGTCCACAGTGAGTCTGGTTGCAGCGGTTAGTTTGGCGATTACCGCACCGCTCGTCGGCACATTGGTTGACCGATTCGGCATCCGCGCAGTGGCGCTCGGCTCGGGCATTGGGTTGAGCGTCGGCTTCATGGCGCTGAGCCACACCCCGCCTGTCTTATCTGCCTATCTCGCCTTGATTGCTCTGTGTGTCTCTCTGGGTGCCGGCGCGTCGCCTATTGTCTACACGCGCCTGATCAATGAGCATTTTGCCAAAGCTCGCGGTACGGCCCTGGGATTGTCGCAAATCGCTACCGGGATAGCGGGCGCCCTCGTGCCAGCCATGCTCGCGCCATTCGTTGCCTCGCACGGCTGGCGCACGGGCTATGAGGCCATGGCCGCCGTGGTACTGGCGAGTACGCCTCTGGTCCTGCTCCTCATTGGTCGCCATGGCGGCTCCAGGTCCGGCGCCATTGCGCTGGTTCGATCTGGCAGCGGCATGCGTATCCGCGATGCGCTCAGAGATAGCCAATTCTATCGGCTGGCGGCAGTTGTCATGCTTGCCGCAATCGGGGTCGGCGGGTTGATTGTCCATCTCGTGCCGATGCTAACGGACGCCGGTCTCACGCCGGCGGCCGCTGGGCGATCGGCCGGAATGTTAGGCATCGCCATCATCTTTGCCCGTATCAGCACCGGTATTCTTATTGACCGGATTTTTGCTCCCTTGGTAGCGTTCTGGATATTTCTGGTTGCCGGCTTTGGCTGCTTCCTGCTTGCGCGTGGAGGAGTTGCCTTTGCGCCATATGCGGCCTTATTCGTAGGCTTGGCTATAGGGGCAGAAATCGACCTGATCAGCTATTTTGTGGTGCGCTATTTCGGCATGAAAGATTACGGAAAGATATATGGCTGGCTGTATGCAATTTTCATGGTAGGCACCTCTCTCGGCCCTGTTCTGGCTGGATTCACCTACGATCACTACGGAAACTACAGCGTGGGAGTTGGAATCCTGGGCGGCTGCCTCGTCGGTGCGGGAATCCTCTCATTGACCCTGGGATCTTTCCGAACTTTCGACGACGAGCGTGGGGTCAATCCGCTATCAGGTTTTCAAGCCTAGGGCACATCCAGCCATCGCCCGTTTGATAGCCGGATGGGCTCTGCCCGCTTATTGCCTTATTCTCGCGCCTGCTACACGCAATGACGTCTTCGATGCAACTGCTGGCCAGGGACGACTGACCAATGTCAAAAATTGCCTTCGTTGGGCTGGGAAACATGGGCTATGCGATGGCGGGACGAATACTGGACGCGGGACATGATTTGACTGTCTACAACCGTACCGCATCTCGTGCTGCGGCGCTCGTTCGGCGGGGCGCAACCTTTTTCGCAACCCCCATGGCGGCCTGTGAGGGCGCCGATGCGATCGTGTCGATGGTTGCCGATGATCTCGCGTCGCGGTCCGTTTGGCTTGGTCCGCACGGGATACTGGCGGCAAAGCCGGCGGCGGACGCCCTGGCGGTCGAGTGCTCGACGCTGTCACATGCCTGGGTCAAGGAGTTATCGCTGGAACTTAAGCGACGCGGATTTCGATACATTGACGCTCCTGTAACCGGATTGCCTGAGGCCGCCACAGCCGGTGAGCTGACGCTCCTGGTGGGAGCGAGTTCCGAAGATCTGGAAGCCGCCCGGTATCTGTTGGCAGCCCTTTCAAGGCGGATCATCCGGTTCGGCGAGATCGGCGCGGGTACCGCATACAAATTGATCGTCAACATGTTGGGCGCCGTACAGATTGCATCGGCCGCCGAGGCCATGGCGATTGCCGAGCGTGCCGGCCTGGATCTGAATGTTGTCGCCGAAGCAATCGCCGTCGGCCAGGCCGCAAGCCCACAGGTCGTTCGCAATACTCGACGGATGGCTGATGATGATCATAAGAGAAATGTGGTGTTTACGCCGGTGCTGCGACTGAAGGATGTGCAATACGGGCTGGCGCTGGCTCAGAACCTGGGGATCGGCAGTCCGTTCAGCTCCCGAGCAGGCGCCAAGTTTCGCCAACTTTGCGATCTCGGGTTTGAGCGCGATAACGAAAGCCAGATCATCGAGATCGCACGTAGCGAAGCGCCCAGTCAATCCTGACGGTGCCTGATATAGTGCTGCGATGCACACGCCCCAGGCGGGAATATTTTCCCTTGGTACCTCCTCGCATGCGTACCTGGAGTTTGATCTTCTGGACGCGAAGAAATGCAAGGAGTTCGCCGCCGCCATCTGTGCGATCCGTGAACCGCGGACCACCACCGGAGGAGTGAACTTCGTCATCGGCTTTAGGCCGGAACTCTGGTGCAATATGGTGCCGGATGAAGCGCCTACCGGCGTCGTGGGCTTTAACAGCGACCTCCAGAGCACTGAAGGATTCGTCATGCCAGGCACTCAACACGATGCGCTGGTATGGCTGTCCGGGAGTGCTTATGACGTTGTTTTCGATATGGCCCGCTCGGCCATCCGCGATCTTGCCGCCCAGGCCTCGCTTGCCGACGAGACCTCGAGCTGGTCTTACCGGCACGATCGCGACCTCGCCGGATTCATCGATGGCTCGGGAATCCGACGCTGCTCGATGCACCTGTCGCGGCACTGTTGCCAGAGGGAGTTCCTGGTGCAGCCGGTACGGTCCTATTGCTCCAAAAGTGAAAGCACAAGGTAGCTGAATGGGAGGCTCTGCCGATCGCTCAGCAACATGCCCTACGGATGTGTTGGCGACCATGGCACTATGTTTGTTGGCTTCAGCTCGGACCAGACGCGCCTTGCCAGAATGCTCGATAGCATGGCGGGCCTGGTCAGCGGCACGCGGGACGCACTTACCCGGTTTAGTGACCCGCTGACGGGCGCCTACTGTTTCGTGCCTTGCGTCGAGACTCTACGGCGCCTGCGAGGCAATCCCGGTCCAAGGTAAAGCCCGTGCGATACCATTGGTCAATACGCTTGCTTCCACCTGTGTGTTGAGATCGCTGGGGCAAGGCATCGCCCGAACGACCGCTGCAGTAAGTATCGAACGTAACGATTTGAAATCGCCATGCCACTCGAACAAGGCGTCTTCGATACCTGGAATCCGCGGGCGCTGGCCTTACTGCGGATAGTGGCGGCATTTTTATATCTGCAGCACGGGACGGCCAAGTTGCTCCACGTGCCGCATGTGGCCGAGTTCGATTCGCTGCACGCGCTGTCACTCATTGGCTTTGCCGGAGCGCTCGAGATCGCGGGAGGTGTGTTGCTGCTGCTGGGGCTATTAACCCGGCCGGTGGCATTCATTCTTTCCGGAGAAATGGCGGTGGCCTATTTCATGGCGCATGCGCCGCAAGGTCACTTCTTCAGCCCAGCCCTCAATCAAGGAGAGGAGGCGGTGCTGTACTGCTTCATCTTTCTGCTTTTGTCGGTTGCCGGCGGCGGCAGTTGGAGCATTGACGCTATCCGTGGCCGCAAGTAGCAGGAAGCGGAGCCGCGCGGGGCACACCTGCCAGCGGATTAGCCCTCGGTCTTAAGATCTTGTCGCGCAGCGTCAGGCACTCTGAGCCGCGGATGGGTGAACTTGAGCAGGCGCGCGGCATCCTGCAGCAGGCTGACGAGAGATAGCACATACCCGGCGGCAATCAAACACAGCACAAAGACATCGAAATCCATCACGCGATCGCCGCTAACAGCTGTGTTTATGAGAGCAGCTGCTCTCGAGAGCGTCGATGACACGATGGTGTCGGTGTGTGGGGTGGATGGCTCTCCCAAGGTCCAATCGACGCTCGCGCATGTAACCTTCGAAGCTCGAGCGCATGCATTGGTCAATTGTTACCGCCGATGTGGCCGCGCGGCTGTAGCGCCGATACCATCGTGCAATAGATTCGGCTCTGCCGTCGTGATCAACTGGCGACGGTCGTTGCATATGTTTGTCACAAATGAGCAGTCACGGAATCCGCTACTACCTCAAGCGCGTAATGGAGTCTTGGTATGGTCACACTGAATGACGCAATGAAAGTGATCGGTGCGGCAGAGAAGAAGGCTGCGGCGATCGGTCAGCCCATGAATGTCGCTGTCGCCGGTCAGCAGGATCAGGTGGTGGCGGAGGCCGCTGCGTCGGCTTTCGTGTAAAGGGGCCTTCGTCGCTCGGACGCTGCCGGACTGAGTGCCGTGGACGACCGGCATGGTAACAGGGGTGCCGTCAAGATGAATGACCTCAACGATGCGCTCATTCTTGCGGCTCGTCTTCTCATGGCGACGCTGTTTCTGATCTTCGGTTGGAGAAAGCTCCTGGACTATTCGGGCACGGTAAGTCAGATAGTGGAACTTGGCGGCCCAATGCCGGTACTTGCTGCCGCCGTAGCAATTTTCATGGAGCTTCCGGTCGCATTCGCGGTCGCCATTGGTCTGTTCGCGCGTGCATCGGCCTTGCTCCTGGTTTTATACACGCTGGGAACGGCGTTCATCGGGCATCGGTATTGGACCACAGCCGGTGGGGATAAAGTCGACAGCATGGATGGCTTCTACAAAGATCTCAGCATTATGGGGGGCTTACTGTTGTTGTACATCACCGGTCCTGGACAATATTCAATCGATGCATGGTGCGGTATCGCCGCGACCTAACCTCTGTACTATCCGAATGGGAGTCGTCCATGAGCCAAGTCCAAGTCGAGCAGAAAAGTTACCAGATGCCACCCCTGGAAGGGTTTACCGTCGCGCACTTTCTCACGGTCGCCGACATCGAGCGTTCGGCTCGATTTTACGAAAAGGTGTTCGGAGGTCGCATTCTGAGTCGAGGCGACAGCAGCGGCGCGCCGGGGTACATCCAGATCGGGAATACCTGGCTGATTGTCAACGTCGGGGGCGGCCCGACACCCGACAAGCCATCGGTAATCCTCAGTGTGCCAGGCGATCCGGATTCGGTCAGCAGCTTTATGAACATCCGCGTTGCTGATATTCAGGCCTGCTATAAATTATGGAGAAGTCGAGGCGCCGAGTTCATCACGGAGCCAAAGGACAAGTACGGCGAGACGCGCTGCTACATTCGCGATCCCGATGGATATATTATAGAGGTTGGGCAAAGCAAGCCGGACTTCGCCTACGGCTAAAGAGCGGGAGCCTATGAACTCCGAGAGGAACGGTATCAACCCGGACGCCAAGCCAAGCGGAACAGGTTGTGTTGAATGCCTGGCGCAGGGCAAATGGTGGCTGCATCTTCGTAGATGCGTCGAGTGCGGTCACATCGGCTGCTGTGATACTTCACCCAATCAGCATGCATCGAAACATCACGCTGCCACGGGGCACCCGATAATTGCGAGCTTCGAGCCGGGCGAGCGGTGGTTTTATGACTATCGCACCGAGGAATTCTTCACCGGCCCGAAGCTCCACGCTCCTCACTCGCATCCATCGGATCAGCCGGTGCCAGGACCGGCTGGAGCCGTACCTTCAAACTGGCAATCCCTGCTTCACGAATAGAACCGTCCAGTTGCACGCCCGCCCGGGTTTGCGCGGGCCGACAGAGAGTTAAGACAGCCTTCCGTCGTCACGCGGAAAGCTAAACGGGCGAAGGCAGCGTAGCTGTCACTGCAGACTTACCAACGTCCGGGCATCGCGCCGCGGATTCCGCGCTCCTTGATACCAACGTACAAGTGCCATGGCAGGCCATTGCCTGTCTAATCGCGCGCATGGCGTAGTGATAACTGCAGCGCCGAGGCGTAACAAGGGAGCAAGCAAGTGAAAATTCTGATGGTCCTGACCTCACATGATGTACTGGGCAGCACCGGGCTAAAGACCGGATTCTGGCTGGAGGAGTTCGCCGCCCCGTACTACGTGTTTCGGGGTGCCGGCGTGGACTTGACTCTGGCCTCGCCTAAAGGAGGGCAGCCGCCGCTCGACCCAAAGAGCGATGTGGCCGCGAACCAGACTCCCGCGATGGCGAGATTCAAGAAGGACGCTAAGGCACAGGAGGAGCTCTCGCAGACAGTCAAACTCGCTGACGCGAAAGCAGAGGACTTCGACACGGTGTTCTATGTCGGCGGCCACGGACCAATGTGGGATCTCGCTGAAAGCCCGGTGTCGATTGCTTTGCTGGAGGCCTTCTACAACTCCGGCAAGCCGATTGCCCTGGTCTGCCATTCGCCGGGCGTACATCGCCACCTGACTTACAAAGGAGAACCCCTGGTGAAGGGCAAGCGTGTCACCGGCTTTACGAACGGCGAGGAGGAGGAGATGAAACTCACCCACGTCGTGCCGTTTCTCGTCAAGGACGAGCTGCTGCGATTGGGCGCCGTGTTCGAAAAGCTGAGGGATTGGCAGCCTCTGGCGATTACCGACGGTCGCCTGATCACTGGGCAGAACCCGGCATCCTCAACGTCGGCGGCAAAGGCGGTTCTGCAACTGCTCGCGAAGCCAGCCGCATCGTGGACGTCGGTCGAGGTCTCCCAAGCAGCCTGAAACGCCCGAACCAAGGAGCCTACGATCATGTCACCGAATGATTCCGCACGCGCCTCGATCGGGGAGGGAATCGACGAGAGCCACGATGCCTGGGGCTGGTTTGTGGCGCTGGGTATCGCGCTCATTATCCTGGGCGTCGTTTCCATCGCCGGAGAGGTGACCGCGACCCTGATCACGGTGCTGACCTTCGGCTGGTTGCTGCTCCTCGGTTCGGTTCTGGCGCTCATCCAGGCGTTTCGCGTACGCAACTGGAGCGGGTTCTTCCTCTACTTCCTGAGTGCGCTGCTGCGGGGAGTCACAGGATATCTACTGATCCGCTATCCGTTCACGGCGGAAGTGAGTCTGACGCTGATTCTCGCGTCTTTCTTCCTGGTCGGAGGCATTTTTCGGACGGTTGCATCGGCCACGCTGGGGTTTCCGCGTTGGGGCTGGGCGGTTCTGTCAGGGCTGGTGTCCGTGGCGCTCGGCGTCGTGCGGCGGCGCGCTGCGCGGCCTCCCGGGCGATGGCTCGCTCGCCAAGGCATAGCGGAGGATACCGGGCTCTGATTCCATTCTGGGTGCCACTGTTATTGAATGATTAGGAAATCACATGAAATCCACGATGCTTGTTGTTCTTTCGGCGCTGCTCGGGAGCGTCTTCGCCTCAGGGGCGGAGAGCGCCGTCAGGAGTGTCGTTCTGGTCCATGGTTCGTTCGCCGACGGATCCGGCTGGAAGCCGGTCGCAGACATCCTGAAGCACGATGGCTATGAAGTGCGGGTGGTGCAGGAGCCTTTGACCGGTTTCGAGGCCGACGTCGCGGCCACTCGCCTGGTATTGGACCGCGCGGGCCCGTGCGTGCTCGTCGGCCACAGCTGGGGCGGGATGATCACCACCGAGGCCGGCAGCCACGAGAATGTCCGGAGCCTGGTTTACGTGAATGCCTTTCAGCCGGAAGTTGGAGAGACTGCTGGTGGGCTGCAAGCCAGGACGCCGCCACTGTCAAATAACGTCGTCTCTGTCGGCGGAGGATTCGTTCAGGAGAAGCCCGAATCCTTCCCTGCAGATTTTGCCGCCGACGTGCCAAAAGCACTCGCAGAGTTCATGGCGATCTCGCAAGCACCGATCGCCGCCGACAGCTTTTCGGCCAAGACCACTATCGCGGCATGGTCTCAAAAGCCCAGCTACGCGGTGGTCTCCCAGGGGGATCGGATGATCAATCCAGAGCTCGAGCGATTCATGGCGGCGCGAGCTAAGTCCCAGACGATCGAGCTTCGCGGCAGTCACGCCATATTTCTCTCTCATCCAAAAGAAATCGCGGCGCTGATCGAAAAGGCAGCCAAGGCTGCAAAGTAGCGGCAGGACGGCTGTGGGGGGACTGCTACAGCTGGTGGTTCTTCGCCGAACATGACTGACAACGAGGTGCCGAAAAGGGAGTTCTGAGATGAGACTGACCTTGCCAGTGATTGCGTTCCTGGTGTCAGCGGCTGCGGGCGTTCATGCGCAGTCGAGCGCCGGTCAAGCGCCTGCGACGGCCGCCGCCGCTCCAGGCCCCACGCCGGTTCAAGTAGAGGCAGCCGCTGACAAAGGCACACTCAAGAACCCGTACCAGGACGACAACAAGGCCATCGTCGAGCAAGGCCACAAGCTGTTCTTCAACTTCAGCTGCAACGGCTGCCATGGTGGCGATGGCGGGGGTGGCATATGCCCTCCGCTGATCAACTCAGTGTGGGTCTACGACGGTGACGATGACACACTGTTCCGGCTGGTGACACTGGGCAGTATCGGGCTGCAGGCCAAGGGTTATCTGCGCAGGGGCCGTGAGAACGTGGTCGCGCCGATGCCACCCTTCGGCACGACGATCCCGACGGCCGATGATCTCTGGAAGATCATTACCTTCGTCCGCTCCGCTTACGACGGCGACCCGAAGTACAAGTACGGCAACCCGCCGCAACCGCAACCACCACCGGGCGACTGAGCCGGCCATATGACCAGTGGCGATATGACGGCGCCCGATAGCTTGCTTTGGAAGCGGATCCTGATGCCAACGTACAAAAAAACACTGGCAGCGATCTCGAAGCTGACCCCGGTGCAGTATCGCGTGACCCAGAAGGGCGCCACGGAGCACCCCGGAACCGGCCTGTATCTGCACACTCGGGCACCCGGTATTTATGTCGATATCGTCTCGGGCGAACCGCTGTTCGCCTCAGGCGACAAGTATGACGCCGGGTGCGGTTGGCCGAGCTTCACTAGGCCGATCGAGCCGGCCAACGTCGTCGAACTCCAGGACACGCGGCACGGCATCTCGCGCACGGAAGTGCGCTCGGCGCATGGCGATAGCCATCTCGGCCACGTCTTTGACGACGGGCCGACGGAGCAAGGTGGCTTGCGATACTGCATCAACTCCGCCTCCTTGCGGTTCGTTCCCCGCGAACAAATGGTGGCCCAGGGCTACGGTACTTACCTGAGCCAGGCGAAGGATCTTCGCTGATACCTGCGTGTCGTTCGATACCAATCTTCAATCGATCCGAAGAGTTCCTAGCGGGCCAGGAGTCCTGCGATGATCGCATCAAGGCTCCACAGTCCTGGTCCCCCCAGTATCACCACGGTCAGCCCGATGCAGTAGAGCGCCTCGGGAATGTAGAGTATGTCACCCAGCCAATCGGCACGGTCCAGGGGCTGCCAAGAACGTATCCGTTTGACCGCATCGAGTGCGAAGGCACCGGCAGAGATCACGAACAGCCCGGACGCCGCGAGCACGGACAGGAAGCCAAGCATGAGCGCGCAACCACCGCTGAACTCCGCGCTCGGCAGCAGCCATCGCATGATCGGCACGGCGTGCACACCGTCATCCTGAAGCGTACGCGTCAGTGTCGCGTGCCTGGAAGCGTTGAACAGCTTGTGGTAGCCGCTGATCGCGAAGAACGCCCCGAGCGCGATGCGATTGAGAGTCAGCGCGGCCTCCGGAGCCTGGGCGCCTTGCAGGACGAAAATCGCATTCATGATGTAGGGCACTCCCGGATCGTCGCAGCAGGGCCGGTCGGCCTCTAGGCCGGGCTGTCCATAGTCTCGACCCACTTCTTGCGCCACTCCGCGGCCTCGAAGGGATCAGCGAAGTATTGAGTCTCGTGCGCCACCTTGGCTCCGCTGAATTCCATAATGCTTACGGTATAGAAGGGCTTGGCGTCGTATGTCAGGACCAGCTCGGTGATCCACAGCTCGCCGCGTCCCGTGATCCGATGAACCGCGAAGCGCTTCTTATTCGGCTGGAGAGTCCGGGTGATCTGTATGTTGTTCCGGCCGCGGATCCGTTCGCGGGACTGCGGGTAATCCAGGAACGCATCGTCGTGATAGATATCGTGCTCCGTCGCAAAATCGCCCGCATTGGATGCCGCCCAGTGTTGATCCAGCGCATCGCGTATTTCCTGATCTTTCATACCACTCTCCTCGCCGGTCATCTGCACACCTTCTGCACTATCCAATGACTTCCCCGCGGCACCATCACACCTCGCGGCACGCCGCGCATCTACTGCACGAAGGTCTCGACCAACACCATGGTGTAATCGACCCGGAGGTAGGCCGCGTGCTCTGATCCGCCATAGCTCAATAGCCGGGAACTGTGCATGAGGCACCAGGGAGCAAGCAAGTGCTGTTGCTAGATACGCCCTCGCTGACAGCCGACTGGGTCAGGCAGCGCGCCACATGAGTACCTCATTGGATAAAGCGAGCTGGGAGCCGACGAATGGCGCTGGGAAACACGGCCGGTTGGACGCGGCACGGGTTAACGCGCTGCCTGACAGCGCTTTTGCCTTCCCACGATCACGCAAGGAGCCGATCACGGATGCGTCGCATGTTCGCAGTGCGCTCGCGAGATTCAATCAGGTCAGCGACGTCAGCGATGCGGAGCGCGACCTTGCATTTGCCAACATCCAGAAGGCCGCCCAGCACTACAACATCGAGTTGCGCGAAACACACTGGCGCCAGCTGGGCCAAAAGGCAACGTCCAAGGGCCCCGTGAGCGATCGCTAGGGCCCGGCATGCCCCGCTCAGGGGGGCGGCGATCTACTCCGCCCGCTGCGCGACGACACTAACGGCTCGCGCCCCGGGTGGGACATGGGTACCAAACACGCGGTCCCATAGGGCGGTTGTCACACCGAAATTCCCTGACACAAAAGGGGAATGATGCAGAAGATGTCGATGCGAGGCCGCCTTCAGTGCACTTGCCAGCCGACGGGGGCGGCGATGATGGATGACATGATGCACGATCCCGTACCAAAGCCAGCCGGTGATCAGGCCGCTGATTGCGCCAAGCGCGATATTGAGCGAAAGCAGGCGCCACATCGGCAGAAAGAATACTCCCGCCAGGATCAGCAGACTCGCCCACGTCGGCGTGCCCAGATAGGCACGGGGTGCCGCATGGTGGGCATGGTGGAGATCGGCAATCAGCGGCATGCGATGAAACACGAAGCGATGCAGCAGGTACTCGACGAACGTCCAGCTCCCCGCACCGGCGATCGCCGCAGCCAGCCAGATCAGTTGATCACGGCTACTGCCCAGCAGTGCGAATGCAGCCAGGCCAACCACCAGCACGCCGTAAATGATGAAGTCCGCGTAATAGCCGACCTTGCCGTTCAGCATGGCTCTTTGCCAGGCGCTTGCTGCCACGACATGCAGGCCGACCGGACCGTCAGATAGGTTCACGGCTTCCACCCCAGTGCCTGCCCGGCAAGCTCCAGATGTTGCGCTGTCGTGACGGCGGATAGGTCCAACTCGATCTCGCGCACCAGGCGCTGATACGTTTCGCGGTCGTGCGTGCGCAGGCACTCGAGCAGGTGCCGCGCCGCGTTGCTGTGTCCTTTTCCATGGCCCACCACGAGGATTTTGCCGGCCGCGGCCAGGACATCGCTGATTTGCCTGTAGAATCCGGGCTCTTCCGATGCGCGCTGGCCTTCCTCACGCAACTGATCCTTGTGCGCAAGGTGATGCAGGAAATGATGCGGGTCGTAGGGCATGATCGCATGCGGCGAAGGGTCACCAGATCCGGTTGGATATGATAGATCTTCGCGCCGTGATGATCCACGACCACCATCAGAGTGGCCGGACCCGAATCGCGCCGGGTAGGCGTCTGGGAGGGCCCGGCCGCTGACCAGCCGGCCCGCTGAAGGAAATGCCTCAAATCGGCCACTTCGGAACCGGTGAGATCCTTGGTGTGGGGCTTATGGACCACGAGTTGCTCCCCGGCCAGGTCGAGGGCGAACTTCTCGTTGGTCCTGCGGTGGACAGCCCCTATGTTCTCGAACAGCGCGTTGACATCCATCCACTCGAGATTGTGTGCCGCCGGGTGCCGAAATAGGGCTTCAAGCGTCCTCCGGTGTGCACCATGTAGCGAGATTCGCCCACCAGAGACCGCTCCTTGTGCGCTCCTACTCTCATCGCTTTTCACGGACGCCTCCGCCTGCCCTCGGAACGGTGGCGCCCGACGAGCGCCCATCCTGCCAGGCATCGATCGGGGCGACTTCGAGCGCGCGGGCCGTCGGCTCCAGGGCCTGTTTCGTGATTCTGACGCGCGTTCCAACCTCGAACCGACCGCGAAGGGCAGGTGAGGTCCCACGCAGATTGAAGAGAAGAAGACGACCGTCATCTGCAGTAATCAGGCCAAACAGGCCGGCTCGGTCGAAATCGCTGATTGTTCCAGTGAATGCCATAGGGACTCCGATATCGCTTGTGATCAGCTATGGCGGCCGCGCGTCGAACTCCGGTATGCCCTGCACCGCCTTGGGAGGCGATGACAACAGAGGACCGGATGGAAAATAACTGTACGAAAGTGTTAGTCGAAACCTTCGTATCTTCAATCGTAGAACGCGGGGAGCAGCTTCAGCGCGTCGGTCTGGCTCTTGTCATGATTGATGAAAAACGTCGCCTTGTACGTTGCGATCAATTGCCTCACCCTCTCCATGGAGGCGATTGATTCTGCCCTATCGGTATTCAGGGAAGGGACGATGTCCTTCTCGAAGTTCTCTTCCAAATGAGCAACGTCCCCGGACAGTATGATAAAGCCCGACTTCTTAAGATGGACCAGCAGCGACTGGTGGCCTGGAGTGTGCCCTGGCGTGGAAACCAAAGTGACGCTTCCATCGCCGAATACATCAGTGTCACCGTCGATGAGCTGAAGCTTCTTGGGGGTGCCTAAAAGCTTACGCGCCAGCGCCATCAGCTGATTCACGTTGTCGTTTGGCCCGTTGGGGGAGTATATCCAGTTGTACTCAGCTCGCTGCATCACGATGGTGGCGTTGGGGAACAGCCACACATTGCCTATATGATCTCCATGTGTGTGCGATATGGCAACCTGGCCGATGTCGCCGGGCTTCAAGCCGATGGCCGCGAGTTGATCCGTGACTGACCTGTCGAGGTGATAGACGATCAGGCTGGGTAAGGTCGACCAGCCATTGGGATTCCCAAGCGCGGTTTCCGGAACTCCGGTATCCCAGAGCAGCCAGTCGGCTCTATGCTTGATAAGCCAGCAGGTAGAAGAGAACTCGATATCGCGCCCGGCGTTTTCGCCCGGTGTCCACACCGACTCGTCATTCGCAAGGGAGTGACCACAGTCCAACCTGTAGAGTTTATCGGCTACAGCGGCACTGACTGGATCGGGTAGTTTGGAGCCTGCACTCGCATTTCGCGTGCCTGCCACCATCAGAATGAGGGCAAGTACGGTACATGATGCCGCTCTTTCTATTCGTCTCAACATGACGGCCGCTCCTATGAGACATCTCTTACCGCAACTCATATGGGTGAAAGACGTAGTCCTTGGCTTTGACGCTTACGTGACAGACCTGCCCGCAGTCAGGGACGCCAGCTTTATCCGCTGAGAAGGTAGCGGAGGGCGGGTCGTAGTCGAACTGGGCATACCCCCATCCGCCGGTGTTCGGAAATCTCTTGCTGTCCTTCTCCATGAAAAACAGGTCCGCCAGAGTGTCCGGAACGTTTACGGGGAACTCTGCTTCCGAGCTCTTATGCGGCTTCCACTGGAGCTTTGCTATCTCGGAGCCTTCGGGAAACGGCTTGCCATTGCCCGGAATGCCGGCCTTGAAAGCCGCGATGATAGTAGGATTACCCAATATGACTTTCATGCGGTCATCCGTCTCTGCACTGGAGATGAGCTGCCAGTCCGCGTAGCCCTTGAAGTCAGAGAACGGGAGTCCGTTGGGCAGCTTCAGCGCGTACTTGTCCTGACCCGAAGCGGCCACGCCGCCCACAACTGCGAGCGTGAGCATCGAGGTTGCAACGATCCATACGCTCTTGCGGTTCATCCTGAGGTCCTCCTGCTGGCACAATCCGAGACCACGCCATTTGGCACGCAGCGATCAAACCGACGCCATTGCACCAACGTATCGAACGACCTCTTCCGTGCTACCTTTTCTTGGTCTCGAGTGCCTGGCTCTCCGCGAGTGTATAGATCGATTCCGGGATCGCTTCGAGCCTGTTACGCGGGATGGCATTTCCGCTTAGATCTGAGAGACCGTAGGTCCCGTCCGTGATCTTCTGCAGCGCGCGCTCGATCTGTGTCAGGCGCTGCTGGTTGCGGACACCGGCTGCCCCATCGACTTCAAGCAGGGCGAGTCGCTGCGCATCGTCTTCGGCCTCGTGCGCTTCAGCGACCGATGTCGCATTGATCGCGTTGCCCTCAGTTTCCTCGCGCTGCGTGGCGCTCAACAGCTGCTGGCGCAGCTTGTTGAGCCGATCGCGTTGTTTCTGGATAAACGACGTATCCAATGCTGGCGTTTTGCTGTTCATAGACCCTCACAATCGATTGATTGGGATATTCCCGCGCTGCAACCCGATCTGGATCGACTTGCCGCGGAGATTGGAGGTCTGGGAGTGTATCAGTGTTTGCTCGCCGAACTACATGCGCGTGCTGTGTGGGACAATGCTACTTAGGTATGGCCGATACCATGGTCCAGCAGATTCGCTTAGGCGTTCGTGGTCCAGTGGGTGCGGCCAAAGTGCAGCTGAGCCAGTCCTCGAAGTCGAGGCAAAGGAGGGGTCTAACCATGCGTCCTGACATCGTGCCTGGAAATGCCTTTCCGGACTATGAGCTGCCCGATCACACGGGCAAAGCGCGCAAGCTCAGCGAGCTTCAGGGTGAGGATCCACTGATTCTCACTCTTTCGCGGGGTCACTACTGCCCAAAAGAGCATCAGCAGCATCAGGAACTCGCCGCGTTCTCTCCGAAGATTGCGGTGGCGTACACGCAGATTGTTACGATCGCCACCGACGACCACCATACGCTGCAGGAATTCCGTGCGTCACTGGGCGCGGAATGGGTGTTCCTTTCAGACCCTGGTCGAACCATTCAGAAAGACCTGGTCATCCAGGAATACACCGACCCTGAGCATGACCCCATGATCCCGCATACGCTCGTGCTAAAGCCAGGGCTCCTGATCCACAGCGTCTATAACGGCTATTGGTTCTGGGGGCGACCGTCGATTGCCGATCTTTGGCGTGATCTGCGCGCCGTGACCAGTGAGATCCGCCCTGACTGGGATCTGAGTGCCCCTGGACTCCGCGAGGCTTGGAATGCAGGCGACTTCTCGCGTTTCCACGGATGGAACAAGCGGTCCGCAACGTAGCCCCTCGATAGTTGCTGCGCGCAGAGCAACTGTGCTCTCCTGCGCTGCTGCTGCGACACCCACCACTGGAGACGGCATCATGGAAGGGAAAGCTGACGTAGATTTGCAGGCCGGCATAGCAATCGAGGAGCTTCCAGACGGCGCGCTGCTGCAGGGCAGCGTGGGCCGCGATGAGGTCGTACTGGCACGGCATGGCAGCGAATATTTTGCGATCGGCGCTTTGTGTACGCACTATCACGCCGCCCTGGCCCAGGGTCTCATCGTCGACGATACGGTCCGGTGTCCCATGCACCATGCCTGCTTCAGTTTGAGGACAGGCGAGGCACTATATGCCCCGGCGCTCAACCCGATTCACACTTGGCGGGTGGAGATCGTAGGCGGCAAGGTATGCGTTCGGGAGAAGCTCAAGGCGCCAGCGGTGCCCAGCCACGCTTCGCCCGCGTCACAGGGGGCCGAGCCTCAGTCGGTAGTCATTGTCGGTGGCGGCGCGGCCGGTTTGTCCGCGGCAGACATGCTGCGTCGCGAAGGTTATTCGGGCCCTGTGACCCTGGTGAGTGCAGATGACTCTCCGCCGTACGATCGACCGAATGTCTCGAAGGACTATCTTGCCGGAACCGCACCTGAGGCGTGGATGCCGCTTCGCGACGCGCAATACTATGCGGCCCGCGAGATCAAGCTTTTGCTCAATGAGCGGGTCATGTCGATCGATGTGGCCCGACGGGTAGTCTCTTTGGGCAACAGCCGGCAAATCGAGTACGGGGCCTTATTGCTGGCCACGGGCGCGGATCCGATCCGTCTGCCCATTCCCGCTACGGCAGGTTCACGAATCTATTGTCTGCGCACTTTATCCGATGCCCGCGCGATCATTGCGGCAACAGTGGATGCCAAAACGGCGGTTGTCGTAGGAGCGAGTTTTATCGGGCTCGAGGTTGCAGCATCGCTGCGTACACGTGGCATCGGGGTGCATGTCGTGGGACTCGAGCAGGTGCCGCTGGAGCGGGTGCTGGGCCGGGAGGTCGGCACTTTTCTGCGCGGCCTGCATGAGTCGCATGGCGTGATCTTCCATTTGAAGAATTCTGTCACCCGCGTAGACGGCAAGACGGTGACGCTCAGCGACGGGAAGACTCTGGAGGCTGACTTCGTGGTGCTCGGCGTCGGCGTACAGCCCTCGATAGCGCTTGCCCAGCAGGCCGGCCTGGCGGTCGATCGAGGCATCACGGTGGATGAGTTCCTCGAAACCAGCGCGCCCGGCGTATTTGCGGCCGGCGATATTGCAAGGTGGCCCGATGTTCATTCCGGCGATCGAATCCGGGTGGAGCACTGGGTGGTAGCGCAGCGCCAGGGACAGGTGGCGGCGCGCAATATTCTTGGACAGCGCGAGCCCTTCACCGCTGTGCCATTCTTTTGGAGCCAACACTACGAACTTGCGATCAACTATGTCGGCCATGCCGAAAGCTTCGATTCCGCAGCGATCGATGGCTCATTGGATGCGCATGACTGCGAGGTCAGCTACCTTCGGGGCGGTCGGATCCTGGCGGCCGCCACCATTTCCCGCGATTTGCGCAGCCTGCTGGTGGAGCGTCAACTGGAGGGCCTGCGATCAGTGTAGGGACGGGATCGGCCGCCACGCCGCTGGAGTCTCAGGCTGCCCCGACCGCCCGAAGGATAGCCGAGTGGAGGTCCTGCTCGCTGAATGGCTTGAACAGGCAATCAATCGCGCCGCGAGCCAGAAGATCTGCACGAAGGTTTCGATCCCGGTGGGCCGTCATGAACACAACCGGAATTCTCAGTTGGTGGCGGTTCAGTTCTTCCTGCAGCTGCGGTCCCGACATGCCGGGCATCGAGACGTCCAACAGCAGACATTGGGTGTCGCTGAGCGCTTCGGACGCCAGAAAGTCTTCGGCGGAAGCAAACGACACGGCATCGAATCCGAGCATTTGCAGAAGATCCGGCAGCGATTCGCGTGATGACAGGTCGTCATCGACCACCGATATCAAATGCCTGTCTGCGCGTGTTCGCTACATTCTTGCCCTAGGCCTCTCGGGCAGTGCCAATTCCCAGCCTCCCGGCCATATTCACCAAATCGACGAGCGTGTTTGCGCGCATCTTCTCCATGACCTTACCTCGATGCGCCTTGACCGTGATCTCACTGATGCCCAGCTCGAAGCCGACCTGCTTATTCATTAGTCCCTTAACGACCAGATTCATGACCTCGTGTTCGCGCTTTGTCAGCAAAGCGAAGCGCTCCTGTAATTGACGCTGAGCATCCTCTCGCTTCAGATTGGTTTGGCTGCGCAGCACGGCGTCACGAATTGCCTGGATGATTACCTCATAATTTAGCGGCTTGGTCAGAAATTCAGCTGCCCCGGCTTTCATGGCACGGACCGACGTCGGGATATCGCCGTAGCCGGTAATGAATATGATCGGCGTCGAGGACTTCTCGTCGCTGATGCGTTGCTGGATATCGAGACCGCTGAGATCCGGAAGATTGACGTCCAGGATCAGGCAGCTCGGGACCACGCTTGGCAATCGGGCCAGGAACGCTTGCGCCGACTCGAACAATGCCGGTTGCCACCCCTGATTTTGAATCAGGAGTTCCAGCGATTCGCGAATGGAGATATCGTCGTCCACAACGACAACCGTGGGCGAAGTTGGCGGCATTGCAAGCAACCTCGGAAGGCGATCGATTGTGTCTATTAATCGCACGAGGCGTCTCCTTAGACAATAGGGGCTATGCCGGCCGTAACGCTCGTTTCAACGCTTCCAGCAAGGCGGGTTCGCTGAATGGCTTTAGCAGACAATCGACCCCGTCGCGCAACTGCGGTTGCGAGAGAAAGTCCACATGTGCAGTTATGAAAATGGTCGGGATGTCATGGCCCTGCCTCAACAATTCACGCCGCAGTTCAGGCCCCGACATGCCCGGCATTGCAATATCCAGGATCAGGCATTTTGCCTCATCGATACACGCCGATTGAAGGAAGTCCGCCGGCGACGCAAAGGCCTGGGCCGCCAATCCGAGCTCCCGCAGAAGGTCAGGCAACGACTCACGCATGGATTCATCGTCATCGACCACGCAAACGAGGGGTGGGGCGGTGTTCAAAACTCAGCGACCGAAACGATCGAAAATTTGGACGGCGCGCCTG
>Ga0181516_10000632_pt1 | contig 30659 bp, 28 predicted proteins | sample PEATcosm2014_Bin_25_FD_121104 | JGI IMG/M metagenome (GOLD analysis project Ga0181516, IMG submission 121104) | Peatland microbial communities from MTU Mesocosm Facility, Houghton, MI, USA - PEATcosm2014_Bin01_10_metaG | ecosystem: Environmental > Terrestrial > Soil > Wetlands > Peat | place... | reverse complement strand
ACGGCAAAAACTACGCTTCGATAACGCAGTTATGCCATGAAAAGACGGCCTTTCCAAGTCTTTTCCTAAATCCCTTCAACACAATTTGATGCGCGCGTATGAGATATGCAGGCTAGGTCCCTGACCACTTGTTCTTGCACCAAGGATGGGTGCCCCAGGTCTCGCCTTTGAGACCTGGGAAAGCAGAAAACAAACTTACGAATTCACGCGGTCAACGACCTAACCGCGCCCCGCAAAATGGGCCTCGATCTCTTCCAGCGTCTTGCCCTTGGTCTCGGGCAGAAAGAATGCCGTCACCAGGAAGTACACCACTGTGAAACTCGCGAAGAGGAAGAACATCGACGAGTAGCCGTGCTTGCTGACGAAGGGCAGAAAAACGGCGGCCAGAGTGGTTGAAACCAGTTGATTGAGAACCAGGGCAACGCTCATTCCGTTGGAGCGGATGCGCGTTGGCATAAGTTCCGACAGCGCCAGCCATACGCAAACGCCCGGACCCAGCGCATAGAACGCCATGAACATGTACAGTCCCAGCGCCACCAGCCAGCCGTGGCTCGCCTCGGGCACGCGCCCAATCAGCGCCTTCTCAATCTTCAATGGCGCCGTATGCGCGGTCACGAGATTTGCGAAGGGATTCTTGAACAGGGCCTCAATCTTGTTTGAGGGAACACAGGTATCGCGCGTGATTTCAATGGGCAGCGCCGCCGGATCGTCGGAGCGCACAAAGCTGGTGGCCGCGGTGAAATCTCCATAAGAGTAAATGATAGCCAGCGAGGCGCGGTCGCTTTGGATATCGCTGCCCGAGTAGCCCGAGGCGGCGAGCATCTTGTCCGCCTGGGAGCGATCGAAGTGCAGCGTGAGTTCCTGGTTCTGTCCAACCATTTGTTGAACCAGTTCGCGGGAGTCGACACTCGCTTTTTCAGTACGCAGGAAAAGAGTTCCCACCGTAATGAGCGCGACAATAATGCCGCTTGTGCCCAGGATAAACAGGAACCGCCGTCCCTTGCGATCCACCAGCACCATGCCCACCGCAGTCATCAGAAAATTCGTGGCCGTGAAGATCACGTAGCCCCAGTGTGCATGAAGGTCTGATAGCCCGCTCTGCAACAGAATGCTGGTGTTGTAGCCGATGATCGAATTTACTCCGGTAGCTGTGTTGCAGGTCAGAATCACGCAAGCCAGCAGAAACGGAATTGCATACTTCCTCTGCAGGAGCGAGTCCTGAATCTTCTGTCCCAGCTTTGCCTCGCCTGCATGTGCAACCGCCGCCATCTCTTCGATCTCGATCGAAGCCTGTTCGGGACTGCGCGAGCGAAGCAGGGCAGTGTGCGCGCGCAACGCAGCCCCGCGACGGAAAAGCCAGCGCGGCGACTCGGTCACAAACAGGCTGCCCAGCACAAACAGCGCTCCAGGAGGCAATGAAACCCAGAAGATCTGCCGCCAGGCACGGTCTTTGAAGCCGAAAATCGTTGCCGCATCGGCGGCCTTTGCCACCGCTTCCACGCGATAGCTGTAGTAGATGCCCACAAGCGCCGCTGCAACAATGCCCAGCGTCAGCATCCATTGGAATATCGCCGTTCCCTTACCCCGGTTTGATGCCGCAAGGCACTCGGCCAGGTAAAGCGGGACCACCACGCCGATGAGCCCGCCGCTGATGCCCTGCAGCAGCCTGCCAAAGAACAAAGGTCCATAACCATGCGACAGAGCAATTACCGGGATGCTGACAACAAACGTCAGGCCGCTCAGGACCATCAGTGGCTTGCGCCCCATCCAGTCGGCCAGCACCCCCGCAAACAGGGTGGAGAAGACGCTGCCCAGCAGCACCGCCGCCACAATCACCGAAAGCTCGGCGACCGTCAGCCGCGAAGTCGCCTCCAGGTAGGGTAGTGCTCCGCCAATGATGCCTACGTCGATGCCGTAGAGCAAGCCGCCCAGGCCCGCAACCAGCAGAAGAAAGGCGTTGTACCTGCGTATCGCGGCTGAATCGGCCATATTCGTGGCGCCTTCTGCGGTCATCGTCATCAATCCGTTTCAGTCATACTGTCTTCATCCGGAGCTGCTTTTTGGCCTGCTCAAGACAATCAATTCCGTTTTCACACAAGGTAACAGGCTCCGCGTCTGGTCTACAATGATCGTATTCAATTCAAATGCTCAATTCCTTGAGCTGAAGGTGGTCGGGATGCCTGATCGCAGCCATTTCTCTTTGTTTTGCTTTTTGCCTGGTGCTCTCTTGGGAACCCTCATCTTGTTGCTTTCGTTCTCAACTCCAGCCTTCTCCCAGTCCCAGGTCCGCCTTCTGCCCGCGCCCCGCGAGGCCCGCTTTGGCGCAGCAACATCCCTGCCGGCAAAGATCGCAGTAAGTGTGCCCGGCCACGACGCGGCAGACCAGTTTGCGGCCAGCGACCTCGAAGAGGCCGTCAAGCAAATCTCAGCCGGCCAGGGCGCGCCGGCTGCGCCTGCAGCCGTAGCCTACCGGGTGCTTCTACTGCGCAGCGACACCCCCGCTGCAAAGGCGCTCCTCGCCCATACGGGCCTCGCCTTCGATCCGGCCATGGACTCGGAAGGCTATATTCTCGTCATCGAGCCGCACCAGGCTTCGATTGTGGCCGCCTCCAGTGCCGGCATCTTCTATGGCGTGCAGACCTTTAAGCAGTTGCTTCCGCTGCCCGGCGCGGCACGCGAACTGCCTACCGGCACCGTGCGAGACTGGCCCGCCATGCGCTATCGCGGCGTCCAGGACGACCTCTCCCGCGGTCCTGTTCCCACGCTCGAGTTCCAAAAGCACCAGGTCCGCGTCTTCGCCGCATTCAAGGCGAACATCTACTCGCCCTACTTCGAGCACACCCTGCTCTATCCGGAACAGCCGATGGCCGCACCCCCCGGCGGCGCACTCACCCCGGCCGAAGTCAAGGCATTGGTGGCCTTTGCCCGCCAGTATCATGTCACCATCCTGCCCGAGCAGGAGGCCTTCGGCCATCTCCACCACGTCCTCAAGTACGAGCTCTACCAGGACGCCGCGGAGACGCCGCACGGCCATGTCCTGGCTCCCGGTCAATCTGCAACCCTGCCCCTCATCAATGACTGGTTCACCCAGATTGCCGCAGAGTTTCCATCGCCCTTCATGCACATCGGCGCGGACGAGACCTGGGACTTGGGAAGGGGCCGCACCCAGGAGCAGGTGGAAGCAAAGGGTTACGGCCCGGTCTACGTTGCCTTCCTCAAGCAGATTCACGATCAACTGGCGCCTCTCCACCGCCACCTGTTGTTTTGGGGCGACATTGGCGGTGCCGACCCTGCCGCCGTCGCAGGCTTGCCCAAAGACATGATCGCCGTGCCCTGGAATTACTGGGACGCCACCGGTTTCGACAAGATGATTGAGCCCTTCGCCAAAGCTGGGATTGAGACCTGGGTGGCCCCCGGAGACGCCAACTGGAACGAAGTCTACCCGGTGGCAAAAACCGCGCTCTGGAACATCCAGGGCTTCATCCGCGACGGCCAGCGCCTGGGGTCTACCGGCTCCATCAATACCGTGTGGAATGACGATGGCGAGGGGCTCTTCAACCAGGACTGGTACGGCGTCCTGTTTGGCCCGATCGCGTCCTGGCAGCCCGGCGAAAGCCCCATCCCCGACTATCAGAATGCCTATGGGCAGGTCTTTCATGGCGACTCGACCGGCAAGATCGACGAGGCCGAGAAGGAACTGATGGCGGCGCAGGAAGCTCTCGGCAAAACCAATTCGGGCTTCAACAGCGACAGCCTCTTCTGGCTCGACCCATGGAGCGTCCAGGGGCAGGAGGTTTCGGCAAAGCTGCTGCCGCTATCCCAGGATCTGCGCCTGCATGCGGAGCGGGCCATCGTGCTGCTCGCCCAGGTGCGCCAGGCAAACACCCAGCTGAAGGAGTCCGATGCCCTTGCCGCGATGGACCTTGGTGCGCGCCGCCTCGATCTGATCGGCATGAAGTTTCAGCTTGCCCAGGAGATCGTCGATTCTTACGCCAATGTCGTCGCCCACCAGCACGACAAGGCACAAAATTCGAACATCTCCAACGTTCTTTCCGAGATCGGCGGCAATAACGGCCGTTGCCAGGATCTGCGCGACGCCTATTCTGCCCTCAAGGCGGAGTATGCACAGGTGTGGCTGAGCGAGAACCGGCCCTATTGGCTCAACAACGTCACCGTTCGCTACGACCTTCAGATTGAAAAGTGGCAGCGGCGCGGAGAATTGTTCGAGGAAGGGACGCGCGGCTGGGAGCATGGCAAAGACCTGCCCTCGGCGTCGGTTCTCGGTCTTCCCGCCGGGGACCAGCAGGGCAGCGCCGGTCACTGATTCGGCTTGGCCCGCGGGTACCTTGAGCCGGGGCACGCCAGTTGCGCCGCGGAATCAGCCCGCGCGATCCAGCCGCATAAGCAAGATTGATACCTTGCCTTCATAATTTTCGCCGCAGTCCCGCACCGGGATGCACACTAGACTCATGCTCAATTTCGACACCCGGCGGACGCTCCCCACTCTGCTGCTGATTGACGACGATATGGTCAGCCGCGAAGTGACCGCCACGGTGCTCACCATGAGCGGATATGCCGTTCATACCGCGGTGGACGGAGCCCGGGCGCTGGACATGCTCGCAGGCGGGGAATTCGCGCCGGACGTAATTCTGATGGATGCGCAAATGCCTGGCATCAGCGGAACCGACCTCATCTCCAAACTGCGTGCCGGCACAAGAGCGCGCGTTTTCGCTGTGAGCGGCAGCAATCCGCCGGAAGATTTGGCCGCGGCTGCCGACGGCTTCCTGCTCAAGCCGTTTGGGGTTGAGGCTCTCGAGAAACTGCTCGAAGGCCACCCCCTCCCGGATGCTCCCTTAAGGTCGTCTCGCCTCGATCTAAACGACGCGGTCATCAGTCCGGAAACCGTGGCCCAGTTTCGGGGAATGATGTCCGAGGCCGCGGTGCGCGAGATTTATTCCGCGGTCATCGCTGATTTGACCAAGCGCTTGAAAGCTCTAGAGGTCGCTATCGCGAAAGGCGATACGCCCGAGATTCGCCGCATCGGACACGCCATCAAGGGAGGTTGCGGCATGGCCGGCGCCATCCAGGCCGCCCGCCTCGGCGCCTTGTTTGAGGAGACCCCGACAGATACCGAGAGTAACCACCTGGATAACAGCATGGCATTGCTCAGTGATTTACGCACCGCCGCCCGTAACCTGGAGCGTATGCTGGAGGCAGAATTACCGGCCTGATTCTGGACCGTATTGAGGAGGCTTGCTGCTTAAATGGAACGTCCGATTCGAATCGTCCTGGCTGACGACCACCCCGTAGTTCGCATCGGCGTGCGCAACATGCTCGTCGAAAAGGACGGGTTTGAGGTGGTCGGTGAAGCCACTGACGGCGACGAGGCCATTACCCAGACCCTGGAGTTGCAGCCTGACATCCTGCTGCTCGACGTGCAGATGCCGCGCCTCCCCGGCCTTGAGGCCATGCGCGCCATCATGAACGGCACGGCCACGGTAAAGATCCTGCTCCTCACCTCCACCATCACCACCCAGCAGATCATCGAGGCTTTGCACATCGGGGCGCGCGGCATTGTCCTCAAAGACGCCCTGGCCAGTCACCTGCAGACCGCCATTCGCACCGTCTCTACCGGCGACTACTGGATAGGCGGAAAGCGCGTGGTCAACCTCGTCTCGGCACTTCACGACCTGATGCAGCAGGCCGCCGTGCCCCAGCACAAGACCTACGGCCTCACTCCGCGCGAGCTCGAAGTGGTGGGCTGCATTATTGAAGGTTGCAGCAACCGCGACATCGCCAAACAGTTCAACCTGAGTGAAGAAACCGTCAAGCGTCATCTTTCGAACATCTTCGACAAGACAGGTGTCTCCACTCGTTTGGAACTTGCGCTATTTGCCATTGCCCACACACTGGTAACGCCGCAGTAGACGGCCTGCCGCAACCTCATCGTTTCACTTGAGAGGCAAAATAAGACGGGGTGGATTTTCCTTGCCGGCGAAGTAAGGAAAATCCACCCCGTTCCTCTTTGGCCGCACTCAGTTCGAGGAAGGGTGCTCCGCCTTGTCAACCACAAGAGCTTCCACGGGGCCCCGGGTTGCGGTCAGCCGCAGGCCAAGCTGTTCCTGAATCGCCGAGAAGAGGGGCGCAGCCGGGGCCTCCGCCGATGCCACCGGCACGTCTCCGCCAAATTGGGTCTCGTCGGGCGCCCACTCCAGGTCGAAGTCATATTTCCCAGTGAGTCCGGTCTTGTCCGCCACCGGTCGATCGAGAACAGCCCGCTGCAACAGGGAAACGAACTCGCCCATGGTTGCGTTGCGCGCCGGCAGCAGGATGTGCTGCGGATAGACAGTGCTGATAAGCGCTGGGGGATCGTCGGCAGGCGCCGTGCTTTGCTTGAGCTTCGGCCCGCTTTTTGCAACTTCCAACACATAAATTGAGAACTCTTTTTCTTCGCGATGGAAGGCCAGGCTGAACCTGTCGGCCAGCAGGCTGCGCAGCATCGACATCTGCTCGTCGTGCGTTGGCCGAACCTCGCCGGGAGTGACGGCAACAATGTCGTAGTGATCGGATTCGATCCATCCCGGCCCACCGAGAATCGTTCGCGGATTCAGATCGTAGGCCGCGGCAATAAGCAGCTTCAGGGTGTAGGCCTTCTCGACAAAACGGCTGGTGCCCTGCATGGTGATGTAGCGGCCACCCTTGGCATCGAAAGCCACCGGCTTGATCGTCGCCACCTCAAACGAATCGAACTTGGGCCGAGCCGCGGAATTGGAGATCGGTGCAGGACCATTGCTTGCCGCCGGAGCCTGCGCAAAAACTCCAGAAGCGGAAAGAAAAAGCGCTGTCCATGCGAGCTTCCGGAACATGCGGTTGCGCCTCCCAGGGAAATCTTCGTCAAGCCACTCTCTTCAAGCCACTCTCTTCAAGCCATTCTCTCCTGGCCATCTCTCATTGACCGGGAAACGCAGCCTCTGACCCCAGATCCCTGACCCGCTCGTTTAACCGCTTGCTGGCGCGTTGCACTGGAACTGGCAAAGCACGATGACGATTCCCAAGGCAGCCAGGACGCTGATCAATGCGAAAAGAAACACGCTGGCGTATCCGTAGGCGCCGATGACCGCGCCGGCCAGCGGACCGGTCAGGAAGAAGGAGACATCGGCAAAGGCCGTGTAGACGCCAAGGGCTGTGCCGCGATTGTTTTCCGGGACGCGCTTGACCGCTTCGACGCCGATGGCGGGAAAGACCAGCGAGAATCCGAATCCGCCAAGCGCAGCGCCGGTCATCGCCATCCACGGCGAGTGCGCCAGCCACAGCAGAAGCAGCCCCGACGATTCCACCGTCAGGCATGCCATCGCAACCGGAAACCCACCGAACCGGTTGATCGTCTGGATAAAGAGCAACCGCGCCACGATGAACGCCACGCCGAATGAAGTGAGGCAAAGCGCCGCGCCGTTCCAATGGCGGCTGGCATAAAAGAGCGTGATAAATGTGGCCAGCACGCTGTAGCAGACTCCACCCAGAGCCAGCCCCATGCCGTGCGGCGCAACCCGGCCCAGAACTTGGCTGAAGGGAAGATGCTCGCCATGGACCACCGGAACCGGCGGTTTGCGGAAGGCCAGCACCAGGCTGACCGCCCCAACCAGCATCGTAAGCAGGCCGATCGAGGCCAGTCCCCACTGGCCATCAAGAATCACGCCCAGCGGCGCACCCACCGCCATGGCGCCATAGGTGCTGATGCCGTTGTAGGAGATCACCTTGGCGGTGCTTTCCTGTCCGGCGCTGGTAATCCCCCACAGGGTGGCCCCCGTCGACCCCAGGCTCTCGCCAATTCCCAATATCAGCCGGCTGGCAATCAGCGCCGAAAAGCTAAGCCAGGGAATCAGGTGCATTGCAGCCGCAACCACCACCATTGCTCCGCTTGCCGTGCAGGCGCCCATACCCCAAATCACCGATACTTTCGCCCCGGCGCGGTCTGAGATGCGCCCGGCCCAGGGACGGCTGGCCAGCGTCGCAATATACTGGATGCTGATCACCAGCCCGGCCAGCACAGCGCTATACCCCATGCGCAAGTGAACGTAAGGCGGCAACACCGCCAGCGGCAGCCCGATCGAGAGATAGCAGATAAAGGTGAAGTAGACAAAGCTCAGGATGTGCCGCGTCCCGGCTCTGGGATAGGCGGATGGGATGGTTTCGACAGTGGCGGTAACTGAGGAGTGCATGTATTAAGTGAGTTGACTGAATGAGACCAGTGGTCAGTCCACAGTATACCGGAATCCAGCTTGGGGCATTGCCCCGGCAGGGCAATCGCATTTGAACTTTCATGGCAGGCGAACGACTCAAGCCGCTGCCAGCACTCCCTCGAAGCGAGCTTTGTAACTGGGCACGACTTTAGTCGGGCCGCGAAACGCTCACAAAATGAACCTGGGCTTTTAGCCCCTGCCACATTTCGAGTCGCCCGTGCTGTCTCTTTCGGCCTTTTCCGTCCATGGCACGCAGCCTTTCTTCCAATTCCCAACGGAAGCTCTTTCAAGTGCGATTGCCCTGATTGGCCCGGCTTGATCGGTTTGCCACGCGCGAAGCAGGTTCTAAACTGAAATAGATGCCGGAATTCCACGTGGAACACTTCGGATGCAGAGCGGCCCGCGCCGATGGCGAGGCTCTGGGTGCACGCCTGCGCGCGGCCGGACTCGGCGAGAGTGGATCCGTGGCGGCCGATGTGGTGGTCGTGAACACTTGCAGCGTCACCGCCGAAGCTGACCGCGCCGCTCGCGCTTTTATCCGCCGCACCCACCGGCTCAACCCTGAGGCGCGCATTGTGGTCACCGGCTGCTACGCACAGCGCGCCCCTGAAGAACTGGCCGCAATGGCCGGTGTGGCCGCCGTCGTCGGCAACAGCCACAAGGCCTTGGCGCCGGAAGTTGTCCGGGACCTTGCGGGGCAAGCGAGTCCGGCCGAGAGCACAGCTTCTGCCGCACCTTCCGAATTCGTCAGTCTGCAGGCGCTGCTTGCCCCCGGTAAGCCAGGCGCGGCGCCCATCTGGGCCGACGGCCATTTTGCCCACTCTTTCATTGAAGAGGCGCAACTGGTACCGGGCGAACAGACCCGACCTAACTTGAAGATTCAGGAGGGCTGCGGCAACCGGTGCACCTTCTGCATCATTCCCCAGACGCGCGGCTCATCCAAAAGTCTGCCCGCTTCAAGGGTTCTGCGCCAGGTCGAGGGTTTCGTGGCCGCCGGAGGGAATGAACTGGTTCTCTCGGGGATCAACTTGGGACGCTGGGGCCGGGATTTACTGCCGTCGGAATCCAGTTCAGGCCCCACTTTAGCCGCGCTCGTGCGGCAGATCTTCCGCCAGACACACCTTCCTCGCATGCGCCTCAGTTCAATCGAGCCCATGGACTGGGACACCGCCCTGATCGGCCTCTTGGCGGAGTTCAGCGCCACGCGTTTAGCCCGCCACGCCCATCTGCCCCTGCAGTCGGGCTCTGACACCGTTTTGCGCCGCATGCACCGCCGCTACCGTCCCTGGCACTACGCGGAAAAAGTCGAGGCGCTTTTTCTTGCCGCCGGCCCCGAACTGACATTGGGAGCAGACGTGATGGTGGGCTTCCCCGGCGAAACCGAAGCCGAATTCGAGGAAACCCTGAATTTTGTCCGCGCACTCCCATTCGGCTATCTGCACCTGTTTCCGTTCTCGCCCCGGCCTGCAACGCGGGGGTGGGCCCTGCACGCCGAGCAGCCAGTCGCGCTGCGGGCCGTGGATGAGCGCATGGCCGCTTTGCGCGCCCTTGCCGCCGAAAAGAGCAGAGCGCACCGAATCCGTTTCATTGGCCAGGAACTGGAGGCCATTACCCTGCACACACCCCGCGCGCTGGCAGATCAGAGCCGGACAGCCGCGCTGACCGGGAATTTTCTTCCTCTCGAAATCGATGGCCGCTGGCCGGCAAACCAGCTTGTGCGCGTGCGCATCGCAGGTTTGAATTTGGGCGGCGCGCTGCAGGCTCGGGAGGTCGGGATTGCTGAGCCATCGCTGGCTGGCTCGATTCAATAGCGCGGTCCACTTCGCGGCGGCATTTCACCGCCGGCGCTTTCTCCAGTCGAGCCGGGCCAATGCTATACTCAGGGTGCGTTGCCCCGTTCGCGTCCTGACCGCGGCGATTCGGGAAGCCCCCGAAGGCGGCAGGCAACGACATCTGGAGGAGTACCATCGCACTCGACAAACGTTCGGCAAAGTCCTTTATTCGCATCAACGATAGAATTCGCGCGCGCGAAATCCGCGTCATCGACGAAAACGGCGAACAGCTGGGCATCCTGCCTCCCTTCGAAGCGCTGAAGATTGCCCGCGAGCGGGGCTTGGACCTGGTTGAAGTCTCACCCAACGCGGTTCCGCCGGTCTGCCGCATCCAGGACTACGGGCGCTATCTCTACGAGAAGGAAAAGAGCGAACGCGCCGCGCGCAAGAAGCAGAAGGTCATCGTCGTCAAGGAGGTCAAGTTCTCCGTCACCGTCGATGAGCACGACTACCAGACCAAGAAAAATCAGGCTGTGAAGTTCCTGGCTGGTGGCGACAAGGTGAAGGCCAGCCTGCGCTTCCGCGGGCGGCAGATGGCCCATCGCGAACTGGGCTACGCAATCGTCAACCGGTTGATTCAGGACATCGGCGACGCAGGCATCGTTGAATTCATGCCGCGCATGGAAGGCACCATCCTGCACGCGATTCTCGCGCCTTCCAAGAAGCAGGAGGCCCCCAAGCCCAAGCCCGCCGCAGCCGTTCCGCAGGCTTCCACACCGGCGGCTCAGGCATAGCAGGATTCCGCATTCAGCAAAATGGAGGCCGCCCGCTCAGGCGGCCTTCGCTCCTTGATGCATGTTTTACCCACTTCGACTAGCGGAGTCCGCGACACGGATGGTCGTCTTATGTTTTGAAAGGGCACGGCTTCAGTCGTGCCGCAAACGGCAAAGAATCAGCTTGGCTTTAGCCCCTGAGGGAAGTCTTCTCTCCGAATTCATTTGTTTCGCGGGCACCGGGCGCCGGTTTATGACCCTAGTTGCCGCAACCTGCACCAAAACGATTGCATAGTTGGGATCCGCGTTTTGATTTGCTCGACTGCCGCCCTTGCTGCGATGATCGATGCGATCTTTTTTCGGAGGATCTCCCTATGAGCAGGAATCAAATTCTTCTCGCCGCTGTGACGGCCTTGTCATCGACAGTGCTCGCACAGCCGTCAGGTTGGCCGCCGTCTCCCGATCACCTGACTTTGCCGGTGTGGCCCGGTGCGGCGCCGGGCGCGCCTGCCAATCTGCCGCCCGAGGCGGACACGACCACCGCCAAGGACAACAACATCGCGGGCCGGCCTTTGATTCGCCTGGGCAACGTCGTCACGCCCACGATCACCCTCTACAAGCCGGTCGGCAAGAAGAGCGGCGCTGCAGTCGTCGTCTTTCCTGGTGGCGGATACAAAATTCTCGCCATCGACCTCGAAGGCGCCGAGGTGTGCGACTGGCTCAACTCCGCCGGCATCGCCTGTGTGCTGCTGAAGTATCGCGTGCCCGACACCGGGCCCTATCCCAAGTCCTCCGCGGCATTGCAGGATGCGCAGCGCGCCATGGGACTTGTACGGCAGCATGCCGCCGAGTGGGGCATCGATCCCAACCGCATCGGCGTACTCGGCTTTTCTGCCGGCGGACACCTCTCCGCCGCCATCAGCAATCTCTACGAAAAGCGCCTCTACGATCCCATCGACGACGCCGACAAGCTAAGCTGCCGTCCCGACTTTTCCGTCGTCGTGTACCCCGGCTACCTCGCAAATGCCGACCAGAACTTCGCGCCCAATGCTGACATCGAGCCCACCGCAAATACGCCGCCCACATTCATCGTGCAAGCCGAAGACGATCCGGTACACGTGGAGAACGCCCTCGTCTACTTCATGCAATTGAAGAACGCCAAGGTCCCCGCCGAGCTGCATGTGTATGCGCAGGGTGGGCACGGCTACGGTTTGCGGCGAACCGAAAAACCTGTGACCGCGTGGCCCCAGGAAGTGGAGAAATGGCTGCACTCCATCAAGGTTTTGCCCGCGGAATAGCCACATCCAACAGTCGTTTGGAGTCGTGTGCATTGCGGGTGCCCTGGAGCCTGCCCTCAGCTTGCTGAAGGGGTCTCGATCTTGAAAGATGGGACGTTGCAGCGTAGATTCACTTCGCGCAAAATTGAACGTCTGGAGCCACTACAATCTCCCTATGCTGCTTGCCGTTCTTACTATCTCCGACCGTTGCTCGCAGGGTCTGCAATCAGACACTGCAGGGCCGGCCGTGGTCGCGCTGCTTAAGCAGAACTGGCCGGAAGCCGAAGTCTGGATTGGCCTCTTGCCCGACGATGAAGATTCAGTCGCGCGCAAGCTGGCGGAACTCGGCGCGCAGGGCGCGGCGCTGGTGCTGACCGTGGGCGGCACAGGCCTGGGTCCGCGCGACCGCACACCCGAGGCGACACGTCGCGTGATCGACCGCGAAGCGCCCGGACTTGCTGAGGCCATGCGCTTCCACGGCGCGGAGCGCAATCCATACGCGTGGCTTTCGCGCGGGGTCGCTGGCCTCAAAGGCAGCACGCTGATTGTGAATCTGCCCGGCAGCAAGCGGGCAGCCGAAGAGAGCTTCGCCGCCGCGGTCGCGTTACTTCGGCACGGGATCGAGGTCGCCGGTGGTGGGCAAATCCATCCTTAGGCAGCCTCTGCATAAGCGGACGTTTTGAATGGGCACGATCCGCCGCGGCGGATCGTGCCGTACATCAAGCAAATTGACCGCGGGCTTTAGCCCCGGAGGGAGCGCTCGACATGAAATGGAACTTAAGCGAAGCTTCCTTATCGGCAATGTCGTCCTTGCGTGATGGCGTGAATGAAAATAAGCCGGTGAATCGAATTACTGTTTGAGTTCGCCTCTCTCCTCTCCACCCCAGTCTTGGGAAACGCTTTCCAATATCCGGTTTCCGTGCCGTCTTGCGCCCTGCGCGCATGATTGCAAATGCCGCTATTCACGCTGCTTGCACATCGATCTTGCGCACATTTCACGTTGAGAAACACCGGGAAAAGCGTACAATCGTCTTGCCCATGAGCGCCCCCAAAGAGAAATTCAAGAAGAAATCCTCAAACCGGCGGCACCAAACCGTCAGCATCCGCGACGTGGCCAAACGGGCAAACGTTTCCATCGCCACCGTCTCGCGCGCCGTCAACGGCATCTCCACCGTCGATCCAGAACTCGCCAAGCGAGTGTGGAAAGCCGTCGAAGAGGTGGGCTACGTGCCCAATCCTCAAGCGCGCGCGCTGGTCTCGGGCCGCAGCCGCATGTTGGGCCTCATCGTTTCTGAGATCACCAATCCTTTCTTCCCGGAGTTGGTGCAGGAGTTTGAAAACCTCGCCGTGGCCCAGGGTTACGAGGTCATGATCGGTTCTACCAATTACGATCCCAGGCGCACCGAGTCCCTCATTCGCCGCATGCTTCAGCGTAACGTCGACGGTGTGGCTGTGATGACTTTTGGCATCGAGGAGGATCTGGTAAAAAAGCTTGTCGAAAGCGAGTTTCCGCTGGTGTTTGTCGATGCCGGACCAAAGCTGCCGAACATCCGGGTTCTGAAAGTGAACTATGGCGAAGGAATTCGCGAAGCGGTGCAGCACCTGGCCGCGCTGGGCCATCGCGCCATTGCCTTCATCAGCGGTCCGCTGCGGCTGCGCTCCGCGGTGGCGCGGCGCGACGCTTTTCTCAATTCGATGGCTGAGCTCGGATTGAAAGCGCCCGCCGGGCACGTTGTCGAGAGCAATCACACCATGGAAGGCGGCATGGCGGCCATTCAGAACCTCGTCTCGCACGCGCAACTGCCCACAGCCGTTGTCTGTTCCAACGACATGACGGCCATCGGCGTACTTCACGGCCTCTACCGGACCACCCATAAGGTCCCCAGCGATATCTCCGTGGTGGGATTCGACGATATCCACCTGGCGCAGTTCATGCTGCCGCCGCTGACCACTGTCCAGATGTCCTGTAATCATCTGGCCACGGCGGCCATTCAGGCGCTGCGCGCCGGCATTGAACCCGACCACCCCAGAGCCGCGCAAAAAGAATGGCAGATTCCCACCAAGCTCGTCGTGCGCCAGTCGTCTGCCTTCCCGCGCGGAACTCTGCCGACGCACCTACAGGATCCCGCCGGCAAGGGAAGCGGCGCAAAATCGAAGTAGACCGGTCGCGCAAGAGCACGCGCCCGTCTTCGAGCCGCCTCCGTTGCACCCCTTGATCGAGCTGGTCAGAAAACGCGTTCGAACGCTGACAGGAGCCTGCCATGGAATCCATGAGCCGTCGCCCCGCATGGAAAACTCTGCTGGCCTTCGCAATCATCTATTTTGTGTGGGGCTCCACCTTCCTCGCAATCCGCATCGGTGTCCACGAAGTGCCGCCTCTTCTTCTTGCGGCGCTGCGGTTTCTGGTGGCGGGCATCGTTCTCTATGTCTGGACGATGATGCGCGGCGAGCGCCCACCTGGGCGGCGTCAGTGGATGTCGGCCTTCCTGCTTGCCTGTCTGATCTTCGTCCTCGATTACGGACTTTTGTTCTGGGCCGAACAGCGCGTCCCCTCAGGCCTGGCCGCGGTCATGATGGCGACCATCCCGGTATTCATGGCGCTGTCTGAAATCATCTTTCTGCGCACCCAGAAGCTGACAGTTCGCCTTACCCTGGCGCTCTCAATCGGAATTGCCGGCGTGGCCGTATTGGTAAGCCGTTCGTTGAGTCTGGGAGGAGCCCCGATCGACAGAACAGGCGCCCTGGCGCTCATCATTGGGGCCATCTGCTGGTCCATCGCATCCGCGCTCACCCGCAAGTTGCCGCTCCCCTCGTCCAAGGTGGTCAGTTCCGCGGCGCAGATGCTCGCCGGAGGACTGCTCCTCTCGATCGCGTCCGCGGCCCTGGGAGAATTTCGCGGCTTCAATCCGTGGACCGTCTCGCGCGCAGCGTGGCTCTCGTTGCTCTACCTCATTGTTGCCGGCTCCATAGCCGGATTCACCGCCTACGTCTGGCTCATTCATCATGAATCGCCAACCAAAGTCGGAACCTACGCCTACGTGAATCCGGTTGTCGCCGTGCTGCTCGGATATTTCCTGGCCGGCGAAGCGATTGGAATGCGCACCATTGTGGGAACGGCCCTTGTGCTGGTCAGCGTAGTCGTGATTACGACCACGCGCGTGAGCAAACCGCCGACACGTATCCGAGCCGAAGGTGCAACGTAAACCAGAAAAGATCGGCTTCCTTGCGGCCGGCCATGTCCCTGCTTCATCGCGTCTTGCAGCGGCCTCAGGTGCTGTCTCCAATCGGCTCGATTGAAGTGCGGCTATCGCTTTTCCGGCGTGAACCGCCAGGAAATGGACACGCCCACATACGAAGGCAAGCGGACCCCGACGCTGCGCTCCACCGTCCCGCAACTAAAATCGTTCGCGATGCCGCCTGCCCCAGCAGCGCAGGCCGGCGGCGGATTTCCAGCTTGCCATCCCGGCGCAAACGTCTCGGTAGTCTGCCCCGTGTAGCCGCGGGCCAGCAGGCTGTTTGCGCCCAGCTGCAGCTGTCCATTCAAGAACGGGCGAACCAAGGCGAACCGGGTTTCGCTCACGGGCACGGCCTCGAATCCACCTTCGTCCAGCAGCCTGTGACCCACATATTCGTACTCGCCGCGAGCCTGAAAACTGAATGGCAGCCGATCCAGTGCCGCCAGTGCATCAAAAATTGTGCGCGGAGCTTCCGGTGTGGGAATGCCAGTGCTCACCTCGCGAGAATCGGCCTTTGAGAAAACTCCTTGCAGGCTGCCAAAGCTGAATTGACGCCGCACGCCGGCGGAAAGAAATTTCAGGTCACCCGGTCCCAGGTTCTCAGGCAATCCCGCATCGGGGTCGATCTTGGCCAGCGTCGCCGTGGTTGTGGTGTGCCCCAGCGTAATGCGCAGGTCGGTTCCGGAAAATATCTTTTCCAGCGCAAATTGCTCGGAGTGGGAACGTTCGAATGGAGAGGGCCGCGTCGCATTTGCATTTGCAGGCGTCACGCCGATGCGTGGGTCCTGTGTGAAGAATGCCTGGCCAATGCTGATGGAGGCCGATGGCAGCCACCGCGCGCAGCCGGTGCCCGGAGCAAATGCCAGCGTAGCTTTGGGGTTCACCACTCCCTTCCACAAGTCAGAAGAATTGGTTGGCTGCAAAAGGTCGCTGTTCCTCATTTCGATCAGGTCGGGGCGCACTCCGGCATAAAAGCGCAGATGCCTGCCAAGATTGCCATCAAGGGCCGCGTAGGGCGCGAAGTCGCGGATGGTAAGATTGCTGGCCATCACCTTGACGAAGGCGCCATAGACCTGTGGATTGGCAGAGAGATAGTGGTCCAGGTTGTCGCGGCGCGGATCGTCTTCGTTGTAATCGAACCCGGCCATCCCTTCCAACCGCGACGCCTTGAAGCGAGGCGCAAACGTATGCGTCTCGCGCACCTCCCCGCCCTCAACCGTGCGGAACTCGCTCTGCCGGATCAACCCTTCGCCGAAGTTGGAAAAGAGCGAGAGATTGTACGTTCGGAAATAGCCCGACAATGAAATCTCGTCGTCGCGCCCAGCCTTCCATCGGTCATTGACTGCCAGGATGGAAGTGTGCGTCTGGTCCCGCTGACGTGGATCGATCGTGTCGTTCACTTGCAGGCCCAGGCCCAGCGGTACCAGGCCGCCCTCATAAGATGTTCCGTAATAACCGATGCTGAAAAGCGTAATCTCCTGGTTCCCTGGTTTGAATACGCGCATCGCATTCCACTTGTATTGCTGGCGATGCTCCAGGCGCTCCATCAGGCCGTTCCCATACGCGGCTTCGAAAGCGATCCACCCGTGTCTTGTGGGTGCGATTCCGGCCGTCAGATCAAGGTCGCGGTAGTCGCTGGTCAAGGTTGCGAAGCGTCGTAATTGCGGGCGCAGGCTGTAGGCCGCAGCCAGGTTGAGCGCGTGATTGCCCTCGAGTACGTTGAAGGCGCCGCCGTCAGTTTCCACGCTGCCCAGCGCGGCGGAAATGAAGATATTGGGGTCCGCATACCCGTTGCCGTGAGCGTTTGCGGAAAGATTGTTGGGAACCAGATATCTGCCTACAGCGATGTATTGCGCGATGGGCTCGCCGTGATCGCCGGCCGCGCCGGGAACAAAATATTGCGGCGCCTTGATCCCGCCGGATGCGGTCTCAATCGGCAGGCCCGGAATTGAGATGGGTGCTCCGGGGCGTCCGGGATTGGCGTCGAGCAGCTCCTCGCGCACCATTACTCTTTCAGAAGGGTCGGGCGCGCTGAGCTCTACTTCGCTCGCGCCGGCCGTGACCACAACCTGCTCGGATGCCGCGGCAATGCGCTCAAGGCGCAATTCAAGCGGGCCCGACGTGGAATTCAAGTCAAGCAGGCGCGAGATCGCGGCGAAGCCGGCTGCATCCACATGCACGCCGTAAACACCCCACGCTGGCAATGCCAACGCGAAGTCTCCGTTGGAGCCGGATGTTGTCAGCCGCGAGCCTGAAGTAGATCTGAAACTGATGCGCGCTCCAGCCACCGGCTTCGCGGCTGGATCGAGAACAGCGCCGTGAATTGAGACCGCGGAGGACTGCGCCGAGGCGCCTAGAACTCCGGCAACGGCGCAGGCCAGTGCAGCAGGCACAAGTAACACGTTATGCAATTTCGTGCTACCTTGGCCGCGAATTCTTTCCGCGGATGTGAATCTTATGCGCATCAATGTTTATGGCTCTGCTTGTGGTCCTTCTTGCCGGCGTGTGCGTGCGCGTGCTCCAGCGCGTGCGCGGGAACGGTCATTACCAGGCGGCCGTGCTGCACGCCCTTCAAACCGATAAGCCGGTCCGCAAACTGCGCTACGCGCGCCGAATGCCCGTGGACGATGAGGACCTCAAGGCAGGATTCGTGGTCCAGATGGGCATGGCTCGTGGAGACCACAAGTTCGTGGTTCTCGTGCTGCACTTCAGTCAGCTTTTCGGTGACGCCGTTGGCGTGATGATCGTAAATCAGCGTAACCGTGCCCACCACGGTCGCATCAGGGGCTGCGGTCTGTTCTGACACCAGGCGATCGCGGATCAGGTCCCGAAAGGCCTCCGAGCGGTTGGTGTATCCCCGCCGGCCGATGGAGCGGTCAAACCGCTTCAGAAGCTCCGAATCGAGCGCAATGCCGATTCTGCTTAAAACGCCCATATGCACTCCAGAAACAGCAATCGACTCTCCGGGGGAAATCCCAGAATAGCACGAAATTAGAACCCGTGCTACCGCCGCTCAGTCCCGCAGACTTGCTATCGCGGGCAAAGACCCTCCGCGGGCACTTGAAATGAATTTCAGATTCACCGCACTGGCTTGAGACTGAACTCCATAGGCCGGCTCTCCGGCGAATCTACTTTGCGCTGTATTCCGCGTCCGTTACCTTATCCAGCCACACCACGCCAACGCCTTTCTCATCCACTTCCTGCATCGCAAGATGCACCATGGTGTTGCCGGATGCTGCGCCGTGCCAATGCCGCGCATCAGGCTCAATCATCACCGTGTCTCCGGGATGAATTTCCTGTATCGGCTCGCCCTCCTTCTGCACCAAACCAGACCCCGTCAGCACATGTAACACCTGCCCCAATGGATGCGTGTGCCATGCGGTGCGTGCGCCGGGCTCAAAGCTCACGCGAAACAGGCGCACGCGCGAGGGTTCCGCGCCAACGGCAACTTCATCCACCCAGACATTTCCACTGAACCAGTCCGCCTCGCCCTTGCGGCTCGCTCGATCCTTGCTGCTCACAATCTTCACGGCAACCTCCGCACGCATGCGCAGATTCGATTGTATTCATGGAACCTGCACGATGCACAGAGCATTGACACAGCCATTGCCCCTGGCTAGAGTGACTGGTGCTTCGCGCTTTCTGTCCTGCATTAACGAAATACCATGAGCTAAGCGCTCTTATCGAAGGAAAAGTGGATGGATGAATCCGGAGTGAAAAACCAGTGGGTCACAGTAATGGGCAGCTTTGTCGCCGATCTGGCCTTCCGCACCGATCGTGTGCCTGCCTGGGGCGAAACGCTGATGGGGAAGTCGTTCACGCTTGGCCCCGGCGGCAAGGGCTCCAACCAGGCCGTGGCCGCCGCGCGCGCCGGCGGCAGGGTGAGCTTCATCTCCAAGCTGGGCCCCGACCCTTTCGGTGATATGGCGCGAAGCCTGTATGAGGCTGAAGGCATCGACACGCAATTTCTTTTCCGCACAGCCAGCGCAACCGGCGCGGCCGCAATCATCGTCGATGCCGCAAAAGGCGAAAACGCAATCATCGTCGTCCCTGGCGCTTGCTATGAAGTCACATCGGAAGAAATCGATCAGGCCCGCGATCGGATCGCCGCCTCCAGCATCTTCGTCGCTCAACTCGAGCTCTCGCTGCCTGTCGTCGAGCACGGTCTCTCGCTGGCGCATGCGCTGGGTGTGCCAACCATCCTGAATCCCGCTCCCGCGCAGCCGCTGCCTGAGAGCATCTACCGCCGCATCGACTACATCACGCCCAATGAATCGGAGACCGCCGCGCTCACTGGCGTCGCCGTGTCCACGCTGGCCGACGCCGAGAGAGCAGCCGATGCATTTCTGGCACGCGGCGTGCGCAACGCCATCATCACGCTGGGCGCGCAGGGCGCTTTCGTCAAGAACGCCCAGGTCAGCGCGCATGTGCCCGCCATCGACGCCGGCAAAGTTGTCGAAACCACCGGCGCCGGCGATGCCTTCAATGGCGGCTTTGCCGTGGCGTTGTCAGAAGGCATGGATCTGGTCAAAGCCGCACGTTTCGGTTGTGCCACCGCAGCCATCTCCATCACCCGCCCCGGCACCGCGCCTTCCATGCCCACGCGCGCAGAGATCGATGCGCTGCTCAAGGCGTTCTCCGCCTGCCCATAGACAGCAACGGCCACCCCGAAGGGTGGCCGTTGTGCGTTCATGCCGCGAAGGAAAGCGACCTACCGCTCGCCCTTCCGCCAGTTGATCAGATCCCCAAGAGTCGTCGTGGAGCTGGAGACCGGATGCTTGTGAGTATCCGCTTTGTAATTCTCCACCTGTACGCGGCTGGCCTCTTGGCCCACTGCGCGCAGGCTCAAGCCCACCTTCTTCTCCTCGACGTTGATCTTGATGATCTTGAACTCGTGCTCCATTCCCGTTTCGAGCTTCGACCCGCCATCGTCGCCGGCCTCGGAGATGTGGCAAAGTCCTTCCACGCCCTCCGCGATCTCGACGAACGCGCCGAATTGCGCCGTCCGCAGCACCTTGCCGTGAACCACATCGCCCACGCGATGCGAGGCGAAGAAGCTCTCCCAAACGTCGGGCTGCAATTGCTTGATGCCCAGGCTCAGGCGGCGGTTCTGCGGCTCAACGCCCAGAACGACAGCCTTCACCTTTTCGCCCTTCTTCACGATCTCGGAAGGATGCTTCACGCGCTTGGTCCAGCTCAGGTTTGAGACGTGAACCAATCCGTCGATGCCATCCTCAATCTCGATGAAGGCGCCAAAGTCGGTAAGGTTGCGAACGCGGCCCTCGACAATTGCGCCGGTCGGATACTTCTCCGTCAGGTTCTCCCAGGGATTCTCGAGCAGTTGCTTCATGCCCAGCGAAATCCTGCGGTCTGCCGGATTCACGCTCAACACAACTGTCTCGACCTCGTCGCCGGGCTTCACCAGCTTGGAGGGATGCTTCAGCCGCTTGGACCAGGTCATCTCCGAAAGATGAACCAGGCCCTCGATGCCCTGCTCCAGCTCGACAAACGCGCCGTAGTCGGTCACCGAAAGTACGCGGCCCTTCACGTGCGCGCCCACCGGGTAGCGCTCCGTTGCGTCCAGCCACGGGTCGGGTGTCAACTGCTTAAAGCCAAGCGAAACGCGCTGCTTGTCCTTGTCGAACTTGAGCACCTTCACCTGGATCTCGTCGCCCACGTTCACCAGGTCGCGAGGATGAGTAAGCCGTCCCCAGCTCATGTCCGTGATATGCAGCAGGCCGTCAATACCGCCCAGGTCAACGAACGCACCGTAGTCGGTCAGGTTCTTCACGGTGCCGGTAAGGATGGCGCCTTCGCCAAGGTGCTCCAGCGTGGTCGAGCGTTTGGCGTTCTGCTCTTCCTCGAGGATCTCCTTGCGGCTCACCACCACATTGCCGCGCTTCTTGTTCAGCTTGATGACCCGGACCTCAATCTGCTGGCCCAGGTAGCCGTCCAGGTTGCGGACAGGACGAATCTCAAGCTGCGAACCCGGCAGGAACGCCTTGAGGCCGATATCCACCGTGAGGCCGCCCTTGACGCGGCTGATCACTGTGCCGATCATCGGGGTCTTGTCGTTCGCGGCCTTCTCGATCGTGTCCCACACGCGCAGGCGCTGGGCGCGCTCGAAGCTCACAAGGTAGCCGCCTTCCGGCTCCTCGCGCTCAATCACCACGTCGATCACGTCGCCGGGATTGAACTTGACGGCCCCCGTGTGATCCAGAACCTGCTCCAGGGGCACCATGCCCTCGGACTTCAGGCCCACGTCCACTATCAGGTGCTTTTCCGTCTGCTTGATCACCGTGCCCGAGACGATCTTGTCGCCATAGGCCTCCACGGCTGCCGCTTCGGCGGCCTGCTCGCGTTCAAACGCTGCAAGCGCCGCGGAAAAGTCGTCCATGGACTCAGCGCCATGCTCGTGAGCTTTTGTGGTTGCGGCCACAGGAGCCGCTTGAACTTCAGGTGCTGCCTGCACAGCAGCGGCAGGCTCGGCCTGCGCAACAACTTCAGGCGCAGTTTCCACCGCGGGGGCGGCCTCCACAGTTACGGCCTGGGCTACAGGCTCGGTTGGGGCATCGGCGTCCAGCGCGGGTACTTCGACTACTTCGGCGATCTCGGGGTTGGACGTGGATTCGAACGACGGCTGCTCAAGCTCCGTCGCAGGTTCTAGCGTTGTGGTTTCCATTGTGGTGTTCAGGGTTATGCTCTCGGGTTCGGGATTGAGGACGTTTGCCATTGATGCGAGCTCCGGAATTCCTTGCTCCCATGGCCAAACTTGCTGGCCCGGGTGGCTTCCGCGCCGCGATTGCCGCGGCAGCAGATGCCTGGAGGCCGTGCCCCTGCCTTCACGACAAGTGACCGAACCGGATGTTCTTTCAGAGAGAGATGCCAGCCCAGCTTGTAGCTGGAGTCGTAAAACCACTGGTCTCCCAGAAAAAACAACCGGCAGGTCACGGCGTGCTGGAGGGCGGCCGCAACTCACTGCTGGAATCCGCGCAGGAAGCTACGCTCATGAGTGTACCAACCTGGGCAATGGAAGGTCAATCCAACTGCCTCGTCACAGGCGGCCCGTCTCCACCATCGCCCACGCAAATTCACGTTGATCTCATCAATAAAGTAAGGGAGGAAAGTAAGGGAGGAAAAGTAAGCGAGTCTACCACCGGGAACAAAGAAAGGGAGTCTGCCACCGGGAACGCGCGCGCAATGGCTCTCGGCTCTGCGGCTTGGGAACCGGCCGCGCGCACCGGTCCTCGCTTTTGTTACCTGGGAATTGTCGATCCTGAAATTCGGAATCCAGAATCCGGAAGCTGAAAGTTGGCAGCGGAAAGCTGAAACTCGTCTTCCTTCAATCCCTTCTATACTGTTTTGAGCGGTGCGGCTACGATGGATTATCTCTGGACTCCCTGGCGCTATGCCTACGTCACTTCGGCGGACACTGCGTTGCGGCCAGGCGTTCCCGAGAGCCTGGCAGCCTGGCCCGGCGACCTGGGTTGTGTCTTCTGTAACCTGATTGCCTCCATCGACTACGCCATTGCCAACGGCATGAACGCCAACCAGGCTGAAGCCGCAGGCGGCCTCATCCTTCGAGGGAGAGACTGCTTCATCTGCCTCAACGCGTACCCGTACACCTCGGGCCACGTCATGGTGATGCCCTACGCCCATCTCGACCGGCTGGCTGCGCTCCCGGCAGACGCCGCACATGAGCTGATCGATCTGGCCCAGCGCACCGAGAGAGTTCTGGAGCGCATCTATTCCCCCCATGGTTTCAACTTTGGCATGAATATCGGCAAGGCCGGCGGCGCTGGCGTCGCTGGCCATCTGCACCTCCACGCCTTGCCGCGCTGGGCCGGCGACACCAACTTCATGACCGCCATCGGCGAAACCCGTGTCCTCCCTGAAGATCTGGAAATGACCTGGAAGCGCATGCGCGAAGCGTTTGTGCAAGAGCCCAGTTAGCCCCCGGCGCACAATGGGGAATCACCGTTTTTGTTCTGATGGAGGGAGCAGGGGCATTCATGCCCCGGAACGCTGGCTTGCGAATATTGCGGCTTCAGCCGCGGACTTTTCGTCCATGCTGCTCAGTTGTGCTTCGCGCCAAAACCTTGCCTTTCTCGTATATGATTCCTGCGTCGTCGATTGACGGCGGGGGATCATCATGAAAACACTCCTCTGTGCATGCGCTGCACTTGTTGTCGCGCTCGGTACAGTTCCGGCGCATGCCGTCGATATTACAGGCTCCTGGGCCGCGGAGATGACGACTCCCGACGGCAGCACCTTTCAGCTATCGTTTACCTTCAAGCAGGACGGAGCCGCGCTTACCGGCTCGGTTCAGGGACCGCAGGGTGAGGCGATCGCAATCACCGACGGTAAAGTCGATGGCGTCAAGCTCTCCTTCAAGGTGTCTTTCAACGGCACGACCATCTCGCACGATGGAACAGTCAGCGCCGATGGAGACGAGATCAAGCTCAGCACAAAGCCGGATTCCGGCGATTTTCCGGCCAGCGAAATGACGCTGAAGCGGGTGAAACCGCCGGCGCCTGCCCCGGTCCCCGCAGCAGCGGCTTCTCCGCAATCGTAGGCGAAGCGGCCTCGCGCCACAGCCGCCGCACCACGGCGCTCGCCGGGCATCGTCCGTCTCTTTCCGGTCTCAGCCGGCCTCAATTCCAAAGTTCTGAGTTGGCATGCCCTTCCCGGAGTGAAACCAGCGTGCCTGAATCTTTACTCGCTTCAGGGCAATGCGTGCGCCGTTTGATATCAGATGAACTCTGAAGGTCCTTGCGTTGGGGGTTTTGCTGATGTCTTCATTCGTTAACACTGCCGGTTCCCGTCATGCGCTCGCGGAAGCCGGGCTAGAACAGAAAGCGAGAGTTTTGTACTTCCCGGATAAGCGGGAAACCAACGAAAGCCTGCCGGTACCCAATCGGGGAATCGTCCTGGGTGCGATCGTGTCCACCTTCCTTTGGGCCGCGCTCATTCTCGCCGCCCGTTCTCTCTGGCTCCTGCTCCATTAGCCGTCCCGTGCCCCAACCTTCCGCTTTTTTGCTCGTGAAAGTTTGGGAGACAGCAGAAATTTGATTTGACCGATGACAGTCAAACCAAAAATTCGTCAGCCCCCTGCCTAATCTCGATCTGCTTCCACCCCACCGCCCAACAGCGGCTGCGCCCACTCGTCCGACTCCATCTCGCGTACAGCCGGTTGCTGCTTCACAACCTCGGCCAGATCTCCATCCCCGTGTGCCAGCTCGCCCAGTTGCCGCCCGTACGAGAAGACGCCGCCCTTTCCCTCGATGGAGCCAAGAAAACGGTTGTAGTGATCCACGCTGTTGCTCAGGGCGTTGCCCAGCCTCGTCACATGTCCCTGCGCCACCACCAGCTTTTCGTAGATTCGCTTTCCCATCTCGTGGATAGCCTTCGCGTTCTTGGTGATCTCCATCTGCTGCCACCCGAACTCGACCGCGCGCAGCAGGGCGATCAGCGTCGTAGGCGTCGCCATCACCACATGGTTCTGTGCGCTGAATTCAATCAGCGATGGGTCGGCCTCAAGCGCCGCGCTGAACAGCGCTTCGCTGGGCAGGAAACAGACCACGAAATCCGGTGCCTTTTCGAACTGCTTCCAATAAGCCTTGCTCGATAGGTCCTTCAGGTGCTCCTTCACGCGCCGCGCATGAGCCGCGAAGCTCAGCTTCTGCGCGGCTGCATCGGCGTTGCCCGTGGCGTCGAGAAAAGCGTCGAGGGGTGTCTTCGCATCCACCACGATTTCGCGCCCGTTTGGCAGTTGAATCGTCATATCCGGCCGCAGCAACTTGTCGTCTTCGCCGCGCGCGGTCACCTGTTCTGAAAAGGAACAGTACTGCACCATTCCCGCGTATTCCACGCAGCGCTTCAGTTGCAGTTCACCCCAGTTGCCGCGTGTCTTGGGAGCGCGCAACGCCGTGATCAATTGCGCGGTTTCGTTCTTCAGCGCATCGAGCGACGCCGGAATCGAGTTCTGGATTGTTTCGACCAGAGTCTTCACTTCCGAGTAGGCGCCCGACCGTTTGACCTCCATCTCGCGCGTCTGCTCATCCAGGCTCTTGAGCGCGGCGCCAAGCGGGTCGAGCATCGTCTTGATGGCCAGTTCTTTGGCTTCCAGGGTCTGCTTCGCTTCCTTGCTTTGCCCGTCAAGCTCCTGCTTTGCCAGGGTTAGGAAGCTTTGATTATTGGCGCTCAGCGCCCTCGCTGCCAGATCGCCGAAGGCCTTCTCCATGTCTGTCTGCATCTGCGCGTATTTGCTTTTCTCGGCCGCCACTTGCGCCTCCATCGCGCGCAATTCCCCAGTCAGATTCGTGACCGAGTCCTGCAATCTCTTTGCAGCGTCCGCCTGGGCCGCTTTTTCCGCCTCAAGCCCAGCCACCCGCTCGCGCAGCAGCCGGCTCTCCGCCTGGGCCGCGGCCTTGCCCAGCCAGTAACCAAGCAGCACTCCGGCAAACACCGCAATTGCCCCCAAAATCAAAGACTGCATCGCGTTCCCCTCTTCGCCGAATATACGCCTTCATCCCTGTGCATTTCCCGCCAAACCGCTCCCTTGGCGAGCCGCGGTTTTCTTTTCCTGATCCCTGATCCCTGATCCCTGTTCCCCCGTCCTTTACACACCCTCACCCGCCCGGTAGACTTGAAGTTTCGGGACCATTCGCTTTTTCTTGTGCGCGATGGTTGTCTTTCCCTGCCTCGGGCCGGTATTGTAGGCAGGCGGAAATGGGTACGGTTTTCAAGCCCCGGAGAGTTTCCTGATTTTCCAAAATTACGAGGAGAAGCACAGCATGGCCGTTGAAGAAAAGGTAAAGCAGATCATCGTCGAGCAGTTGCAGGTGGATGAAGCCGAGGTAACCCCTGGCGCCAGCTTCCAGGAAGATCTGGGCGCCGACTCGCTGGACGTGGTCGAACTCGTGATGCAGTTCGAAGAAGCCTTCGATCTCGAGATTCCCGACGAAGACGCCGAGAAGATCAAGACCGTCAAGGATGCCATCGAATACATCGAGAAGAACGCGAAAGGCGGCAAATAGCCCTTGACGCGCAGAGCAGTCATCACCGGCCTGGGGCTGGTGTGCGGTGTGGGCAACACCGCTCCCGAGGTATGGCAAGGTCTTCTGAACGGTGTCAGTGGCATGGGGCCGATTCAAGGCTTCGATACCACCGGCTTTCCGGTCACCTTCGCCGCTGAGGTCAGAAACTTTGACCCGCTGAACTTTGTGGACAAGAAAGAAGCGCGCAAAATGGGGCGCTTCATCCACTTTGCCTTTGCCGCCACTCAGGAAGCCATGGCCCAATCGGGTCTCCAGATCACCCCGGAGAACGCCGAGCGAGTCGGTGTCTTCATCGGCTCCGGCATTGGCGGATTCGAGATCATCGAGCGCGAGCACTCGAATCTGTTGGCCGGCGGTCCGCGCAAAATATCGCCCTTCTTTATTCCCGCGGTCATCGTGAACATGGCGGCCGGACAAATCAGCATCCGTTACGGCGCCCAGGGTCCCATCTCGGCGACGGCCACGGCCTGCGCCACCTCCGCCAACTCGATTGGCGATTCGGTGCGCATGATTCTGCATGGCGATGCCGATGCCATCATCGCCGGCGGAGCTGAAGCATCGGTCACACCATTGTCGGTGGGCGGGTTCGCTGCCATGCGCGCCCTCTCCACGCGCAACGACGATCCCACCCGCGCTAGCCGCCCGTTCGATAAGGATCGCGACGGATTTGTGATCGGCGAAGGTGCGGGCATCCTCATCCTCGAAGAGCTTGAATTCGCCAAAGCCCGCGGCGCAAAAATTCTTGCCGAAGTCATTGGCTACGGCATGAGCGCCGATGCCTTTCACATGACGGGCATCGCTCCGGAAGGCGCAGGCGCCCAGCGCAGCATGAGAGCGGCTCTCAAAGACGCCGGCATCCAGCCGGAAGAAGTCGGCTACGTAAATGCGCACGCCACTTCAACCCCGGCAGGCGACGGCAACGAGTCGCGGGCCATCGAACTCGTCTTCGGAGAGCATGCCACCAGCCACAAACTCAAAATCTCGGGCACCAAGTCCATGCACGGCCATCTGCTCGGCGGCGCTGGCGGCCTCGAAGCAGGCATCACCGTGCTCGCATTGCAGAACCAGATGCTCCCGCCCACCATCAACCTTGAAAACGTCGACCCCGAGTGCAAGCTCGACTACGTGCCCAACAAGGCCATAGCCCACAGCTTCGACATCGCCCTGTCGAACTCCTTCGGCTTCGGCGGCATCAACGCCACTCTCATCCTGCGCCGCTGGACGGAGTAGGCACCTTCCGTGTCTTTGATCGCTTATTGTTGCACCAGCTACGGGTGCCCCAGGTCCCGATTTTGGGACCTGGGATAGCATGCGATCGACTGCCTCAAACAAAACGGCGCGCTTTCATTCGAATCCGCGCCGCTTTGCATTTTTCATGGGTTTCGATACGACCCCCATTCCGCAGGAAAGACATAAAATATCCTATCTGTGCTAATCTTATTGCATGGCCGCGGCAAGAAAGAAGGCCGGCAAGCCCATCAAAGTCACCGATGAAGCCATTGCGGTCCGCTGCGCCGTTGGAGTCGGGGTGATCCGCGAAGAGATGTGGGAGGATGATCAGGGCAAAGTGGTTCGATACAATCTTGCCTTCATCAACTTCCACCTGTTCGCTCGGGACAATGGTCGGGTCCTCGGCTACGACACTGCACACGGGAAGTTGCACCGCCATTTTGCCGGAACTGTTGAGGTTATTGAACCGGCCCCGTTTCGTGAGATAGTTGCACGCTTCATATCAGAAATCGATGAGCTGAAAATGCTGAGGAAACTATGAAGACAGTGATTTACACTGACGGTTTTCACGGTTGGGCGAAGCGGGCCAGGGCACGGGCAAAGGCCATGGACGAGGATCGCAGGATCACGCCATCGCGCGGGATCACCTTCGAAAGTGCAGCGGAGATGGTTCGGTTGCTCACCCCTGCTCGGCTCAATCTGTTTGCGGCGGTGAAGAAAAAGACCATCCCCATCAAGGATCTGGCCGACGCGCTGGGCCGTGACGTGAGCGCGGTGCGCCGCGATGTGGTTGCGCTCGAAAAGTTTGGCATCGTCATGTCGCGGCACGTCACAAATCCCGGCCACGGAAGGGTGCGCGTAATCTCCGCCCCGGCAAGCATCTCCATATCGGCTGAACTCTAAGCGCTGCCGAAGAGTCGGGGCCGAAGACATTCGGAATGGAATCAGAACGTAGACAGCCACCCGCCGTCCACATAAATCACCTGTCCGGTAATGAAGTCCGAAGCCGGCGAAGCCAGAAACACCACCGGCCAGGCAATATCCTCAGGCGTGCCCCATCGCCCCAGCGGGCAGCGCTTCTTCACCCACGCGTCGAACGCCGCGTCTTCAATGAGCGCCTTATTCAGCTCCGTATCCACATAGCCCGGCGCAACCGCGTTCACCAGGATGCCATGTTCCGCCCAGTCGATCGCCAGCGCTTTGGTCAGTTGCCCCGACCGCGCCCTTCGACGCCGTATACGCCGACACGCCGCGCCGCGCCGCCGCGGTCATCACCGACGCAATGTTCACAATCTTTCCTTTGCGTCCCGCCGCAATCAAGCCGCGCGCAAAACACCGGCTCAGCTCGAAGATCGCCGTCGCGTTCACCGCCAGCACCTGGTTCCAATCCGAAAGTGGAAGCTCGGTGGCCAGGCCCCGGCGCTGGATCCCTGCCGCATTTACCAGAATGTCCGGCTGGCCAAACTGACGCACACACTCGTCAAACCACGGGGCGATGCCCTCAGAGTCCTCAAGATCGCATGCGGAGTACTCCGCCTCAATGTGCGCGGACTTTAGTTCTTCCGCGGCCCGCGCCAGCGCTTCCGCCGAACGAGCCACCAGGATGACCCGGGCGCCGCTCTCGCCCAGTGCACGAGCCGCACCCAGACCGATGCCCCGGCTGGCGCCCGTCACCATCGCGAGTTTTCCCTCTACCGTGAACCTGCTCATACCAGTGTCAGGTTACTACGGCCAAAGCCTTGAACATCTTCCATGAGGCTGTCGGCTCCTCAGCCCCTGATCGCCGCAATCCCCACGCTAAAGAGCACAATGATCGCCCACCATGCAAACACAGCAATGTAGCCGGATCCGCGCTTCACGCCGGCCACGGTCGCCAGACCCATCCCCAGCAGCACCATCGTCCAAATCGTGATCACGTCCATCGAGGTCGCAAGCGCATAAAGTGCCTTGTTGGTATCCACTGGGTCAAGAAATGCTCCCAGGTTGGTGGGCGCAAAGTTTTTGATGTTGAACGACTCCGGCGCCATCCCTGCAAAGATCACCACAACCCCCAGCAGCGATTTGATGATCGATGGCAGGCTTGCGTAGAACCATACCGCGAAGACGCCGGCGAACGTGGCCTTGCCGCCGAATACAAAGTTGATGGTTCCCCACAGCACCGCCGACACAACCGCGGCGACGACAATCACAAACACCGGACTGGCAATGAAAACGCCCTCAGTGATGTACAGAGAGATTTTCGCGCCCATCTCGCGCTGTTCCGGCGTTGCCTGCGCCATCCGGGCCGCCGCCTTCGAGTCCATGCGCATCTGGTTGTCAACCACCTGCTGCATGCCGATCGTCGTGTAAATCGCCGCAAACAGGATGTAGGCAACGATCCCCATGATGATCAGCGGCATCCACCAACTCTCGTTGCCGCGCTTGATGTCATCGAAGGTCTTCGACGGCGCCGTGAAGATGTTCGAGACGCGTTGCCATTGAGTGAGTCCGGTGGTGGGCTCGGCCGCAGTTTGCGCTCCCATATCGTTCATGATTTCGCCTTTCGCCAAAAAGTAGATTCGGCTTTGCCCGCGATTGTAATTCGGCGGAACACAAAAGGCATCATCAATTTATCTCATTAAGGGAACCTCCGATCAACTCGATGTTTTGAAAGTCGATGCTTTGAAAGTGCACGATCCGCCGCGGCGGATCGCGCCGAAAATACCGATGCTTTGAAAGGGCACGACCGGGGAATCCACCCAGTGGATGGGTCGCGTGCCGAAAATGCCTTCAGTCGCGCCGAAAATACCGGTGCTTTGAAAGGGCACGACTTCAGTCGTGCCGAAAATGCCGCAGAATCATCGTGGGCTTTAGCCCCTGAGGGAATGTCGGTGTGCCATCTGGGCTTGTTCAGAGTTTCCTCGGTCAGCGCCGGCGGAGGCCGGCGGATTCCAGCGAGGGAAGGGAACCGCTAGCCGCGATTTCTCAAGCGTGCTGATTTCAGAGTGAGCGCAGTCAGTTTTTTGACCGGCTGGCTTTGGCTCTGGAGGCAGCGCGAGCCCACCGAGTGTAGATTTGGCCCAGCCCGGTGT
>Ga0181516_10000629_pt1 | contig 30742 bp, 23 predicted proteins | sample PEATcosm2014_Bin_25_FD_121104 | JGI IMG/M metagenome (GOLD analysis project Ga0181516, IMG submission 121104) | Peatland microbial communities from MTU Mesocosm Facility, Houghton, MI, USA - PEATcosm2014_Bin01_10_metaG | ecosystem: Environmental > Terrestrial > Soil > Wetlands > Peat | place... | reverse complement strand
GCATCCGCGCCACCGCAAGACGCCGGAATTCCTCCGTGTAACTCCTATTCCTTCGCATTTGCAGCCCCCCATTCGCTGCAAACTGTGACTTCCTAAAATGTCTCACTTTGGGGGTTCACCCCAACCCGATGGTTGCGCGGGAACGATCAGCGATAGATTTGCGGTTGTTTAGTACGCCTTTCGGAGGTAATCAGCTTCATTTTGCTGATGTGTACATCGTATCCGGATCCGGACAAGAGGGATTCCAAGACGAAGGTCTCGGTGTTGCCGGACTTGAGTTCGCGATAGCGGTAGACACCGACATCGCCTTCGCTGGTTTCAGTGCCGCCGGCGGGTGCATCGAGAAAGTGCTGCGCATCGGCGACCGAGGGAGCGGCGTGGGTGTCGCCCGCGCTAAGGCTCTCGGCCGCGTAGGAGCGCACCAACTTGGTCCAATAGCGGGATAGAAGTTCGGTATTGGCGAAGAGGTCGGCCCAGACGATTTCGCCGCGGACGGCCACGATTACGCCCACAGCGTGCTGCTGGCGAAGCTGGGCAAGAACTTGATCGCGGGCCTTCGTGACCGGTGCAGCGGCTTCATCGACCTTTTCGCTGATGGCGTCGGACTCCATCGCCTTGGCATAACTGGTGGTACCGAGGGCGCGACTGCCTGCCACGTCATAGGAACTTCCGCCACCGCTTCTCGGCGATGAGGCCGGGGGCGAGGCTGCCATTTCCATTGTCGAGATGGCTCCGTGCACCGAGTCCCACACCTGTTGCTGGTCCTTCTCAACCATGGCCCGTTCGCGGACTGTTGGCTGCACCATGAATCCGTGTGCAGGGGCTTTCGCCGCGGCACCGAAGGTAGGGGAACTCTCAGTCCAGCGGCCGGGCTCGATGCAGAAGACGGAGAGGTCGATGGGATCGGCGCCTACGGGAACGATGCGGTCCTTTGCAATGACGCGGTCCTGCTTTCCACCGGTGACGATTTCGCCTGCGAGCAGGAGGAGCGGCCTTTTGGAGTTGTTGACGAGGACGAGAGTGTTGACCTGATCTCCGCCATTGCGATCTTCGTGAAACTGGGGCGGGACCGTGCGGCGGGGGCGCACCAGACCCTGGACGCGGCCGGCCTCGGTGACTTCGACCTCGCCGCTCTTAATCCCCTCGTCCAGGGTGATAAAAGGGGTTTCTCCGGGGTTCCCGGATTTGCTGTCGGCCCGGACCACGGGGAACAGCAGCAGGTTGCCGCTTTCGATCGGGGCCAGCACCCGGTAGGAGCCATTGGCGGCTTCAGACGGTCCGCCGGCTGCATTGACTTGATTTCCCTGCCGATACGCGGCCAGCGCAAGCACTAACGCTGCGGCCAGCCCAAATCTGCCCAGATTGTTCATCGCTCTCCTCCGCCGGATCAAGTGTTCGCCACCGGCATTTGACTGAGGAACGGCGGGCAGGAAGGATCTTGCAGGGAAAATTTTGCAGGTAGTTCAGACGGATCGGTTTCGCGTATCGTGAAGGGCGTGGGGATTACGCCGGCTGAATCCGTTGAAGGCGCCGCGGGCGAGGGCATTCCAAGCCAGCCGGGCGCGATTGACGACTTGCTGCTTAATGAGCTTTGGCAGGAGTGCGATGGAGCAAGCTGCGGGTTGGCGCGAGGCGAGTTCAACAAGATTCTGCTGGACGTGGGAGGGGCCCATAACTATGGGTTCGCAGAAGGTGCTACCGCTTCGCGACAGCAACAAGCGGCATACTTCCGCGGGCTCCGATTGGGCGACCTGGTACTTGCGCGCGCCTGCGCGGCTGGGAACGAGCGTGCATGGGAACGCTTTGTTGCGATTTACCGGCAGCCGTTGGTGCGAGCTGCGATTGCGATTACCGGCAGCGACACGCTGGGGCGCGAGCTGGCCGACCAGCTTTACGCGGAACTGTACGGCCTGACAACGCACGATGGCGAAAGACGATGCCCAATGGAGTCTTACAGGGGCAGGGGGTCGTTAATCGGCTGGCTGAGGTCCACGCTTGCGCAGCGGCACGTGGATCATCATCGCCGCAGGCACCGGGAGCAGCCTTTGGAAGAGTATGACGCTCCGGCGGCGGCCACCGAGCATGAAAAGCCTGCCGGGGAATTGACAGTTCTGGAGAGCGCGGTTGAAGGAGCCCTGGAACGCTGTGAAGCGGAAGACAGGCTTATGCTTGCGGCCTACTATCTGGATGAGCGAACACTAATGCAGATTGGGCGGGTGGTTCACATTCATGAGGCGACGGTTAGCCGCAAGCTGAAGCGCGTTTGCCAGGACTTGCGCAAGCAGATTCTCAAGAATCTTCAAAGCTCTGGGATGAGCAGGCGGGGGGCAGAAGAGGCGCTTGGAACCGACCCCCGGGATCTGGATCTGAATTTGAAAAAACTACTGCAATATTCTCAATCGGACGCGTTCCAAGAGAAGGGTGGAAGATGAATTCAAATCCCCAACTCGATCTTCATCCCGACGCGGAGAGCCTGAACGCTTTTATGGAGCAGGCGCTGGCGGAGCATGAACGCGGACAGATTCTGGCGCATCTTGCCGGATGCGGCCGTTGCCGCCAGGTGGTTTACCTGGCGCAGGAGGCCGCCGCGGAGATGGAGCCGGTGGTTACCGCTGCGGCTCTTCGTTCGGCTGCCCGGCAGAAGTCATGGTTCAGGAACTGGCGCTTTGCCTGGGTCCCGGTGGGGGCGCTGGCTGCGATTGTTGGTGTGAGCTATGTTGTGCACGTGCGACGCGTGGAGGTGGCCTCCGAGATGGCAAAGGCCACACTTTCGCTGCCGCAAAATGATGCGGGTGTCTCGAGGCCTCCGTCGCCGCCTGCGGAAATACGCGCAGCACCGCCGATCGCAGCAGCAGCGCCACGACGGACTGCGCCCAAGGCCATGAAGCCGCAACAGCCGAGCGTGGCGTCCAAGCAGTTGACCCTTTCGGCGACGGCGCCTTCCGGGGGCGGGGCAAGTGAAATGGCGAATGCCAGCCGTGATGAGGCCATAGCGCCGCCGGGCGCGCCGGGAGCAGGATATCCGGCGATGGATGCGGCTGCTGAATACAAACCGGCACCGGCACTGGCAGTAAGGCAACAGGAACAAGAACGCGCGGCGGCTGCTTATCAAGCGCAGAGCCTGGCGACTGAAAAACGGTCTGAGGCGAATTCGGATAAGGCGGCAAAGCGAGAGGCGATCGCCGGCATGTTGACACCTGCGGCGCCCATGGCGCATACCGATGCAAGTCCGCCACACACGGGTAGCTACGACGCTGGCGGCAGGCTTAAGAAGAGCGGAACGTTTGCGGTGTATACGGCGAAACCGACTGAATTGCCGAGCGGCTTACCGGCTTTGTCAGGCGCGGCGGCACAGAGATCTATGCTGGCCGTTGACAGTGCGGGCGGGGTGTATCTGAGCGAAGGGTCGGGAATCCACTGGGAGAGCGTCGCGAAGCAATGGACCGGGCGGGCGGTTTCGGTTCGCGTTCAGCCAAGATTAGACGAGTACCACGGAGCGGCGCCCTTGCCGGCTGCAGTTTTTGAAATTGTGAATGACCAAGGTCAGGTCTGGGTGAGTACTGGCGGAAGAATCTGGAAGGCAAAGTAGAGCTAGAGTCGATTGCGCGAACTTCCATTGGAATCGGCTGCGCCTGGTTGAAGATACTTCGGATTTTCGAAGGAACGTGAAGCCTTCCGATTCGGTCCTGTTTTCGGGACTTCCGTGATCGCAACGGCGCCCCCACTAGAGCCTGACGTTCCAACTGCAGAAAGACAACCTGTTTGCCGACATAGTACTCACAGGGATGTGCGCGATTGCCGGCGTGCAGGCCAATGGAGTCAGTGCGCAGGCAGGCGACTTGTCGCGTGTATTTGAGGATTTCCAGATTGAAGGGGGCTTGACGATGCCGATGGAGGGGGAACGCGAGAAGGTAACGAATCTACCGTGGGCACATTTGCGACTGCCCCCATTTCCCCAGGTTGCGATCCGGGTACTGCAGCTGGCGAACAATGAGAATGTGCAGTTGCATCAACTTTGCGAATTGATCTCTTCGGACCCGGCGTTTGCCAGCGAAGTGCTGACTGTGGCGAACTCGGTACTGTATTCTCCACGCTATCCATCGAGCAGCATTCTACAGGCGATCGCGGTGCTTGGCGCGAACACGCTTCAGGGCATGTGCATCACGGTTGGCGTGCGAGCTTACCTTGGAAAATCGATGAGTCATCCGGCGATGCGGGGGCTGTGGCGTCACAACCTGGCGAGCGCCATAATCGCCGAGCGGCTGGCTTCCGTGGGTTTCCTCGACAAAGACACGGCATACACCTCGGGCATCATGCACGACATTGGAAGGATTGCTCTGGCAGTGATTCAGCCAAAGGAGTATGCCATCCTTTTGGGAACTCATCACGGAACTCCGGACAGCATTCTTGAGGGCGAGCGGCAACTGTTCGGCTGGGACCACTGTGAGACAGGGCAGCAACTCATTGCAAATTGGAAGCTGCCTTCCGAACTGGACGCGATTGTCTCTGAGCACCATTGCGCCAAGCGGACAGACGGCGCGTGGGGAATGGCGGAATTGATAAAGATCAGTTGCAAGATGGCCGATGTGGCAGGATTCCCGGCGTTTTCAGGATGTGAGGTTATGCCCTATCCGGAGTTACTGAACGAGGTGCCAGCGAGGGAACGGAGGCTCTTCTGTCCCAATGTTGAAACCCTGGCCTCAGAAGTTGCCAACGGCATCCATGCGATCGAATCCGTCTAAAGGGTTGGCATTACCGTCCGAGGGTGAGTGACGGGTCGGCGGAGAGACTGGAAGAAGCGAATTCTCCGGTTTGGAGCCGGGGCCAGGCTGCGGCTGCGATCATGGCGGCATTGTCCGTTGATAGAGCGAGGGTGGGAAAAGCGACGCGCAGGTTACGGCGATTGGCTTCAACGGTGAAGCGTGCGCGGAGTTCGCGATTGGCAGCGACACCACCCGTGACGAGGATGCGTGTGGCGCCAAGCGACTCCTGTGCGGCGAAAGTTTTCTTCATCAAATCACCAATGACGGCGTGCTGGAAGCTGGCGATGAGGTCGATTGTTTGAGGGTCGCAGGTTGCAAGGACTGCCTCGATTGTGGGAGTGGCGGGAGCATCCGGTCCGGTATAGAGCGCTTCACGACGGGCTTCGGCCTCCGGCCGAAGGTTGTGGAGCTCAACGTAGCGGAGAACGGCAGTCTTAATTCCCGAAAATGAGAAGAGGAAGCGCGGGTCGAGGTTCGCGATGGGGGCGGTTTTGGCGGCCTTGGTGCGTGGGGGTTTGCCCCCCAAGTGGAGCTTGGTCTTGATCTGAGAAAAGGAAAACGGGATGGCGTGGGGGTTGCCATGTTGGGCGAGCGAGTCAATCCAGGGGCCTCCGGGATAACCGAGGCCAAGGAGCTTGGCGACCTTGTCGTAGGCTTCTCCGGCGGCGTCGTCGACGGTGCGGCCGACGAGCGTGTAGGTCCAGGAGCCGTGGGCAGGGCGAGCGAGATAGAGGTGTGTGTGGCCGCCGGAGACGACGAGGGCGAGGGCGGGTTCGTCGTCGGGGGTGGAACTGCCCCAGGTCTCAGAATCGAGACCTGGGGTACGCGGATGGTCGTGCTGGGCCAATGATCCAATTTGCGACTCGCGCTCATTCAATAAGACCGCGTGGATGTGGCCCTCAAGGTGATTGACGGCGATGAGGGGGATGCTTCGCGCGAAGGCCAGGGCTTTGGCGTAGGAGATTCCGACCAGGAGGGCTCCTGCGAGGCCGGGGCCTGACGTGACGGCGATAGCGTCGAGATCGTCGAGTGTGACGCCGGCCTGCGCGAGCGCGGCGCGGACTACGGGAACGATGGCGCGAAGATGTTCGCGGCTGGCCAGCTCAGGGACGACGCCGCCGTAGCGAGCGTGGGTGGCGACTTGTGAGGCGACTACAGAGGAGAGAGTGCGGGAGCCGCGTTGGACGATGGCGGCGGCGGTCTCGTCGCAGGAGGATTCGATGGCGAGGATGAGGCCGTTGCCCATTTGATTAGTTTATCGGGCTCGAATGTTGGGTGTGCGGAGGATTACTCTCAAGCATAGAAATGTTGCCAGTTACGCGCCAATTCGAGGCGGCTTTGGGGATAGTGGTGAGGCTGCGGAACGAGGGGCATGAGGCTTATCTCGCTGGGGGGTGTGTGCGGGATTTGCTGCTGGGACGGGAGCCTAAGGACTATGACGTGGCGACGAGCGCACCGCCAGATGTGGTACTGGGGTTGTTTGAAAGGACGTTTGCGGTGGGGGCGCACTTTGGGGTGGTGCTGGTGGCAGATGGAGATGGAGACGGATATGTCGTGACGGAGGTGGCGACGTTCCGGTCGGACGGGGCTTATTCGGATGGGCGGCATCCGGATGCAGTGCGGTATACGACCAGTGCCGAAGAGGATGTGAAGAGGCGGGATTTTACGATCAATGGGTTGATGCTGGAACCGTCGCGACTATTCCCTCGGGGGCTGAAGCCCAGCTTGTTGAGAAACGAAAATGTACGGGCTGAAGCCCGTACCCTTCAAGACAAGACTCACCTTCCAGGGCAGAAACAGGCTGCGGAAAAACGCTCACAGATAGATGAGAAGCCCGACGAGCATTCCCCAGGGGCTGAAGCCCGCGATGATTTATTTGGCTCTTTACCGGGGATGAATCCCCGGCCTACCACCCGAGAGGCGGTGATGGATCTTGTGGGTGGGCTGGCCGATCTGGATGCGGGGGTGGTACGAGCGATTGGGCGGGCGGATCTGCGGTTTGAGGAGGATCACCTCAGGATGCTGCGCGGGGTGCGGTTCGCGGCACGATTCGGGTTTGAATTGGAGGCGAGAACTACGGCAGCGATTCGAGCTCTAGCGGCGCGCATTGATGGAGTGAGCCACGAGAGGGTCAGGGATGAACTAACGAAGATGCTGACGGAGGGGCGTGCGCGGCGGGCGTTTGAGCTGCTTGATGAAACCGGGTTGCTGGCCGAGGTGCTGCCGGAGGTGGCGCGGATGAAGGGGGTAGAGCAGCCGCCACAGTTCCATCCGGAAGGGGATGTCTGGGTACACACACTGGGATTGTTACAGCAGTTGGAGCCCGGATGCAGCATGACCTTGGCATGGGGGGCGTTGTTGCACGACGTTGGCAAGCCACCGACGTTCCGGCGGGCGCCAGATCGCATTCGATTCGACGGGCATGTGGATGTGGGCATGGCAATAACAGCGGAGATTTGCCGGCGGTTCAGGTTTTCGAATGAGGAGACGCGGCAGATTGTGGAGCTGGTTGAGAATCACATGCGGTTCATGGATACGGGGCGGATGAAGGCTTCGACACTGAAGCGATTTTTCAGGCTGAATGGATTTGAGGAGCATTTGGTGCTTCACCGCATGGATTGCCTGGCGGGGAGCGGGTACCTGGAACATTGGGAGTTTGTGCGCGAGCGGTGGCTGGCGATGCCGGAGGAGACGGTGAGGCCGCGGCCGCTGATTACAGGGCGAGAGTTGATTGCCGCGGGGTATCGGCCAGGGGCGAGGTTCAAGGAGATGCTGCGCGCGGTGGAGGATGCCCAGTTGGAAGGGACGATTGGCACGGCGACCGAGGCATTGCGGCTGGTAAGAGAGAAGTTTGGGGACGCTCCAAGCGACTGACTGTGCTTCGTTCGAAGGCGTTGGATGTCTTCCTTTCAGGGAAAGTGGGGAGTGAAACTTGATGGAACCGGATGGGGTCACAGGGCAAGATATTGTTTACCTTCGGCGCGCAATCGAGTTGGCGGGCGAGGCACGCAACGATGGGCGGCATCCCTTTGGCGCGCTGATTGTGAATGAACTCGGCGAGACGGTAGTTGAGGCGCGGAACAATGCGGTTCGGCCCAAGGGCGAGCCGACACAACACGCAGAGTTGGTGGCGTGCAGTGAGGCGGCGCGACAGCTTACGGAACTTGAACTTGCTCGTTGCACTCTCTACACCAGCGCGGAACCATGTGCCATGTGCGCCGGGGCGATTTACTGGACGGGAATTGGGCGCGTAGTGTTTGCACTGGCTGAGACCGGACTAATGAAATATACCGGCAGTCATGAAGAAAATCCGACCCTCGACCTGCCGTGCCGCGAGGTTTTTGGGCGGGGACAGAAGAAGATTGCGGTTGCAGGGCCTTTGCTTGAGGACGAGGCCGGCAAGGTCCATGAGGGGTTCTGGGTGGCGGGCGCCTGACTTTTGCTCGGATTGGCGGACGCACTTGCGATCAAGGCGTCCCGAGCCGGCAATCGTTGCGCGCGTAGCTGGGAGGACCACCCCGAACAGTTCCGATTCCGCGAGTCAGGCAGCCTTGACGAATCGTTGATTCTGGGCGTCGATCTTGTTACCGCATTCATGACATGCAAAGCTGGACGCATTGAATACATTGCTCACCCTGGTTCCGCACCAGGGGCATTTGCCCTTGGGCTCGCCGATGACAATCATCGGGCCCAGAATCGGGGCAAGCACGCCGCCGAAGATCATTGGAATTCCGAGAATTGCACCGAGCCCGGTGAGGCAAAGCATGGTTCCGACAATGATGCACATCGGCAGGACGATTACCCCAAGGAACAGGCCGCCAAAAGCACTTCGCATGGGCGCTTTCTCACTTTCAGACCGGGATTCATGCTCCGTGGTTTGGGGTGAGGTTACGGCTCCGCATTGGGGACAGAAGCGCCAGGGGATTGAAAGATGCGCTCCGCATTTTGAACATAGCTCGGTCATCTGATGGCCCTCCCTGAGGACGAGAAAAATAGCAGCAAAAGAGATGCCGGCAATAGGACGGGCATCACAGTGCCGGGCCTATGTTGAGCTGATGAAAAACCTTCCGAATGCTGGACTAACGGTTCATTAATCCAATCCAGACTTATTTTGCCGATCGGGGGCGACGCGGAAATTGTTGATCTCAGGAGAGATGGTGGGAGTGCAGGGTCGCGGGCGGGGGGATACTCGAGCGATAACCGATGCCATCGGGAGGCTTTTCCGAGACTTGAGCAGTTAAGGCCTGGCAGTGATTTACGGGCGGTGGAGAGACACTGTAGCACTTCCCGAATGAGATCGCAGGGTGTTTCAACGGGGCCGACGCGCAGGGAGATGCTGCAACTTTCAACTGCTGGGGCTGCTGTTCTGAGTGCGCGGATGGCATTTCCAAAGCTGGCCTTGACTGCGGACGCAAAAAACGTCAGACGAGAGGCTCTGCGCGGATTCGTCTGGGCCGGCACCGATGCGGCTCATTGTGCCGGTGATTGCGCGGGCTCAAGAGACATTCGAGTCGCCGGAGCTGCGGACGGTACGGATTGCGAAGGCGAGGGGGACTTTAACGGTTAGTGCCGATCGAGTGGAGGGATTTGAAGCTGTTCCGAAGGAGAGGACCTTCAACCCGGTGCCGGGATTCGAGGCGAATCCGCTGGCCGTGGCGTTGCAGGCAGGGAAAGAGACGCGACTTCGAATCCTTGCAACGGTGAAGGGGTAGGTTGCGAGGAGGAGGTGGCCCAAATTTCAAGGTTGAGACCCGGGACAGCTGACACCTAAGTCTCAGAGCCCTTTACTTTTGCTTAACGGGCTTTCCGTAAAGCATGTTCCCGGTCACGGGACTGCGGAAGCGACTCTTTGAGTTGCGCAGCTTCTTGGGTTTATGTTGTTTTAGCCCGTGGGCTTTGAAGTTCTTCTTCGCCCAATAGTGCGAATGCGGAGCGAGTTTGAATTGAGCAGCAAATGCGCTTTGGGCGGGACCAAAGAGGAGCGCCGATACAGCAAGCAGGGCGATCAATAGATATTTTCCAAGTTTCACGTGGACTCTCTCCGAAGCATCTCTGCGATCACTCTTTCACACAACCTGTAGGGTCCGATTGACGAAGCGCAACCTGGGCAAATTGTTAGCGCCTTGAGGCTTAAACCATGGCGAAGGCTCAAGTCCGGCATTTTGATTGCGCCAACTGCCGCTCGTCTGGCACGCGCAGTGTTGGCTAAGTCAAATCAGGCGTTCACTCACGTAGCGGGAGCTCCCCGACTGTGCCGGGGTAGTCTCACTCCGCAGGTTGGAACGTTCAACCTGCAGCATTGAGTGGGCTATGCTGAACGGGACTCTATGCCAGCGGAATTACGCCAATTCGATGTGATTGTTTTAGGGGCGGGGGCGGCTGGACTGATGTGCGCGGCTACGGCCGGGCAGCGCGGGCGCCGAGTGTTGCTGCTGGAACACAACGGGCAGGTGGGGCGAAAGATTCTGATCTCCGGCGGGGGGCGGTGCAACTTTACGAATCTGCACTGCGAGCCGGGGAATTTTCTTTCTGAAAATGTGCATTTTGCGAAATCAGCGCTGGCGCTTTATGAGCCGCGGCACTTTATTGAACTTGTGGATCGGTACGGCATCGCATGGCATGAGAAGAAGCTGGGACAGCTTTTTTGCGATCACTCGGCAAGAGCTATTGTGGAACTGCTGCTGACGGAATGCGGGCGGGGTGGCGTAGAAATTCTTCTGAATGCGCACGGGATCGCGGTGGAAGGCGCAGCGAACGGCGGATTTCGTGCGACGTGTTCGCAGGGAGAGTTTGCCGCCGGAGCATTGGTTGTGGCAACGGGAGGTTTGTCGATTCCGAAGATGGGGGCGACCGGACTGGGATATGAAATTGCGCGGCAGTTTGGGCTGAACGTGGTGGCGCCGCGGCCAGCATTGGTGCCGTTGGTGCTAGGCGGCGATGAGGCTCGGTGGACGGAACTGGCTGGGGTCGCGGCGGAGGTGGAGGTTCGGACTCATGGGGCCGGTTCCGGGGCTCGGTTCAGGGAGAAGCTGCTTGTGACGCATCGGGGGTTGAGCGGGCCGGCGGTGCTACAGGCGTCTTCTTACTGGAGGGCAGGGGAAGAGCTGGTAGTGAACTTTGCACCTGAGATCAACGTGCTTGGGGCACTGATGGAGCCGGGCGCGCGGCGGGTTGAGACGGCTATGAGGCAGGCAATGAGGGAGGTAATGCCGCAGCGGCTGGCGGGGTTCCTAGCAGAGCCGGTCGGCATGAAGGGGTGGTCGAATGCGGCGCTGGAAGCGTGCGAGCGAAGACTGCACGAGTGGGTGTTCTATCCAGTGGGGACGGAGGGATTTGAGAAGGCCGAAGTAACGGCGGGAGGCGTGGACACGGCGGGGTTATATGCGCGGACCATGGAGGCACGAAGTTTGCCGGGGCTGTTTTTCATCGGGGAAGCGGTGGACGTGACGGGGTGGCTTGGTGGGTTTAATTTCCAGTGGGCATGGGCTTCAGGGGTGGCTGTTGGAAGAGCGGTGTAACAGGAGCAATCTTTTGACAGGTTGTAGATTCAATCCTGATCTTGGTTTGCCGACTTGTAAGGGATTGCTTGTTCCGTTCAAGTGACGCTCGAGGGGTTTACCCCAAGGCCGTGTCAAAGGAACGGTAGATGGGATCCTTGGTAAATTGTTGAAAATAGAGGCGACAAGTTAATCAAGTCCGTTGCAGAGAATTCGCGCAAGATCCGGTAAGCTAAGAGCATTCCTACAGCAATGTAACCGGATGGGGAAAGTCGACGAGACTTTCCCTTTGTTCTTTGGGCTCTCTCCGCGAGTTCGCGGGCTTCGGAAAGAAGAAGAGGCGGCGGTATATTTTCCGGGTTGGCGACGGAGCAGTGTCGCAGTGGACGGATTGCTGTTACCAGAGGTAAAGCAATTGTGGCGGAGCGCCGGATGGAATGAGTTGGGCGCTCTCAAAAAGAGAAGGAAGAGATGGGAATGAAGCTCACAGAAAAAGGTTGGTTGCGCTGTGCAGCCAGGCAGACAAGACAGAGTTCGTTCGTTGCGGTCCTGATTGCGATAACACTGCTTGGAATGGCGTGGATGCGAGCGGCCAGCGCACAGGCGGTGAGCACGACGACGGTTCAGGGGACCGTGTATCTGGCAAACGGGCAAGCAGGCTCGGGGACACTGCGCGTGAGCTGGCCGGCGTTTGCGACGGCAAACGGATTGGCGGTGGCCGCCGACAGCACCACAGTGAAGATTGCGCCGGACGGGTTTGTGAGCGTGAACCTTGCCCCGAATCTCGGCGCCACACCGGCAGGACTTTATTACACAGCGGTCTTCTACATGAGCGATGGGTCGACGAGCACCGAATACTGGGTAGTGCCGTCGGCGGCTCAGGCGAGCCTTGCGCAGGTTCAGTCGCAATTGATGCCGGCTGCGCAGGCGGTGCAGGCGGTTAGCAAGGCTTATGTGGACCAATCGATTTCAGAGCTAAGTCAGGGCCTTTTAACCGCGTCCGGTGGGACGCTGAATGGGCCGCTCTACTTGAATGGCGATCCGACCCAGGCTCTACAGGCATCGGACAAACATTATGTAGATACTGCAGTGGGCCAAGCGGTTCCGTTGTCGGGCGGGAATATGACGGGAGCTTTGAGCGCACCGGCGGTGAATGGGGTGCAGGCACCCACGGCGAACAGCTCGGAGGCAACGCTGCAGGCGGCGATGACCGCGGCGGGAACGAGCGGAGCGATGGAGATTCCGCCGACATATGCGGGGACGGATGGATTCACGAATCCGAACGGCGTGCGGGTAACAGATCTGCGGTCGAGCGGCGCGCAACAGTCCGAACGGAGCGTGAAGGAGTTCGGCGCCGTATGCGATGGGGTAACGGATGATACCAACGCACTGCAGGCGGCACTGAACTACGCACAAACACACGGAGTGGCGTTGACGATTCCGCAGGGAACGTGCAAGACAAGGACGTTGAATTGGCATGGTGAGTCGATTGGCGGAATGGGCAAGCAGGTGTCTGCCCTGCTGGGATATCCGGGGCAGGATGTGCTGGCTTCTCTGGCGGACAGCCCCAATCTGCTGCAGAATACGCGTTTGCACGATCTGACAATCTATGTGGATCAGAGCGTGGATGTTTCGTGTTCGCCGGTCGAAGGACGCGCATCGGCTGGAAACTGCGCAGTAAACCGGCCGCTTGAAAGCAACTCAATCTTCTCTCAGGGAGGGAGCGGGCTGGCCGGTGTGACAGGGACAGGAGCGGGCTGGGCCGTAGGCAATTGTGCGATTGCGATGCCCGCGGAGATGGGAACCGGCGGAAACGGTCTGCGCGTGGCGGAGATTGAGAACGTGGAGATTGCGACCACAGGCATGGATCCCATGGTGGCGCAATATCCCGGGGCGCGTTCGACGCACACTTGCGGGATGTACCTTGCGCAATGGCCGCAATGGAGCGAGTTTCGAAATATCGATATACGGGGAGTAAACACGGGCATTGCGATGCCGGCATTGCCGGGAACGGCACCGGCGGGGCTGAATGCGGATTCGAATCGGTGGGAGAACATCACGATTCAGGCCGCGCACGGATTTACGGCTGCGGCAGGCTCGAACAACGTGTTGGATAACGTGGTTGCGCTGGCGGGAAATTCATCGGCAGCAGCCGAGCCACCAACGGGACTTGTACTGGATCTGACGGGAACTCAGCAGGGCTGGACGGTACGGAATGCGGTGGTCATTCCTTCCTGGAATGTGGTGCAGCCACAATTGACAGTGACGACTGCGGGCGGTGCGGTGACGGGAGTGGCGGCCGGTTCAGAACACGGATTGGGATTTGATCCGTATGGATCGCAGGTTCCGTTAAAGTTCAGCGGGAGCTGCACAGCGGCTGCGTCGGCGAATGTAAATTCGGACGGATCGATTGGAACGATCAGCGTGACGCAAGGCGGCGCGGGCTGTTCAGGGACGACTACAGCGAACGTGAATGTGGCGGGAAACTGGGATACGGCCGCTGCAGTGAACTTGATCGGCGGACAGGGCATGACATTCTTTGCCGGGAATCTGCTGAAGGGCAACGGCGGTTATACAGTTTGGAACGCGGCGGGATCAGAGAGTTATGGCACCCAGTTGAATGGGGGAGGCGGGACGCTGCCGGGTGGAGGAGGGTACGCGGCACTGGTGGGGAATAACCGAGTGGGAACCACGTACGAGGTGGACCAGTTCCCCGGCGCAGACTTTGGAGCGAAGCTTCAATCGTGCCTGAGCGCGGTGAGCGCGCAGTATGGCGGAGAGTGCGATGCGCGCAACTTTACAGGAAGCCTGTCGATGGGCTCGAATCTGACGATATCGACGGGGAATACGACGGTGCAACTGCCATGCGCGACGATCGCAACCGCATATCAGATTATTGTGACGGCTGGGACGCGGAACGTAGCGCTCCGTGGGTGCGCGCTGCGGGGCGGGAGCGCAGCAAGCGGGAGCCAGGGAGGCACAGTGTTTCAATACTCGGGCACGAGAGCGATGGTGCAGGTGGGAGACCCGACTTACGCGACGGATACCCAGGGTTTCCACATGGACGACGTGGTGATCAACACGACGGCGGCCTCCAGCGCAACGGCGCAGGGCCTGGTGGCCTATCGGACGCAGGAGATGGATCTGGAGAGCCTGTATTTTCTTGGCAACGCAAACCAGACGGGCATGACATTGGATGGGACGGGGAATTACACGGGGGGAACGTACTTCGACAACGCATTGAACGGGTTCCAGACAGCAGTGAATGCGATCGGTCACCAAGTATCGAATGCTGCAACAACAGACTGGATGAATGCCAGCGCGTTCGTGCGATTGCACATCGATTGCCCGACCAGCGCGGGCAATCCGATCGCCGGGACGTATGGGATCAACCTGCAGCAGGGCGACGGAAATACCTTTACCGGCGGAGACGTGGAAGGATGCGCAACTGCGCTGCACCTGGGAGCAAATGCGCAGAACAACACGATCGTAGGGCTGCGGAACGAAAACTCAACGAGCCAAGTTGTGGCGGATGCAGGCAGCTCTTACAACAACTGGATCACGGGCGGCACGATGTTTACCGGGAGGCTGACCGACAACGGGACGCGCAACAGTTTTCTGGACACGTTCCATCGCAGCTTCAACGGGATGAACGGAGACTGGTACGGCAGCCAGCAGGACGCGACCGTGACTAATCACTGGCGCCTGGGGACAGCAACTGGTAACGAGCGGGGCTTGTTGAACCGGTACCAGACTGACTACGGCTACCGCTGGACAATGGGATTGAGCGATGCGACGGCCGGCGAGCAGTTCTACCAGGTTCTGGACGAACTGAATAATGTATACCGGTTTTCAATTGGACAATATAACAACGGCCAGCCGAGCACTAACAACCAGACGGTGATCAATGCGGCAGGGACGGGCGCAGTGGTGCTTAACGGCTCGAACAATGCCGGTACCGGTGGAGTGGTAATCGGGTCAGGCGGAGCAAGTGTGTCGACCGTAGCATCAATCAGCAACGCAGGGAACGCGCAGTTCAACGGCTCGTTGCAGGTGGGCGGATCATCGACATTTGCCGGCTCGACAACGGTAAGAAACCAGACGGATGCGGAGATCGATCAGCTTCTCTGGGCGGGCGCGACTGCAAGCCAGAAGGAGTCGCTCACCTATAAGGACTGGAACGGAAACAGCCAGTGGTATGCGGTGAAGGATGCAAGCAATAACTGGGCGTTGAATTCAGCAATTGGAGGATTAGACAGCTTCAAGGCATACCAGAGCACAAACAGTGGCGACACATATGTGAATGCATCGAATGCTTCGGGCGTGGTGCGCGTGAACTATGAAAACGGGGCGGGGACTGGATTCAAGATCTATGGTGGCGGCAGCAGCCCTGTGTATGCCAGCTTTACCGGAGCGGCCTCGATCCAATTTCCTGGGCTGGCTGCGGGCAGCGGTCATAACTGCCTACAGATCGATGATTCGGGATATGTGACCAATACCGGGTTGGCGTGCGGGACGGGCTCGGGCGGTTCCGGCACGGTGAGTTCGGCTAACCTGGGACAGATCGCCTATTACACAGGCAATGGCACGTCGATCGGGGGCATGACCACAGTGCCTGTGAGCGCAGGTGGAACAGGGTCTTCGACCGCAGCCGCGGCGCTGCTGACCATGGGCGGCATTTCGTCGACATCGAGCTCGCCGCAAACGATAGCAGGATCATTGATCACAAGCACCAACACAGAAATCAACGTCCAGTCACCTCCTTATAACGCGGTCTGCGATGGGGTTACCGACGACACGGCGGCAATTCAGGCGGCCTTGTACGCGGCTGGACTCAATACCTTCTCGACAATTCCGGCCGAGGCCTACTTCGGCGTTGCGAGCGTGAACAAGCCGCAGGGAACTCTGGTCTTTCCGGCCAACAAAACTTGCCGGATCGCTGCGCCTCTGATCGTCCCTCCCGGCGTAACGATTGATCTGAACAACGCAACATTACACATGACCGCGGCAGGAACACCGAACGCGGACGGGTCAAGCACTGGGGATGCGCTTCAAATTTCATATAACAACATCGCTGGCACTCCGAACAGTCTTGGCGCTCCGTGGTTCAATCAGGTGAAGAACGGCGCGATTCAAGGACCGGGTGCGGGATCTTCGACGGGGAGCGGCATCTTCACTCTCTCCGCAAATGTGGCGAACTTTGAGAACCTCAACATCACGGGGTTCAAGTTCGGCATCGAAACGCAGGGGCTTCAGTACAGTTCATTCAAACACGTCTATGCAAGCGCCAACGTGGTGGGCTTCTATCTCACGGCAATCAGCGCATTCAAGAACACGTTTCCGACGCTCGACGACACTTTCGTCGATATCGTAGCCGACAACAATTTGAAGTACGGCGTGTGGGGCCAGGACTTCGGAGCGTCCACTTTTATGCGCGCCGATATCTCTAGCAACGGTGAGGCTGAGGTTGTGCGCGGTTCGCAGCTTGGACCATACATCTCCAGCATCACTTATTCAGGCGGCTCAGGATGCCTGACCAGTTCCAACATTCCTCTGACCATCACAGACGGCACGGGAACGATGGCGCAGGCTTATATCTCGACGACTAGCGGAGGCGTTCCGAATGGCGCTTGGGTGGTGGACGGCGGTCAAGGCTATGTCTCGCCGACCGTGGCGCTGACGACTCCCGCCAACTGTACCGTGCCTCCGACATTGATCGCGCATCTCACAAACGACACGGGCCTGGGCGCGTGGGATGGGACCACGGTAAACAAGTGGGGAACCGTGCGCTGGGAGGGAGTCAAGTCGGAGGCGGAGATCGGCCTCGATTTGAACTCCGGCTACGCCGTCATTATCAACGCTTCCAACGTCCAGAGAGACACTTTTGCGGAGTACGAATTTGCCCCCCAGAACAACCTTGCGGGAGCAGCGCCAAGCGCCTATGCGCGTCTCGCCAGAACGATCGGCTATGCGACCACGTTCATCCGTCCCGCCGTGCCCGGCAATATCCTCTCCTTCGTCAACCCCGCGGTGTCGAGCTTCACCGATATTTCCATGTTCCGCGCCATGCTGGATGGGGCGCTGCTGGTCGAGTGGGGAACCCTGAGCAACTTCCAAGGCGCCCCGCCGCAGTACGTGATCGACAATACCGGCGCTGTTTCATGGGGAGACTACTCGGCCACGGTCGCCATCGACTCCTCTGGAAACCATCTTGCCAAGGGATATTTCGGACAGAGCAATTCTACGTCCTCTGTTTATCTTCAATCGAATGTCAACGGGGACGCATTTAACCGCTTCCAAGCACTCATCGACGGAACTCTTTCGTGGGGGCCAGGTTCGGGCGCTACGGACGTGACCCTCAGCCGCACATCCACCGGGCGCTTGACGGTCTCGGGCGATTTCTGGATTAAAGGGAATCTCATTATGGGGCCGACTGGACCCATAGTCATTCCAACCGGAATCACGGGCTATTACGGCAGTCCTGCTTTTGGGGCGGTTGACATTCAGAACAGCGACGGCACCGGCGCCAGTGGAAACCTTGCTGCCTATGGCTCTTTCGGCAAATTGACGAACGGGCCAACGCCTCCTGTTGGGGCGATTGTAGGCACGTCGGATTCCCAAACATTGACAAATAAGAGCATTGCCGGGAGCGAAATCAACTCAGGAACTGTCGGAGCTGCGTCTGGTGGTACCGGACAGAATGAATCGGCAGCAACAGGCATCGGTCAATGGTTGTCAGGAGCCTACAGCGTTTCACCTGTGCTAGCCAACGGCACCACGGCCACGACGCAGAGCGCCAACGACAACTCAACGAATGTGGCAACTACGAAGTATGTGGCGAATCCGGGGGCGATCGCGCCAACGACAGTTACGGCCAGCGGAATTCTTACAGCCGGAAACGATACGACGCGCACTACATCGGCAACGATATCGACGACCGGCTTTACCACGACTGGTCTTGTGCTGCCGGCCGTGCCTGTAAGCACTATAAAGAGTGGGCGCTGCGTTGTTTACTGGCAGATGTCGAGCACCTCCTATACGGCCACGATTGGCATCGGCATGAGCAACGTCCCCATCAACCTCTGGGGTGGGTCAAGTGTGACTTATGCCGCCACCGGCACATCGAATTGGCAGGCCTTTATGCAGACGGCCGCATCGGCGACGGCCATCTCGCCCGCAACAACGGCTGGAGCGGCAAACACGACTTACCGCGGCGAGGTTGATTTCACACTGCAAACAGGAGCTACGAATCCGGTTTCAGTCACGGTCTACGGTGAAGTGAGCAACGCGAGCGCCACGCTGACGATTCAGCCGGGCAGCGCCTGCTACTGGTTGCCGTAGGACCCATTTATGGAATGGAAGTGAATGTGCTTTGGAACCTGAGCTGGGTTGGGACGGGGCGTGGCGGAGATGGGAGGAAAAATTAAGTCTGAGTCGAGTGAGCCGAATTTGACGGAGTTGGACCGGGAGGAGTTGGAGCGGCTGGGGCGGATGCTGGACAGCCGTCCGTGGAGGCTGCGGGGAAAAACAGTAGGCATGTTGCTGGCCGAGAAGATGCTGCTGGTGCGGACGCGGGAAGGGTGGACGGCGCCCCTACGGGCGAATGGGGCGCAGAGCGCGTTTGAACGGCGTCGGGGGAAACGGAACATTGTGCTGAAGGCTCGTCAGATGGGCCTGACGACCTGGGCGGCTGCGCGCTTCTTTCTGAGGACGATTACGTGCCCTGGGACGCTGACCCTGGAGGTGGCGCACACGCAGGAGGCAGCGGAGGAAATCTTCCGAATTGTACACCGGTTTCTAAATTGGCTACCGGAAGAGCTGCGAGAGGGACCGTTGAAGACCTCGCGGGTGAATGTGCGGCAACTGGCATTTCCAGAGCTTGATTCGCAGTACCGAGTTGTCTCTGCCGGAGACCGGAACGCAGGACGGGGATTGACGGTGCAAAATCTGCACTGTTCGGAACTAGCGCGCTGGCCGGGTGATCCCGCGGAGACGCTTGCGGGCCTGCGGGCTGCGATGGCGCCGGGGGCAGAACTAATTGTTGAGTCGACGCCGGATGGAGTGGGCGGAAGTTTCCACGAGGAGTGGCAGAAGGCCGGCGAAACGGGAATGGTGCGGCATTTCTTCCCATGGTGGATGGAGCCGCGCTACCGGGCTGGAGCGGTGGACGTGAGCAGCCTGACGGACGAAGAGCGTGAACTGAGGTCACGACACCGGTTGGATTTGAAGCAGATTGGCTATCGGAGGCAGATACGGGCAGATTTTCGCGGGCTTGCGCGGCAGGAGTATGCCGAGGATGAAGAGAGCTGTTTCAGGGCCAGCGGAGAGTCGGTGTTCGAGATGGGGGCGATTGAGGCGCGACTGGTTACGGCACCAGAGCCCGTGGAGCGGCGGCGGAACGGTGAGCTGGAAGTGTGGCTGCCGCCGATCGCGGGAAAAGAGTATCTGCTGGCTGTTGATCCGGCAGGTGGCGGAAGCGAGGGAGACTATTCGGCAGCCCAGGTGCTGGAGATGGCTACGGGCATGCAGTGTGCGGAGTTTGCGGGGCATTTGGGTGGGGCAGAGTTGGCACAACTGCTAAAGGAACTGGCGACCGAGTATAACCGGGCATGGCTGGTGGTGGAGCGGAACAACCATGGCAGCGGGGTGCTGGCGCACCTGGAGACGGGTTGCAAATACGAGCGGATTTATGGGAAGGGCGGGCAGACAGGCTGGCTGACTACGTCGATGAGCCGGCCCGCAGTTCTGGGGCGGCTGGATGCGGCGTTAGTGGAGGAGCCAGGGCGCATGATGAGCAGACGGCTGCTGGCAGAATGCAGGAGCTTTGTGCGGCTACCGAACGGCAGGACTGGGGCGCGAGCGGGTACTCACGACGATCGAGTGATGGCGATGGCGATAGGACTGGGAGCACGAGCGGAACTGCTGGGGAGGAAGACAGGGTTCTAAAAGAGCGGATACTTCCTTTGCCCCGGAGCGCTTAGAATTCATAGGAGAATCAAGAAACGTGCGAGGGGACGGGATTGGCGGTTCTGGCGGTGCAGCAGATCCGGCGGATGCGGGGCGGCGCACAGGGCCAGTTAATGCTGGGCGCTGACGGGCACGTCTATGTAGTGAAGTTCCAGAACAACCCGCAGCACATGCGGGTGCTGGCTAACGAGTTTCTGGCCTCGCGGATTGCGATTGCGGCGGGCTTGACGGTGCCGGAGACAGAGTTGGTGGAGGTCTCACGCTGGCTGGTAGAGAACACGCCGGAACTGGAGATCGACCTGGGACAGACCCGGGTGAAGTGCCAGCCGGGACTTCAGTTCGGGTCGAGGTTTGTGGGCGGGCTGATGCCGGGACAGGTGGTGGACTTTCTACCCGAGGAACAACTGGCCGAGGTGAAGAACATGGCCGAGTTTGCCGGCATTCTCGCTCTGGACAAATGGACTGGAAACGCCAATGGGCGCCAAGCGGTATTCGCCCGCAAACAGCGGGAGCGGCGGTACCGGGCGGTGTTTATCGACTTCGGGTATTGTTTCCACGCCGGGGAGTGGCGGTTTGAGGATGCGCCGCTGCGCGGTGTCTACTATCGCAACGACGTATACCGGGAAATCGCGGGATGGGAAGCCTTCGAGCCATGGTTGACACGGATGGAAACCATGGCTGCGGAGACAATCTGGGCGGCGGCCAACGAGGTGCCTCCGGAATGGTATGGGGGCGACTTGAGCGAGATGGAAGCGCTGGTGGACAAGCTTTTGGCGCGGCGGAGCAGGATACGGGAATTGATTGAAGGGTTCGGGAAGTCGGATCGGAAGCCATTCCCTAAATGGGGAGGAACGCGGAAAAGCGGGGGAGAAGATTGGAAAGGCGGCAGGTGGGGGACTAACATTGCGGGAAGGGTGAATTGAAGGACTAACTCAGGATTTCAGTAATCAGATTCCGGCATTGACCATCTGGCGTCTGCGAGATGGCAGCCATAAGGCATGCGGGCTAAAGGGTGAGAGCAGAAGGCTCATGGTGAGGGCGGAAGGCTCATTTCGATGAATAGCGGAACCCAGCGGCGGGCATGCGAGTTTCATCTGCTCCGGTACGTGCCGGATGCGGTGCGGAATGAGTATGTACATATCGGGGTGATCCTGCGCGAACAGGGCAGCCGGGAGGCGGCGGAAGTGCGCTTTACGCGCGATTGGCGCCGGGTGCGGTGCCTCGATCCGGAGGCGGACACGGCTCTGCTGGAGGGCATGGAGAGCGAGTTGCGCCAGCGGTTCCTGGCCGAGCCGGACGGAAACCTGATGCGGCTGCTGACCGAGTCGCTTTCGCTGAACGTGCAGATGACGGAGCCCAAGGCGTATCTGGCGGAGAGTTTGCCTGCGGGGATGGAAGAGCTGATGCGGCTGTACGTGGAGCCGCCGCCGCGGGAGCGCGTGCCTCGGTTGAGTGGACGGGCCGCGATTCAGGCGAAGATGCGCGGAGAGTTCGAACGGGCCGGGGTGTGGGATCTGCTGCGGAAGAGAATTGCGGCCTCGGAGTACACACGGCCGGGGGACCCGCTCAGGATCGACGTGGGCTACAGACCGAATGGAACGATCCGCATGTTCCATGCGGTCAGCCTGGAACCGGGTGTGGAGATGGCCAAGGTACTGGCGTTTTCTGCCGCGGGCTTGCGGATTGGCGTGGAGCGGGTGGAGAAGGCTGAACTGGAACTGACTGCAGTGATTGAGCCCGCGGCCGGGTTGGGAGCCAGCGACGTTGAGCCGGAGCGGCTGGAGATGTATCGCTTTGGCGTGGAAACAATGGAGGAACATCAAATCCGGGTGCTGACCACATCGGACCTTGGCCGGATTGCCGAGACGGCAAGGCGCGAACTGCAGGTGTGAGGAACAGTTCTGGGTGGCCGGTGATTGGCAGTATGTGGATCTTTTGTCATCGCTGGCAGTTACCCTGGAGCGATTTGAAAGCTATTCATGGAAATTTGCAGATGATTATCTGTGTTTGTTGTAGGATCGATTTTGTTGACTAGTTAGTGCGGCTGGAGTTTGGAAGTTACCCGTCGTAAGATATACCCGGGTAATTGATAACTGACCGCTGGAAGAGTTAGAAAAACAGAGGCATGGCCCTTTCCGGGGTTGTGCCTTTTTTATTTTTGGGCTCGCGGGAAGAGGAAGGTGCGCGTGAGGGTAGGAGAACAATTGCGGGAGATTTGGCGGCAAGCGACCGGGCGCAGAGCGGAAGTCATCTCGGCCACAACCGATGCGGAGGCAGAACGAAGGACTTTGGCGCTTCCGTCCATCCTCACGCCGGTCCAACTTCCTGGTCGTCACTTGCCAAAGCCCACGCCGTTCAATCTGCGCCGATTTGCGGAGACGCCGGTGGTTCGCCGCGCGATTAACGTGATCAAGGACCGCATTGCGGCTATGGACTGGCAGGTGCGGGTGCGGCGCGGTGTGAAGGCGGATGAAGTGGCTTTTGCGGGCGAGAGACTGCGGGCGCTTCGCCTGATGCTGGAAGAGCCGAACGCGGTGGACAGCTTTCGAACGCTAATCGAACAGGCAATCGAAGATGCCTTGACGGGCGGGTTCGGGGCCATCGAGATGGAACCGACGGGCGACACGGATCGGCCGGCGATGTTGTGGGCGGTGGATGGGGCATCCATTCGCATAAACGGGCGCTGGGACGGACAGGCAGAGACACCCCGCTATGCGCAGGCGATTCCCGGGCAACTGGAGTCAAGCGCAGTGGAGCTGCTGGACAGCCAGTTGATGTACATACGAATGAATCCGCGAAGCTTTACGCCTTTCGGGCTGGGTCCGCTGGAGGTGGCATTCGAGACAGTAAATCAATTTCTGAGCGCGCACCGATTCGCGGGCAAGCTGGCCGCCAACGCCGTGGCGCAGTATGCGCTGTGGCTGAACGAGGCCACGCCGTCACAACATGATCGGCTGATCCGGTGGTGGCAGGACGAGATCGAGGGAACGGGAAGGGTGCCTTTGATCTCGACCGAGCAGAAGCCGGAGGTACTGAGGTTTGCGCAGGGGACGGATGCAGATCTGCGGCTGGCCTGGCAGGAGTTTCTCATCAGAATGGTGGCGAATGCTTTTGGTTTACCACCGCTGATGTTGGGGTTGGAGGCGGATGTCAACCAGTCGACCGCGTCGGAGATGGCCGATGAGGCATTTCGCGGCGCGATCTCACCGTTGGCGACTCTGCTGGCCGGACATATTACGCGGGACCTCTTCGGCAAATGCATCGGATGGCGTGAGTTCGAGTTTGTTTTCAACGAGCTGAACGCACGGGACGAAGAGACGGAACTCGCAGTCCAGGTGCAATTGCTCAAGGCCGGCGTGCTGACGGTGAATGAGGTAAGAGCAATGCGGGGGCTGGGGCCACTGGGACAGGATGGTTCCGCACAATTGGCAGGCGAGGCAACGGTTCAAACAAATTAACGGAAAGCAATCCGGCACAAGGCTGAGAGCATGAGAGCTCGCTAAGCAGTCGAGGGCAGATGGGTGGAGAGCGGATGCGATTGGAAGCGATGGCAGTAAAAATTCCCCACGTGGACGGGCACCCCAACCGGGTGGCGTTCGAAGGGGTATTGACGGTCGTGAATTCAGCCAGCGACAAGGCTCCGGCCGGAGCGCGGGGGCACCGAGTGATGTTGACCCGTGAAGCGGCAGAGAAAGCACTACCCTCATTGTTGGGCATGGCGGTGGATTACAGGCCGGGATGGGATGGTCACGATGCCCGGCGCAAGATTGGGCTACTGACCGAGGCGAACCTAATCGGACAGCGCCTGGTAGTGAGCGGATACCTGTACGCACGGGATTTTCCCGAGGTGGCTGAGGCAATTCTCGCGCATTCACCGGAGGCCATGGGAATGAGTTACGAGCTTGCCGATGCGAAGGTGGAAGACATGCTGGCCGAAGTATGGAAGTTGACCCGCGTGACCTTTACCGGCGCGGCCATTCTTCTGAGAGAAAAGGCGGCCTATCGAGAGACAAGCTTCCGCATGGCGAGTTAGCAGGTCAGCAAGTCGGCAACCTCGCACCGGGGCTCCCTAAGTCGGAGCCTCTTTTATTTTCGAGCCAATTAATGGGCGAGTTACCTGATTTACGAACGACATCTACTGAAAGCGAGAAAGGAAAGATATGGAGACCAAAGAGCAGGAGATTGCGGAGCGACTCGAAGCCGCAACAAATTTGCTGGAGAGGACATTGAGCTGGCTTGAGGAGCGGCAGGGCGCACTTTCCGGCGAGGTAGAGCGGATCTCCGCCACCGTAGAGCAAAGCCGGCGCGAGACGGAACTGGCCGAAAAGCTGGAGGCAGCCGAGCGGGAACTAGCCGAGGTCAAAGCTGCATCCGCGCCCGCGGCCTTGAACCCTTTGCGCAGGACCGTGCCCGCGTCCACTTCGGAAATGCTCGCAAAACACGGAATCGGCGAGGGCCCCGTGGATGTGCGCACGCTGGATGCGGCACTGGCCGGCTTAAGCCTCGAACAGCGCATTGCCGTCAAGAGCCAACTGCTGCGGGCGGGCGCAATTGCATAAAGACAGTTTTCAGCTTCTAGCTACTAGCTTCTAGCTAGAAGCCTCTGAAGACTCGGCCGGAAGATTTGGAACAGGCCGAGACATTGCGGCAAGGAATCGATTCAGAGATCACGACAAAGCTGGATCGACTTCTTCCGAAAACATGCTGAAGTTACCGCTCGGACAGGAAAGCTGGCAGCTAGAAGCTAGTAGCCAAAAGCTGTTCTTCGAGTTACGACTGGCCCCATGGAGGGGGCGGAAAGAGCCTATGAACGCAACCTTTGCAGACATACACGCAGCAGCGGATTTTATCGGGCCGGGCGCAATCGAGGTTCCGCTGTATCAGACCGAGATATTCGACATCTGCCGCCGTTCGAGCCCATTCGGGCAGCGCATCAAGCAGGTTCCCGCGACCGGACATCCTTCGCGGTTCTTTGAGGAGACGGCGCTTCCAAATCCGGGCACGGCCGGCTTTGTGAATCCGCGCAGCATCGTGGCTCCGGTAGTGAGTCCGACGCGCGTGGAGCGGAGCGTGCCGTTGAAGGCTATCGTTTCGCAGATCAACTACAACCTTTTCGACGTCGAACTCGGCGATCAGCAGAAACAGTTTGCATATTTGCAGGCCAAGGACCTTGTGGATACAGTGAGCGGCGTGATGGTAACTCACGACGTGGCGCTCTGGAACGGAAACGACACCAGCCTGAGCTCGCCGACCACTACGCAGTATATGGGCGTAATTCCACAAATCGTCGCCGGCGGTAACACGATCTCGATCGGCACGACGGCTTCGATCGTCGATGGGATCAAGTCGGCGGTGGCGCAGATGGTTGCCAACAACGGCTACTATGTGCGGCCCACGGCAATCTATGCAAACCCGGTGCTGCTGGACCTGATCGACCGCGAGATGAAGTCAGAGTTTAACGTGGTTTTGAACACCGACAACATTACCGGTGGGGTCCGGGTGAAGATGTTATCGACACAAGCGGGCGATCTACCTCTCATTCCGGATTGGAGTCTTAGCTATACAGGAACGCCGGGCTCAGGATCCGCGGTGTTGCCGGCCTATATCGTCACTGAGGATCTCATCGAGTATCACTGGCTCGGCGATCCGACTCCTCGCATCTTCCAATTGGGCTTGCCGGGCTCTCTTACCTATCAGCATGTTGCGGTCAAATTTGGCGCGCCAGTCGTGAAAGGCGCCAGCTATGCACACTACCAGGTTCTGGTGGACCGGTAGCCAGGATGCACGTGAGTGAATGAGCTGATTTGTAATCAACGAGCGGGCGGGAGTTATCTCGCGATTGCTTCCGCCCGTCAGGCAGTGACCACAAAAAGGAAGGGTGGGGTATGGCATATCTGCAGCCAGCGGATTACCCGAACTATGGATTGCCTGCTGGGACGACGGCGGATTGGATAGCGGCTGCGACAGCTCTGATTAACAGTTACTGCAGGCGGCCGGACCTGAACGTGATCCAGTACACGGAGCGCCTGCGGTTGACAAGCGGCGCGCAGACCGCGCGGCTGAGTTATTTACCCCTGGCGCCACTTGGGACGGCAACAACTCCACTAGTGAACATTGAAGGCCGATATGCGCGGCCGCGACGCGGGGAGACTCTGAACGAACCAATGCATGAGATCGCCTGGGCATTCTCGCTTCCCGGCCAATGGACGGCGATTGATCCCAACTCAGTGGACTATGACCCGAATACCGGGGAGTTAGTGCTGCCTTGGAATTTGCTGGGGATACCTTACAACGAAGTTGCCGTGACATACACTGCGGGACTTACTGTAATCGGCGACGACGTGAAGACAGCGTGCGCGCAGATTGTTCGGAACGCCCAGTCGACGCCGGCACTCAATGCAAGCAAGACCAGGATCGACACGATGCAGATGCAGTACTTTTCAAGTTCGCTGCTGGACGAAACGGTGCAGGCGTGGCTACGTCCCTACATCGCGAACAGGCTGGGGTGAGCGATGAGCGATACGGCGCCGCGCAACCCGGTGGGAGCTCCGCAGATGCTGGCTGATGCCCTGCTGCGAAGCATGACAGGAACGACGGCTCTCTTGCGGGTGACGAGCGCGAACACGGATACCAGCATGTCGGAATTAGGGTTGGTGGCAACTTCCTTCGCCGATGTAGTCGTAAGCCCTGTGGTGATGCGGAAGCTCCGGCCAACTTTCGAGGAGAGCTCGGAGTCAAAGTGGGAGTTACTTGTGTCCGCAACCGGAGTGGAGCAACAAGTCAGTTCTCTGGATTTGCCTTCAGCTCAATCTCTCTTTGCTTTAACACTGGCAGTTACGGTGGCAGGACAGGACTATTTGATTGAATCGATCGCTTCCAACGAGGCCTTTGGGCAGGTATATCTTTACCGACTGCTTTTGCGAGAAGCTCGGCAACAGGCAGTTTGATCCGCTATCCGGTGATCGCACCTAGTTGCAGACGGTAACTCGAAGCTCTCGATTCTTGGGCCCCACTATTGTTTGTGGCCTCTTACCAATCCGCTGGCCGCTATCAGCTTTCAGGAGTTGTACTCCATGCAGAATGCGAAAGACTCGTTTTATATGGCGCTGCGCACGCGTCTTGCAGCGATTAACCCGGAGCGGACGATTTTGCTGCGCGGGACGGTTCGGCCTGGGATTCTGGTAGAGGCGGCAGAAGCCCCGTTCAGCCAATTTCCGAATGACGTATATGTCCTGCGCTGGCTCGGCCTGGGCATCGATATCGATCTTGGATCTACGATGGCGGCCGAGGAGTGCGAGATTCTCTATCAGACCTGTGGAACGCAGAGCTTCGGAGGATTGGACCGGGGCCGCTCACTCGATGAAATGGATCGGGAACTGGTGGCGATGTTCGCGCCTTTCTATACGCCAAAACTTAATTACACGGCCACCCCGCCGACGGTGATGCTGACGCACGTGTTCTGGGATGAACCGGGATTTGGGCCGATCTCAGTCCAGCGGGATCGTTTGAGCCGTTCGGCGAAGGTGATGGTTTACAGCTATCAGGAGCAGGGGGAGTAATGGCGGCGAATTGGTTTTCAGCCCCCGCACCCGTGGCGCGGCGGGTTCGAGCGTATTTTGCGCCAGTGAATCGCGTGGCGCAGACTCCGGTGCTTTTCGATGCCGCCGAACAAGGCGGCTTCAGTCTGGATAGGCCGCCGGCCCCGTGGATCAGCCTGGGATGGATTCAGGAGTTTACGCGCAAGTCCAGGAGCAAGACATCGCCAGTTCTTACTGGCATTCCGGCGGCAACACTGGAACAGGTGCGCACGACGCTTGAGGCGGAGTTGAGTCTGCAGTTCCTGAGTTGGACGAAGCTGACGATGGCGTTGGCAACGGGATCGCAACACATGAATCTACTGGTTACGGCCAGCGGAGCTGTACCATCCGGCGATGGTGCGCAGGCTGCTGTTGCAGTTATTCCACAAAGCGGTTCGACGGCAACTTCAATTGTGCTGACAGGCGCGGACGCGGCGAAGTTTGTCCCCGGCTCGATCATTGCACTGGACGCGGACTATTCGGGACAGATGGGCTTCGTGGGAGCGCCGGTTGCAGGCGCCTATGTGCGGCAGGCTCTGGCCGACGTGGACTATATCCGGCGTGTGACCTTCAATGTCGGGCTAGTGTCCCAGGTGAATTCAACGGGCCTTACGCTGGCCGAACCACTGCCGGGAGGCGCTCCAACTGCGGGAGACAAGTTACAGGCAGTAACCGGATTTGTGGACCGCGATGGCGGCAGTTTCTATCAGGAGTGGTCGGCGCTTTTTGTGATGCAGGGAAGCCAGGGGGAGAGAATCTTCTTTCACTATCCGAGACTGCAGAACATGGCGGGCGCGGAGGAAGCGGCAATCCCGTTGGATGGCAAAAACAAGAACGGCCAGACGCGCGTGCTTTTGAAGGGACAGTATCTGGCGTTGCCTGTTACCGATCCGCTGGATGGGGAGCGAGTGTTGTGTTACCGAAGCTTTCTGCCCGCGAGCAATGCACTCGTGCAATAGGTGAGTAACTTATCGAGTTATGGGGTTTGAGAGCCACAATGAAGATTATGATTCAGGGCCGGGACTATACGTCCGCGCTCGATGCCGCGAGGCCGTTGACAATCGAACGAAAACTCAACGAACCCACGATTTGTCAGTTATGGCTTACTTTGCCGTCCGGGAACAACCCGCCGGCGCCCTCCCGCAATCAGTCCATCTCGGTTACCGGAGACGACGGCACGCAGTACTTTACTGGCTATATCGCTGCAAGTCCGCTACCGGAGTACGCCGGGCTTGGGATCGAGGGCCCGCGCTACAGTACATCGATCCAAGCTTTGAGCGATGAGATGCTCCTTGACCAGCTGTTGATGCCACCCAGCACAGGCACGACGGGAGAAACCGCGGGGTCGCTCATGACGAACCTGGTAATTCATAATGGGTCGACGCTACTCACTACGCATGGGCTTTCTCTCAGCGCGGCAGTGAGTAACTTCGCACCAAATCCGGGGGCGCCGTTCAGCAAGAGCGCTGGGCAGCTGGCAAACCTGGCACGCGCGGCTTATCGGGCGATTAACGGAACACTGATGCTCTCATCGGTGCAAACCACAGTGCATACTTTGAATGAAAGTGACGGCAGCCTAAGCCTGGCAAATCTAGCCTTCACTGCCAGCGTGAAACGCGCACTTGCGAACGATGTAACAGTTTGTGGCGAACGCGAGCCGGTTGCCTATGTAACTGAGTATTTTCTGGGTGATGGAATCACCACACAATTCTTTCTGGCTGCGGAGCCATACTTCCCTGCGGCATCGAAGTCCGCCATCATAAGAGAGTTATTCAACTGTCCTGCGATCGATGAAAGAGTGTGGGGCAACACTGGTGGGCCGGCTTATCTTTCACTGGGAGTTGGCGGACTAGCGATGAACGGCGGGAACGGTCTCGATGGGCAGACGGTTCTAAGCCGGCTCGACCCAGTGGAAATGGGCGGAACGTTGTTGTTGGAAGCTGAAGGTGTAACTCTCTCTCCAGGCAGTACCGGGATTCTGGCGGGCTTCTTTACCGGAGGGGAGGACACGGCCGGCTGCACAGTTGGCTTTCAGGTGACAGCCCAACAGGGAACAGGAGCCGTAAGCCTGCAGCCCTTTATTCAAGGGACGCCTGCCGGAACAACGTTTGCGGTCAACCCGGCCAATCAATATACGCTGCGGGCGAGGGTGCATTGCCCGGAGTGCATCCGGGCACAAGAAATCTATCGTTCCTTCGGCGACAACGGGCCAATTTCAGCAGGGGGCGAGTGGAATCTCAGTCCAGGCAAGGTGCAGCTCGAAGTTCAGGAATTTGCCAACGGAGTGGGTGCAATGCCAGTGACGCTCTATGACGGAGCGATTGTCAACGTACCAGGATCGTGCACCGTTGTAGCTGCCAGCAGTCTGAATCTGATTGGATCCATGCGCGCAATTAACTTGAGCAATCTCGGTTCGGGTTGGGTTGTAAGCACACCTCCCGGCAGCGGAGCGTATACGCGCCGGGTTGGCAGCACCGCCGAAGCTGGTGAGTGCTACCTGGAGCGCACCGGAAAGCTTGTCTTTTATATCGGCTATGCGCCAGTGGCCGGGGAACGGATCGCGGTAAGTTATCGGGGCGTGAGCAGGGCTGTAGGGCGTGCGGTGAACGTCGGCAGCCAGCAGGCACTAGCGGAGGCAGGTTCACCTCCCGTAGCCACGTGGATAGGATCGGTAACTGATCCTCCAGCGCGGTGCTCCGCGGACTGCCGCAACGCGGCCCTGGTGATGGAGCAAGCGGCGGCCGGAGCGAGTGCACTGTGGAGTGGCACTTACAAGGGAAGCAGAAACAGCTTTGCCAGCGACGTGTGGCCAGGAGACGCGCTACTGCTGAATGCGCCGTCTACCAATCTGAATGCACAGATGGTGGTCCGGACGGTGAAGGTGAGTTATGGCGCCAGTTATCCGGACTTAGTAGAGTACTCGATCACATTCGCAAAT
>Ga0181516_10000628_pt1 | contig 30750 bp, 25 predicted proteins | sample PEATcosm2014_Bin_25_FD_121104 | JGI IMG/M metagenome (GOLD analysis project Ga0181516, IMG submission 121104) | Peatland microbial communities from MTU Mesocosm Facility, Houghton, MI, USA - PEATcosm2014_Bin01_10_metaG | ecosystem: Environmental > Terrestrial > Soil > Wetlands > Peat | place... | reverse complement strand
TCCAGCATCAACTGCCGAAGATGGGTCACGGTAAACCTCCTGTGACCCGAGGCTTACACAGCCAACAATGCCCGGGAATAGCCCATGCCGCAGCGTCCGTCGCGCCAGCGACTTAGTTCAAACTATAGAATTCGCAACTAAATCGATAACAAAGAAGACTTTGAACGGCGACTCCGCCGACGGTTCGTTACTTCGACTCTCCAGTTGTTCCAAGCGCGGCATGGGGCCAGCCGCCGTCCCACGTCAACGTTGAGATTTGCAGTACCGGTTTGCCGGTGATGGCGTCGTAGGCATGGAAGACGATGATGTCACCTTCAGGCCGCTGCAGGATCGACTCTCCGCCAGGACCAATCCAGCGATTGTTGGGCAATAGCAACTGCGTGCCGCCGCCTTGCAGCAGCGGCTTGCCGTCTTCATCCACATATGGGCCCGTCACGCTATGGGAGCGGCCCACCATGGTCCGGTAGTTGCTTTTTGTGCCGCGGCAGCAAAGATCCCAGGAGACAAACAGGTAGTAGTAATCGCCATGGTGGACGACGAATGGCGCCTCTACCGCTTGCCAATCCGGCGGAAGGCCGGGTTTCGCAGGCTCGGGGTGTTCGGGTTTGGCGCGGGTGGCGAGGGAGTAGATCTTTGGATCGGCGGCCGATGGCTTGCCGGTGGCCGGGTCGATGCGGCGCATCTTGATTCCGCTCCAGAAGCTGCCGAAGCTGAGCCAGGGCTGACCGTGCTCGTCGAGCACAATATTTGGATCGATGGCGTTGAAATCGTCGGACAATGTGGATTTGAGAACCAGGCCCTCATCGTTCCAGTGGTAGCGCGGACTTTTCGGATCGAGCGTCGCGTTGGTGAGCAGGGCGATGCCCGAGGTATTCACGCCAAAGGCCGAGTAGGCGTAGTAGAGGTGATATTTGCCCTGAAAGAACGAGATGTCCGGCGCCCATAGCTCTTTGGTCGTGGGGCTGGCCTCGCGAATCCACGCTGGAATCTTGTCAAAGATGTGGCCGCAAAGCTTCCACGCCAACAGGTCGTTTGAACAGCGAATGGGGAACTGGCCCTCACTGGCGTTCATGGTGGTGGCGTAGACGTAATAGGAGTTGCCTTCCCGGCCGATGGAGGGGTCATGCGTAGCGGCGTAGTCGCCTGTCAGTTGCAGCGCCTGTGGAGTCTGGGCCTGTGTCTGAACCGCAGGGAACGAGATTAAAGCGGCAAGCACGGCTGCGGCAAGCAGAAGATCGGCGCGAAGAAGGCTAGACATGAGTCTCTCCAGTTTGATTTTCAACCCAGTATCGGCCCGCCGGATCAAGACGGCCGGATGCGATCCCGGTTGTGATTCGAGAGATCGTGCTCCAGCCGCGTGAATCGGCGCCTCTTGACGCAAGCCATATCTCGCGTGCCAATCCGTCTTCATGCCGGTTCATTCGGCATCTTAGGAGGGGGCTTGCGATCATGGCCGAGGCAAGGCGGAGTATAGACCTTCGCGGTAGACGCCTGTCAAGTGAGAATACGATTGCTGATTCTGTCCAGGTTTATCCGGTTCAGGAGGGCACGGGCGAAAGAGCATGGAAGATGCGGAAATAGTCTTCGAAGAAACCAGTGACCATGTGGATTAAATTCCATAATATGAGAGATATATTCCAAAGTTACGACAGTTAAGTACGAGATGCTGTTTCCTGGAACGGGGCTCGTTAAGGGCCAGCAGGCTGGGCAGAGAGGCGAATGTTTCGGCTGGATAGTAAACGGTTCCTGAGACGGAAAGTCAAGGCTTTGGAGAGTGCGAGGCTTCCGACGGATAGCCGGGATCTGCGCCAAAGGCACGCAGAAGAAACCGCAGCCATGCGACAAAGGATTTGCGGAGTCCCCGGCCCAATGCGTTAAGCTACTCGGCAGCATGAAGGACATCTATATTGCCGATCTGGCCGGTTTTGAAGAAGGCAAGCTCTTTGACGGCTACTTTCTCGTTCTGGCTAAACAACAACGCACGACGAAAAGCAACAAACCCTACCTGAACCTCATCCTTGGCGACAAGACCGGCCAGCTTGAGGGCCGTATCTGGGAGCCCGGCGATCCTCGTATCGCCAAGGAATTCGACCGGGGCGACATCGTCAAGGCCCGCGGCAGCGCTTCGCGCTTCGACGACCGCCTGCAGATGAAGGTCGACCAACTGCGCAAGGCCACGCCGGGCGAGGTGGACAAATCCGACCTGCTGCCATCCACCACCTACGATGTTGCCGCCCTCTGGCGCCAGCTCCTTGGCTTCGTTGAAAGCTTCTCCAACCCCGATCTCAGGCTGCTCTTATCCACGATCCTTGCCGATCCAGCCCTTGCGCAGGCCTATCGTGAGGCCCCCGCCGCCAAGCAGCTCCACCATGCGTGGCTGGGGGGCCTGCTGGAGCACGTGGTCAGCCTGCTGACTCTTGCCGACCGTGTCGCCCCACATTACCCGCTTCTCGACCGCGATCTGCTGCTCACCGGCGTCATCCTGCACGATATCGGGAAGGTGCGCGAACTCTCCTGGGAGATCGGCTTCGAGTACACCGTGGAAGGCATGTTGCTAGGCCACATCCAGATCGGTACGGCCCTGGCCGAGCAGACCATGGATAGCTTGCCTGGCTTCCCCGCGCGTCTCAAGACGCTGGTCTTGCACATGATCCTCTCGCACCATGGCAAGCTTGAGTTCGGCTCGCCCAAGCTGCCGATGATCCCAGAGGCGCTTGTTCTCAACTTTCTCGACGATCTCGATGCCAAGATGCAAGCGGTTTCTGGAGAATTCGAGAAATCTCTCCGCGAAGGCAAAGGCCCGGATGAGCTGACCGGAAAAGTATGGGCGCTGGACAACCGGCAGTTACTCAATACAAGGCGTTGGCTGGGGAACACGGAAGCTCAACAAAAGTGAGATTCTCTGACTGCGGCGGCTTTTTCCGTCCATTTGCCGGTGAGCAAGAGGCACGCCGGCCGTCGCGGGTGGTGGCGGGTTCGTGTGGTACATTGGCGCCATGAGGCTCAAGGGTTTGGCTCTATTGGCGGCGCTGTTGACCTTCACGCATACGCCTGTGCAGGTCTCCGGACAGGCAACCCATCCGTCTGACGCCAAGCGGACGACCTCGCCTCGTGTACCGGCCTCTTCCAGTCACGCCCCTCAAACCGCAAGCAGTCCAAACGCCGAGGCCGGCAGTTCATCGGCTAAAGGGGACTGCAACGGCGGTCCCTGCGAGGACCAACAGCGGCCTGTCATCGTCACCCTTCCGGCACCCGTGCCCGAGGTGTGGTCCTGGCATGCTCGCGTGCTATGGGCAGCCCTCGTGTTGCTTCCCATCGTGGGTTATGCCGGAATCTGGCTATGCCTCTCTGCCTTGAAGAAGATTGAACGCCAAACTGCGTCCGCGGCAACCGCCGCCACTGCCGCAGCCATTAGCGCTCAAGCCGCATTGTTGAATGCTCAAGCCACCATCGATGCAGAAAGACCTTGGCTGCTGATAACAGTCGAGCCATCCCCGGGAATTGAAAACCTTTTTACCATCATGGTCACGAACCGCGGCCGCACCCCGGCCACGATTATCGCAACAGCAGAGGGGACCGCGTTTGCAGTCGATGAATCGTACCTTCCGCGAATCCCAGGTTATGGGGAGCCGAGCACCCCGCGCATCCCAATCATTCTGCTTTCGGGTGAGTCCACAGCTATCAAGACATTCGGCCGGGATGAGGGGAGACGGATTTGCGAATCCGAGGAGAGATTCAAACGGGTTGCAAACTGGGAAGAAAAGGTATTCATTTTAGGAAAGGTTGTCTATAAGGATCTGATTTCGTCGGCCGAGAAGCAAACCCATGAAACAGCATGGTGCTGCTGGTACATTCACGGACGGCAAAAGAGCGGGCTGGTGCTTGCCGGGCCGCCCTCTTACAATTCGCACACTTAGAAGAATGGCCATGTTCCCTGGAACATGGCCGACATTCATCCTCTCATGCAGTTTCAATCGACCGATTTGGTCACAAACTCACAATTGCCTTTCGAGACATAGTTCGAATATGATTGGCGTACATGGATACCCGTTCCGCGCTCCGTGTTTCCATTGTTATCCCAGTTTATTTGGGCGAGCATATCCTTCCCACATTAATCGGGGAGATCGAGCCCCTGACGCACGAGCAAACAACACCTAACGGATGCCGATTCTCGATTTGCGAAGTTCTTCTGGCTCATGATTGCGGCCCCGACCGATCAGACAAGACTCTTGAGGCTCTCAGTGCTCGATATGAGTTTGTGCGGCCGCTGTGGCTATCGCGGAACTATGGTCAACATGCCGCGACTATGGCCGGCATGGCCAGCGCGACCGGCGATTGGGTCGTGACCATTGACGAGGATGGGCAGCAAGACCCAGTTGATATTGGGCGCATGTTGGATATCGCTTTGGACTCATCTTTGCAACTGGTCTATGCGGACCCGACAAATCCTCCCCCCCATGGTTGGCTGCGGAATCTACTTAGCCGGACAGCCAAGTCAATCAGCGTCAGACTGTTGGGCGGCAGTTCGATTGGCCGCTTCAACAGCTTCCGTCTGGTTGACGGCGAGATTGCGAGGACATTGGCAGCTTTCTGCGGCAACGGTGTGTATCTTGACGTGGGGCTATTCTGGATTACCGGTCGCGTCGGTCACTGCCCCGTTCGGTTGAGAGATGAGTTGCGGCGACCCTCTGGGTACTCATACTTCAAACTCATCGAGCATTTCTCGAGGCTGATTCTTACGACGGGCACGCGTCCGCTGAGATTGATTACCTTGATGGGACTTGGTTCGATGGTTCTCGCCTTTGCCATAGCTGCCTACGCGATATTTGAACGAGTTTACGGCCAAGTAGGTGTTCAAGGATGGACCTCTCTCATAGTCGTTGTTACCTTTTTCTCCGGGAGCATCTTGGCCGCGCTCGGTGTGATCGCCGAATACCTTGCTGTCACGATGGGCATTGCAATGGGTAAGCCGCTGTATGTCGTCAGTTCCAAGCCGACGCGACCGGCTCTTCTCAAATGACGATTGCGTGGGTCTTGGGGGGCGGCGGTCTTCTGGGTGCGGCGTTGAGTCGCACGCTGCGCAACGATGGTACCGCGCTGTTCGTACCTGCTGAGCGCTTTTGTTGGGATAGAGGTCCTGAGCTTGCCTCTCAGATTACGGCCGCTGTCCAGGCGTTCGCTTCTCAAATCGGCACGGGTGATCGATGGGAGATTTACTGGGCAGCCGGTGTGGGCACCATGAGCAGTTCAGAAGACACCCTTGAGCCTGAAACACGAGCTTTGTCTTTGATGCTCCGGCTGCTCCAGTCCGAACCGCGCCTGATGGGTGCATTCGGCGCCATCGCTTTGGCCAGTTCCGCAGGCGCAATCTATGCCGGGTCGTCGGATGAGGTCGTTACGGAGAATACTCCCCCTACTCCGACAACAGCCTATGCCCGCGAAAAACTCAGGCAAGAGGACTTGATTAGATCATTTACGGCCACAAATAGCCGGATAACTGCACTAGTCGCACGAATCTCCACCCTTTACGGTCCCGGGCAAACCGCAGGAAGGCGACAGGGCCTGTTGGCGCATATCGCGCGTAGCATCCTGTGCAGACAGCCCATACAGATTTACGTTCCCTACGAAACGATCCGCGATTACATCGCTGCCGACGATGCCGCCGCCGCAATGCTCGCCACATTACGTGCAACATGCGCGAAGCCGCGCCTTCTCACCAAGATAATTGCCTCCGAACACCCCACTACAATCGCCGAGATCATCTCGATTTTCATGAGAATAGCGCGGCGCGCTCCTCGGATTGTTACGAGTGCAAGCAGATTATCTAACCTCTACTCTCGGCGAATTCAATTTCGATCTATAGTGTTGCCGGAATGCGAAAAGACACCAACAAGGAGCCTCATCGTGGGCATTGCCCAGCTCCTAGCGGCAGAGCGCGCTGCATTCGTGCAAGGTCAGGCGAAACGAAGCACTTGATGGTGTGTGTAGGCTTGGCATCAAGCGTCTTGCCGTTGTTATGACGGCAGCGATTCTTTGGAACCGGAGGTTCGATTTCAATTGAATGGAATGCTGCCCCGGACACCTGATCAAACAAAGGGGCTATTGTCCCGCGCTAGCTGGGCGCTTGCGCGAGGAGCGCGTACTGACCGCCAATTGGCAGCTTAGATAGTACCCTCTCGACAGCGCTGAAAGCATCAAAGACCCTCTCGGGAAAACATAGGAAGTAATCGGTCCTGAGCGATACAAAGCCAGAGGCATCGAGCAGCCTGCTCGTGTTTCGCGCCGAAATCAGTTCCGCATCCACGTCAATCGGGCATCTGTTCACAATCGCTCGAGTGACTGGATTCATAGGATTGTGCTCGATAATACAACACAGCCCCCCAGGCGACAGTACCCTGCGGATCTCATTGATCAGAGGTGTCCTGTCTCCTCCATGCACATGGTGCAGGACGCAAACGGCGGTCAGAAAATCAAAAGAGTTATCTTCAAAAGGCAACTCGACCTGGGATGGCTGCTCATACTTCTTGATGGAAGAATCGGAAGCCAACATGCCAGCAGACGGGTCGCAACCCACCGCCTGGCCGAAGTTGTTGCCGGCTAAATCGAGCAATTCGCCCCGGCCACAGCCAAGATCCAGCCATCTCTGTGTGCTCGGAACCACGCCGGCGTACTTCAGGAGTTCTTGAATCACGAGCCATTTTCTGCGATGGAAATGAATTGGGTCGCGCGCGAACCGGTTTCTGAGCGGGACAGCGAGCAACTCAGAATAGGAAGACGCATATCGGTCGAACTCAGGGGATTTCTTGTCGCCTTTCTGCAAAGTCTTCACGCTTTTGCTCCATAAGTAGACCCTTGGCAATCCTCCACCATTTTACAGTGGGCCTCTCAGGCTGCGATTGCAAGAGAGATTACGCCGTTGATCCAATATACTCACAATCGACCGATTTCACGCGCGGGGATTGGAGTTGTGGGCCATCAGGCAGTATCTGGCCGCCAGCGCCGTCGCCAACAAGGAATCTTCTCTTTTTATCCTGTCCCGCTTACGGAAGCAGTTCGAACAAGTATCACGGAGTTGTTGTCTGAAAAAACGATCTTCCACTTGTGCAGGAGCGGCAAGACGCGAACCATCGGGGATTGAGGCGATAAGAGGCAGAAGTTGACCTTGTATTTGTCAAGAAGGATGTTCGGGTCGCTCTGCAACGCGGCCCACTGCCCATATTCGTTGAGGACACCCGACCACTCGTAAATATCGGACCGTCCGTCCACGAATACCGGGTGTTCCGGCGCCGCCCAGATCAGGTAGCCTCCAAATCCGTAGTCGTTCAACATCGGCCCGGAAAGACGATTGGCTTCGATAAACGCAACAGCCTTTGCAGGTTCTTGAGCCTCCACCTGCTGAGCAAGGTTTTGCCGGCTCGGAAAAGCCAGGAGCGCTACCAGCATAGACATCCCTACAAACACCGCATTTGGCCAGATGCGATCCTCGTCGGCTTTGTAGTCATCCCACGAAGATGAGAGTTGACGTGACAGAACTGGCGCCGCCAATATTCCAAACACAAACAGCATCCGCATATGGCTGCCCGCCAGCCAAGTGCCAAGCGCCAACAAAAGCAACTCATCCCAGTACAAGTCGGCTCGACGCACGACCACCAGGAGAAAGCAGCATAGAAGAACGGCGAACAGTCCAACTCCGCGTTCGTCCGTCAAACGCAACGGCCCCCATTCCTCCACGTTGCCCAGGCCGAGCGGCTGGTGCAGCAAGGTATTTACGGGGTACATTATCTGTCTTATGCCAACAGGGTTCAAGAACAACGCTGCAGCGGAGAGGGCCAGTGCCAAAGCGAGCATCCGCCGGCAGTGTGGATCCCAGCGTTGCGATATCAGCGAACCCAATTGAAAGCAAAAAAAAGAACTGAAAAGAAAGACTCCACCGAGGAAGATCCCAAGGATGAAAGATCCGTGACAGTTTATCCAGACCGCAAACAGGATCGGCAGCCAGAAGAACCAGCGGGGATTGCGAGTGCGACCGAGATGAATCAGCGCCAGTTCAGCGATCAGATACAGGTAGCCAATCATCTGAGGACGCATTGAAAGCCCGACAGTGGCGAAGAACCAAATGACCATGGCCCCAACAAACGCCACCTTGGCATTACTAGAGTAGAGCCGGCAAAGACCATATCCAGCAACCAGAAGTGCCGCGGCGAGGAAACACAGCAACAGCATCAGACCGGAAAAGCCACCTGACCTGTACGCGCCGTAAATGACAGCCTCCGCGAGCCATTCATGCGGTATTGAGGCTAGGTGGTTGGCGGTGTAGGAAAAGAGATCCACAACGGGGATGGTGTGGGCTGTCCAGACGATCTCACCGTTCTTGAGGTGCCACCACATATCAGGGTCGTCAAAATGCGGTCGCACAGTCAGCACAGCGAGCACGATCAGAAGGCAGGCCAGTGCTACAGGAAAGGAGAAGATCCTTTGCAGAATTCGAATGCGCACAGAATTGGCCTTGCTCCTGGCAACAGGAGATGTCGTGTTCAGGCAGTAATCTGCTCCCGGAGATCCTGTTCGAAGATTGGATCGGGTTCGGCAAGCCTGATCAAGCGATGCAGGTAAGCCCTGGAGATGCACAACTGGCGGGCAGCCAGCGTCTTGTTTCCACTATTCTCACGAACCGCCGTGACAGCCAGCTTGATTTTGTAGTCGCGAAGCTGCCGTTCAAACGAGCCGGCGGGATGAAAATCGCCGATGTCGACAATATCGTCGATGTCGGCGCCTTCGTCCTCCTGGGTGTTCAGACTCAAATCTTCAGTACGAATGGTCTGCCCAGTGGCCAGGATGATGGCCCTTTGCATCACGTTTTCCAATTCGCGCACATTGCCAGGCCACGAGTAGCTCTGCAGGACGGCCATCGCATCCGGCTCAATATCCGCCATCGGCTTTTGAAACATCTGCCCATACTGCATTAGGAAATGCCTGGCAATCCGGGGGATGTCTTCCGGATGTTCCTGGAGCGGCGGCGATTCAATCCGCATGACATTGATGCGGTAGTAAAGATCCTGGCGGAATTTTCCTTCGGCCACCAATTTTCCCAGATCCCGGTGTGTAGCGAAGATCAGGCGTGCCCGCAAGGGGATCAACTTGTTGTTGCCCAGCCGGCTGAATTCCATTTGCTGCAGAACACGCAGAAGCTTGACCTGCGTAAAAAGGCTCAAGTCCCCGATCTCATCAAGGAACAGCGTCCCATCGCCTGCCTGCTCGAAGTAGCCTTCCCGCGCGCCTACCGTACCAGTGAAAGCGCCCTTCTCGTGCCCAAACAACTCGGCCTCGATCAGCGTTTCAGGGATGGCGCCGCAAGATACTGCAACAAATGGACGGCTGGATCGCGAACCGAGATTGTGGATGGCGCGGGCAACCAATTCCTTACCCGTTCCGCTTTCGCCCGTCACCAGCACTGCGGCATTGAGATTGGTGACGCGCCGCACGAGTTGATAAACCCGCTGCATTTGCGGGCTCGATCCAATCAGACGGTCGCAACTGCCGGGCTCTTCCAGGCGCTGTTGCACAGTCTGCAACTGCTGCTTCAGCGTGGAGTTCTCGAACGCCCTGCTGAGCATCGTCTTGAGATCGCGAATCGAGGGAGGCCTGCGGCAGTACCCGAATGCTCCCGTTCGCACAAGCTCGAACGCGGTCGACCGTAAACCATCGTCGGCCATTACCACCGAGGGAACATTCGATGCGATCAACAGCCTGGAAAACCCTATGCGCTCCTGCAATGAATCATGATTCGAGTTCAAATCCAGAATCAAGACATCGCAATCCCCGGCCGACACCAGAGCGCTCATCCCCTCCTGATCCGACTCCAACAAAACCTGGAATTCCTTCCCGAGCGCTGACGAAAGCAGCGGATGGAGAGTACGGTCTTCCGAATATAGTCCGATCTTGATCATGAAGGGGCGATCCCTCTCAGCATGCAGCCTCGCCGTCTCTATAGCAGAGGCGGCAACGTTCAACGATGATCTTGCATCCGCGGCGCTCATGCCAATGGCCGTTTTGTGCTAGATCGATGCAACATTAGTAATGTATTCCACGTTCGGCCAGCCAGCCCGATGTTACCTCCATCTGGCCGTGCGCTGGTACACACTACCCCTCGCGGCAAATGAGACATGCCGACAAGCCCCGGAGCAGAGGAAACGCCTCCATTTAGGGAGGAAAAAAAGAAAAAAAGCACGGAAGCACTCACTTCAGTGCTCCACTATTTCCCGGCCCCACCAATCAGGCTAGTAGCACCTTTGGGGCGTGTCAATGTTCCTTAGGTAACCATGAGAATGATTACCAACATAATTTGCCTGGATCGCCGAATGGGCAAATCCGTGAAAAATCTAGAGAAGGAAAACGGCAGGAAGTGCTGAAATTGGAACGTCGTCAAGCCATCGACTGATTAATGTTAACTCTTTCATTTTCATAACGTTGTAGCCGATAAGTACTCGTGGAGATCGTCGGGCTGCAACACGGCAGACTTCAACCTCGCCAAAGCGCCAACACGTTGTGCTGAAAGAGCAGAACATATGCCCTTTTCCCAATCCAGGAACGCCAATTTTATGTTGTTTTTATGTTGCTAAAGTGTATACACCGCGATTCACCCGGTAGTTCCTCGCGTAAACACCCGTGTACACCGAACGGTAAGGCCTGCCGTTAACTACATGAATTCAGGCAATTTGTCTCTAGAACCGTTTGGCTGGGTAATTGCACTTGCACAAGTACTGCCCGAGATTCGGGGAGAAGAGGAGTCTTTGGTATGCGCTCGTTCGCTTGGTGGCCAACGCTGATTGTTCTCGTGGTGGCGACCTTCACGGACCTGCGCAGCCGGCGCATCCCGAATTGGCTGGTTTTTCCTTTCATGCTGGCGGGGATCGTGGTTTCCCCATGGCGCCAGAATTGGCCGAGCTTTGGTCGTTTCGGATGGCACGGCATCGGCCAAAGTTTCGCCGGTTTTGGAGTAGGTCTGCTGGTCTGCGGTTTTTTTTTCTGGATGGGGGGCATGGGAGCCGGCGACGTGAAGCTGTGCGCCGCCATCGGCGCTTGGATTGGTCCGAGCCAGTTGGTCTTGGCACTGGTTATGACCGGCCTGGCCGGGGGAGTGATGGTCTTGGCCTGGGCGGTCCAAGGCAGGTTTCTCAACGACTTGTTTGCGGGCACGGGCGATTTACTCTTCGGTTGGGGGCAGCGTGGGATGCATCGCGACCCGGAGATGGTCATTTCGAATCCTCTGAAGCGCAAAATGCCTTACGCCCCAGCTATCGCCATCGGAACGCTGCTTTCCTTTTTTTCCCGGTGAGGAGCTGAGGATTTCATGCGTGAACTGCAGAAGAACTATCAGTTTGAGGTTGACACGAAGGGAAGTTTTCAAGCGCCAGGGAGCGGCAATTCAGTGAATACAAACGCGTCCTCGTATCTCGATCCCCAGTATCCCGACTCTTTTGGCACCGACCCTTTGTCGATTGCGCTCATTGGTCCGGATGAACAGCGCCGCAGGGCGGTAGCTTATGCTCTTGCCGGATGCCAGGGAAGCGAAGTCCGTGAGTTTACTTCCTATCCTCCCGGCCTTGACGATGTGCCAAGGTTGCTCGAGCAGCGTTACGACGTCATCGTCATCGATCTGGACAGCAATCCCGAATATGCCCTTGAACTGGTGGAGAGCATCGGCGCCAATGGCGTAGCAACCGTGATGGTCTATTCGGCGAAGGCGGATCCCGACCTGCTGGTGCGCTGTATGCGAGCCGGCGCTCGCGAGTTTCTCACGCTGCCGTTCGCCCCAAACACCATGGCCGAGGCGATGGTTCGGGCCGCGGCCCGCCGCCCGGCAAATCGCCCGAAAAAGGCAGGCGGCAAGTTGCTCGTGTTTTTCGGCGCAAAGGGCGGCGCCGGCGTTACCACTCTCGCCTGCAACTTTGCAGTAGCCTTGGCTCAGGACACCTCACAAAGCACGGTATTGATCGATCTCGATCTCCCACTGGGAGACGCCGCGCTCAACCTGGGGCTAGTCGCGGAATATTCGACGGTGAGCGCGCTTCAAGAGTCAAGCCGGCTGGATGCAAGTTTTCTTTCCAAGCTGCTGGTCAAGCATGATTCGGGACTCTACGTACTCGCGGCTCCGGGCAAGTTGCCGCAGTACCAGGCCACCAATGAGTCGATCGACAGGCTGCTGACAGTTGCACGCCAGGACTTCGACAGCGTCGTGATCGATGTGGGATCGAGGCTCGATTTTGCGGGTACGTCTCTCTTCAAGGAGGCGAAGACTGTCTACCTGGTAACCCAGGCCGCCATACCGGAACTGCGCAATTCAAATCGCCTGATTAGCCAGTTCTTCAGTTCGGGCGGCTCCCAGCTCGAAGTCGTGATCAACCGTTATGACCCTCGCGCCCTGGGGGTCAGCGACGAAAGCATTACTAAGGCTCTGACCAGACCCGCGAACTGGAAGATTCCCAACGATTTTTCCGCTGTGCGTCAGATGCAGAATACCGGCGTCCCGCTGGTGCTTGAAGATTCGTCCATTTCCAGGCTGATCCGGGAGATGGCCAGCGCGGTTACCGGGTTGCCGTTACCGCAAGAAAAGAAGAAGGGCTTCAGTTTTCTGGGTCTTGGCAGGGGCGGCTCCGCGAAGAGCGCCTCCACCGACGAGCCGCTATCCATCACAAGGGTGACATCTGGACCGTCTAACGGCGGCAGTGCGTCTAGCGCGACTCAGTCTGACTCCAAGTCGAACGCTCTGGAACCCGTCGTCCCTGCTCCTGTCGTGGAAGCGAAACGGGAAGAATCGCCGGCTCGCATCACGCCGAAGCAACAGGTGGAACCAAAGCAGCAACAGGCGGAACCCAAGCAGCAAGCCGAAACCAAGAAGCAGGCAGAGCCCAAAGAGCCGGCCGAACCTGAAACGAGAGTTTACAAGGGTGTCACATATGTAAGGGGTGCGGACGGCCAATGGCATCTCCAGGCAGACGCCGCCCCTGTGGTGCATGAGCAGCCTGTTGTTACGACCCACCAGCCTCCTGCTACGGCTCATCAGCCTGCTGTTGCGATCCAGCAGCCCGTCGGCGTTGCAGATCAGCCAAACGGCATGAGCGAGACGGCGCCGACCATTACTTGGCCGAAGCCCGCGCCGATTTCCTGCGGGACGCCGCTCAGCGCGGCGCAGCTTAATGCCACGTCGTCGGTTCCGGGAATGTTCACTTACGCTCCTGGCGCGGGGTATGCTCTCGCGGCGGGAACACATACGCTGCTGACAATCTTCACTCCGACGGATTCCGCGAAGTACCCCGCGGCGCAGGCTTCGGTGCAACTCGTTGTCAACAAGGCGATCCCGGCCATCACATGGTCGAAGCCCGCATCGATTACCTGCGGCGTTCCGCTCAGCGCCTCACAGCTCAATGCCGCTGCATCGGTTCCGGGGAAATTCACCTACGCCCCTGCCGCAGGAAACACGCTCCCGGCGGGAACGCATACGCTTTCGGCAACGTTCACTCCGGCGGACGGCTCGAGGTATACCCCGGCACAGGCATCCGTACAGCTGGTTGTCACCAAGGCGACTCCGGTAATCACCTGGCAGAAGCCTGCTTCGATTTCTTACAAGACCGCGCTCAGCGCAGCGCAACTCAACGCCACTGCGTCGGTTCCGGGATCATTTGCTTACACTCCTTCTGCGGGGCAGGTGCTCGCGGCGGGAACGCATACGCTGTCGGTAACCTTCAATCCGACGGACGCGGCGAAGTACACCCCGGCACAATTCACCGTGGAGCTGGTTGTCACCAAGGCGATGCCGACCATCACATGGCCGAAGCCGGCTTCAATTTCATACGGCACGGCACTCAGCGCGACGCAGCTCAATGCCACGGCATCGGTTCCCGGAACATTCGCCTACGCTTTTGCCGCGGGCGACGTGCTTGCCGCGGGAACCCAGACCCTCACGGTGACGTTCACTCCGACTGATGTCACGAAGTACGCTCCGGCTCAGTCGTCGGTGCAGCTTGTTGTCACCAAGGCAACGCCGGTCATCACGTGGACGAAGCCCGGTTCGATTTCATACGGCGCGGCGCTTAGCGCAGAACAGCTCAATGCCACGGCGTCGGTTCCGGGAACGTTCACCTACACTCCTGCGGCTGGTGCTGTTCTCGCGGCGGGAATCCAGACGCTCTCTGTAACCTTCACTCCGACCGACGCCACCGACTACACGCCGACACAGTCCGCCGTGTCGCTAACTGTCACGAAGGCCAACCCGGTCATCTCATGGTCGCAGCCCGATCCGATCACCTACGGCACCGCGCTCAGCGCCACGCAGCTCAACGCATCGGCATCGGTTCCGGGAAGATTCACCTACACTCCGGCCGCAGGCGACGTGCTTACTGCGGGTACCCAGACACTCACCGCGACCTTCACTCCCACGGCTGCCGCGGACTTCGCCACGGCACAGTCCGCCGTGACGCTTACAGTGGCCAAGGCAACGCCGGCGATCAAGTGGCCGAAGCCTGCTCCGATCTCGTACGGTACCGCGCTTAGCACCTCTCAGCTCAATGCCACGGCCTCGATTCCGGGAAAGTTTGTCTATACACCAGTCGCAGGCGACGTGCTTGCGGCTGGAACCCAAACACTCTCGGTTACGTTCACTCCGACCGACATCAAGGACTACACCATTGTGCAGTCCACTGTGTCGCTTACGGTAGCCAAGGCGACGCCTGCGATCACATGGCCGAAGCCTGCTCCGATCGCTTACGGCACCGAGCTTGGCGCCAATCAGCTCAAGGCCAAAGCATCGGTTGGTGGGACATTTACTTACACTCCCGCCGCAGGCGACCTGCTTGCAGCGGGGGCGCATACGCTCTCGGCAACCTTTACCCCGGATGACGCCGCGAACTACACCACCGCGCAATCCGCCGTGTCGCTCTCCGTCACCAAGTCGACTCCGGTCATTACATGGGCGAAGCCCGCTCCGATAACCTACGGCACAGCGCTCAGCGCCGCTCAGCTCAATGCCACGGCATCGGTTGAGGGAACATTCGCCTACATTCCCGGAGTAGGCGCGGTGCTTTCCGCGGGTACGCATAGGCCCTCGGTGACCTTCACTCCGGCGGATGCCACGAATTGCGCGATGGCACAGGCTGCCGTATCCCTTACTGTCACCAAGGCGATGCCAATCATCACGTGGCCGACCCCTACCGAAATTGCCTATGGGACAGCGCTTAGCGCCGCTCAGCTCAATGCCACGGCGTCGGTCCCTGGAACATTTGTCTACACTCCCACAGCGGGCGAGATGCTCTCGGTAGGCGCACAGACGCTCTCGGTGACTTTTACTCCTTTAGACGTAGCCGACTATGTCAATGCCCACGCCGATGTATCGCTGACAGTTACTGGGGCGACGGCAACAGTTGTCATGTGGCAGCCTCCTGCCGACATTGTCTATGGCACACCACTCAGCGCCAGTCAGCTCAATGCCACAGCTCCGGTACCAGGAGCCTTCGTTTACGCTCCCGGGGCAGGCGAAGTGCTGAAGGCGGGGACGCATACTCTCTCGGCAATCTTCACTCCGGCGGACGCCAACCTGCCCATGGCTGAGGTCTCCGTGCCGCTCAATGTGAAGAAGGCAACGCCGGCCGTCACTTGGCTGACCCCTTCCGACATTGCGTATGGAACGCCGCTCAGCGCCGCTCAGCTCAATGCCAAGGCGTCGGTTCCTGGAACCTTCACCTACACGCCCGCTGCGGGCGAAGTGCTTAAAGCAGGAAGGCAGACGCTCTCGGCGACCTTTACTCCGGCAGCCGACACAGACTTTGCTAGCGCCGAGGCCTCCGTTTCGCTCACGATCACAAAGGCGACGCCGGCCATCACATGGGCGAAGCCCGCTCCGATTAGCTATGGCACGGCGCTCAGTGCAGATCAGCTCAATGCCACGGCATCGGTTGATGGCACATTTGCTTACATGCCCGGCCCGGGCAATGTGCTTACGGCAGGGGTACAGACACTCTCGGTGGCTTTTATCCCGGCGGATATCGAGGACTACACGACGGGGCAGGCAACCGTGTCGCTTACGGTCGAAGGTATGCCGAACATCGTTTTGGACATCCCTGATGCGTTCGATCCGGATGCCGAAAATAATCCTCAATCGCTTGAAGCCGATGGCGCGAACGCGCGAGACGGAGAACGCGGGATCGAGAGCAGTACCGCTCCTGTTGGCGCAACACAAACGACAGGAACGCAGACGCAGTTGACGTCAAATGACAATGTGGACCGCAATGACCACGCGGACACGAATCGAGGAGCGTCGCAAAGCGGCAAACCCTCCAACCCGCAAGGTAAACCTGAGACGCGCTCTTACAAAGGAGCTACATACGTGAAAGGAGCCGATGGCCAATGGCACCTCCAGCAAAAATAAACGAAGAGGATATGGGCCCCACAACGCTTCCCGCGGATTTTGGCGAATGGGATAGCGGGGCACCGCCCACGACCTTACCTGACAACTTCGACGACTTCGATGCCGATGCCGTTCCAAAGCCTCCCGCGAAGCCTGTGGCGGCGAGTCCGGCGGTATCTCGTGCGGCGAGCAGGTTGCCCGACAGCACTGCTTCGCGCGCACAGACATCGGCGTACGCCGACACCGAGGAGCTTCCCGAGCCGCCTCGGCCGAAGCGCGCAAGGGCTACCGTGGTTCCCACACGTGTCCCCGAAGTTGCGGTAGAATCTGACGACGAGGATGAGAGCGAGGTCCAGGGCAAGGGTAAAGGCAAGGTAGTGTTCATTTCGATTGGCGCGGTTGTTCTTGTGGCTGTGATCATCATCGCTACGATGACCATGCGTAAATCGACGCCCAAGACTGCCTCGCCGAATCAATCGGTTGCACAACAGACGACTACCACCCTGTCGCCGACCGATATGTCGAAGCCGAAGCCCACCGCGGCGGAGCCGGCGCCGAATGCAACGCCGGATACTACGACTCCGGAAGAAGCAGGCCCGACTGCGGCTCAGCCGGACATGATGAACAAACAACTGAATGCGCCCTCACGGATTGCGGGATCTATCAAGACGGCGAACGAGAAGGACGCAGCGCCTGCCGCGGGCTTTGGCGCGGTCGACATGGGCGCGAGTTCGGGCGGTCCTGTGGGCGTATTCAATGGAAAGAACGGGCCCAAGGTGACCGCGGCGCCAGTCAATACGCCGGCGCCTGCCGTCAAGTCGCTGAATGTCTCCGGGAGCGTTATGGAGGGCCGGGCGGTTTCGAGAACCGCGCCCGTTTATCCTTCTTTCGCTCGCTCTGCGCGCGTTGAAGGAACGGTGGTGTTGCACGCCTCCATTTCCAAGGCGGGGACGATTTCAAATCTCAGCGTAATGAGTGGGCCGACCATGTTGCGTCAGGCGGCTCTCGACGCCGTGAAGACCTGGCGGTATAAGCCTTACCTGCTCAACAACGAGCCCGTAGAAGTGGAGACCACGGTCAATGTGGTCTTCGTCCTGGGTGGATGACGAGCTCTTCGCCCCCTGCCCGAATTTTGGGCAGGGGGCTGTTCAACAAGTTAACCGCGTTGCGAACGAAGAGAATCTTTCGACGGAAGGTATAACGTGGAATTACTGAATCTGGAAAAATACAAAGCGGAAATACACCGGACTCTGATCTCCAAGCTGGATCTCGAGAAACTGTCGCGAGTCAATTCCAGCCAGGCGCGCCAGGCTGTGTCCGGCATCGTGAAAGAGATCATCGCCGACCAACGGGTGCCCCTGAATTTCGACGAACAGGAAAAGATCCAGGCCGATCTGCTAGACGAAGTCTTTGGCCTCGGTCCGCTGGAACCTTTGCTTCGCGATCCAAAGATTTCCGACATCCTGGTCAATGACAAGGATCATGTTTTTATTGAGAAGGGCGGCCTACTTTCCAGGGTCAGCACTTCATTCCGCGACGATCGGCACTTGCTCCAGATCATTGACCGCATCGTGTCGCGTGTGGGCCGCAGAGTAGATGAATCTTCGCCGATGGTCGATGCGCGCCTGCCTGACGGCTCCCGCGTCAATGCCATCATCCCGCCATTGGCGCTCGACGGACCCTCGTTGTCCATTCGCCGCTTCGGGACTGGCCCATTGGCCGCCAATTCGCTGGTGCAGTTGAAGAGTATCTCCGCGGAGATGATGGAGGTGCTTTCTTCTGCTGTCAAAGCCAGAATCAGCATCGTCATCTCGGGCGGCACCGGCTCGGGCAAGACCACACTTCTAAACATTCTGTCTCAGTACATTCCTCGCAACGAGCGCCTCGTCACCATCGAAGACGCGGCCGAACTCCGCCTTGCTCAGGAGAATATTGTCCGCCTCGAAACTCGCCCGCCCAACATTGAAGGACAGGGCGCGGTTCGCCAGCGTCAACTGCTGGTCAACTGCCTTCGTATGCGCCCCGACCGCATCATCATGGGCGAGGTCCGCGGCGAAGAAGCCTTCGATATGCTCCAGGCCATGAATACTGGTCATGAAGGTTCAATGACGACGATTCACTCCAACACTCCACGCGATGCCATCGCCAGGCTCGAATCGATGGTCGCGATGGGCAATATGAATATGCCCGAAAAGTCTGTCCGCCAGCAGATCGCTGCGGCCATCACCATCGTTGTGCAGGCCACCCGTATGAGCGATGGCACCCGCAAAGTCACGAGTATCTCCGAGATCACCGGCATGGAAGAGAACATCATAAGCATGCAGGAGATATTTACCTTTACCAAGAAAGGGATCGGACCCGATGGCAAGGTCATTGGCGCATTCCAGCCGACCCGCATTCGGCCCAGATTCCTCGACCGGCTCCGCACCGCTGGCATCAACCTGCCACCGAGTCTGTTTGAACACGAAACGCTCGTGAACTGACCAGTAAAGGGGAGGCAGCGGATATGGGATTGATTATTGGTTTGGTGTTTCTGGGCGTCTTCTCAGTTGTGGCGCTGCTGATGATCGCGCTCGGGACAGGGGCTTCGCAGCGGGCCAAGCAAGCTCTTGCTTCGCTCGACTCGGCTTTGGCCACTGATAGCCCTGCAGAACGGGATCAGATCGTCAATCTTCGCAAATCGGAGATGCTCAGCGCCATCCCTTGGCTCAATCGCAAGCTGCTCAGATTTCAACTCGCGCCGCACATATACAATTTGCTTCATCAGGCAGATCTCAAGTGGACGGCGGGAGTCCTGCTTGCCGCCTGCGGGATCTGCTTTGTGGTGGGGACATGGTTAGCTTACTTGCGGTTAGGCTCCTTCTTGATCGCTGTATTGATCGGCTTGCCGTTGGGTTTTGCGCCGATTGGATTTGCGATGTTTAAGCGCAGCAAGCGATTCGACAAGTTTCAACAGGGGTTGCCGGAAGCGCTCGATTTGATGGTGAACGCCCTAAGGGCCGGACACAGTTTGATTGCCGCAATGGGTTTGGTGTCTCGAGAGTGCGTCGACCCTGTCGGCCCCGAATTCAAAGCGTGTTTCGAGGAGCAGAACTACGGTCTCGAAATGAACACCGCCTTTGAAAACATGATTGTCCGGGTTCCCCTTCAGGATCTCAAGATTGTCGCAACCGCAATCATGATCCAAAAGGAAAGCGGGGGAAACCTTGCCGAGGTGCTCGACAAGACCGCTCACGTGATCCGGGAACGGTTCCGCCTGAAGCGGGAGATCATGACCCACACAGCATCGGGGCGCCTCACTGGGATCATCCTTACGCTTCTCCCCATAGGTCTGGGCACCGTTTTGTACATTATCAACCCCCAGTTTATGAGCATCCTGTGGACGACCGAGATTGGCAGGAAGCTCATGTGGATAGCGGCCGGCATGATCATCGTGGGCGGCTTCATTATTAACCGCATCGTAAAAATGGATGTTTGAAGGTGTCCGATGGGATATGCGATTCTTGCGTTTGGTGTCGTTTTTCTGTTGATCGCGAGCGGAGGATTGCTTCTGTTCTATCGGGAAGCCATGCTTCAGCGCATCTCAGAAGTGATCAACCCTGCCCCGAAGAAGCCGAAGTCCTTATTGGAGACCATCCAGCAGACCGGTCTTTCGATTGGCGGCGTAGTAGAACATTTCGATCAAGTCCTGCCAAAGAGCCAGGCGGAAGTCTCCATTGTCCACCAACGCCTCATTTCCGCAGGGTATCGCAGCGAGTCAACGGTCAAGATGCTTTACGGCTCCAAAGTGTTGACTCCGATCGTGCTCGCTATTATCGCCGCGGCCACCGGACTCGGCAGTCTAAACCCGTTGCTTGTGTATGCTTTGGCCCTGGGACTGGGATTCCTGCTCCCGGATTTCTGGCTGAGCAATCGCATTAAGAAAAGGCAGAAACGTATTACCCTCGGCCTCCCCGATGTGCTGGATCTGCTGATCATCTGCATCGAGGCTGGGCTGAGCCTGGATCAGGCGACAGCTCGCACTGCCGAAGAATTGCGCAGTGCACAGCCGGAGATGTGCGATGAATTGAATGTGGTTGTGCTCGAGCAACGCGCCGGGCGCCCCCGCGCCGATTGTTGGAGAAATATGGCGGACCGCACCGGCGTAGAGAGTACGCGCAACCTCGTCTCCATGCTGGTTCAGTCGGAACAGCTCGGAACCAGCATCGCAAGGACCTTGCGCATCCATTCCGATACTCTTCGAACCCAACGGGTGCAGGCAGTGGAAGAGGCAGCCGCGAAACTTACGATCAAGCTGCTCTTCCCGCTGGTGTTTTTCATCTTTCCATCGCTATTCCTGGTCATTCTGGGCCCCGCGATTATTCAAATGATGCAAACTTTCACCGCAATGGGCCGATGAGGAGCGAGGAATCCGTTTGGAGAGTGTTCCGGTTACCCCAAGTGTTGCCGGCGTCGTGAAAACTTACGTGATTTGCTGGCTTCGAAACGTAGGAATCAAACTTTTCTGAGAAAGGAAAATCGAAATGGACGGTACCACGATTGTCCGGATTATTGCCGGCGTTCTGTTTGTGGTCGTGCTGGTCGTTTTGATCCAGCGCCGCCGCACACGGGCTAAGTAGCGCAGACTGCGCGAACGTTCTGGCGGCGCGATGAAATTGCACGAGCTCCGCTGGCGCTTTCTACAGTCTTGCAGACCGGATAGGTTCGCCGCTCTGGCGGCGGGTGTTGCTCGAGTCCGGTTCAGACAAGGGAACTTACGTAACCTTCAGTTGAAAAGAGAGGAAACTCGAGATGGACAGCACCACGATTATCCGGATTATTGCAGGCGTTCTGTTTGTGGTGGTACTGGTTGTTCTTATCCAGCGCCGCCGCACACGGGTCAAGTAACAACGGTGACGCAGGCGGGCCAGCGCCTTTCCTGAATTGCTAGAGCGGAGCCGCGACGTTCGAGTGGCTGTTCCTCCACGCTCAGGGTTCCAGCAATGGGCCTTGAGCGCTGGGAGGGAAGTAAGAGCCATCTTTCTCGGCGAGAGCTCTTGCGGGATAGTTTCGGAATGGCCCTGGGGCCGCCACGCGATTGAACGATCTCTGCTGGTTTACTCCGCGGTCTTGCCGGCCAGGTCTTTGACGCTTTTGCGTTGAATGTCCCTGTGCTGTCCTTTGGCGGCGGGAATGGTTAGGCGTGCACTTGTCCGGTTCTCAGGCGAGTGCATTTGTACCCCTGCTGTTCGGAAAGAGCAGATCTCGTTCGCGGTTCGGCGAGCGCAAAGAAAGGATTTGCAGCAATGCACCTTGCTCAAAAGCTCGATTTTGCAACCGGGACTTTCGATCAACACCCGGCTGCTCAGTACTCGCCGAGGGCGGGAGGTTCAATGGAATCACAGAAACTTTGCGCATACAACCAAACTCGCGAATGCTTTCTCGGCTTGGAGGTCGCCGCCGCGGATCTCTCGTACGCGAATGCCAAGACTCGTATGGCAACCCTCGAACTCAAGTCCGGCGAGGGCCTTTGGATGGTTCCTTTCAGGGGATTGCCCGAGACAGGCCTGCATGTCCCGGTCGATCTGATTTGTCTTGACGAAGACTGCCGTGTCGTTGACCTGGTTGAATCTTTCCCCACATTTCGCGTCACCCCTTCGAGCCCAATGGCCGCAAGCGTCCTGGCGCTGCCAACGCACTCGGTCTACTCGTCGCAAACTCAATTAGGCGATCAGTTGGTGATCTGCGTGGCAGAGGAGATGGAGCGACGTCTCGAGCGGTTCTCGGGTTCCGGGAGTGTCGTGGGCGGTGTCCGCAGTGCCGCTCTTCTCAGGCAAGCTCCGTTGTGGAGCGGTGGTCCCGGTGTGATCCAACTGGAAGAACGATTCAAGGAAGAACGCGCCAACTCTCAGCAGACACACGAAATGGACCTCATCGAACCGGGGATGAAAACTGTCAGGCCCCCAAGAAGCTGGTTGGAGCGCTGGTGGTCTCCCGATCCGAGGAAAGCGCCACGAGAACCAGCGTTCGGTCTCGCCGCCTATTACTGGACAGGCTCCGCCCCCGAGCCGCACAACATCAAGGATATCAGTCCGTCGGGTTTGTACCTGATTACAGAGGAGCGTTGGTACCCCGGCACCCTGATCCTGATGACACTCATCAGAACAGACAGCGGGGAAGAAAGCGTCGAGCGTTCTATCGCGGTGCATTCCAGGGCTGTCCGCTGGGGCAACGATGGCGTTGGTCTTCAATTCATCCTGGCGAGCTCAGAGGAAAAGCGCCGAGGGCAGCAAGCTCCCGTGGTGAGCGGGCTGGATAAAAAGGAGCTTGACCGGTTTCTGCAGCAGCTCCATAACGGCAGAATTTAGAAACATTTGTTGAGATTGGCGCGACCTCTTGCAACTTTAGTTGTATAAAAAATAACTAGACAAGTATTGACAGAGGCTATTCAAAGGAGGGATGATTATGAAGATTCCAAGAAAATTGCACAGACTATACGCGATAGTTGTGCGCGGTTTGAACGGTATGGCAAGGTCTGATAGAACGAGCGGCGCGACCCGGTTCGCCAAGGGACGAATATATAGAAGCCTGCGCACCGGCGAAGAGGGAAACGCGCTTGTCGAGTTCACTCTGGTCCTGCCCATTCTGATAATGGTTGTTTTGGGAATTTATATCGTTGGAATCGCGTACAACAACCAGACGGTGCTGACAAACGCCGTGAACATCGGGGGAAACTATCTCTCAACGCTCACCCCCAGCAACACCACTGACCCCTGCGCCGACACATTCACCCAGATAAAGAACGCCGCGGGGATTCTGACTCCGGGGAGCATCAAAGTAAGTTTCAGTTTAGAGGGCACTTCTGTTCCCGCAGCTTATAACCCGAGCTGCGGAGGCGACCAATCGCTTCTGTCGAGCAAAGCAAACGTAACGGTAACCGCTACCTATCCTTGCAATCTCGTTATCGAAGGAATAAACTTTGCGCCCAGCGGATGCAACTTGTACGCAACTATAACCGAGCTTGGTAATTAATCCCAACGGAACGGGGGAGAATCCAATGAAGAAAAACAGTGTGTCCTATGTTCTTAGAGTGCTCAACGACCAGCGCGGCCAGGTGATACCGTGGGTAACACTTGGAATGGTCACTATGCTGGGAATGGCAGGCTTGACGATCGATGTGGGCCATGCTTATGTTGTTCGTTCCCAACTTCAGGGCGGCACCAATGCGGCGGCATTGGCAGCGGCACAGATCGTATACAGTTCGTCAAGCGCCCTAACCGCCGAAGCGAAACTGTACGCTTCCAACAGCGGAGAGGCGAACACGAATCCTTATGCAACGGGCACGCCAACAGTGGAACCGATTTGCGTTCAAGCGATCGAGACGAACGGTGCGACATGCAGCGCTACCGGAACGCCAAACGCAGTCTTGGTCACTGAGACGGCCAGCGTGCCAACGACCTTCATGAATGTATTGGGCATCCACTCGATGTCAATATCGACAACCGCTCTTGCATCGATGGCAAGCCCGAAGCCGTATAACGTGGCTATCATCGAGGATGCGACGGGATCGATGGCCACAGCAGACAGCCTCTGCGGCGGAGCCTCGCAATACCAATGCGCATTGAGTGGCATTCAGCAATTCCTGGAGACTATCAAATCTCCCTGCTCCGGACCTGGGCCGGATTGCACGCCGGCCAATTCAAAACTTCGCGTGGCCCTGTTCATGTTTCCAAACATGATCACCACAGCCCTGGGATCGGCAAACGCTTGCAACGGCACGACGTACACCTCGCCCTATCCTTATACGGTGTACACCCTGCCCAAGCCGGGGGCAACGTCCTACGCGCCGATGACTTATACGCAAGGTGGGACGACGTGGAGTGCGAGCTACGAGGTCACTTACGGAGCCAACCACGCGGATACGAACGGCTTTGTGAGCGACTATTACGATGCTAACGGAACCTCGACTTATAATCTGAATCCCAACTCCGCGATTGTGCAGGCGGTGGGATATGGAGGCACTGCCAGCGGAAGTAAAACCGGTTGCATGGCAATCTCCCCTGGGGGCATCGATCTGAACGGCGCCGTGGGTACTCCTGGCCCTACGGTAACGGTCAACCATGCAAACGTCGGCGAAGGCATTACCTACTATGCGAGCGTGATCTATGCCGCGCAGGCGGCCCTGACTGCCGAGAAAGTGCTCTATCCGACATCGCAGAACGCGATCATCCTGCTCAGTGATGGCCAGGCAAATTTGCAGTGGATCTATTTTCCGCAAGGCACGCTTACGCAAACGCCCTCGGCGGACACCGCTCAGCCGTCAACCATTTCGTCCACTTTGGGGTTTTCCACCTTGAGCACTACCCCGAATACCAGCGCGAAGGGCGCAGCTTACTTATCATCCCCAAATGCCGAGGCCACTGCGTTAAACGCAAATACCGGGACGTATCCGGACTTCCTCGATGAGTGCCAGCAGGCAATCGCTGCCGGACAGTTCGCCAACGACGCGGGAACACAGGTGTACACGATCGCCTATGGCTCGGAGAATACGGGATGCGGATCAGGAAGCACCGACGCTCATAACGATGTCACTCTGGTCCCCGGTTTAACGGGCCGTAACGTCGCTTTCACGATTGCGACGCTCAACCCCTGCGTGACGATGGAAAATATCGCCTCATCACCCATGTCTAATTACTTCTTCGGCGTCCAGCAGAGCGGATCTGGAGTAGACCCCAACTGTACGAGCAGCAGTTCCTCCAAAAATATCTACTCGACTATGACGTCTGCCTGGGGCGCGCTCGCGGGAAATTTCCTTAATGCAAAGTTGCTTCCCAGCAACATCGGATACATAGTTGTAACGTAAACCAGCGTCCCATCCAGGTCCGTTCATAGGCCCTGGATGGGACGCTATCTTTTTGTGCGGCCTCCTACTCCAGCACTTCCGGAATGATCAGCAATACTTCCACCTTTGCATTCTGCCCATCCTGGGTCGCCGGCCTGAACTCCCACTGCTTGAGCGCGTCCAGCACAAACTTCGCCTGCTCAAACCGCGGCGGGAACGCAACAGCCAGCGCTTCGAAGTGGCCATCCTTGTTCACGAATCCGTGAATCATCAGCACGTCGGCATCGATTGTGTCGGCCGGGATGTTGGGCCGCACGATGTTATAGGGCCAGGGCGCATTCAGGCTCGCAGCGTTCCCCGCAGCGGCAGCATCGGCGGAACGCGGCAGCGAGTACTGGAGAATCCAGCTCTTCGCGAGGCCCAGATGCAGATAGACCGTGTACACCAGCCTGCCGCTCATAATGGCTGCCGCTTCAGGATACCTGTCCCCGAGCGAGTTTCCGACCACGACCGCTCCGAACTGCCCGTCTTTAGCCAACTTGATACGGGTAATGGAAAGCTCGTCGCCTAATCCAGATCCAGAACCGTTCTCAGCACCCTGCAGAGGCCCGGTCTTTCCTCCGCCGGATTCGCCTGCACCCCGTCCTGCTTCCATTCCGCCGGCCCTGCCCGTCGCACTCCCGTTCCCTGTTTGTGAGGAGCCGTTTCCCTGGCCCTGCGTCAGCGCCCCTGGCGTGCCTGAGGGCGCGGTCTCGTTGGCCGGCGGCAGATAAGCTGTCCCCGACGTCATTCGAACGCCCGAGAGCGACAAGACAGCGGCAGGAGTGGGCTCTGCGGAAGAGTTAGCAGTGGTTGCCGGAGTCTTCTGCGGCAAGTCGGGCCCGTGAACAACGAGCGGCGACGTCGTGCTGGGAAGAACCGGCATTTTCTGCGTGGCAAACTGCGAGGTCGAGATGCGCACATCGGCCACGTTGAGTTCGCGGTTGGGTATGTCAAGCACGGGCTTTGCTTCGGCGGCTGTGGGCTTGTCCGGCTTGGGCAAAACGATCGTCTTGACCGGCGCCTTCTCGGGGGTCCAAATCACAATGTTCGGAACCGGGATTGGCTCGGGTAGTGTGAGGTGAGAGGAGACATACGGCTGCACGAGCGTCTGAGGTCCCGGTGTTGCTTGCGCCACCATCTTGGAAGCCTGTGGCTGTGCATTTGGACTCTTGTCCGGGTGCGGCTTGTCGGCATCGCTCAGCGGGCCAGGATAACCAACCTCGCTCTCCGCTGACCTGCGCCTCTGAGGATCGAGAGGTTGCAGGTTAAGCTGCCGAACGGTAAGTCGCTCGCTTAATGCCCGGTGGTTCATTCGCGGCGCATAGATGGCTCCGAAAGCTACGAGGCCGATTACTGCAACATGCGCCAGAATCGAAATGAGGAAGGAATATGGTCTTTGACTTACTTCAGGCCTATCGGAAAAAAGCGATATCATATGAGATGTCCTCATGAAAAGATATACTCACTCCCTCGCGCCGCCTTCTCCCTCCTTGCTGGGATATTGCTCTTCTCGGAAAATCTCAGCGTGGTCGAACACTGAAAAAGGCACGGGGATGCTCTTTAGGATTCAATTGTAGACTGTTACGGAAATGCTTGGGCCGATGGAAGGCGCAGGCTTGCCGCCGCGATTCAGGACTAGCCCGCCGGTATTGAGTCGGAGATTGACAGCCTCCTGTCTCTCTTGATACCTCTCATTGATGCAATCTGGTCTTTTTAGGCGCTCTATGAACCTTGGCGGTAGTATACTGGGTTCGCGTTTGAACTTGCATGGCTCTCTGGCGAATCAGTCACCGGTTCGGCGTGAGATCGCAACTCGTACCCCTGGGCACACTCCGACTCAAGGGACAGAAAGGCGGAGCTGGCCGGATAGCCAGTTCAAACAGGTTTCTGGATGAACCGAAGACTTCTAACGATCCTCCTCCTCGCATTTGTCATCGCAGGCGGCTGCGCGTTTGTAGTTGCAAAATTGGTAGGTAGCCGTATTCAAGCGACTAAACCGGCTGCAACCACCCACGTGGTCGCCGCTGCTGCGGACATCAAGCTCGGAACGATTCTCACCAAGGGAAATCTGACCACGGTGGACATCGCCGGACCACTTCCCAAGGGCTTTCTTACCAAGCCCGAGGATGCTATTGGACGCGGCGTCATCTCGGATCTGTATGCGGGAGAACCGATCCAAGAGAGCCGACTGGCCGCCATCGGCTCAGGCGGCGGACTAGCAGCCGCCATTCCCCCAGGCATGAGAGCGATGGCTGTCAGAGTGGATGAAGTCGTGGGCGTTTCCGGCTTCGTTACTCCTGGCATGCGCGTGGATGTGCTTGCCTCAGGCAATGCCCCTGGCGCACAGGATCCAAATCAAGGTACGCAGTCTACAACGCTGCTTCAAAACATTCAGGTTTTGTCCGCGGGCACAGATATCCAAAAGGATGCGGAAGGTAAAGCAAAGCCGGTGCAGGTAGTGAATCTGCTGGTCGACCCGCAACAGGCTGAGACCCTGACCTTGGCGACTAACCAAGGCGGAGTAAGGATTCAGCTTGTGCTGCGCAACCCTCTGGATACAAAAACCGATCCGGTTCCGGGAACGGCCATGGGCTCCATCTTTGGAGGCAAGACAGCCGCCCCGGCTAAACCTCGGTCCGCAGCACCAAAGAGCGCTCCCAAACCCGCCGCCGAGGCGCCGATAGAAGTTATCAACGGATCGACGCGGAGCGAAGAAAAATTTGGATCTTCCGAGGTAAAGCCGTGAGAATAAAGGTTGGCATTACCATCGCATTTTGCGGCGCATTGTCTTTACTTCTCTGCGCCGAGTCGGCTCTTCAGGCTCAAACTTCACCGGTTCCCCCCCAACCCGAGGCGGCTTCAGTGCAAGACTCCACGAATGAACTCTTCGTGTCTGTGGGAAAGACAGTATTGGTAGACCTTGCCAAGCCCATTGCGAGAGTCTCAATCGGATTGGGCGATGTTGCCGAAGCACATCCAATTACTCGGACTGAGGTCATGGTGAACGGCAAGACTCCCGGAGAGACCAGTCTGATTATCTGGGACAAATTAGGCGGGCGACAGTTCTTCAATGTGACTGTTCGCGCCAGCGCCTCCATGGCGAATGACAGCCTTGACGCTCTCCGCCGCGAGCTCAGAACCGAGCTTCCTGGGCAAACGGTCAAGGTTACCTCGGAGAACGGCGCCATCTTCCTTCGTGGCAATGTGAAGGATCTCAACAGCTCCGAGCGCGCAGTCAAGATCGCCTCTGCTAGTATTGCCGCCACTGGTAAGGTCGTAAACCTTCTCAATGTGGATGTACCGGCCGCCGATCCGCAGATTTTACTCAAAGTGCGCTTTATGAGTGTTGATCGCAGTAAAGCGAAGCAACTCGGCATTAACCTAACTGCCACGGGGTTAGGAAACACCACCTCCTCGATTGCAACCGGGCAGTTTGGGTCAGCCACAGGAACCTTGTCAGCCGTATACAGTACGGGTCTCAATAGTTTCGGCGCGACGATTGCGGCTCTCGAGACCGTTGGCGTGATCGAGACGCTCGCAGAGCCGAACGTCATGTCAGTGAACGGCAAAGAGGCCAGTTTCCTCGCCGGCGGAGAATACCCGTATCCGGTCGCTCAGCCATCCGGCAACGGCGTAGCCACCATTACCATCGAGTTCAAGGAATATGGGATTCGCCTCAACTTCATCCCGACCCTAACTCCCCGCGGAACCATTCGTCTTCAGGTGGCCCCCGAAGTGAGCTCTCTTGATTTCACCAATGCCATTGAAATCTCGGGATTTGAGGTGCCTGCCATTACATCCAGGAAGATGAAGACAGAGGTCGAACTCGGCGACGGTCAAAGTTTTGTCCTTGCGGGACTGCTTGACAACGAAGAGACACAGAGTTTCAACAAGATTCCGTTTCTTGGAGACATTCCGATTCTAGGGAAGTTCTTTCAATCGGAGTCTAAGAAAAGAACAAATACAGAGCTCATCGTGCTGGTGACGCCTGAGGTTGTGGCTCCAATCCCGGCTGGCGCGCCTGTGCCTGACTTGAAGTACCCCGTAAAGTTCCTGCCACCCAACTCCGGCATACCCATGAATACGCCAGATGCCAAGACGGCAGCCAACACGCCTGCGCCCGCGCCGTCATCGATACCTGTCGAGAAATTGATTGAGAGTATGAGGCCGGAGGCCCCGCTCGTGATAGAGGGCGGGACAGGCTTTGGCACCGGATCGGGCGGGATAAGCTCCGCGCCATCCACTCCCACCCCTTCCGCTCCTTGAGTTAGGGTGTCGGCGGTCGTCTAGCCAGACGACCGCCGAGCCTGGAGAATGTGCATTCAAATGTCTTAGCGAGTTTCAGCCGCTTGGGTAGGGCTGACCTCAAACTCAGGCGCTATGAGAGTATAGCCTGGAGCCGGAATCCTTATTGATCGCTTGCGCGGACACGCGAAAGAACCTGAGGCCGTTCTGATGGAGCCGCTAAGCCGAATTTTCTCGACCCTACGCAATTTCTTTTCTTTGCACCAATCCGAAGCTCCTGATATTCGCTTGATGGTTACTAACCTTACGCGCGGAACTGTGCTTGCCACCCGAATGGAGGTAGCCGATACCAGTCCTAAGCGCAACAAGGGTCTTTTGGGACGCAACCGCCTAGCTACGGGAGAGGGTCTCTGGATACTGCCGTGTGACGCCGTTCACACTATCGGCATGAGATTTCCCATTGACCTCATCTACTTAGACCGCAAGAACCAAATCAAGAAGCTCTTAAGCGATGTGCCTCCATGGCGGCTATCGGCTTGTCTTCCCGCGCACTCCGTGCTCGAGCTTCCTGCAGGTACAATCCGCACCACGCGGACGCGCTTCGGCGACACTTTCGAATTCTCGGCCGTAACTTTGAGCGACAGCTCTGATGACCCCAACTGCAAGGCCTGACAAGCAGAATGACTTGCCTGCCCGCGGGATCATTGAGTAGAGCATCGATTGCGCCCGTCTGGCGCCGAATGCGATGGACGGCCAGCCGTGGGATTTCGCAGTCCTCACGGCCCGGGAAGATTTGCAGCGGATTCCGCCCATGCTGGGACATGCGGAGTTCATCGCCCAGGCGGCCTTCGCCGTTCTGGTGCAGGCGAGGGAAGCCAACTACGCGTCGAGGATTGCTAGGCAGTAGGCAGCCACCGAGAGCCTGCTCATCGCAGCAGCCGCGCACGGCATCGGCTCGTGCTGGGTGGCGGGCACCAAGCAAGCATCCGGTCCGGTGGTCGCCACGGCCTTCGAGGCGCCCGATGACCGGCAACTGATCTTCATTGTCGCGATCGTCTATCCGGTCGAAAATCCGCAGATAGAAAAGCGTGCATTGGCGGAAAGCTTCCACTAGGACCGATCCTAAAGGGTGAGGAGATCCCCCGGCTCTGCCGGGGTGGCAGTAGCAGTTTGACATTTACGGGAGTCCATCCAAGAAACTCCAAACGTGAGCCGACCAAAGCACACGCAAAGGAGAAACTGG
>Ga0181516_10000627_pt1 | contig 30792 bp, 24 predicted proteins | sample PEATcosm2014_Bin_25_FD_121104 | JGI IMG/M metagenome (GOLD analysis project Ga0181516, IMG submission 121104) | Peatland microbial communities from MTU Mesocosm Facility, Houghton, MI, USA - PEATcosm2014_Bin01_10_metaG | ecosystem: Environmental > Terrestrial > Soil > Wetlands > Peat | place... | reverse complement strand
GCGCAGCTATTCTGACTTACCACGGTTCCATTATCGTGATGTTCCCCAGCATCTATGCGACGAATTCCTGGAATGGCAACTATTACGGCGTCCCCCAACGCAGCTGGTCTTTCGACACGAATTACATGCTGCAGGCCGGTCTGCCGCCCCTCACGCCGCAGAACAAGGCCATGATCCGCGGGCAATGGACCGCGCAGTGATGCGGCCGGATGCCGGTCAAAAACTTTTCTTCCGCTTTTGGCATTGCCGCGCATAAACTGTCCGCGTGAAAGCCGCCGTCCTGCACGGACAGGAAAAAATCCAGATCGAAGACCTCGCGCCGCCCGCGCTCAAGCCGGGCGAAGTCCGCATCCGCATCGAAGCCGCGCTCACCTGCGGCACCGACTTGAAAGTCTTCAAACGCGGCTACCACGCCAAAATGATCGTGCCGCCCGCCGTCTTCGGCCACGAGCTTTCCGGCGTCGTTTCGGAAACACGAAGTGATGGATGGAAAACCGGCGACCGTGTGGTCGTCGCCAATTCCGCGCCGTGCGGCAAATGTTTTTTCTGCGAAAACAACCTGGAAAATCTTTGCGAAGATTTGCTGTTCCTCAACGGTGCCTATGCGGAATCCATCGCCGTGCCCGCGCGACTCGTCGAGAAAAACTTGCTGAAGCTCAAACCGCAAACCGATTTTCGCGACGCCACGCTCACCGAGCCGCTCGCATGCGTCGTACAGGGAATCGAAGATTTAAAATTGCGCGCCGGACAAAGCGTTTTGGTTCTTGGTGCCGGCCCGATCGGCCTGATGTTCACCGCGCTGGCAAAAAATCTCGGCTGCAATGTCACGGTCGCCGGTCGCCACGCGGCACGGCTGGACGCAGCGAAAAAACTTGGCGCGGCACAAGCCATTGACATCGGCGACGGCGCGGACTTGGTTTCAAAAATCCGCGCGGCGGCGGAAACAAAATTCGACGCGGTCATCGAGGCCGTCGGCCGACCCGAAATTTGGGAAGCCGCCGTGCAATTGGTCCGCAAAGGTGGCGCGGTAAATTTTTTCGGCGGCTGTCCTTCCGGCACGAGCATCACGCTCGACACGACTTTGATTCACTATTCCAACCTGACCCTGCTCGCGAGTTTTCACCACACACCACGCACAATCCGCCGGGCGCTGAAATTCATCGAGGCGGGCGTGATCCGCGCGGATGATTTTGTGGATGGCGAATGTCCGCTGACAAAGTTGCCGGAATTGTTCAAGTCAATGGCCGCAGGCAATCGCGCGATCAAAACGCTGATCAAGGTTCACGAATGATTTTTACGGTTTCAGGAAATTTTCCAAAGCCTTCTGCATTTTCTGCAAGTCCGGCATATTGATATACATCATGTGGCCGGCGTCGAACTCGGCGTAGGTGATGTTCGTGCGATATGCGGCGTCAAGCGACATGTGGTCGAGCGCATAGCGCACGGTGTCAATCGGACAGACTAGATCGCACCGCCCGCCGAGCACCAGCACGCGCATATAAGGATTTTGGTTCATCACGGACGCGAGCTTTTCGCTGGCATTGGCGTAGTTGTTGTGGACGCCGTAATTCCACGGCTGGACGCCGGCGATGATTTCGTAGGGCAAATCATCCTCGAATTTTAATTCGCCGCGAACGTAACTGTTCATCGCCGCCGAAAACGGGCCGAGCACCGCCGCGTCCGACGGATCAAAATCGGGAACCGGCGACGCGGGATCGTCGTCACGCCCGGTGATGCGCGAATCATAAGCACCAAGGATCAAACCTTCGTCATGGAGCAACTGTTTGCGGAAGACGCCCTCGTCAATCCGCAGGTCGTTGTCCTTGATGACCTGCGGCTTCAAGCCGGTGAGACGCACGAGTTCGTTGATAATGTTGGTGCGTTCTGCGGCGGAGAGCGAATCGCCTTTTTGCAGGGCCGAGGCGTATTCGCCTTTGGCAAATTCGCGTGATTCGGCGAGCGCCTTTGTCAAATCATTCTGCAAATCGTCCGGCAATTTTTTGTGGAACTGCGCCGCAGCCGTGTAGGCGGGCAGATAAAGCGGGAACGGCACGTCGTTGCCCGGCATGTCGTAGATGGTGCTGAAATCCAGAACACCCGAGACCAAAATCAGTCCGTTGAGATAAAGCCCGTAGTGCGACTGCAGATGTTCGGCCAGTCCAGCGGCGCGGAAGACGCCGTAGCTTTCGCCGCAAAGATATTTCGGCGAAAGCCAGCGGTCATGCCGCGTCGTCCAGAGCCGGATGAATTCGCCGACGGAATCCAAGTCCGCCTCGTCGCCAAAAAACGCGTCAGACTTTTCATTCTTCGCAGCGCGACTGAAACCCGTCGCCACCGGATCAATGAAAACCAGGTCGCTGCTGTCCAAAATGGAATGGTCGTTGTCCGCGAGGCCGAACGGCGGCGGCGGCAGCGTGCCGTCCTCGTTCATCTTCACGCGGCGCGGGCCAAGCGCGCCAAGGTGCAGCCATACGGACGATGAACCGGGGCCGCCGTTGAAACAAAACGTGACCGGGCGAACGGCCTTGTTGGTCTGGCCGGTGCGCGTGTAGGCGACGTAAAAGACAGATGCGCTGGTCGTGCCGTCCTTTTTTAGGATCGGCAGCATCCCGGTTTCCGCAATGTAGGTCACGCGCTGGCCGGCGATCGTGACGGTGTTCGTCGTGAAAACGGGCTTGTGCGTGGCGTCGGGAATCGTCGCGGCGTCATCTTTCGTCGCGGGCGCATTCGTGTCGGCATCGGACGGCTTTGTTTTCGGGGCATCCGCCGCGCACAGGCCGGCAACTGAAGCAACGAGCAGGGTGAAAATTATTTTTTTCATTGGAATCTTGATTGTTCAGCCATTGGAAATCCGGCGCAGATGTTAATCACTTTGTCCATATGCGCCACGAAAAACTTTGTGCCGGACTGCGGCTAAAACGATGCTGCAATCGCGTCGCCCATCTCGCGTGTGCCGATTTTGCGGGCGTTTAATTCGTTCGCGCTGAAAATATCGCCGGTTCGGTTGCCCGCTTCAATCGCCCTTGCCACGGCTTTCTCAATCGCCGCCGCCGCATCATTCAAACCGAAACTGTGCCGCAACATCATCGCAGCCGAAAGAATCTGCGCGATGGGATTCGCCAGATTTTTCCCGGCGATGTCCGGCGCGGTCCCACCCGCCGGTTCGTAAAGGCCAAAAGTTTTTTCGAAATCGAATCTTGGATCGCCAATTGTCGCGCCGAGGCTCGCGCTCGGCAACATTCCCAGCGAACCGCCAAGCGCGGCAGCTTCGTCGCTCAAGATGTCACCGAACATATTTTCGCAGAGTATCACGTCAAATTGTGCCGGGCGGAGCATGAGTTGCATCGCGGCGTTATCCACGAACATATGCTCCAGCGTGACATCGGGATAATTTTTGCCGACGCGCGTGACGACTTCACGCCACAAAATTCCATTTTCCAGCACGTTCGCCTTGTCAATGCTTGTAACTTTCTTGCGACGTATCTTCTGTGCCTCTTTGAACGCGACGTGCGCGATGCGCTCGATTTCCGACGTGGTGTAAACCATCGTGTCAATCGCGCGGAAATTTCCGCCGCCGATGTCCTCGGTTTTTTTCGGCTGGCCGAAATACATTCCGCCGGTCAATTCGCGCACGACCAGAATGTCAATGCCGTCGCCCTGGCGTTCCTTCGCGAGCGGACACGCGTGCGAGAGAATTTTCGGCAATTTCACCGGGCGCAGATTGGCGAACAAACCAAACTCCTTGCGCAGCCGCAGCAGCGCGGCGCGTTCGGGACGTTCTTCCTTGGGAATCGTCGGGTCGCGGTCAGGCAGGCCGACGGAGCCGAACAAAATGGCGTCTGATTTTTTGCAAAGCGCAAGCGTCGCGTCCGGCAACGCCTTTTTGGCGAAATCAATTCCCGCCCAGCCGACGGACGCTTCGGTGACCTCGAGTTTGAAACCGAATTTCTTTTCCGCCACGCGCAATACCTTGATGGCTTCGCGCATGACTTCCGGGCCGATGCCGTCGCCGGCCAGTGCCGCAATTTTGAAAGTCTTCATTCTGGAAACAGGATTCTAATTTTTTTGCACCCGCTGACAATGGAATTTTACATTCGACATTCGACATTCAAAACTCAAAATTGCAACGATGGTTTTGCCTTACAAAGTCGCGACGCTGCTTTATTGCTTCAATGAGCGGGAGGAAATTCTCCTGCTTGAACGCGCGCAGGAGCCGAACCGCGGCTTTTGGAGTCCCTGCGGCGGCAAATTGAGGATGGACGCCGGCGAATCGCCTTATGTTTGCGGCTGCCGTGAGGCGGAGGAAGAAATCGGCCTGAAAATTTCGCCAACGGATTTGCATCTGGCTGGACTCATCAGCGAGCATGGTTATCAAGGCCGGACGCACTGGCTGATGTTTTTGTTCGAGGTGAAGGTGAAATTAAGATTACTGCCGCCGCCGCACGCGGAAGGCCGGTTTGAATTTTTCCCGCGCGAAAAAATTTCCGCGTTGAAAATCCCGCAGACCGACCGTGAAAAAATCTGGCCGTGGTTCTGGAAATTTCGAGACGGATTTTTTGCAGCGCACTGCCATTGCCACGCGGATGGCAAAAATGACTGGATGCTTGAAGAAGCAACCGCAAATCCGAAATCTAAAATTTGAAATTCCATGGACGAACCCATCATTGACCTGCACAGCGACGATTATTTCATGGGCGAAGCGTTGCGTCAGGCGGCGAAGGCTTTTGAAAAAGAAGAGGTGCCGGTCGGCGCGTTGATTGTGCGCGAAGGAAAAATAATCGCGCGCGCGTTCAATCAAGTTGAAGAATTGAAGGATGCGACGGCGCACGCGGAAATGCTCGCGCTCACGCAGGCGGAAAATGCCGTCGGCGACTGGCGGCTGACGGATTGCACGCTTTATGTCACGAAGGAGCCGTGCCCGATGTGTGCGGGCGCGGTTGTCCACACGCGGCTGGCGCGCGTGGTTTTTGGCACGGGCGACCCGAAGGGTGGCGCGGCGGGCGGCGTGATGAACCTGCTGCAATTTCCGACGCTGAACCATCGTTGCGAAATCACCGGCGGCGTGCGCGAGGCGGAATGCCGCGCGCTGCTGCAGAAATTTTTCTCGGAGCAGCGGCTGTCGCAGAAGGCGGAAAAGAAAAACGGAAAAATTGCTTCATGAAGCGGATGACGGCGAAAAATTACTGAATCAAAAAGGCATCATCTGTGCCAAAAACAAATCAGGGCATCCTTGCGGATGCCCTGATCGTTGATAAAGCTTGCCTCTTTTGTTACGGGATATTGTAGACCGGATCCACCGACGCACTGTTGTTAGTGGTTGTGAGCATCGCTTCATTCAAGCCACTCAAAGTGGCCTGCTGGACGCTTCCGTCAGCTATGCCGAGGTTGCCGACTTTCAGGTGCATATCGTTGGCCGTCCAAGCCCAAGGATACGGCTTCTTCAGCGTGGTGTTAGCCGCAGAAATTGCTACATTGTTCGTCCCCAAATTAACGGTGGTGGCTGGCGTACCAAGGGCAGTCGTAGTGCCGATGTTGCGGTCACCGGTAAGAATTGCCTGCGGAAAATCCTCGGTGGCATCACCAACGAGGAAATAACTTACGAAAGGGCAACTCTTATAAATGGTGGTCGGGGTGAGGTTATATGTATAGGAAAGTTGATTAAAGTTTGTAGCCGCAACTGTATGGCTTGCATCGGCAGGACAAATCAGGAGTTTGGGTTCGCCCAACTCGTTGGACATACAAAGCCACGTTTGAATGAAGCTATCTTTAGTGGCGGTATAGGAGTTTTGAGAACTGGCAACCAGTTCCTCCGCGCCGCCCGAATTGGTGCTGACGGACATCGGATATTTGTCGCCGTTGTCACCTTCCCAGACGCGGAAGGCCAAGCCGATTTGCTTTAGGTTGCTGACGCAATTGATGCGCTGCGCCTTGCGTTTCGCCGCCGCAAGCGCGGGCAGCAGCATGGCCGCGAGGATTGCGATGATCGCGATCACGACCAGCAGCTCGATGAGCGTGAAAGCCCTTTTTTGTTTGAGAATATTTTTCATGCGTTGACTAGGTTGTTATTTTTACGTTTTCGTTCGGGGACAGTCGGCGAACTCTACTTGAATCGCACCTTCTGTCAATTGTATTTCTGAAAGTTCTTTAGCACTACCGATGCCAAGCGCATTTTTCGCTGAAATCCAAGCAAAACCGCAAAATGATTTTCCGCGCCGAACCAAAATGCGTGAACCTCACGCATCAATGCGTGAATTTCACGCATCGTCGGCGAAGTTATTCACAAAAATGGAACGTCGCGCTGACGCTGAAGTTCACGTTTTGGCTTGTTTTCGGAACAGCGAGGCTGAAGCCTGAACTCTAACAATTTGCTGGGCAATGCCCAATGTTCCGTCCAACACGGACTTCAATTCAGCCTTCGTGATTGATTTTCCCTCGCAATTAACGAACACTCACCGACCAGATTATGGCCGAGCCAAAAGAAAATCCGCTCATGGAAAAAATCGTGTCGCTGTGCAAGCGGCGCGGGTTTGTGTTTCAGTCCTCCGAGATTTACGGCGGCATCAACGGCTTTTGGGATTACGGCCCGCTCGGCGCGGAGCTCAAGCGCAACGTCAAGGAACTCTGGTGGCACGCCATGACCCGCCAGCGCGACGACGTCGCCGGCCTCGAAGCGACCATTATCATGTCGCCGCAAATCTGGAAAGCCAGCGGCCATGTGGACACGTTCAGCGATCCGATGTGCGATTGCAAAGGTTGCAAAAAAAGATTTCGCGCGGATCAAATTGAACCGCAAAGTGGAACTGTTTATCGCTTTTCTGGCGCAGTCGGCCCAACAAGAATCGCGGGAGATGTTGAAGCACTCAAAAACGACCCAGAGTTAAGAAAACAAGCCGCCGAACTTCTCTTGAAAGTGGCGGAACAAGAAGGCTTGTCATTTGCTGTTTTGGTTGAATCTGAAAAAAAAGCAGAACAAGCCCGAAGCATTGCAAAGAAATTCTACGAAAGCAGAGGTAAAAAAAACCCAATGCTGCTTGATGAGCGAATTGAGAAAATTGAAAACTCCGTTCGCTTTTGCAACGAGTGCGGTTCTGAACTTACAGATCCGAAGCCATTCAATTTGATGTTCAAAACTTACGTTGGCCCAACGGCAACGGAAGAAGATGTCGCTTATCTCCGCCCCGAAACCGCGCAGGCGATTTTCGCGCAGTTCAAAAATGTTTTGGAAACGTCGCGGCAAAAAGTTCCGTTCGGCATCGCGCAGGTCGGCAAGGCGTTCCGCAACGAAGTCACGCCGCGCAACTTCACCTTCCGCTCGCGTGAGTTCGAGCAGATGGAACTGGAATTTTTCATCAAACCGGATGAAGTCATCGAAGCGATTCATGGTGCTGTTTTCATCCCAACTCCCAACTCCCAACTCCAATCTCCCGAGCCAAACTGGGGCTGGCAGGCGTGGCATCAATATTGGGTCGAGGAACGCGTGCGCTTTTACGAAGGTATCGGGCTGTCGCGCGAAACGCTCGGTTTTCATATTCAGACCAAAGAAGAATTGGCGCATTACGCGCGCGCGTGCACGGATATTTTGTTCAAGTTCCCGTTCAGCAAAAAAGATGAAAACGGTGAAGTCAAAGGCGACGAACTGGAAGGCATCGCCGCGCGCAGCGATTTTGATTTGTCGCAGCATCAAAGATTTTCCGGCAAGCCGATGGGCGTGTTCGATGACGAGTTGCGCGCCGCGTGGGCGAAGCTGCCGAAGGAAAAACAGGATGATTTGTGGAAACGTTATTACGACAACCGCAAAAACTATCTGACGAAATGCGCCAAGCCGGACGAAACGCCGGAGCAAATCTCGAAGCAGGCGACGGAGGACGCGAACGGTCTGGCGCGCGGCCAATACATTCCGCACGTCATTGAGCCCAGCGCGGGTGTGGACCGCTTGATCCTTGCGCTCATCGCCAATGCGTATTCCGAAGTGACCGAGATGGACGAGAAGGGTAAAAGCGAAACGACATACGTGATGAAGTTTCATCCGCGTGTGGCGCCGATCAAGGCGGGCGTTTTTCCGTTGCTCAAGAACAAGCCGGAACTTGTGAAGAAGGCGCAGGAAGTCCGTGATTTGCTGCGTCCGTGGATGAATGTTTTCTATGACGAGACGGGATCGATCGGCAAACGTTACGCGCGCCAGGACGAGGCGGGCACGCCGTTCTGCGTGACGATTGACTTTGACACGCTCGGCGAAAAACCGGAATTGCTCGACACGGTGACGCTGCGTTACCGCGATGATGGCCGGCAGGAGCGTTTGAAAATTTCCGAGCTTCTGGCATTTTTGCTGTCTAAAATACGCTGATGTCCGACACAAAAATCATTCCGCAAAAGCCTAACCGTGCGCCGACGCTGTATTTCATCGTCGCAATCAAATTGTTCAAGGGCATCGCGTTGTTGCTGGCGGCGGCTGGAATTTTTTCGCTGGTTGGAAAAGATTTGTCGGACACGTTCGACCAGTTTTTGCGCTGGGTGCATCTCGACCCGGAGCACCGGTTTTTTCAGAACATCGGCGACTGGCTGGACACCGTCACACCGGGAAACATGCGCGCCGTCGCGCTGGGCACGCTGCTTTACGGACTGTTTTTGCTCGTGGGCGGCACGGGCCTGGCGTTCCGCGCAAAATGGGCGATCTGGCTGGCGATCGGCGAATCGGCGTTTTTCATCCCGATCGAAATTTTTGAACTGGTGCGCCGGCGCCTGCCCAATTTGCCGGACCAACAGCGGCAGGAATTGTTTCATCATCCGAAACTCGGCCTGCTGATCGTGCTGGCGTTGAACATTTTGATTGTCTGGTATCTGCTCGCAAACCGGAAACGGCTGTTCCGCCACCATGATTGATTTTTCCGACACCTAATTTTTACTTGCGCATACGGCGGTGAACGCTTAATTTATGCAACAGAATTTGAATTGGCCGTGCCAGTTTGCTTGATGCGAAATCTTAGATTTATGCCACAACCGTCGAGGGTGTTTTGAGCCGCCCTTTTTCCCCACGCAATTCCTCGCCTGCCTCGTTCGTCCGGGTCAACGGCAAAATCCGCGCCCGCGAAGTCCGCGTCATCGGGGTTGACGGAGGCCAGCTCGGCGTCATCCCGCTCACCGAGGCGCTGAACCTCGCGCGCCATCACGCCGTGGACCTCGTCGAAATCGCGTCCACCGCCGTGCCGCCCGTCTGCAGGCTCGTGGATTTCGGAAAATACCGTTACGAAATCGCCAAGAAGGAAAAGGAATCCAAAAAACACCAGCACGCCTCGATCGTCAAGGAAGTGCAATTGAGTCCGCGCATCGACCCGCACGACCTCGGCATCAAGCTGACGCACGCGATTGATTTTCTCTGCGAGGACATGAAGGTGAAGATCGCGCTGAAATTTCGCGGACGCGAAATGGCGCACACCGAAGTCGGCTTCGCCGTCATCAACAAGTTTCTCGCCGACATCGCGCCCTACGGCCATCCCGATTTTGCGCCGAAACTGATCGGCCGCGGCATCAACGTGATGATCAGCCCGCTGCCGCGCAACAAACGCGGCAAAAATCCGAACGCAGTTGAGAACGAGCACGGCCGCGCGCCGGAAAAAAATCATCACGAGAACAATTCCACGCCGAAGCCGGTGAAAGCCAAAGTTCCAGTTTCGGGCGAACCACAGTCCAACGGCCTCAACGACGCATTCTCAAAGCTCGAAGTGAAATAATTTTGTAGCGGCAGTCTGCGACCGCCGTTTTTCCACGACCAACCTCGGCAGTCACAGACTGCCGCTACAGTTTTGTCTCCAGCCACGGACCAGTTCCGGAAACCGGCAATCGTCGCAAACCGCGTTCGAATGCCCGCAAAAATCCCGCACAATCTGGATTAAACCCTGCTGCGCCGCTGCCGTTTTCAAAATGCGCGCGTTTGAAGTTCCAAGCAGACGCTGCCGCGCCAGTTTCAAAATGGAATTGTCCTCGGCGGCAGGCCACGCGAAAAACCTCCGCTCGATTTCATTTTGAATTTTCCCATTGCCGCCCGGTGGCCGTGCGCAAGCACCGCGAATCCAGAGCCACGGCAAAATCACATTGACGGCCAGATCCGTCACGCGAGCGCCGCCAAGCAGCGGTTGCGGCCTTTTCATCCGCGCCGACTTGAACGTCCAGTGCCAGGACCAGAATTCATCGCACTCGACCTGCAAAATTTCCAGCAGCGAATCCGAAAGTTTCCCGTCCGGAATTTCCGCCACGCTCCAGTTTTCAATTTTTGCGATGAAGTTTTCGTTCGCGAGCCAGTGTGACGCCAGCGCGAGGCGCCGTTGCGGATGGTTCGCCGGACGCAGGCCGTGAAATTTCCAAGCCGCGCGCGGCAAAATGCAATTTTCAAATCCGTCGCGCTCGCGCCACCAGAAATCCCAGGCGCGGCGCAGATAAGTGTCGGAACTTTTCTGCGCGCGGGTCAACTCGTCCGGCAACAGGCCGCTGACGCCGAGCAATCGCGCCTGCAGTCCGATTAAATCTTCATCGCCGGGGTGCAAGGGCGCTGAGAACAAGCGGGGCTTTTGTTCCGCCAGGTTTTGCATCGGCCAGACGTTGTGCTTGTAGCCAAGCGCGCGGAACAGGTTTTCCCAGAGCGCCTGCTCCCAGCCGGCATTTTTCGCGCGTACGCGAAATTGATTTGCTTTATTTTCAAACCGGACCCGCGCGGCCTGTCGCAACAGTTCCGCCAATCCTGTTTCGTCCAGTTCGCGCAGCGCCGCGGAGCATTTGCCGCGAAAATTTTCCGGCAGCGAACGCAACGGTTCGTTTTCGAGCGACAGGCTCAATTCCGCCAGCGGCGTGGCAAGCAAATTTTTCAACGACAAAACCAAAGGGGCGTTTTCGTTTGAAACGGATTTCGTTTCGTCCCAAACGACGTGAAGGATCACATTTTGAAAATTTTTATTTTTGTCATGGCCGTGCGCGCGCCAGCCGCTTGAACGCAAATCAATTTCCACGTCGCCGGAGCGCGGCGGCTCATCGCCGATTTTCAAGACGGCATCGCGAAAATCCGGCCCGCCTTCGAGGCTCGCAAATCCGGGATGAAAGACGCGGACGGCCTTTCCGTCTGAAGTTTCAAGCGCATCGCGCTTGAGCCGCTGGTGCTGCCAGACGGCCTGAAGCAGACGCTCAGTCGGAAAATGTTCGTCGCGCAAAAAGTTTGCGGCAGCGGTTTGCGCGCGCCATTGCGCATAGAAATTTTCTGGAAGCGTGGTCACGGAAATTGCTTTTGCGTTTTTACAGGCGAAAAGTCAAGCGATTGATTTGGCCCGCGAGGGCGCCCGACCCGCCAGCTTTGGATTTTGAGCGGGTTTTTGAATGCAACAAACGGCGGTTTTGCCTGTTAAATGTAAATGGCGATTGCCCGCATGGTGATTTTTCAGCTAAGCTTCGCTGAGTTTTTGAATCGAGCGCAATGATTGAAGTCTCCAATTTGACGAAGCGTTACGCGGGCCGCACGGCGGTCAGCGACATTTCGTTCCACGTCGCGCGCGGCGAAATCGTCGGCCTGCTCGGCCCGAATGGCGCGGGCAAAAGCACGACGATGCGGATTCTCTCGTGCTTCATGCCGGCGACGAGCGGCACGGTGCGCGTGGCGGGCTTCGATGTTTTTCACCAGTCGGACGAGGTGAGACGGCGGATCGGCTTCATGCCGGAAAATAATCCGCTGTATCCGGAAATGCGCGTGCGCGAGTATCTGAAATTCCGCGCGCGGCTCAAAGGCCTCGGATGGAAACAGTCACGCCAGCGCGTGGACACCGTGATGGAGCAATGCGGTTTGACGGATGTGCGGCGGCGGATCATCGGACAGCTTTCGAAAGGTTATCGCCAGCGCGTCGGTCTGGCGGACGCGCTCGTGCATGAGCCGGAACTGATCATTTTGGACGAGCCGACAATCGGCCTCGACCCGCATCAGATCCGTTCGGTGCGGCAATTGATCAAAAGCCTCGCGGGCAAGCACACGGTCTTGATCTCGACACATATTTTGCCGGAGGCGGAAATGATGTGCAGCCGGATGGTCATCATGTTCGATGGAAAAATCCTCGCCGCTGACACGCCCGATAATTTGCAGCGGCTCATGGCGGGCAGCAGCCAGATCGTCGCGGAAATCTGCGCGCCGGCGGATGAATTGCGCGAGTGCTGGGCGCAGATGCCGGGCGTCGAGCAATTCGACGTTTCGTCCGCCGAGGGCGACTTTCAACGCTGCGCGCTCACGCCGCGCGACGGCTACGATCTGCGCCCGGCGATTTTTGCGCTCGCACGCGAGCGCGGCTGGGTGCTGCGCGAGCTGACGCGCAGCCGCCATTCGCTTGAGGATATTTACGTCCAGGTCACGAAGCCGAACGAGGAGGAGGAAATTTGATCCGATGAAAATTTTTCTGGCACTTTTGCGGCGCGAACTGGCGGCGTTTTTCTTTTCCGTGACGGGCTATGTCATCATCGCGGCGGTCACGCTGTTGACCGGTTTGAGTTTTGTCGTGTTGATGACGAACCTCGGCAGCGATCCATCGCCGATGCCGGTGACGGAAATGTTTTACCGCACTTATTTTTTCTGGCTCATCGTGCTGGTCGCCACGCCGGTGATCACCATGCGGCTGTTCGCGCTGGAAAAAGCCACCGGCACTTTTGAAACGTTGATGACGACTTCGGTGAGCGATTTGCAGGTCGTCGCCGCGAAATTCACGGCGGCAATCATTTTTTACATCGTGATGTGGCTGCCGCTGCTCGCGTGCCTGTCCGCCGTGCGGCATTTCACGAACCAGCCGGGCGCGCTGGACAGGGGCGCGGTCGGCGGGATGTATCTCGGCATTTTTCTCACGGGCTGTCTGTTTTTGTCGCTCGGCTGTTTCGCGTCATCCATCACGCGCAGCCAGATGACGGCGGCGATGATCAGTTTCGTTTTCGGCGTGAGCCTGTTCTCGCTCGGATTTTTGGCGGAGGCAATCCCAGTCACGGCGCAATGGCAGTCGCAAGCGCTGTCGTTCTTCGGTTTGTTCGACCAGATGGGCGATTTCGCGCGCGGCGTCGTGGACACGCGCGCGGTGGTTTTTTATGTCAGCCTCACGTTTTTCTTTTTGTTCCTGACTTTGCGCGCGGTGGAAAGCCGGCGCTGGAAATAAAATGCCAACCCAAACGCAACCCAGCTTCTCGCCGCGTCGCCGATGGAAAATCGGCTTTGATGTGTTCTTGCGGACGGCGCTGGTGCTGGCGGTCGTCGTGATGGCGAATTATTTTAGCTCGATTTTTTTCCACCGGTTTTATTTGAGTTCGCAGACGCGCGTCCAGTTGTCGGAGCGGACGTTGAGCGTGCTCCATTCGCTGACGAACAACGTCTCGGTGACGCTTTATTACGACAAGAGCGACGAGCTTTATCCGACGATTGTCGCGCTGTTGAATGAATACCGCTCGGCGAACCCGAAAATCTCCGTCAAGGCAGTGGATTATGTGCGCGACGCGGGCGAGGCGCAAAAAATCAAGGATCAATACAAGCTGACTTCGGCGACGGACAAGGATCTCGTGATCTTTGACTGCGCCGGCCGCGTGAAAATCGCCAGCGGCGACGCGCTCGCCGAATACAGGCTCGAACAGATTCCGAGCGAGAAAGACCGCGAGTTCCGCAAGAAGCCCGTCGCGTTCCGCGGCGAAATGATGTTCACCGCAATGCTGCTCGCGGTCGAAAATCCCAAGCCGCTCAAGGCGTATTTTCTGCAAGGACACGGCGAGCCGTCGCTGTCCGATTCCGGCGAGCGGGGCTATCTGAAATTCGGCGAAGTTCTCGGCGAAAATTACATCGCCACCGTGCCGTTGAATTTGCTCGGCGACAATCCTGTGCCGGACGATTGCAATTTGCTCATCATCGCCGGGCCGCAAACGGCGTTCTCCGATTTGGAACTGCAAAAAATCGACCAATACCTCGCGCAGGGCGGACGGCTGTTCGCCCTGTTCAATTATTTTTCCATCCAGCATCCGACCGGGCTCGAACCGATTCTCGCGCGCTGGGGCGTCAACGTCGGCTACGACTACGTCAAAGACCCGAAGAACACGACTTCCGGCCAGGACGTCATCACCTATAATTTCAGCCAGCATCCCGTCGTCAATCCGCTCACGCAACTCGCGCTTCAATTGATCCTGCCGCGACCCGTCAGCCGCGTGGACTGGAAAAATCCGGCCGCCGACGCGCCAAAAGTTGACGAGCTCGCGTTCTCAAGCCCCGCGTCAACCCTCGCGGGCGAACCGGTTGACGCGCCGCACAGTTATCCTCTCATGGTCGCCGTCGAGCAAAAGCCCGTCGCGGGCATCGCCAACGCGCGCGGCACGACGCGCATGATTGTCGTGGGCGATTCGTTTTTTCTCGGCAACCGCCAGATCGAATCCGGCGCAAACCGCGATTTTCTCGGCGACGCGGTGAACTGGCTGCTTGACCGCACGACATTGCTCGCAGGCATCGGCCCGCGCCCGGTCACGGAATTCCGGCTGACGATGACGCGCGTCCAGCAACAAAATGTCCGCTGGCTGCTGCTCGGTGCGTTGCCCGGCGCGATTTTGCTGCTCGGCGGGATGGTCTGGCTGGTGCGCAGAAAATAATGAACTCCAAGAACACATGGCTTTGGCTGATCGTCGCGGCGATGCTGTTCGGCTTTATTTTCATTTTTCAACATTACTTCCGCGCGCCCGCGAGTGTCGCCAATGCGATTCTTCCCGGCCTGCAACCGCAATCCGTCACCAGCGTCCAAGTCATTCCGTCCGGCGCGCTGGAAATCCGCGCCGACCGCGCAAATGATTTGTGGCTTTTGTCCAAGCCGGTTTCTTATCCCGCGCAACCCGCCGCCATCGAAACGCTGCTGGCCGCGCTCCAAAAGCTCACGCCCGCCACGCGCATCAGCGCGGCGGAACTCCGCGAACATCGCACCGCCGACACCGATTTTGGTTTTGATCCGCCCCAAATCTCGCTCGTCATCGAGGCGGGCGACCAGCGCTGGCAATTGCTCGTCGGAAACAGGACCGCGCCCGGCGACCAGGTTTTTCTCCGCGTCGTCGGCGTGGACGGCGCGTACGTGGCCGACACCGACTGGCTGAAATTCATCCCGCATTCGGCCGGCGACTGGCGCGACTCCGCGCTCGTCACTGCGGGCGAAAATGATTTTGATTCCATCGTGCTGACCAACGGCGCAAAAGTCATCGAACTACGACGCGACCCAACGAATCATCTCTGGCGGATGCTGCGCCCGCTTCAGGCGCGCGCCGACGGCGACCGCATTATCGGCGCGCTGCAAAATCTGCAGACCGCACATATCACACAATTCATCACCGACGATCCGAAAGCGGATTTGACCGCATTTGGTCTGCAGCCCGCCGATCTGGACTTGTGGCTCGGCCACAGCACGAATTTTTCCGACGGCCTTCACACCGGCAAAAGTCCACCGGATGATCCGGCGCAAGTTTATGCCAGGCGCGAAGGCTGGAACGCGATCGTGACGACCGCCAAGGATCCGCTGTCGCCGTGGCACGGCACGGTGAATGATTTTCGCGACCCTCACCTGCTCGAATTGACCGCGCCCGCCGCCGAGATCGAGGTGCGCGGCGAAAATAATTTCACGCTGCAGCGGCAAGGCTCGAACGACTGGTGCATCGCCGGTGAAAAATTCCCGGCGGACGCGGAAAACGTGCAGCAGTTCATCAAAGTCCTCGCCAGTTTGCGCGTGGCAGAATTTGTCAAGGACGTCGTGACCACGGCTGATTTGCCGGCTTATGGATTGGCGGCGCCGTCGCGCCAGATCACTTTGCGCTCGGTCATCGGCGACAGCAACGCCGTCATCGCGCAACTTTCCTTTGCGGTCCAGACCAACGGAATTTTTGTCCGGCGCACGGACGAGGATTTTATTTATTCGATCTCGGCGGAGGATTTGAACCGGCTGCCGGAGGCGGGCTGGGAATTCCGCGACCGACGCATCTGGCATTTCACCGAGAACGACGTGGCGCAAATCACGCTGCGCCAAGACGGAAAGACTCGCACTTTGATCCGCAACGGCGTGGACAAATGGTCGCTCGCCGCCGGATCGCAAGGCATCATCAATGACGCCGCCATCGAGGAAACCGCGCATCGCCTCGGCGAACTGGCCGCCACCGGCTGGGTCGCGCGCAACCTGACCGAACCGGAAAAGCTCGGATTCAAGCCGGACAACCTGCAGATCATCTTTGAACTCAAGAGCGGCGAAAAATTGTCCGTGGATTTCGGCACGGAGCTTCCGCGCGCGCAAACCGCGCTGGCCGCCGTGACGCTGGACGGCGAGCGGTGGGCGTTTATTTTTCCGCCGACACTTTACCAGTTCGTCTTGAGTTATCTCACCATTCCGGCGAATGTTCCGTGATATGCGTCTGCAACCCGGCTTCTGGCGAAAATGCCGCACTTGCTTCCGTTGGTGTCGCATCACCGTGCTGTCGGTGGTGCTCGCGCTGGTTTGCGCCTTCGTCTGGTTCAACCGCATCGGCCTGCCGGATTTTCTGAAAGCGCGGCTCGTCCAGGCGCTCCATTCGCGCGGAATCGGGCTTGAATTTTCCCGGATGCGCCTGCGCGTCGTGCGCGGGCTGGTCGCCGAGAACGTCCGCATCGGCGGCACGAAAATTCCCGGCGGCCCGGAGCTTTCAATCCAGGAATTGCAACTGCGCCTGGATTTCCGCGCGTTGCTGCACCGGCAATTGCAGATTGACGGCCTCGTTTTGCGCCACGGCAATTTGCTTTGGCCGCTTTCGCCGACGAACGCGCTCACGCTCCAGAATATCCAGACCGATTTGCGCTTCCAGCCGGACGACACCTGGTCGCTCGACCATTTTGAGGCTGATTTCGCGGGCGTGAAACTGGCGCTGGCCGGCGACATCGCCCACGCGTCGGAGATCCGCGACTGGGAAATTTTCCACGGCCAGAAATCCGGTGGTAACGGCGCGCTGCTGGAACAACTGCAAAAAATTTCGGCCACGCTCGGCCAGGTCCATTATGACAGCCCTCCGCAATTGAGCCTGACCGTGAACGGCGACGCGCGCGACCTCCAGTCGTTCACCATCCGCCTCGCGGTCGCGCAGGCGAGGACACGGCTTGAACTCGAAGGCGCCGAGGATGACGTCACAAAAAATTATCTCTGGCGCATCCAAGGGGCGGTCGAGCCGGAAATCATCCGTCCGTTTTTGACGGACAGCAACGCCGTGCGCGGGCTGGACCATTTCACATTCACCGAACCGCTGTTTTTGGACGTGAACGTGTGCGGGCGCTTGCATGATTACGACAGCCTCGGCGCGACCGGCCGCGTGGCGCTGACAAACTTCACGATCCTGGCGCAAACGATGGACAGCGTCGCGGGAAATTTTTCCTACACGAACCGCGTGCTGGAATTTTACCAGCCACAGTTGTGGCGCGAAAACGGCGCGCAGATGATGACGGCGGACTCGGTCGCCTTGAACTTCAACAGCTGGCTGGTTTATATCACGAACGGCTTCGGCACCGCCGACCCGGAGGCGATCACCCGCGCCATCGGGCCGAAGACGGCGCGCATCATCGAGCCATATCATTTTTTTGAGCCGCCGACGGCGCGCGTGAACGGCTGCGTGTCCATGCGCGACGTGAACACCATGCACGACGTGGATGACGCTGATTTGCGCTTCGACATTTTGCAGCCCGCGCCGTTCCAGTGGCAGAAGTTCAGGACGCCGGGCATCATGGGCACGATCCACTGGCTCGGCGAGACGCTGGTTTTGACGAACGTAACGGCGGATTTCTACGGCGGGCGCGGAAACGGCTTCGCCTATTTTGATTTCCGCCCGCCGCACCCGGGCGCGGATTATCAATTCATGGTGGCCGTGACGAACGTGGATTTGCACGCGCTCGCGGCGGATTTGTCCTCGATCACAAATCATCTCGAAGGCGTGCTTGCCGGAAGAATCACGGTGACGCACGCGGACACGCGCGACTGGCAGACATGGGATGGATTTGGCCACGCGACCGTGCGCGACGGGCTGCTCTGGGACATCCCGATCTTCGGGATTTTGTCGCCGGTGCTGAACACGGTTTCGCCCGGACTGGGCAACAGCCGCGCGACGGACGCGTCCGCGAGATTCGCCATCACCAACGGCGTGATTTTCACGGACTCGCTGGAGATCAACTCGCTGATGACGCGGCTGGACTACGCCGGCGCGGCGGATTTGCAGCAGAACGTCAATGCGCGGGTCACGGCTCAATTGTTGCACAACACCTGGATGGTCGGGCCGGTCATCAGCACGGTGTTGTGGCCGGTGAGCAAATTGTTCGAGTATCAGATCACCGGGACTTTGAAAAATCCGAAGTCAACGCCGGTTTATGTCGTGTCGAAATATCTGCTGATGCCGCTGCACCCGATCCGCAGCTTCGAGGAAATGTTCCCCGCCGGCGAAACTGAAACGAACGCGCCTTCGGTGAAATGAGGCCGATTCCCGCTGGTAATCCGCACAACCTTGCTGGCTGTATTACTGCGAAACCGCCCGATAAAAACGCGAAGGAAAGTTTGTGGCCAGCAAATCGGTGAACTGTATCGTGCCACTTGAGCCTGCCGTATTGGTCAATATTGGCAGCCAGTTGGTGGACAATAGATTGGTCGAGGCTTGAATCTGCCAAGTCGTGTTCGAAGTGGTGCTGAACGTGAATTGAAAACTGCCGACGGGCGGTTGCGTGCTGGCGACAACTTTCAGCACGGGTGAAGCAATCAGAATTGGTGTTTCAACAAAGGACACGTCGTCCACATACCAGCCGGCGGCGGTGCCTGAACCGCCGGAAGCAAAACGAAAAGCCATCTGCACCGTCTGGCCGGCGTAGGCGCTCAAATCCAGGGAGACATTGATCCAATTGGTGCCTGTATTGCCGTTTTGATAAGTCGGGGAAATCTGATTCCAACTGACACCATCAGTGCTGATTTCCACAAAGCCCAGCGCATTGTTGAATTTATACCAGTGCCAGAAGTGCAAAACCGCACTGCTGTTTGTGGGAATTGAAAACGGTGGACTAATCAATCTTGAATCCACGTTGTTTGCGTAGTTGCCCACCAAAACCGTTGCCGCGCAGTTGGTGCCGGAATGTGCGCGTAAACCGACGGCATTGGTGGGAGGACCTGTGGTCGGCTTGCCGATTTCCCAAGTTCCATCAGCCACCGACCAATCACCTTCGCCGGATTCAAAACTTTCCGGATCATTCAGGACTGGCGCACCGGTGACCACGGCAACATCATCCACATACCAGCCCAGTCCATTGCCGGGGCTGCCGCCATAAAAGCGAAAAGCAAACTGCACGCTCTGCCCGGCAAAGGCGCTCAAATCAATGGATGGCCGTGACCAGACACCGCCGCTGGTGATGTTCTCATAAGTCGGGGAAATTTGATTCCAATTGGTGCCGTTGTTGGTGCTGATTTCAACAAAGCCCAAAGCATTCTCCAGATTAAACCAGTGCCAGAAACGCAGTCGTGGAAATTGGCTGGCATCGGGAACAACCAGGAAAGCGTTGCCGTTGTAATTGGTGAAGACGAGTCTGGCATCCTTGTTGTCGGCATAATTTTGAGTCGAGGCGCAGTTGGTTCCCGAATATGTGCGAAAACCATTTGCATTTTTTGCCGGGCCTGCGGTCGGTGAACCAATCCGCCAGACGCTGTTGGCAATGGGGGTGTTGGATTCAAAATTATCCAACCATAGGACGGTTTCCGCCCGGCCAACGCCATCCAGCAGCAAAAGCGCCGCGCATAAACAAAAAACTATGTTTCCGGGACGGTTCATCTTTTTACATCGCCCGATCCGGCGGATCATTACGGATTCGGTTGCACGACGCCGTTGGTGTCAGTCATCACCGGGGCGACGCTGTTTGTGTCAACCTGATCCGGCGGCGTGAAAACACCTGCGTTGTGCTTTTGGGATTTGGCCGCCTTCATTTCGGCTTTCCGTTCGGCTTCGATCTGTCTTTGCGCGTCGGCGGCATCATCGGCCTCGGCATGGGCGATGCCTGGCAGGCGTTGTTCCTCCCTGATGGCCTGTGCAGCGGCAAATTCCGGTGTCCGCAAAACCGTCGGGCGTATCAGCACAACAGTTTCATTGCGATTTTTTGAATCATTGCGCTGGGAGAACAGGTTGCCGATCAACGGAATGTCTTCCAGCCACGGAACCCCGCTCTTGGCGGTGCTTTTGTCCGATTCAACAAAACCGCCGAGCATGACGGTGTCCTTGTCTTTCACGGCGATTTCCGAATTGAGCGTGCGTTTGATCGTGTTGGGCACTGCGCCGACGCCTTCAATCTCCGTGCTGCCATTGAGAGCGTCAATTTCCTGATTGATGTCCATGACGACGAGGCCGTCGGGATTGATGAACGGCGTGACATCCAGTTCAACACCGACCGAAAGTTGCGAGTAGGATGAGCTGTTGCCCGCCGTGCCGCCGTTGTAGCTGCTGGTGATATAGGGCACGGTGTTGCCGACAAAAAACGACGCGGCTTTTGCCTGCGAAGTCTGGATGCGCGGACGCTGGATGACCGTGGCGCTATTATCGCTCGCAAGAGCCTGAAGCGCCACATCCCATGTCGGCCCGATGTTGCCGAAATAACTGAATCCACCCGGAAGGTTGTTGCCAAAGATTGAATTGCTATTTCCTAAAGATGATATCGCACTGGTGACGCTGCTAATAACAGGCGTGTTTGTTCCAATCGTGGTGTAGTTGGTTGTGAAGGTCTTGAGAAATTGCATGAATGGTTGTCCATTGTTGATTCCACCACCGCCGATGATTTGCTCGCTGGGGCTTAAAGTTTTTGGATTTTGCGCCGCAGAAACTCCTAAGGCAAATGTATTGCCGAGTGACACATCCACGATGACGGATTCGATGAGCACCTGCGAGAGCAGCACGTCGAGCTTCGCCACGATGCTCTTGATCATGTCCATGTCCTGCCGCGTCGCAAAGACCAGCAGCGAATTGCTCCGTTCATCGGCGATGATTTTCGTCTGGCCGAAAATCTGGATCTGATCCTGCTGTCCCGACCCCGACGCGCGCGAAATGATCGCCTGCAGCCGTTGCTGGAAAGTCGTGCCCGTTGCCGGCGTGCCGTTGGCCGTCGTCCCAAAACCGCCGCCCGAGGTGGTGCCGGTCGTGCGCGGTTGATTGCCGGTCGTGCCGCCACGCTGGGCCGTGCCGTTGATAGGCGTTGGAGTAGCGCCTGAACTGCCGATGCTGGTGGTGCCGCTGCCGCTGCCGCCAAGGCTGTTCAAGGCGTTCGCGATGTCATCGGCCAGCGCGTATCGGATCGGGATGACTTCCGAAACGATCTCCGATGTCCCGCCGCCCACGTCCACCTGGTTGATCATCTCCAGCATCCGCTTCACATTTTCCGCGTAGTCGCGGATGATGAGGATTCCGTTGCTGTCAATCGGGACAATCGAGTTCAATTTTGCGAACGGCTGGATGACCGGGATCATTTCACTGGGCTTGACATATTTCAACTGCACGATGTGCGTCACATAGGAGCCCAGCTCCGGCAGGTTGGTCGCATCGGTATTATTGAATTCCGCGCCGGCTGAATTTGCCTGATCCGACGGCAGCACTTTGACAAACTTGTCGCCCACGTTCACGACCGCTATGCCGTTGAGCGCAAGCACCGCCTGCAACGCCTCGATCGCCTCGGCTTTGGTCAACGGCGTCTCCGTCTTCAGGATAATGGACGCCGACGGCAAACCCGCACGCAACAAAGTGCGCCCGACCAGTTGCGCGTAGACTTCGAGCACCTGGCTCACGTCCACACCTTGAAAATTGATGTAGCCGGCGGGAACCGTTTCTTCCGGCGGAGCACTGTCCGTCGAATCGGCGGATTGAAGCGCCGGGGTTGCCGGCGTTCCTGGAAAGCCGGGCAGCGCGGCGGGCGCGTTCGTTGTGGCTTGGAAGCGCCGCGGCACCTGGCGCAAGGTGGGCGTGGTCTGCGCCCAAAGGCCGAGGCCGGTTAAAAATAAAATCAGGATGAGAATTGTCGTTTTCATTTTGCCTTTGCGGTTGCGGGTTTCAAATTGTTGTTTTTCTGGTAGCTGGCGACGAGCCGGATGTTGGCGTTGAGATGCTGGCGCGCACCGTCGGGTTGAAGCTCAAGGTCGAGCACGCGCACCATCGAGGCGCCGTTGCCTAGCTTGTAAAGAAAATCCACAAGCTGCTCGTCGGTCGCGATGACGGTGATGTTCTGCGTCTGCTCGGTGAAAAATTCGTTCGTGCGCGTCATCTGCCGCGACGTGTTGACGATGCCGACGCCGCTTTGCAAGGACTGCGACTGGATCCCGCGCATCATGTTGATGGACTGATCCTCCGGCGCGACCGATTCGCCCTGGCTCTCGAAATTTTTCACCAGCGATTCGTAATTCGCCGATTGCGAAATGGTCGTCCGGTAAAGTTGCAATGAAGCGCGGGCGTTTCTTTGCCGCGCCTGCAAATTTCCCCAGTCGGCGTGGTGCGGCCAGACCAGCCACGCGTTCAGCACGAGGAACACGACCACCATGACGCCGACGGCGAGACGGCGTTCCAACGGGCGTAATTGCGCGAAATATTTTTTCACGGCGACGGCTCCTCCGTGCGCTGCAAGTCCAGCGCGAAATTCCAGGTCGCCTCGTTGTTGCCGCCCTGGCGGTAGACCAGCGGCTCGCCGCCTTCGGCGCTGAACATCGGCTGGCCGTTCAACTGCGCCTTGCGCAGCGCGTCGTTGAAATCAATGATCTTGCCGATGTCATCCGACGTCACCGTGCCGTTGAGCGAAAGCCGCCGACCATCCGCGAAGGAAAAACGCTGCAACGAAATTCCGGCGGGCATCTGTTCCGCGACGAGTTTCCAGCAGTCCAGCGCGGCGAATTTCAATTCCTGCCGCTCTTTCAAAACGTCGTAGCGCGCCTTGAGCTGCAAGGCGTTCGTGTAATCGTTGCTGATGGCCGCGACCTGCTGCTCGACCTTGTGCGTCTGGACGCCGAGCAAAAACGTCGCGCAAAAATAAATTGCAACGCAGACCAGGTAAAAAATTCCCGTCGCGAACAACCCGCGCAGCCACAGCCGGTCAACGAACTGCTGGTGGTAACGCGCCAAAAATTCGGCGGGCAGCAAAACCGCCGATGGATTCGTCCCCGCCGCGCGCTGCGCCGTGCGCGCGGCCAGTTCTTCCGGCGGCAACGGCTTCGTCACCTGCACCGGCTCGCCCACGCTTTCGCGCAAAAAAGTTTCCCATTCGCCCGCCGCAGCGCCGTCGGCCACGAGATGCCATTTCGGTTGCGCGGTCAGCCAGCCTTCCATTTCGCCGGCCCAATTCAATTGCGCGAGCTGGTCTTTCAAACTTTTCACGCGGTCGCCGGCGGGCGGCAGCACGATGAAACTCAAGCTCCGCAACGCGCCGCCCATCCACCAAGCCACTAGCGCGGCGCTCTGGTTGTTCAGCGTCGCGGGATAAACCCACGCGCTGTCGTCGTTTGCGGGCGCGGACTGCAACTGGTCGAGCAACGGCACTTCCAGACGGTCGGCGAGATAACCCTGCGTCTCGAGCTTGCCGAGAAATTCCTCCACCGCGCTGCGCTCGACGATGACGACCACGACCGTCTGCAGATTTTCCGCCGCCGCCTGCGGCAAAATCTGGAGCGTCCAGACGATTTGCGTCACCGGAATCGGCGAGAGTTTTTCCAGTTGGAACTCCACCATTGAAAGCGTCTCTTCAACGCTGCTCTTGGGCAGCTCGACGACGCGCAGAAAAACATTTTCCGTCGGCAGCCATGCGACGTTCAATTTCGGCTGCCACAGCGAAGCCCAGGATTTGGCGGCGAATTTTGAAGGCAGCAACTGGCCGGGCGCGCTGCTCAATTCGCGGTTCAACGCAAAGACGCCGCCCTTCGCGTCGAACTGCCAGAGGCGGTTCGCGTTGGATGCGGCGTGCAGGATGTTGCAGGAATGCCAGCGGGCCATGAAAAATAATTTAGGTTCGCGGAGTGAATTGCGTGTGTTCGCCGCCGGCCAGCGATTCAAGATGCTCCTCCATTTGTGTGACGCGCAAAACTTCCTCGATGGTTGTCTCGCCGGCTTTGACCTTGTTCCAGCCGTCGGTGCGGAGCGTGCGCATCCCGGCTTCCATCGCGCGCTGGGCGATCGCGGTGGAGGACGAACGGTTCATGATGAGCGGACGGATGGCTTCGCTGACGAGGAGCAGTTCGTAAATTCCTTTTCGTCCCTGATAACCGAGTTGGCGGCATTGTTCACAGCCCGCGCCGCGCCATATTTTCGCCGTGCCTATGTCCGCTTCGGGAAAACCAATCTTCCGCAGATAATCCGCGTCAACTTTCTGCTCCGTCTTGCAATGCGGGCAAATCGTGCGGACGAGGCGTTGCGCCATGACGGCCTCGACTGACGACGCGACGAGAAACGGCTCGATGCCCATGTCAATCAACCGCGTGAACGCGCTCGGCGCGTCGTTCGTGTGCAGCGTGGAAAAAACCAAGTGGCCGGTCAGCGACGCCCGGATGGCGATCTCCGCCGTTTCCTGGTCGCGGATTTCGCCGACCATCACGACATTCGGATCCTGACGTAAAATGTGTCGCAAGCCCACCGCGAAGGTCAACCCGATGTCCGAACGCACGGCGATCTGGTTGATGCCCTTCAATTCATATTCGACCGGCTCCTCGATCGTGATGATGCGCTTTTGGATCGAATTGATCGCGCTCAAAAAGGCGTAGAGCGACGTGGATTTGCCCGAGCCCGTCGGGCCGGTGACGAGGAAAATCCCGTGCGGCTTGACGATGATTTCGCGGATGGCATTCTCCTCGGCGGGTGCAAAGCCCAGTTTGTCGAGGCTCAAGAAGATTTTCCCGCGCGTCAGCAGACGCAGCGAAACACTTTCGCCATAAACCGTGGGAACAGTTGAAACGCGAATGTCAATTTCCTCGCCCTTGATGCGGACGTTGATGCGTCCGTCCTGCGGCAGGCGTTTTTCGGAGATGTTCATCCCGCTCATCACCTTGATGCGCGAGATGAGCGCGGCCTGATAACGCTTGAGCTGCGGCGGCATCGGCGTCTGGTGCAAAATGCCGTCGATGCGATAACGGATCCGCAATTCATCCTCCGCCGGCTCGAAGTGGATGTCCGTCGCGCGGTCCTTGTGCGCCTCCCAGATCACCTGGTTGACGAACTTGATGACGCTCGCCTCCTGGTCGTCCTCGGTGATTTCCTTGTCGTTGGCGATCTCCAGTTCCATCAAATCGCCCTCGCCCATTTCATCGAGCGTCTCCGCGCCGACGCCGTAATATTTTTTCAGCGCCTTCTCGATTTCAGCCTTCGGCGCGAGCGCGAACTCCACCGGCATCCGCGCGTTGAACCGCACCGCGTTCATCATCGCCGCGTCGAACGGATCGCTCACGGCGACCTGCAGCGCTCCGTCGTTCAGGGCGGTCGGCAGGATTAAATATTGAAACGCGACCTTCGTGGAAATTTTATTACGCGCCTCCGTCGGGATGACGAGTTTCGGCAGATCCAGATACGGCCAGCCGAGCGACTTCGAAAGCCGCTGGGTGAAGACATCCTCGGCCACGCCACGTTCGCGCGCGATGAACGTCAGCAGCGGCTCCTGCGAACCGGCGTCTGACGCCGTGCGCCACGCCTTGCGCCAGTCGTCAAACTGGGCGGGCGACGCCTCCGCGACCGAAGCGACCAGATTTTTTACGGAACTGAATGCCATTTTTTGCTTCTGATTCAACAGCTAAAGAGCTGAAAAGTTGCGTTTGGTAACACAGATTCTGCCGGTGCACAAACCGCAAATTGCACTGATAAACATGGATAAATCCCGCTTCAACACAGATTTCACCGGTTTTTACCGGTTGCGCCACAAAATTCAGAATTTTAATTCGTGCCAATTCGCGTGATTCGTGTCTCAATTTTACCGTGAAACAATTCGCCACCATCACCGTCATCGGGCGCGACAAGACCGGCGTCATCGCGCGCGTCACGAATTTCCTGTTCGAGCAAAAGGCCAACATCGAGGCGCTCGAGGAACAGGTCACGCGCGGCCAGTTCAGCATGACGCTTCAGGCTTCGTGGAAAAGCAGCGAGCTGAAATCCGATTCGCTCCGCGCCGGTTTGGAAAAATTGGCGGGTCAACTTGGCATGGAAATCAAAGTCCGTTTCACCGAGCCAAACCGACGCCAGAAATTCGCCATCATGGTCACGAAGGAGACGCATTGCTTCGACGCGCTCATGGCCGCGAAATTGAAGGCCGACGCCGCGCTCGTCATCGGCAATTACGACGACTTCGCATCGCGCGCGAAAAAATTGAAGCTGCCGTTCGCGCACATCAACTGGAACGACCGCGCCAAGGCCGAAGACCGCGCGCTGCAATTGATCGAGGAACACGAGATTGATTTTATTGTGCTCGCGCGGTTCATGAAAATTTTGTCGCCGAACTTTGTCTGGCGCTACAAAAACAAGATCATCAACATCCATCCGTCGCTGCTGCCGAGTTTTCCCGGCCCGCAGGCGTATCGCCAAGCTTACGAAAGCGGCGTGAAGATCGCTGGCGTCACGGCGCATTTCGTTTCGATGCGATTGGACGAAGGCCCGATCATTTCGCAGGGCGCATTCGTCGTTCGTCCCGGCATGGAATTAAAAGAAATCGTCGCGCGCGGACAAAAATTGGAAGCGGATGTTTTGGTCAAAGCCGTGAAACTGTATCTCGGCAAACGACTTGACGTTTATTGGGGCGTCGTCAAAGAAGTTTAGGCGGAATTAAAAAATTTTGAAATTTTTCTGCTGAACGGCGTCCAAATAATTCTGTCCATTCTGTTAATTCTGTCTTTTGTTTTCAGAATTGATAAAATTTCAATGTGAACGACCTCACCATCGGCCTTTTGAGCGCGCTGCTGGCCACCAACCAGCCGCAGGCCGTCAGCAATCTCGTCCAGCAGCAAACCGGCCTCTCGGTCGCCATTCCCGACAAAAACGATCCGGCGGAGCTGGAGTTGCAGCGGTTGATGACGGACGACGACGCGGCGCAGGCCGAGGTGGACAAATGGATTCAGGAGAACAACGCCTTCGCGGCCAGCGGCGCGGGCGAATCGAAGGAGGAATTGAACCGGCGCATCCTCGCACGCTTTGATTCCGTCCGCAAAGCTTACGAGGATTTTCTGCGGCGCTATCCAAATAATGCGCGCGGCCACCTCGCCTACGGCAGTTTTCTCAACGACACCGGTGACGAGGAAGACGCGGCGGCTCAATACGAAAAATCCCGCCAGCTCGACCCGAAGAATCCGGCGGCCTGGAATCAACTCGCCAACTATTACGGCGAGCACGGACCGACCACGAACGCATTCATTTATTACGCCAAGGCGATAGAACTGAATTCCAACGAGCCGGTTTACTATCAGAATCTCGCCACGACGGTTTATCTGTTCCGCAAGGACGCGCGGGAATTTTACGGTCTCGACGAGCCGCAGGTCTTCGACAAGGCGCTCGCGCTTTACCAGCACGCGATGAAGCTTGACCCGGATAATTTTCCGCTCGCGACCGATTACGCGATGAGCTTCTACGGCATCCGGCCGCTGCGCACGAACGACGCGCTCGTGGCGTGGACGAACGCGCTGAAGGTCGCCCACGACGACAACGAGCGCGAAGGCGTCTTCATCCATCTGGCGCGGATCAAAATCGCCGCCGGATATTTTGACGAGGCGCAGGCGCAACTCGAAGCCGTGACCAACACGGCGTTTGCCGGCCTCAAGGAGCGGCTCGAACGCAGCCTTGAGAAACACGAATATCCGACGACAAATCAATTGCCGGAGATTCCGGGGAATATTTTAATCGCGCCGACGAACACGCCATAAATTCAGACTTTGTGCCTTCGCGTCTTGGTGGTAAAATGTCAGGATTATGAGCTTCTACGACAAATTGAAATTTGATTCCAACGGCCTGATTCCCGCGATTATTCAAGAACAGAAAACTGGCCGCGTGCTGATGTTCGCGTGGATGAACCGCGCGTCGCTGGAAAAAACCGTCGCCACCGGCAAGACGCATTTCTGGAGCCGCTCGCGCCAGAAATTCTGGATGAAGGGCGAGGAAAGCGGCCACACGCAGGCCGTCAAGGACATCGCGTTCGATTGCGACGGCGACGTGCTGCTCATCCAGGTCGAGCAGATCGGCGCGGCGTGCCACGAAGGTTATCAATCGTGCTTTTTCCGCTCGGTCGAAAATGGCGGTTTCAAGATCACCGAGCCGCAATTGCAAACGCCGGAGGAAATTTACAAAAAGAAATGAAATCGAAAAGAACTATTAAATTATCTGCCTCTGATGTGGAGTCCATGATTAACGATTTGAGTTTAATTGTAGTTTCTATGGATCACATGGGATCAACATATTACAATCGCCCCCGGCGGCTCGAACTTGAGAAGATTAAATATTTCAGAAAAATTAAAGCGTGGAAATTACTGTCTCAAATGCGAGGTATTCTATCTGAAGCCTATAATTCTCAAAGCTCTAAAGCAGAAGAATTGAGTTTGGAAGACGAGGCAGAAAAACTTCCTTACTTGAAATGGAAACCAGCTAAAGTCAAAAAGAAAAAATAAAAGTTCAGTCCGAATTTTCTCACGGCTTCCTGCTTTTGTTTTCTCCGCGCTTCGGCTAAAAATGATTTCATGTATTCGCCATCGTTCGCTTTGGAGTGCGCGGACATGTCCGCGCTTTCCCACTCGGCGACATGTCGCCGAGTTCCAAAGCGGTGACGTGTCACCGCACTCCAAAAATTTCGCGCGCCAAATCAAAAATCGTCTGGCACTTCCACGCGGTCGGTCTTGAAACTTTTCACCGTTTCTACAAATGCGGGCGAGGCGTTCCGCGCGAACCATGAGGCGGAACACCATTTGTAATTTTCCGCCAGCGGAATCACGCCGTGCCGCGCGGGGTTGTAATGCACATAATTCAGCCGCGCCAGATACGAACGCTCGAACGTGATGTGGCTGTCCCAGAATTGAAACCACACTTTGCGTCCGGGCGTGTTGTCCCAGAGGTTGATCTGTTTGGCAGTTTGCATATGCAGTTTGCCAAGAAATTTCCGCAGCGTGCCGGGATCGGACGGCGATTGCGCGATGAAGTGATAATGATTGGCCAGCACTGCCCAAGCGCGCAAATTCCAGCCGAACTCGGCGGCGCGGGCGAACAGGGATTCGAGAAAAAAGTCCAGCCGCTGCGGTGAATTCAAATGCGGAAGTTTTTGATAAGTGCCGGTGGTGACCATGTAAGTCCCCGTTTCAAACAGCCAGTGTTTCGGCGCGTGCGGCCAGTTCATGCGGCGAAATTATCAAACGGTGATTGGGCGCAACAGAATTTTCCGAGGCAGATGTTTTGGAGTGCGCGGACACGTCCGCGCTTTGGAACTGGGCGACATGTCGCCCAGTCGGAAAGCGGTGACACGTCACCGCACTCCAAATTTCCAGCCGACGTGTAATCGTTACGTTCAAATTGTTTGTTTCTTCATTCAAAATTCTTCATTCTTCATTCTCTATGTATTCGCCGACGCCTGATGAATTTTTGAAGCTCGCCGCGCAGGGCAACGTGATTCCCGTCACGCGCCGCCTGCTCGCCGACATTGAAACGCCGCTCTCGGCCTATCGCAAAATCCGCGGCGCGGGCGAATCGTTTTTGTTCGAGTCGGTCGAGGGCGGCGAACATCTGGGCCGTTACTCGTTCGTCGGCTGCAATCCGCGCGCCGTCATCCGGCAGACGGAAAATCGCGTCGAGGTTTTGGAAAACGGAAAAGTCACCGAGACATTTTTGATTGGTAGCACAGGCGTCCCGACTGTTGTTTCGGGCGTCGCGCCCGAAACAGTTTTGACGGCCACGCCTGCTCCAGCAGCACACACCAATCCGCAAAGTTCATCTTCAAACGAAATTCGGCGGGACGCCGAATTTGACCAGGCGGGACGCCTGCGCTCCCCAGAAACTGTTCGCGACGGCCTCGTCGTCGTCGAGCGCGTGATGAAAAAATATCGCGCGGTGTCGCTGCCCGGTCTGCCGCGATTCACCGGCGGCGCGGTCGGCTTCATCGGTTACGAATTCATCCACGACGTCGAGCCGGTCGTGCCGCGCCCGCCGCAGGACGAATTGAAAACGCCCGTGATGGTTTTTCTCGTCGCCGACCAGCTTTTGATTTTTGACCGCGTCGCGCAGACCATCACCGTTCTGGTCAACGCATTTTTGGACGAGGCGGAAAATCCCGCCGAAGCCTACGAAAATGCGACGAGCGAAATCGAACGGCTCGTGTCGCTGCTCGAACAGCCGAGCGAACACAAATCAATTGACGTTGAACCTGAAGTAATGCCGCCGGTCGCATTTGAATTAAATCAATCAAGAGAAAAATTTTTTGCGAATGTTGAAGCTGCGAAGAAATACATTCACGCGGGCGATATTATTCAAGTCGTGGGTTCGCAACGTTGGTCAACACAAACGACGGCATCGCCGCTGGACGTTTACCGCGCGGTGCGTTCCATCAATCCGTCGCCGTATATGTTTTTGCTGGAGCTGGACGGATTTTCGCTCGTCGGCGCGTCGCCGGAAGTCCATGTGCGCTGCGAGGAAGGCAAGGTTGAAATCCGCCCGATCGCCGGCACGCGTCCGCGCGGAAAAAATTCCGACGAAGATGCCGCGCTCGAAAAAGAATTGCTCGCCGACCCGAAGGAACGCGCCGAACACGTCATGCTCGTGGACCTCGCGCGCAACGACATC
>Ga0181516_10000624_pt1 | contig 30856 bp, 16 predicted proteins | sample PEATcosm2014_Bin_25_FD_121104 | JGI IMG/M metagenome (GOLD analysis project Ga0181516, IMG submission 121104) | Peatland microbial communities from MTU Mesocosm Facility, Houghton, MI, USA - PEATcosm2014_Bin01_10_metaG | ecosystem: Environmental > Terrestrial > Soil > Wetlands > Peat | place... | reverse complement strand
GATGACCCGATTAAGACTCCTGGAAGTGTGAGTTTTTGCCATGACACTTACCCCGCCTTGAGCCGGTAAAGAAGCTGCTCGCCGCCGTGCTCAAAGGCTGCTCAACCAAATGTTGAACGGCGAGCCAAACGCTGCCCGTGCAGACGCCCGGCCATGAGTCAGAACGAAACGGTATCGGAGGCCAGTCAACGATTATGTCTAAACGACAAAACGTCGGGCGCATCATCGTGTTCGATGGCGGCATGAAAGTGAAATAAAGTTGTATGAGCACACGAACCGACTACGGGCAGCTCGCCGCCAAGCTGGATTACACCGCATTGGAGAAAAAACTTTCACAGTTGGCGGAACGCGAGCCGCCCAAGACGCGCAAGACCGCCGCTGATCTGCTGGAACCATTGCGCGAGCGGCTGCTGGCCTTGCATCGCAAAGGCTGGAGCAGTGGCCAATTGGTTGAGGAATTGAAAGCTGCCGGAGTGCCGGTCAGTCCGGCCCGATTCCGGGAATGCCTCACCCGCTGGACTGGCAACGGTAATGGAACCGCCAAATCACGCACCAGCCGCCGACAGGGCAGGGCCTCGACCCATCAGAAGGGAACCGGAGCGGTGCCGCCAGCCGCAAGCCCGGTTGCCCGGAGCGAGGGCGCACCCGGCGACGGCCAAACCGGATTGAAATTTGCCAACCGTTAAACTCATCCTCGTTACCACCATGAAACGCCATTTGCTTGTCAAAGCTCGCAGGCCCGTACCGTCAGGCCGCGTTGCTCATTCCGCCCGCGTCCTGCCAGTACGCGCCTGCTTCGCCCATGGGCGCAGGCACCGCCTGCCTGTCCGTGGCTCCGCGTTGCCGGGACAAGATGCCCGGCACTGCTCGCCACCGACAGGCCAGCTAAAGATTTTGTGTCCGCGCAATCTTCGCGTCACTTTCGCGCGATATTCGCGCAGCGGCCATAAGCTGGCCGGTCCCGACTCATCCGCATCCGCGTACATCCCGCGCACTGGCCCTGTCCGCATTTTGCCCATAGACTTTCGGCGACCGCATACTTTTCCAGTTCGTGTCCAGTCCGCGACCGTGATAAGTCCCCAACCAGTCCGCAGCACGTCCGGTGCGTATCCGCACTCTGTCCAGTGGTTGGCTTGTCATGCGCGTGAACTGTGCATTGTCGGCTTGGCAAGTCGGGCATTTCCAAAACACGTTTCGTCAGTTGTCCGAGGTCGCGCCGGTTGTCCGCTTGATTTTTGCTCGCCTCCTGCCGCGTTCCGGTCGTTGCCTGTTCGCTGGACGTTTCTTTTGGCTTTTAGAGTGGCGTTCCTTGCTTCGTCGGGAGGGCGTCCGAACCCTTCTCGCCGCGTGTTGCTGCCGGATGCCGTGGTCTTGCCTGTAGGCGCTCTGGCCGCCGCGCCGGGCTGCGTTCAAATGCTTCGCATTTTCTGCCTGCCGCTTGTCCGACCTGCGCCCGCCTGTGGGGCGTTTTGTTCTTTCCGTCAAAACCGCGCCGAAATCGAAATGGAGTGATTATGGATGCCGTTCCCAAAACTGAACCACCGCCAACCACCGCACCGGAGAGGCTTGCCTATTCCGTGCAGGAAGCCGCCGATCTCCTGGGCGTCAACTATTTCAGCGTTTACCGCCTCATCCAGCGCGGTAAACTCAAACCGTGCCGGGCGTTGCGCGGCAAGCTGCTTGTGCCCCGCACCGAACTGGTCAAACTCTTGAAAACCGAATAAGGCTGTTTATGAACATCCATCCATTTGCCAATCGCCGCCCGACCCCACTGGAGGACCGCGCCTACGCCGAGGCTCGCCAACATTTCATCGAGCATCTGAACCAGTTCCCGGTCAGCCAGGATGCCGTGAAGAACCTTGAGCGGAATCTTGCCAGCACCGCCCTTGCTGTCAGCACGGCCGCAACGAAGTCTCCACCGCAAGGAAGCCCGGTCCAGACTGGCGATGGCTTGCAGTGGCACCGGGGGATTGACCTGTTTGACAATCTCCAGGTAAATTACCGGCCCACGCCGTATGCGGCGGAATTCGCGGTCATGGAACAGTTCCCGAATGGCCAGCACGAAATCTGGAACCGGGGTTACAACGCCGTGGAAGTTCTGCGGGTTTTCGCCAGCGAACAGAGGCAGGCGTTGCAAACGTGGTCTAATGACCTCAAGGCGCAGGTGGCGGAATTTCTCGCGGAGAAGTATCCCGGCGAAGACATGAGCCGGGTGGCCGATGCTTTCGTGCTGAAATGCACCACGGAATCAGTCGCTCGACAGCAGGCCATCACCCACGGCCACGGGCAAAAACACGGCGGCGGGATTCACATTTGAGCAGGATTTGTTCGGGATTTTCCAAGACCGTTTTCTATACTGTTTTTCTATACTGAGAGCCCTTTTCGGGGCAAAAGATAGCTAATGGGAGCTAACGCAAAAAGCGACGAAACCACTGTAAACATTGAGGAAATCAATCATTGCCAAACATAGCTAAAACCCAATTTCGACTTAGAAGGCAGGTGCTCTATCCAACTGAGCTACGAGCGCCCTGCCCGGCACATTAGCACACCCAAAATTCCACGCAAGCGTTCGGTCTGGAAGCGCCAGGGTTGCGCGCCGCCGCGAAATCTGGTTTCAATTGGACGCGTAACATCGCTCGTGACCCGTTATATGAAAAGCAAACGCGCTCCAGGCTGGTGGTTCGGCATCTTCATCGTGGGGCTGCTTCTCCTGCCATGCCTCGCGCCGGCGGCGGACGACGCGGTGCCGGGTTCCAACGCCCCTCCCGCCTTCTGGGCTTGGGCGCCGACGCCGCCCATGGGCTGGAACAGTTACGACACCTTCGGCGACAGCGTCACAGAGGCGGAAACGCTCGCCAACGCCCGTTACATAAAGAAGCATCTGCTCGCGCATGGTTGGAAATATGTCGTGATTGATTTCCGATGGTACGATCCCGTGGCCACGCCTGATGACAAGGATTTGACCCGGGACCGCACGGGGGCGCGGCTCACGGCGGACCTGTTCGGCCGTCTGATGCCGGCCGTGAACCGTTTTCCATCCGCCGCCGGCGGACAGGGCTTCAAGCCGCTGGCCGACAAAATTCACAAGCTCGGCCTCAAATTCGGCCTGCACATGATGCGCGGCATTCCGCGGCAGGCCGTCAACTCCGCCACGCCCATCGCCGGCACCGGCCTGACCGCCGCGGACGCCGGTAATCCGCAAAACATCTGCGCCTGGTGCCCGGATATGTATGGCGTCCGCGACAATGCCGCCGGCCAGGCGTGGTATGACTCGGTCTTTAGCCTTTACGCCTCGTGGGGATTGGATTTCGTCAAGGTGGACGATCTTTCATCGCCGTATCACACCGCGGAAATCGAGATGATCCGCAAGGCGATCGACCGTTGCGGGCGGCCGATTGTGTTCAGCACCTCACCCGGCCCGACCTCCTTCTCTCATGCCAGTCACATCGAACAACAGGCTAACATGTGGCGCGTCTCCGGCGATTTCTGGGACCAATGGCGCAAGCTCAACGAACAATTTGAACTCCTCGCGCGTTGGCAGGGCGCGGGCGGTCCCGGCCGCTGGCCGGATGCCGACATGATTCCGTTTGGCCACCTGTCCATCCGCTCATGGGCCAACGCCCGGGAACGCCAGACCCGTTTCACCAAGGACGAGATGGTCACGCTCATGTCGCTGTGGTCGCTCGCGCCCTCGCCGCTGATGCTCGGCATGAACCTGCCCGACTTGGATGATTGGACGCTGGCTCTGCTGAGCAACGACGAAGTCATCGCCGTGGACCAGGACCCGCTCGGCGGCAAGGCGCGGCGCGTGATGCAGCGCGACGACACCGAGGCCTGGGTAAAGCCGCTCCAGGACGGCTCCAGCGCCATCGGCCTTTTCAACCGCAGCCAGACCAACGCCGTCGTCGAGTTGCGCTGGAGCGATGCCGGCCTGGCCGGCAAACAAATTATTCGCGACCTCTGGTTTCACCAAAACCTCGGCACCTTCGATGGAAAATTTTCCTCCTACGTCCCCGCTCACGGCACGGTACTTATTCGCGCCAGCCCGCCGCCGCCCGCGATGCCGGCGGGCCGTCCGGTCCCGCACCGGCAGCTTCAATAGCGGCATTTCGGGTAAAACTGGCTCTTGGAGTTTCTTTTGTGCTGCATTATGTTTTATTGCGATGAGAAGTTGGACGCTCTTTTTTACCTGCGCCGTTCCCGCCCTGCTGCTGTTCGTCTGCGGCTGGCTGATGCCCGCCCATTTGCGCGCCGAGGATGTTATCGTCGTGGAAAACGCCGGCCGGCACACGCACGGCGTGGTGTCGAGCGGTCTCTCCCTGGTGAACAGCCGCCACCTGGGCTCGGCTGAGATGCTTGCGCGCGCCGCGCAGGCGCAGCAGTTGCCCGCGTGGACCAGCCTGGGCGTGGCCGTGACCAACCTGGCCGCGGCGCATCCGAACTGGCGGGAACTGGGGGTGCCCGAGCCGTTGCTGGACGCCATGTTCCGGATCCGGCCGGACCGCGCCGGCGAGGCGTCGCTGCCGTTCACCGACTTTGTTCTGCGGCGTGACAACCAGGAAAAGGCGCTGGAATTCCTCGACGCTTCAACTGTGTCCGCCGTGCAGGAACTCGTCCGCTGCCGCGAGCTGACGAACACGGTGATTTTTTCGCCGTCGCATTCGTCCGCCGGCGAGGCGTTTGACGCCTCAATGACCGTTTGCGGGCTGTTGCTGGAGGAAGGCCGCCTCACCCCCGCCCTGAGCAACACCGTCCTTACGCTTGCTTACCAGGCCAACCGGGGCGCAGATCCGCAGCCGCTCGAACAATTGTTGCTGGACTTCATGTCGCTGGGTCAGCGGTTCAACTGGGACCAGTTGACGGTCTTCGTCGGAAGAATCGAGGACGCCGAAACGCTTCGCCGGCTGTCGAATTCCTTCCGCCAGGCCTCCGGGCGCGAGCCGGTGGTTTTTTCCGCGGTGGAAATGTCCGGCCGGCCCGGAGCGGTGGGCGCTTATTTGAGCCGTTTCAGCCAGACCGGCGTCTCAGACCTTGGGGCGAGCCTGCGCGCGGGTTCGGGCGGCGTGGATGAATTGATCCGGAGCGGCGAGCGACTGTACAATCCGGGACTGCGCCGCTCGGTCGCCGCTTGGGGGCCGTTTGAGGTGATACGGGATGCGGCCGCGGATTATTGCTGGCGAATGCCCCTGCTCGCGCTTACCATGAAGTGGGTGTTGTATCTGGCGGCGGGGTTTTTGCTGGCGGCGTCGCTGCATTTTGCGCGGCCGGACGCCACCTTGCTGGAGCGGCCATTGCAGGTGCGGGGGGTTCATCTCGCCCGCGAGTTTTTATTTGCGCTGGGTTTTCTGCTGGTGGTGCTGATTCTGAGCGAGCCGTTTCTCGCGCAGGACAGCCAGAAATCAGTGATGCCATTTCGACTGCACCTGCCCATGGCGGGCGGGGCGGTCCAGGCGGAAAACAACGGTGCACATCAGTCAATTATGAATCCATCTAACATCTGGACCATGCTGCTGTTCTTCGTGCTGCAGGCGCTCCTCTACATCTCCTCCCTCGTCAAGCTCGCCGAGATCCGCCGCCAGCGCGTGCCGGCGCGCATGAAGCTCAAATTGCTCGAAAATGAGGACCATCTCTTCGATGCCGGGCTTTACCTCGGCTTCTTGGGCACGATTGTTTCCTTCATTCTATTCTCCCTGAATGTCGTCCACCAGTTCAGCCTCATGGTGGCCTATTCATCCACGTCCTTCGGCATCATTTTTGTTTCCGTTTTCAAGATCTGCCACCTGCGCGCCGCGCGGCGGACGCTCCTGCTTGAGGCGGAAGCCGCGTCCCCCGAGGCCGCCGCCCCGGTCGAGCGCGGGTACGTCACCGCGCCATGAACCGCTCCATTCTCATCGTCATCTGCGACTTCCTGCTGGTGAGCCTGCTGGTGTTTTCGTCCCCGGACGTCAACCAGGTCACCGGGGATGACTCGGCCCGCACCATGAAAATGAACCTGGCGGCCACGAACCAAGCGGACACCGGCAAAGACCTGGCCGCCGCCATGCGGGTTGCGTTGGACGAGGAGAGCAAACGCCGCGAACAATTGCTGGCCGATCTGGCGAAATCGCGGCAGGCGGCGAACGAACAGGAGGCGCTCCTGAGCGAGCGCGTCCGGCAGGTGGAAACCTATCAGTTGCAGTTGCGCACGCGCGAACAGGAGGCGGCGCTGTTGCAGCAGCAGCAGGCCAGCCTCCAGCAGCAGTTCACCACGGCCCAATCCAACATCCAGAACCTCAGCCAGCAGCTCGCCGCCACCTCCACGGAATCACAGGCCTCCCGGGACAAGCTCGCCGAGACGCAGGACGCCCTCCGCAAACAGGCCGAAGCGGCCGCCGCCCTGCAGAAGCAACTGGCCCAGCTTTCGCAGAGCAACCAAGCCGTGCTGGCCGAACGTCAGCAGCTCACCACCCGGCTCGAGGTGGCGGAAGTGGAAAAACGTTATGCCACCGACGAGGCCGCCCGCATGCAGGCCGAGGTCAAGACCGAGCACGAGGAAAAGGAAAAACTGGCCGAGGACGTCAAGGCGCTCGCCAGCAAGTCCGGTGAACTGGCGCAGGAAGTTCACGAGAACACCCCCCTCGCGGCAAACAACATTTTCAACGACATCATCACCAATCGCATCCAGGCCAGCTTTACTGTCTCCCGGCCCGGCGTCTTCGGCGACGCCTCCAAACACAAAGACACCCAGACCATCGTGGTCACCGACGGGTCGAGAATGTTCGCCGTGTGCCACCTGCAGGACACGCCGCTTACCTTCTGGAACCCGGGCATCGACTGGGTCGGCCTGGCCGGCTCATTGAGCGGGAACCTGACCGTTCTGCCGGTACGTTCGATGGCCTTCGACGCCCAGGACCCGCGCGTTGTGCTGGTGCCCGTCAACCAGGACGAGGTTCGCCAGCTCGGCTGCAAAGTCTACCGCATCTCCACCGACCCATACAAATTCCAGGACGCCGTGCTCATCAGCGCACGCGACGGCTATTACGGCGAGTGCCGGTTCCAAATCGATCTCAGCACGCCGCAGTACGTGAAGCTCGACCGCAGCTTCCTCAAGGGGTTGTTCGGAAAATTCAACCCCACCAGCGGCGACCTCGTGTTCAGCAAAAACGGCGAACTCCTCGGCATGATGGTCAACGACACCTACTGCCTCATGGTCCACCAGTTTTCCCCGACGGCGACCTTTCAGTTCGGCGATGATGTCCGCGCCCAGCACACCGGGCAGACGCTGGCCCGATTGTATTCCGTGGTGATGGACATGCCGTTCAAGTTGCAATGAGCCATCTCACCCCGGCTTCTCTTGTCCAGTCGTGTCGGCACAGCGCGTAACTACTTGGCAGCGCCGTCGCCGTACACCATTTACGTGGTGTATTGCTTTTAACGCAAGTTATTCTACATAAGCGGGTTGCAATCAAGGCATAGCACGTTCCTTCCCCCGCGCAAACCATCGCGCAATTATTCCTGTAACATTTTCCGCGATTTGCTTCTGAGGTGGGTGTATGAATGAAGGCGAATCCGGGCGGAACATGATCAGGCAATGCCCCCAATGCGGAGCACCGCTCTCGGCGGGCGCCTTGGAAGGACTCTGCCCCGCCTGCCTCCTACGGCAGGGCGTCAGCGCCGAAACCGCCGCCCAAGGCGAGCCGCTGCCCTTCGAGCCCCCGGATGTCGCCGAGGTCGCGCGCCTTTTTCCGCAGCTTGAAATCATCTCCTTCATCGGCAAGGGCGGCATGGGCGCCGTCTACAAAGCCCGCCAACCCGCGCTCGACCGCCTCGTCGCCCTCAAGATTCTTCCCCCCCAGGTCGCGGGCGGCCCGGGCTTCGCCGAGCGTTTTGCGCGCGAAGCCCGCGCCCTCGCCCGGCTGAATCATCCCAACATTGTCGCCGTTTACGAATTCGGCCAGGTCAACGGCCTCCCGTTCTTCCTCATGGAATTCGTGGACGGCTTGAACCTGCGGCAGCTCGAGCACGGCGGCAAACTCGGGCCCCGCGAGGCGCTCGAAATCGTCCCGCAAATCTGCGAGGCGCTGCAATTCGCGCACGACGAGGGCGTCGTCCACCGCGACATCAAGCCGGAGAATATTTTGCTCGATAAAAAGGGCCGCGTCAAAATCGCCGACTTCGGCATCGCCAAAATCATGGGCGTCGGCGGTTCCGATCCGGACGCCGGTTCCGGGCCTCTCGCCGGCGCCGCTTCCGCGCGGCCCGGCCCGGAACAAGCCCGGCTCACCGAGGAGGGCAAAATCATCGGCACGCCCAACTACATGGCGCCCGAGCAGGTGGAAACGCCGCAAAGCGTGGACCATCGCGCGGATATTTTCTCTTTGGGGGTGGTGTTCTACGAAATGTTGACCGGGGAATTGCCGCTGGGGAAGTTCGCGCCGCCGTCATCCCGCGCCCGCGGGGTGACGGTGGACGTGCGCCTGGACGAGGTCGTGCTCCGCGCCCTGGAAAAGGAGCCGGAGCGCCGCTACCAGCAGGCCAGCCAGGTGAGAACCGCAGTGCAAACCATCGCCGGCGCTCCCAGCCCGCCGCAGCCCGCCTTCGCACAACCGGGCTTCGAATACCGCTCCCGCGCCACCTTGTTCGGCCTGCCACTGCTGCACGTGGCGACCGGCATCGACCCCGCCACCGGCCGCGCGCGCGTCGCTCGCGGCATCATCGCCATCGGCGGAATCGCCCAGGGCGTGGTGGCCTTCGGCGGGATGGCGATGGGCGGTTTGACGTTCGGCGGGATGTCAATGGGAGTCATTGCGTTTGGCGGTTGCGCGCTCGGTCTCGTGTCTTTCGGCGGACTCGCCGTCGCGCTGCTCGCGGCCGTGGGCGGCGGAGCGATTGCGCCGATTGCTGTCGGCGGAGGGGCCGTCGGTTACCTGGCCTATGGTGGCGGAGTTGTGGGCGTTCATCCTCTGGGCGCGAACGCCTCGGACGAAGTGGCCCGGCATTTCTTCGCGGCCTGGGGCCGTCAGACTCTGACGAATGCCAGCGCCAGCTTCGCAGTAATCACACTGGCGCTCACCATGTTCATCACCCTGGTCGTGCCGCTCTGGGTGCGGCGCAACCTGCTGAACCATGGTTCAAGTTCTGCGACGGAACCGCCTCCCGGCCGGGCGCGGTCGGCCAATCGCGGCGGGCCGGCCGCCACTCCCCTCTCTGCCATCGCCTTTGTTTTCGCCTGCCTGGCAGGCGTCTTGGGTGTGATCGTCATCTGCTTGTCACCGAACCCGCCGCAACCTCTGGTCTGGTCGATTCTCGTGTCCGCACTGTTGGGCGTCGTCCTCGGCGTCCTCTCCCACAAAACCGCGTTCGGCAGGCGGGCAATCCGCGTGGGTGCCGTCAACACCTCGATTTGGCTGATCATCGCGGCCGTGTCCATCTTTCGCAGTGGTCAAAACCCGCTTGTCAAATCCGACTACGTTGGCCTGGCCTGGTTTCCGAAGGGAGATTCCATCGAAATCACTTCCGTCGAGCGAAACCAGGACCGGATGACCGTGAAAGGCCGTTACCATCTCGTCAGCGCCGAGTCCGCGCAACTTGCTCTTTACCTGACCTCGACCAACGACATCGCCGCTCCCGAAGATCCGAACCAATCAACGAACATTTCCAAAGGGCGCGGAGAGTTCGAGCTGGTCCACACCCATCTGCATCCCGGTCTTCCTCATGTGAATATGTACGGCCCCGACCGCGAGCCCTTTGCTGAATTGTATTTTGGAACCGGCGAGGAAGCTTCACAGGAAAGCAATCTTGATCTCGCTGCGCCCGCGATGTCCGGGCCCGATCTGACGCTCGCCCAGCAACCCCCGGTCGTCGTCGAAACCCAACCGCCCTCCGGCGCCCGCGACGTGGCGCCGGGCGAGGCCGAAATCCGCGTCCGCTTCAGCAAAAAAATGTCGGACGGTTCGTGGAGCTGGTGCACCGCCTGGGGCGATTCGACCCCGGAAGTCATCGGCCAGCCGCGTTACGAAGCCGACGGCCGGACTTGCGTGCTCCAGGCGAAACTGGAACCCGGCAAAACTTACGCCTGGTGGTTGAACTCGGAAAAGTTCCGGAACTTCACCGACGTGTCCGGCCAGCCGGCGGTCCCTTACCTTTTGATTTTCCAGACCAAACCAAACTAGCAGCAGGAACCAAACCCATGAAAACAAAAAATATCATTCCAACTCTGGTCCTCATCGCGCTCGGCAATCTCGCCGGAAGCGCGGGTCACGCGCAGGACATCGATTCCATGGCGCCTGTCGTTGTGAAAACTGTGCCCGAAGCCGGAACCAGGGACGTTGCGCCGGGCGAGGTCGAAATCAAGGTCACCTTCAGCAAGGAAATGACCGACCAATCCTGGAGCTGGGCCACCGCGTGGCAGGGCTCGGCGCCGGAAATCGTGGAAAAACCGAAATACCTGGATGACAACAAAACCTGCGTCATCAAGGTCAAGCTTGAACCCGGCAAGACCTACGGCTGGTGGTTGAACTCGCAGAATTATCACGGCTTCAAGGACAAGCAGGGCCATTCCGCCGTGCCCTATTTGCTGACGTTCCAAACCAGCGCGGGCTGAGTTGTGGGCCCGCGGATTCGGCTCGCGGCGGTCCGCATGATCGCCGCGACGCCGGTGAATTTTTTCTGTATCGGATTTCGTCCGCGAGTAGGATCACCTTGTTTTGACCTCCGAGCCTTCAACTCCCGCCAGTACGGCGCGGGGCGACGTCTTCGCCACCACGCACTGGACCGCCGTGCTCGCCGCCGGGCGCGGGAGCACGCCGCAGGCGGATGTTGCGCTCGAGGAATTGTGCCGCACGTACTGGTTTCCGCTTTACGCGTACGTGCGCCGGCGCGGCCACGCGCGCGAGGACGCCCAGGACCTCACCCAGGCTTTCTTCGCAAGTTTCCTGGAAAAAAATTACCTGGCGGGCTTGAGCGGCGAGCGCGGCAAATTCCGCGCCTTCCTGCTTGCCTCCTTGAATCATTTCCTCGCGAACGAATGGGACCGCGCGCGCCGCCAAAAACGCGGCGGCGGCCTGGCCCCGCTCTCCCTCGACTGGCAGGATGCCGATACACGGTACCAGATTGATCCCGCCGACAGTCTCAGCCCGGACAAACTCTACGACCGCGTGTGGGCGGTGACCCTGCTGGAACGGGTCCTCGCCCGTCTGCGCGCGGAAAACTCAACCGATGGCAAGGCCGCGGCCTTCGACAAGTTGAAGCCGTTCCTGACGTCCGGCAGCGGTGCGATTCCTTATGCGGAAGCCGCCGCGACCCTCAATCTCTCCGAAGCCGCCGCGCGCGTGGCGGTGCACCGGCTGCGCCGGCGTTATCGGGAATTGTTGCGCGAAGAAATCAGCCAGACCCTTTCCGATCCCGCACAGGTTGCGGAAGAAATGCGGGCGTTGTTCAGTTCGTTTTCCACCTGACCGCCCGCAAACCGTCAATGTTTTGATTCCGCCCCAGTTGCCGCTTGCAGCCGCCCGCCGCCGGATTATGCTATCGTCGTGTCTTGGTTTGTGGGCCAAAATGCCGACCGTCATTTCTTCCTGCTCGCCGTCGTTTTGTACGGTTTGAGCACGGTTTACTCTGTTTTTCTCTGGCGCAAAGGCTTCCGGCGCGACAACGGGATTAATTATTTTCTTCTGCTGGGCGCCTTCGCCCTGCACACCACGTCGATGGCCCGGCGCGGTTTCTCCCTGCAACATTGCCCCGTCAACAACCTGTACGAAGCCACGCTTTTCATCGCCTGGACCATTGTTGCCTCCTATCTCATCCTCGGCGCGCTGCCCAAGCTGCGTTTCCTCGGCGCCTTCGCCTCCCCGGTACTGTTCGTCATGGGCGTGTTCGCGCTGATGCCTGCCCTCGACCCGCCGCACGGACCCGCTCCGGATTTCGGGAACGCCTGGGGCAGCCTGCACGCCGCCCTCATTTTCCTGGCCTTCGGCGCCTTCGGCCTTGGCTCGGCCGCTTCCTTGATGTTTCTTACCCAGGAACACGATCTTAAATTTCACAAGCTCCGCGCCATCCTGTCCTTGCTCCCGCCCATCCAGCGTCTCGAGAAGGTCGCCGGCGGACTTGTCCTTACCGGCTTCGTGCTGCTCACCGCCGGCCTTTCGCTGGTCCCTTTTCTCCCCGAGCAGAAGCAGGGCGTTAACCTGAAAGCTGATCCCATCATTTTGTGGTCGGTCTTCGTCTGGCTCGTCTATGGCGTCCTCCTCGTCCTGCGCTGGCGGGGACAGGGCGGACGCCGATTCGCCTGGGCCGCCCTCGGCAGTTTCACCTTTATTCTGCTCACGTTCTGGGGCATCCTCCTCCTGTCCCCGATTCACAATTCCTAAGAACGATGCGCGCCCGAACATTTCTCAATTATTTGCCAACCGCCGCGTGGGACCTCTGCTCTTCACTCCGCACTCCGAACTCCGCACTCCGCACTCCAGACCACAACTCCTGAAAATCATGCGCGCCCAAACTAATCGCGATTGCTTGTCCGCTATCGGAGGCTGCCGTTCTTCATTCCGCACTCCGCACTCCGCACTCCGCACTTCCTGATATGCCCCTGGTCGTCATCGGCTTGAGCCATCGCACCGCGCCCGTCAATGTGCGCGAGCGGTTCGCTTTCCCCGATGCCCGCATCCCCGCCGTCCTTCAGCAATTGCGCGACTCGGGCGTCGCCGGTGAAGCCGTCATCCTCTCCACCTGCAACCGCGTCGAACTTTACGCCGTCACGCCCCTCGAGGCGCGCGCCGCCTTTCCCGCGTTGCGCGATTTCCTCCTGAACTGCCACAACTACCGCGAGCCTGTGCCGGACGCGTTCTACACGCTCGCCGAACCGCACAGCCTCGAACATCTTTTCAAGGTCGCCTGCGGCCTCGACTCCATGGTCCTCGGCGAAACCGAAATCCTCGGCCAGTTGAAAAAGGCCTACGACCTCGCGCTCCAGCACGGCCATTCCGGCGCGCGCCTCAACAAGGCCTTTCAAAAGGCTTTCAACGTCGCCAAGCACGTCCGCACGGAAACCAACATCCAGCGCGGGAGCGTTTCCGTCGGGTCCGTTGCTGTCGAACTCGCCGAAAAAATCTTCACCTCGCTGCATGGCCGCCAGGCGATGGTCATCGGCGCGGGCGACACCAGCGAAAAAACCGCGCGCGCCCTCCAGAGCCGCGGCGTCCAAAGCATCATCGTCTCCAACCGCTCGCACGAACGCGCCGTCGAGCTTGCCGCCGAGCTCGGCGGCCGCGCCGTCCTGTTCGACGCCTGGGCCGCGGAATTTCCCGCGACCGACATCGTCATCAGCAGCACCTCCGCGCCGCATTACATTCTTGATCGCGCCCGGCTCGCGCCGCTCCTCAAGCCGCGCAAAAATCGTCCCTTGCTGCTCATTGACATCGCGGTGCCGCGCGACATCGAGCCCGAGGTCAACTTTCTGGAAAACGTTTACCTGTACAACATTGACGACCTCCAGGCCATCGCCGACGACTATCTCCGCCAGCGGCGGGAGGAAATCGCGCGGTGCGAAGCCATCATCCGCGACAAGGCCGGGGCCCTGCTTGGCGGCGCCAATTCCCCCGGCGCGATTTCGCCCTCCCGGCCCGCTTTCGGACATCAATGAACCATCCTCGTCTTTATTAACACCAGCCAATTCCAAATAATGTTCAGCAACTTGAAATTGCAACACGATGCCCGCGCGGTAATCGGCGCGGCGTACTCAAAATTGACGGCGCGCGATGGCGGATCTCCCTCTCCTGGGGGAGAGGGGCGGGGTGAGGGCGGGCAATCCGCTGAATGCTGTCATAATAATTCGAGATTGACCTGATTTCCCATGCCCTTTACCGAGCGTCCCATTTTGATTGCCACGCGCGGCAGCGCCCTTGCGCTTGCCCAGGCGAACAACGTCCTTGCCCAATGCCGCGCCGCTTTTCCGCGCCTCCAGTTTGAGTTGAAAATCATCAAGACCACCGGCGACAAGCTCCAAACCGCCTCGCTCGCCAAGGAAGGTGAAAACCTGCCCAAGGGCCTCTTCACCAAGGAACTTGAAGTCGCCCTCGTAAAAAATCAGGCCGACCTCGCCGTCCACAGCCTCAAGGACCTCCCCACCGAGCTGCCCGCCGGCCTCGTGCTCGGCGCTGTCGGCAAGCGCGCCGATGTCCGCGACGTCCTCGTCTATCGCGACGCCGGTTTTCTTCGCGCCGAAAAAACCAGCGGCACGACCGCCGAAGGCGACTGGGTTCCCAGCCGCTCCGGGCTCCGCGGCTTCAAACCCAAAATCGCTCTAAAGGATTTTCCGCCCCGCGCCACCGTCGCCACCAGCAGCACCCGGCGCAAGGCCCAGTTGCTTGCCCTTCGACCCGATCTCCACGTGGTCGAAATCCGCGGCAACGTCGTCACCCGCCTCCAAAAAGTCGCCGACCGCGCCGAACTCGACGCCACCGTCCTCGCCGCCGCCGGACTCGAACGCCTCAACTTCACCATCCAGCCCGATGGCCGGCTCGTCGGCGACGCCGTGCCCGACGGACTCCTCGCCGTGATTCTCGAGCCCGAAGTAATGCTGCCGGCCGTCGGCCAGGGCGCGGTCGGCATCGAAACCCGCGCGGACGACGGTCGCATCGCCGTCATCTGCGAGCGCCTCAACCATTTCAACACCCGCCAATGCGTCACCGCCGAGCGCGCCTTTCTCGCCGGCATGGGCGGCGGCTGCCAAAGTCCCGTCGCCGCGTACGCCGAAATCATCGGCAGCGCCATCCGGATGCGCGCTGTTTCCTTTCGCGATGAAAAAAACGTCCGCCGCGGCGAAGCCAAACGTCCCGTCAAGGAAGCCCTCGAACTCGGCCGGCAACTTGCCGCGGAATTGAAATGACTTGGTCATTGGTATTCACCAATTCAAAGCTCCGTAGGAGCGGCAGACCATAGCCCGGGGCAAACGAAGTGCAGCCCTGGGTAAAGGTATCCCAAAAGCACGCTCCCTCTCCCCTTGGAGGGGAGAGGGTCGGGGTGAGGGGTGGAGAGCCCTGCGGAGCGGCCAGATTGATTGCGGATAAAGCGTCCTCATAATACTATTATCGAGTGAAATCCAAAGGCACAGTTTACCTGGTCGGCGCGGGTCCGGGCGATGCCGGCCTCCTGACCTTGCGCGGCGCGGAATTGCTCGCCCGCGCGGACGTCGTCGTCTATGACGCCCTCCTTAACAAGGACCTGCTCCGGCTCGCCCCCAAGGACGCGGAAATCATTTACGCCGGCAAACGCTCCAAGGACCACGCCATCCCGCAGGATGAACTCAACGACCTCCTCGTCGCCAAGGCCCGCGAAGGCAAGACCGTCATCCGTCTCAAGGGCGGCGATCCCTACGTCTTCGGTCGCGGCGGCGAGGAAGCCGGCCGGCTGGCCGCCGCCAAAATCCCCTTCGAGGTTGTCCCCGGCGTCTCGTCCGTGGTGGCCGGGCCGAATTACGCCGGCATTCCCCTCACCCACCGCGATCATTCCTCCAGTTACACTGTCATCACCGGCCATGAAGACCCCGAAAAATACGGGGCGGGCGTGGACTGGGCGCAGATCGCCAAAATCCCCGGCACCAAGGTCATCCTCATGGGCGTCGCCCGCATCGGCGAGCTCTCCTCCAATCTCATCCAAAACGGAATGTCCCCGGACACGCCCGTCGCCATGATCCGCTGGGGCACCACCGGCCGCCAGCAATCCATCGAAGGCACCCTCGCCTCCATCGCCGGCATCGTCGAAAAAACCGGCTTCACCCCGCCTGCCGTCACGGTCATCGGCGACGTCGTCAAACTGCGCAAAACCCTGAACTGGTACGAGTCGCGACCGCTCTTTGGGCGGCGGGTCGTGGTCACGCGCACCCGCGAGCAGGCCAGCCAGCTCTCCCGCCAGCTCGCCGATCTCAGCGCCGAAGTCCTCGAAATACCAACCATCAAAATCGTTCCCACCGACCGCAAGGCCGACCTCGCCGACGCCCTGCTCGAACTCAATTCCTACGACTGGATCGTTTTCACCAGCCCGAACGGCGTGACGATGTTTTTCGAATCATTCTTCAAGGCCTTCGAGGACATGCGCGACATCGGCGGGGTGCGCATCGCGGCCGTCGGCCCGGCCACAGCTGCGAAACTGCGCGAACTGCATCTCAAGGTGGATTTGATGCCGGAGGAATACGTGGCCGTGAAAATCGCCGGCGCCTTCGCCAAGTTTGAGACCATCGAAAACCTGAAGATCCTCCTGCTGCGCGCCGAGGTCGCCACGCCCGAACTGCCCGAAGCGCTCGAAGCCCTCGGGGCCATCGTGGACGACGTCGCCTGCTACAAAACCGTGCCCGAGACCGAGGATCTCAATGGCGCCTCCGCCCGCCTGTTGGAAGACGGGGCGGATTGGATCACCTTCACCAGCAGCTCGACGGTGGAGAATTTCCACGCCCGTTTTGACCTTCCCGCCCTGCTCAAAAAATTCCCGCAAATCAAGCTGGCCTCCATCGGCCCCGAAACTACGCGGGCACTCGTGTCCCTCGGTCTCAAACCCGACGCCGAGGCAAAACCCCACACCATCGAAGGCCTCGTCCAAGCTCTGGTCAGCCGCTAGCGATTGATGGGTTGCTTTCATAGCCGGCCAACTGGTCCAAGATTACACCCGGTTAAACCTCAAGCCTCACTCCCTCCAACCACGTAAGCCGCTCAATTTGGGGAGTTTGCGGACGTGCCTAACGGTCCGTATTAGGTGCAGTAAAATCACATCCCCCAAGCAGGATTTTACTTGCCATTTCCGGCTCAATATGTTTAACGAATTACTATTCCACTCTTGGAATTGGCAAGGGGATGGATCCGCAAATGACGGCGGGGGAAAATCGTATGAGGAATACTATTGGAGGCAGCTTTTTCCGGGGCCAAGGCCTTGTTGTCGTGGCATTTATGACGATGCTGCTGGTCGCGCCGGTGCATTCCGCGGGCCTGCAGGAAATACGCCGGCATTTGCCGCGGGCGGCAGTGAACCTGTCCCCCGTCAGCCGGCTCTCGGCGTCGCAACACCTCAGTTTTGCCATCGGCCTGCCTTTGCGAAACCAGGACGCGCTTTCCAACTTGCTGCAGCAAATCTACGACCCTGCCAGCGCCAATTACCATCGCTTCCTGACCCCGGAAGAATTCACCGAAAGGTTCGGCCCCACGTCCCAGGATTACGAGGCGGTGGCCGCATTTGCCAGGTCCAACGGACTTTCAATCTCCACGCGCCATCCCAACCGCGTCCTGCTCGACGTCGAGGGTTCGGTGGCGGACATCGAGAAGGCCCTCCATGTCCGGATGAACAATTACCAGCATCCCGAGGAAGCACGCACCTTTTACGCGCCGGACGCGGATCCGTCGCTGGATTTGGACGTGCCGCTCGCGGGCATCAGCGGCCTGGATAATTACTCGCTCCCGCGCCCGCGCCTGGTCGCCACGCGCATGTCCGGTCAGTATAACACGGCGCCCAACACCGGGTCGGGAACGAACGGCACGTTTATGGGGAAGGATTTCCGGGCGGCATACGTTCCCGGCACTGCGCTGACGGGTGCCGGCCAAAACGTCGGTCTACTGCAATTCGACGGTTATACCCCCAGCGATATCACATATTACGAAAACGCAGCGGGTCTGCCGGATGTCCCGCTGACGAACGTGCTGCTGGACGGCTTCGGCGGAGGCCCCACGGGGAGCGGCGGCGAGGTCGAAGTGTCGTTGGACATTGAGATGTCCATTTCGATGGCGCCGGGGCTGTCGAATGTGATCGTCTACATGGCAGGACCCGCGGGCAACTGGCACGACATCCTGAACCGCATGGCCAATGATAATCTCGCCAAGCAGCTAAGTTGCTCGTGGTATATTCCCAGCGGGGCGTCAGACCCGGTTGCGGACGGCATCTTTCAACAGATGGCGATGCAAGGCCAGTCGTTCATGGCTGCCTCGGGCGATTCCGACGCGTACATCGGGTTGATCCCCTTCCCGGGAGACACTCCCTACATCACGGAAGTGGGCGGGACCATGCTGACCACCAGCGGTCCCGCGAGCAACTGGCTGTCGGAGGCCGTGTGGAATCGTAACAACGGCATCGGCTCCGGCGGCGGAATCAGCACGCAATATCCAATCCCGAGCTGGCAAACGAATGTCAGCATGGCGGCCAACCAGGGTTCGACGACCATGCGCAATACGCCGGACGTGGCGCTGACGGCGGAAAGCGTTTACGTCCGCGCCGACGGCCTTGATTACGACGTGGGCGGAACGAGCTGCGCTTCGCCGTTGTGGGCGGGCTTCACGGCCCTGGTCAATCAACAGGCCGCCAACGTCGGCCAGCCGCCGGTCGGCTTTCTCAATCCCGCCGTGTATGCGATCGGCGCGGCGACGAATTACACTTCCGTGTTCCACGACATCACGACCGGCAACAATACGAGCAGCACCAGTCCCACAAAGTTTTACGCCACGCCGGGTTATGATTTGTGCACCGGCTGGGGCTCGCCCGCCGGATCAAAACTGATTGATGCGCTCGCGCCGCCGATTCTGGTCACGCTGCCCGTGAGCGCAACCGAAGGCGACGGACTGCTCCCCGGCGCGGGACACGTGCAACTGCCCTCGGCACGAACCAACGATGTGGTCGTCGGATTGAGTTCCGGCGACCCCGCGCAAGTTTCGGTGCCGGCCAGCGTGACGGTGCCGGCGGGACAAACGAACGGGGCATTTGATTTGACGATTCTGGACGACGGAGTTTTGGACGGAACACAAAGTGCCACAATCACGGCGTCGGCGCCGGGCATCGGAAACGGCAGCGCTTCAATGATCATTTTCGACAAGGAAACAACCACGCTGCAGGTTTCGCTGCCCGCCGTGCTGACCAAGGGTCAGGGCTCTGTCCAGGGGACGGTGCAGTCGGGGGCGCCAGTGGCCGCCAACGTCACCGTGGCTTTGTCGTCCGACACTACGAACCTGATTTCCACGCCGGCAACGGTGGTGATTCCGGCCGGACAGTCGTCGGCGATGTTTACGGCCGCCGTTTTGACCGACGGGCTGATTGACGGAGGACAGACGGTCCATGTCACTGCGCATGAGCAGAACTGGACCGACGGGACGGAAGCCGTCACCGTGCAGGACAACGTGAATCTCACCGTCAACCTGCCTGCGAGCGCCTGGAAAAATGCTGGCGTCTTGACCAATGCCGGCTCGGTCAGCCTGGCCGGAACGCCGTCCGTCGCCGAGGTCATTTCCCTCGTTTCAAGCAACCCGTCGAAAATGAGCGTGCCCCCGACCGTGACGATTCCCGCGGGCTCGCTTTCCAATACTTTCAACCTGACGATGATAGACAACACCATCGCCGACGGCCACCAATACGTCTCGGTGACCGCCAGCGCGCCCGGCTTTACCAACGGTTCCGCTTCCGTGTTTGTGCTGGACGAAAATTCGCCTTTGCCCCCGTTCAATCCGCGGCCCCCGAATCTCGCGACCAATATTGCGCCCATGACCAATTTGACGTGGGTCAACACCAGCAACGCCGGCTCCGGCGAACTGGTGTTGAACGGCGGGTTCGAATCCGGCTCGCTCACAAACTGGACGGTGGTTCGCGGCACGTACGGCGGCTTTGTCATCAACAACGGGACCGTGGATCCGCCCAGTCCGGACGGGCCCCTGCCGCCGTTTGCCGGGAGTTACGACGCCTTGGGCGACGAAAGCGGCCCCGGCATTTTCTACATGTACCAGACGGTCTCCATTCCCGCCAACGCCGTTTCCGCCAACTTCAGCTGGGCGCACCGGGTGCGGAACTTTTACACTTCCTTCAGTTCGACGCAGGAGTTTCAGGTCCGCATTTGCGACACGAACAACAACGTTCTGGCCACCGCCTTCAGCAGCGAGCCCGGTGACCCGTTGCTGGGCAACTGGGTCCAAACCAATTACGACCTGACTTCCTTTGCCGGGCAGACCGTGCGGCTCATGTTTTGGGTGAATTCTGAAAGCTATTATATCGACGCCCATGTGGACAATGTCAGTCTGCTGGTCGGCACCTCCAGCACCAACCTGGTCACCATCACCAACGACGTTTATTTTGGCACGGATCCAGCCCCCGGCCCGGCGGATTATCAAGGGAGTACGACTAATTCTTCCTGGGCACTGCCGCTGCTGGCGCCGCTGACCACCTATTACTGGCAAATCGTCGCACACCACATCGGATCCGCCACCAGCCCGGTCTGGCAGTTCAGCACGGCCGGCGTTGACCATTTTGCGTGGAGCACCATTTACTCGCCGCAACTCGTGAACCAGCCGTTCAGCGCCACCATAACCGCCCAGGATCTGCTCGGCCGGACCGTCAGCAATTTCACCGGCGCCGTCTCGCTGCAATGCGGCGGCAGCGGCACCGCGGCGCAAGTGATTGAAGGTTTCGAATCCGGCATCTGGCCGCATGCGCCGTGGGTGAGCGTGGCGGGAGTCACGCTTGGAACCATCTCCACGGCCTACGCTCATGACGGCCTGTACGGGTTGAGCGATCCGGATTGGATTTATCGCACCGATGTTTCCATCGGCAACCCCGGGGATGTCCTCTCCTGGTGGATGCGCCCGGGCAGCGGTCGTTCCTACCTGGGTTTCGGCGCGTCCGCGAGCGGATGCTGGTCCGCTGTGGCGGCTCCGAACACCAGTCAGTTCATTCTCTATCAGGATGCGGGCTATGGCTTCACGACGATCGCCAGCAACGCCCAAACCTGGCAGGCCGGCAAATGGTACAAGGTGGCCGTTCAATTCGGGCCGGCTTCAAGCGTCACGTGCAATCTTTATGACTCCGACGGTGTCACCCTTCTCAATTCGCTGAGTTACACCGGTGTCACCGGTCTGCCCGGCGGCATCGCCATGAGATCCTTCGGCGGGTTTTCGCTGGACACCATTTCCCTTTCCGGCATTTCCGAAAGCAGTGTTCCCATTTCGCCCACTAACAGCGGCAACTTCGCCAACGGCGCCTGGAGCGGCAGCATCACCGTCCAGCAACCGGTCACCAACGTCGTGTTGTATGCGAATGACGGCGCCAATCACACGGGCACCAGCACTCCGTTCGATGTGGACCTCATGAACGACATTTCCATCAACGGGACGGCGTTGCCCAATCCCGCTTACGCCGGATCGAACCTGGTGTTCACGCTCGCGGTCGCCAACACGGGACCGTCCGCGGCCACGGGGGTCACCGTCACCAATCTTCTGCCCGCGAATGTCGCCTTTGTCTCGGCGGTGTCCTCGCAGGGGACCTGCACCCAGAGCGGCGGCGTGGTTTCATGCAGCCTCGGCGTTATTGCGGGGGGCACCAACGCCACCATCTCCATCACGGTGGTTCCAGCCGCGCCGGGAGCGACGCTCACCAACGTGGCCACCGTCACCCGCGCGGAGACCGATGCGTACCTTGGAAACAACACCGTCACCACCACGGTATCGGTCGCGCCGGGCGTGTCCATTGCGGACGTGTCGGCGCTGGAAGGCAATGTCGGCACCACCAATTTCCTCTTTACAGTGTCGCTCAACGCCCCGAGCACCAAGACCATTTCGGTCAATTACGCGACGGCCGACGGCACAGCTTTCGCCGGGAAGGATTATTACGCCACCAACGGCATCCTGGCCTTCCCGCCCGGAACAACCAACGGGAGCATCAACGTGGCCGTGATTGGAAACGTCCTCATCGAACCCAACAAAACTTTCACGGTCAATTTGTCGAATCCCATCAATGCGAGCGTGAGCCGCGCACAGGCGGTGGGCACCATCATAAACGACGACGGCCTGCCGGGGCAGGTGTACTCCATTAACTGGAACGCGATCTCCTCACCCCAACTGGTCGGCTCGCCGTTTACCGTGGCCATTACCGCCCTGGATGCCTCCAACAATCCCGCCACGAATTTCATCGGGAACATGACCTTGACCGGCACCGGCGGTCACGGCGCGATTTCATTTTCCCCGACCACCGTCGGCCCGTTTGTGGCCGGTCAATGGACGGGAGCGCTGACGGTGAATACGCTGGACACCAACGTGGTCCTCACCGCGACCGACGGCAACGGCCATTATGGCAACAGCAATCCGTTCAACCTCTTCGGCGCGGGCAGCACCTTCATCGCCGCCGCCAGCCGCGTGGACATGGTGCAGGACTCGACGCGCGGGCTTCTCTACATCACCGATGGCAATCAAGTCCTGCGCTACAACCTGAACAGCGAAACGTTTCTGGCCCCGTATGTTTTTGGCACGAATCTGTGCGGCATAGACATCTCGCCCGACAACAACACGCTCGTGGTGGCGGACACGGCGGCCTACAACAACACCAACGTCTGGGTGTATGTCGTGGATCTGCCAAGCGGCGCCGTCCGGCAGGCAGATTTTCCCCGCGCCGCTTACGAAGGCGGCACTTATGCGGTTGCCTTCGGCAATGACGGCGCGGCGGTGATTACCTCGACTTTCCTCGGCTCGGGCTGGGTCCCCATGCGGCGCTACGATCCGGTTTCCGGGAACATGACCGTCGTGGCGAATCCGCGCCACGACAGCATGGTCAGCGCCAGCGGCGACGGACGAATCATCGGTGTGGCCGAGGCGGACATTTCCAACGGGCCGCTTGACCGTTATAACGTGGCCAGTCAGACCATCACCGGCAGCGTGGATGACGGCTGGTTTAACTTTGAAGTGGGAGTAAACCGGAACGGCTCGCAGTTCGCCGTGCCGACTTACTACGGCACGTTTATTTACGACACGAATCTTCAACAGACAGGATTGCTCGGCACTTACGCCACCGAGGGACCCATCGGCCTCGCCTATGATGCGGAGGCGGACCTGGCTTTCTTCGCCTGGTGGCCGACTTCCGGCCTGCGCGTCTATGAAACTCATACCTGGGCTGAAGTTGCGAATTACGACTGCGGTTACAGCTTTCAATGGACGGGGAACGGCGCCTTCGGACAGGGCCGCGTGCGCGCCTCCCGTGATGGCAACAACCTCTTCGTCACGGTCGGCGGCGGCGTGCAGTGGATCTCACGGCCGGTTTCCCCCCCCGCCGATCTCGCGCTCAGTCTGACCGGTTCGTCCAACCCGGTGAACGCGGGGAACAACTTGACTTATACGATCACCGTGACCAACAACGGGCCCAACGCAGTGACCGACGCGAAAGTATACGACCGCCTGCCGGCGAATGTCACCTTTGTATCAGCCGCCTCTCCGCAGCAGGGCACCTGCACGCAGTCCGGCGGCCTCGTCACCTGCTCGTTCAACCCGATCGCCAACGGAGCCAGCGCCACAGTCGTCATCGTGGTCGTTCCCACCGCCCAGGGCACCCTTGTGAACACCGCCGCGGTTTGTTCGAGCTCAACGGATGCCAACCCGGACAACAACGCCGCCACCTTGTCAACCACCGTTCAGGGCGTGGCTTCGCTGGCGGTCACTCCCGCGACCGGCTTCTCGTCAAGCGGACACGCCGGCGGACCGTTTAGTCCCGCCTCGCAAGATTATTTGCTGACGAACAACGGGACGGCGTCGCTCAACTGGACGGCGGCCAATCAGTCAAACTGGGTGACCCTGTCCGCCTCCAGCGGAACCTTGGCGCCCGGGACGACAACTACGGTCACTGTTTCCATCGGCCTGGCCGCCGATCTGCTGCCGGCCGGCAGTTACACGGACACGGTGACGTTCAACAATTTGACGAGCGGCATCGGATCAACCACGCGCGGCGTGTCGTTGACGGTGAATCCGCCCCCGTCCTGCACACCGCCGGCCACGGGTCTGGCGGGCTGGTGGGCGGCGGAGGGGAACGCGAACGATTCGTTCGGGACCAACAACGGCACGTTGGTGGGATCGGCGGGCTTTGCGGCGGGTGAAGTGGGACAGGCCTTCAGCTTCGACGGCCTGAGCCAGTATGTGGATGTTCCAACCAGCGCATCGCTCAATCCGACCGAAAGCATCACGTGTGAGGCCTGGATTTACCAAAACCAGTTGCTGGCCACCGCCCCGATCATCAAGAAGGCCGGGGAAGGCCTGGCGCAGCAGGACGGTTACTCGCTGGAGTATGCCGATCCGGCGCATGTGGTTTTCTGGGTGTGCGTCAACGGAACGTGGGTCGGGTCCAGCCAGGCGCCCGTGTCGGCCGGACAGTGGTGCCACGTGGCCGGGGTCTTTGACGGCCTCTATATTTACGTCTATGTGAACGGCACGCTGTCGGGCTCGCCGGTCTATGCCCCGGGGGTGATCAGCCCGTCGGGCAACGATCTTCAAATCGGCCATGATCCTGCCAACCCTTCGCGATACTTCGGCGGGTTGATCGATGAGGCCAGCGTCTATGATACCGCGCTTTCGGCGACCCAGATTCAGGCCATTTACACTGCCAGCAGCGCCGGCAAGTGCGCGGAGCCGCCCGCGATTGTGACTGAACCCGTGAATCAGACGGTGACCTCGGGAACCACGGCCGTTTTCAGCGTGGCCGCGGACGGGAGCCAGCCGCTGAACTATCAATGGAAGATGAACGGGACGAACGTATCGACGGCGGCGAACCCGACGGCCTCGAACGCCGTGCTGGTGTTGGCGAATGTGCAGTTGGCCCAGTCGGGCAACCACTATTCCGTGGTGGTCAGCAACAGGGAGGGCTCGACGAACAGCACCGCCGCCCTGCTGACCGTGCTGGCTCCAATTTGTGATCCGCCGCCGTTGGGATTGGTGAGCTGGTGGGCGGCCGAAGGCAACGCCAACGATTCATTCGGCACCAACAACGGGATTGCCCAGGGTAATTTGGCCTACGTTCCCGGTGAGGCCGGGCAGGCGTGGCAGTTTGACGGCTCGTCGGCCGCCGTCCGGGTGCCCGCAGCGAGCAGTCTTGATGTTGGCACGAGCGGAGGACTCACTATCGAGGGTTGGATCAAGCCGGCAAGTTTGAACGTCAATGAGCCCGTGGCGTTGTGGGACAATGGCACGGACAACCTTGGAGCGCATTTCTGGATCAATCAGCCGCCCATCTGGGGCGGATCCGGACCGGGATCGTTGTTCTCCACCATCAGTGACACCTCGGGCGTCGCCCGTAACATCGCTTCCCCGGCGAACATTCTTTCCACGAACAGTTGGAACCACGTCGCGCTGACCTATGACAAGGCCAGCGGAACGGCGGCTTTTTACCTGAACGGCACCGCGGTGGTGGTGCAGCAACTGGGGGTGTTCACTCCCTTGACCAGTTACGATTTTTACCTGGGTTACGCGCCACCGTCTCCGTCGTTCTCCGTCGGCTACTTCACCGGCCTGATGGATGAGTTCAGCCTTTACAACACGGCCCTGTCCTCCAATCAAATTCAGGCCATTTACGACGCCGGCAGCGCGGGCAAGTGTCCGCCGCAGACACCGCCCACCATCACGTCGCAACCCACCAATGAAGCGGCGGTGCAGGGCGCGACCGCGATGTTCAGCGTCGGCGCCACCAGCACGGAGCCCCTCAACTATCAATGGCGCTTGAATCAGAGCAACATCCTCGCCGCCGTCAATGCCACGGCCACCAATGCCACGCTCGTGTTGACCAATGTGCAGGCAGCCGGCGCGGGCAGTTATTCCGTCGTCGTCGCCAACCAGCTCGGCACCACGAACAGTTCCAATGCCATGCTCACCGTTCTGTTGCCGCCGAAGATCACCCTCCGGCCGCGCAACCAGCTGGTGCAGGTGGGTTGCGCCGCCGCCTTCAATTCGGCCGCCACCGGCACGGGCATTCTGACTTATCAATGGCAGAAGAACGGGACGAACCTTCCCGGGCAGAACGGCACCAACCTGACCCTGCCCAGTGTTCAGCCGTCCGACTTCGGCAATTACACCATGATCGCCGGCAACAATTACGGCTCGGCCACGAGCACCGTGGCCGTCCTGGCGCTGGATCACCTGCCCGTTCCCGGAACAACCATCGTGCAACGGTTTGCCGGCGCGGGCGTCCGCATTAACATTAGCGATATCCTGGTCAAGGCGTTCGATGCGGATGGGGATCGTTTAAGCATTGTATCTGCGGCCACCAACAGCGTGGCCGGGGGAGCCGTCACGCTCGTCGGGCCCTCGATTTATTACATGCCGCCGTCTGGGTTGGCCGGCGCCGACTCGTTCACCTACACCATCAGCGACGGGCACTGCGACGGCACTTCCGTGGGCACGGTGCTGGTGAACGTGCGGAGCGATACGAACCCGGCCAGTCGCGTCGCAATGTTTCAAGCGGGAGACGGCTCGGTGCAGGTGTTTTTTGACGGCATGCCCGGCTTAACTTACCGGGTGCAATGCACGGCCAGCTTGACGCCGCCCAACTGGCAAGATGTGGCCTCGATGGTTGCCGATCCGCACGGCACCTGCATTTACGTGGACTGGCCGGCGACCAACGGCCCCGTGCGCTACTTCCGCTCGGTGACGCCCTAACGGTTGCCAGGCGTGAGAGGCCGAGGACTTGCCGGAAATTCGGGAAGCATTTGGACGGAAGCCTCCGCAGGCGCTCCAACCATGCAGTAGTTACTGCGCTTCCGGGGTCCAGCCGCCTCCAAGCGCGCGGTATAACTGGACGACGGCGAGCAGCCGGTCCAACTTCGTCTGCACCAGCGCGTTTTCCGCCGGAAAAAGCAGTTGCTGCTCCTGCAGGACTTCATAATAGTTCGCCTGGCCCTGCTGATAGCGCTGCATCGCCACTTTGGTTGCCTCCTCGTATGCGGCCACCGCGCGCGCTTGTTGCGCGGTCTCTTCCGCCAGTCTTTGCCGCGAGACGAGCGCATCGGACACCTCCTCCATCGCGTTCAGGACCGCCGCCTGATATTGCAACCGCGCCTGCTCCCGCGCCGCCTTCACCTGCCGGTATTGGGCGGCAAGTTGTCCGCCTTGAAAAATCGGCCCGGTCGCGTTCGCCGCCAGGTTCCACGCGTTGGCGCCGCCAAACGTGAACCCCGACAACGCCGGGCTGACCTGCCCGAACAACGCGGTCAGATTGAACTGCGGCAGGAAACTCGCCTCCGCCACGCCCACCTGCGCATTTGCTGAACGCAGCAGTTGCTCCGCCTCCCGGATGTCCGGCCGCCGCTCCAGCAGCGAGGAGGGCAGGCCCGCGGGCACATCGGGTGGCACCAAGGCCTCAAGCGGCATTCCCGATCGTTCCACCGCGCCCGGATTCTGCCCCAGCAGCACATCGAGCAGGTTCTCCTGGACGACAATCTGGCGTTCGAGCTCGGGAATGGTCGCCGCCGCCGCCGCCTCCAGCGCCTCGGCGCTTGCCGTCTCGAGCCGCGACGCCACCCCGCCCTGCAGCCGTTCGCCGAACAGTTTCAGGCTGTCGCCGTACGAATTCGTGGCGCGCCGGGCGATTTCCAGCTCATCGTCCAGCGCCCGCAACTGAAAATACGCCTCCGCCGCCTGGCTGATCACCGAAATCGTCACGTCGTGCCGCGCCTCCCGCGTCGCGAAGTATTGCGCCCGCGCGGATTCGTCGAGCCGGCGGATGCGCCCCCACAAATCAATCTCCCAGGAAGCCCCGGCCGCCGCCGTGAAGGTGTTGCCCGTCATGCCGTTGTTGTAGCTCGGCGTGCCGGTGAAGGACGCGTTCTTGCCCCGCGCCGCGGTGGCGGCGTAACCGATCAGCGGAAAGAATTGCGAACTCGCTTCCGCCTCCAGTGCGCGCGCCTGTTCCACCCGCGTGGTGGCAATCCGCAAATCGTAGTTGTTCGTCAGGGCCGTCCGGATGATCCCCTGGAGCTGGTCATCCTGGAAAACCTGCCACCAAGGCAGCTCCGCGAACGAATTGGTCGCGCCCGGCCGGTTGTCGCCGCGAAATGCCGCCGGCGCGCCGGCCTCCGGCCGATGGTAGTTGGGGCCGATGGCGCAACCGCCGAGCAGAAGCAGGGCAACGGCCGCCCGCCACAGCTTGAACTGGCCCCTGGTAATCACGGGTGTCCGCTCTCCGGATGCGGCGCGGGCGGGTGTTTCTGGTATCGAATCCCCAGTTTCTCGACCACGTAAAAGTTGACCGGGATGATGAATATGCCCAGCAAGGTTGAGCCCAGCATGCCGCCGATGACCACCGTCCCCAGCGTCTCGCGCGAGATGCCGCCCGAACCGGTCGCAAACCACAGCGGCAGGCACCCGAACACGAAGGCAAAGGACGTCATCAGGATTGGACGCAACCGGATACGGGCGCCGATCAGCGCGGCCTCGGTCAGCGAGCGGCCTTTTTCAACTTCGGTCTTGGCATATTCGACGATGAGGATGGCGTTCTTGGCGGACAATCCTATCAGCATGATGAGGCCGATTTGCACGTAAACATTGTTCTCAAAACTGCGCGCCCACAACGCCAGGAAGGCGCCCAGCACGGCCACGGGGGTGCTGATCAAAACGCTGAACGGCAAAGACCAGCTTTCGTAAAGCGCGGCCAGGATGAGAAACACAAAAACGAGCGAAAGCCCGAAGATGGCAATGCGCGGCACGCCTTGCGCCGCCTGCTTTTCCTGGAAGGACATCCCGAAATAATCGTAACCCATGCCGGCGGGCATGGTCTTGGCGAAGACATCCTCCAGCGCCCTGGTCGCCTGGTCCGAGCTGTAGCCGGGGGCGGCGCTGCCGTTGATTTGCGCGCAGCGGTATTCGTTGTAATGCATCACGAATTCCGGCCCGGTCCGGCGTTCCACCCGGGTCACCGCCGAGAGCGGCACGCTCTGGCCGGTCTTGTTGCGCACGTAAAACAGGCCGATGTTGTCCACGTTGGCGCGGTATTTCCCGTCCGCCTCCACATAGACCTGCCACTGCCGGCCGAACCGGTTGAAGTAATTGACAAAATATCCGCCCATGAACGCCTGCAGCGTCTTGTAAACTTCGCCCAGCTCCAGTCCCTGCTTGAGCACCTTGTCCCGGTCCACGTTCACGTACACTTCCGGCACGCTGGGCAGGTAGCTGGTGCTCAGGCCGGCCAGCTCCTTCCGCGCCCGGGCCGCGGTCATGAAGGCATTCAAATTCGCCGTCAAAAACGACGGGTCTTTTCCGGCACGGTCCTCCAAAATATAGGTGAATCCTCCGGCGGTGCCGACGCCCGGAATCGACGGAGGGGGAAAGGAAAAGGCATTCGCTTCCGGCATCGCCCGGAGCGCCCCGTCAATGTGCGCCCGGATCGCGGCCAGCGACTCGGAGGATTTCTTGCGTTCGTCCCATGGTTGCAGGGTCACGAAGAACAGGGCGTTGTAGGTGGTCTGCGCCTGGCTCAGCAGGCTGAACCCGAGCACCGTCGTGTAATACCTCACGCCGGGCGTCTTCCCCAGCACGTCCTCCACCCGCTTGCAAAATTCCGACGTCCGCGGCAGCGAGGCCGCGTTGGGCAGTTGCACATTGACGTACACATAGCCCTGGTCTTCCTCCGGCAGAAATGACGAGGGCACGCGGCTGCCGATGAACACGGCCAGCACGGCCACGCCGGCCAGCAGCAGCAGGCTCTCCCAGCTCCGCTTGATCAACCAGCCGCTCCAATGCACGTACTTGTCCGTCGCCCGGCTGAACCCGCGGTTGAACCAGTCAAAAAAACGGGCCAGCGGGCCGCGCGTGGGTTCGCGGCGCTTCAGCAGCAGCCCCGCCAATGCCGGACTCAGCGTCAGGGCGTTAAACGCGGAAAGCATCACCGAGATGGCGATGGTTATGGCGAACTGCTGGTAAAGCCGCCCCGTGATGCCGGCAATGAACACCGTCGGCACAAAAACCGCCGCCAGGATCAAGGCGATGGCCACCACGGGCCCTGCAACCTCCTGCATGGCTTTCAGAGCCGCATCCTTGGGGGCCATGCCCTCCTCGATGTGCCGCTCCACCGATTCCACCACGACGATGGCGTCATCCACCACCAACCCGACAGCGAGCACCAGTCCGAAAAGGGACAGCGTGTTGATCGAAAAACCGACCAGGGGAAATAGGATGAACGTGCCGATGAGCGACACCGGCACGGCCAGCAATGGAATGAGCGATGCGCGCCAGCCTTGCAGAAAAATATACACCACGATGATCACCAGCAGCAGCGCCTCCCAGAGGGTCGTCAGGGTTTCCTCGACGCCGCGGCTCACCGCGAGCGTGGTGTCCAGCGAAATGGCGTAGTCCAGATCCTGCGGAAAGCTTTTCTTGAGCTCCTGCATCAGCGCCTTGACCTTCCGGGCGGCGTCGATGGCGTTTGAACCGGGCAATTGGTAAATGGCCATGATCGCGGCGGGATTGCCGTTGAGCCGGCCCGCCAGGCTGTAAAGCTGGGCGCCCAGTTCGATGCGCGCCACGTCCTTGAGCCGCACCACCGAGCCGTCGGAATTCTCGCGCACGACGATTTCCCCAAATTGCTTCTCCGTGATCAAGCGGCCCTGCGCGATGGCGGTGTAAGTGTACTCCTGGTCCGGCAGGGACGGAGGTCCGCCGACTTGTCCGGCGGGATTGACCGTGTTTTGGGCGCCGACCGCCGCTATCACATCGCTCGCGGTGATGTTCAACTTGGCCAGTTGATCGGGGTTCAGCCAGAAACGCATCGCATATTGCCCCGCCCCAAAGACGTTGATGTTGGAGATGCCCTTTACCCGCGTGATCTGGTCCACCAGGTTGATGTAGGCGTAGTTGGCCAGAAACGTCGCGTCATAAGTGCCCTTGGGCGAATAGAGCGCCACCAGGAGCATCGGGGTCGTCGGCGATTTCAAGATGGTGACGCCGTAATTCTGCACCGACGCGGGCAGTTGCGACGCCGCCTGCTGTTCGCGCAACTGGGCCAGCATCTGGTCAATGTTCGGGTCCGTCTTGACATCGTAATTGACCACCATCCGCATCACGCCGTTGTTGGCGTTGATGGAATACATGTAATTCATGTTGTCCACCCCGCTCATCTGTTCTTCGATGGG
>Ga0181516_10000620_pt1 | contig 31014 bp, 24 predicted proteins | sample PEATcosm2014_Bin_25_FD_121104 | JGI IMG/M metagenome (GOLD analysis project Ga0181516, IMG submission 121104) | Peatland microbial communities from MTU Mesocosm Facility, Houghton, MI, USA - PEATcosm2014_Bin01_10_metaG | ecosystem: Environmental > Terrestrial > Soil > Wetlands > Peat | place... | reverse complement strand
TGTCGTTACGAAATTACCTGCGCTTTTCAGGTAATTTTGTTACGGCACCTTATGCCGGGGCCGCCCGAAACGGACAAGGTTATTTTGTCACGACGGCTTAACGATCGTCCGGGTTCCGGACCATCGTCCTGTGCGTTTTCCTGGAGAGGCATGTCCCATTGGGATGGGCGAATGCCAGACTCCGGCCCTTTTCAAGGGGGCGACCGAATGCGCCTGCCAGGTCCCCCGGCTCGCCTGCTGGGATCGGGCCCCCTCCGCGCTCTGTGGGGAATGGATTAAAAATTTATTGATAATTTGAATGTCACGTTTGCCTCGATTCCATCATTGGTGGAGTACCCGCATCCGGATGCCGGGCCTGATTGGGTTTGGAGACAGGTCTCACGCCGCGGAAGCCCCGACCCAGCTTTTGCTCCATCTAACCCGTTCCAATGAAAGGAGAATCATGGCTAACGGATTGCATCGAACCTGCCGAGGATTCCTGCCCGGTGCCCTCTGTGCCGCCGCCTGCGCCGCCATGGCCGCCGAACTGCCCCGCATCGGCGCCCAGGTCCTGGGCAGCGTCCCCACCGGCAGCATGCGCAGCGATTACGCCTCCCGCGTGGGCTATGGCCTCGGGGTGTTCGCCGACTGGGAAATGGGCGTCGGCAAGTCCCTGCGGGTCGGCTACGACGGGATCTGGTACCCCACCAAAAGCCGCACGGTGGAAGTCGGCAATGTGGCCGAGGTGAGCGTCCCCGCCTCCAGCGACGACAAGTGCCGCAGCCACGCGGTCACCGCGCAGATGCTGTTCTACCCTGCGGAGACCAATGAGGGGTTCTACTACAAGGTGGGCCTGGGCGGCATGAACTACCTGACCCGCACCAGCACCGGCGGCGGGCCGACCGTCCTGTCCGAAACCGGAACCAAGCTCGCCTGCCTGGGCGGGGTGGGCTACGACTTCGGCGCCCACTGGGGGGTCATGGCGCAATACTCGTTCATAACAGTTGAAAACCGCACCCTGGGCGCGGTACAGACCGGGGTCTCGTACCGGTTCTGATCTTCCCGGCCCGGCCGCAGGTTGACGCGATCGCCCTGCCCCGGGCCTTTCCCTTCCGGGTAGGCTTGGGGATATGCAGGTTGAATCGCAGATCTCCAGCCGGGCCAATCCCCGTTTCAAGGTCCTCCGCTCCCTGGCCGCCCCGGCCGGGCGGCGGCGCTCCCATACCCTGCTCCTGGGGGAAAAGCTGATCCTGGCCCTGACCCAGGCGGCCGAGGGCGTGCGCAGCCGGTTCCGGCCCGAGCTGTGGCTGCGCCTGGAAGGGGCGGCGCCCCACGCCCTGGAGCGGCGCCTGGCCCCGGAGACCCTGGTGCTGGGCGAAGCCCTCATGCGCGACCTGGCCGACGCGGGCAGCCCGCCGGAGCACATCCTCCTGGCCGGCCTCGGCCCGGACCCGTCCGGGCCCCTGCCGGACCGGGTCATCGTGCCCTGGGGCATCCAGGACCCCGGCAACCTGGGGGCCATCCTGCGCAGCGCCGCCGCCTTCGGCTTCCAGGAAGCCCTGCTGGGCCCCCTCTGCGCCGACCCGTTCAGCCCCAAGGCCCTGCGCGGCAGCATGGGCGCCGCCTTCCTCATGCCCCTGCGCCGGGTGGAGGCCCTGACCCTGGATGGCGGCCGCTGGCTCGCCCTGGACGGCGGCCCGGGCGCCGTGGCCCTGGACCAGGCGGACCTGTCGGCGCCCCTGCGGATCCTGGTGGGCAACGAAGGCCACGGTTGGCAGGGCGCGGAACTGCCCGCCGGAGTGGGCCGGGTGGCCATCCCCACCCAGGGCGTGGAAAGCCTCAATGCCGCGGTGGCCGCGGGCATCGCCTGCTTCGAATGCGCCCGGAGGATGGCCGAATGAACCGAAGATGGCTGGCCCCGTCCCTGGAAACCCTGGTCCTGGCCCTGGTGTTCATCCTGGCCTACCGGTTCCCCGCCAGCTCCGGCCGGGGCTACCTGGAGGCAGCCGGCGCGCTGCTGTTCCCCACCCTCCTGTTCGCCGTCCTGCTCAAGGGCCGGCACCCGGGCTGGATCTTCCTGGCCCTGGTGCTGGGCCTGGTGGGCATCTTCTACTGGGTGCCCGGCACCATCGCGATCAAGGCCCCCATGCCCTATTCCCTGGCCCTGCTGGGCTCCGGACTGTTCTATGGCTACGAGGCGCTGGGCTTCGTGCTGGTGGCCCTGGCCGGGCGCTGGGCCCACCGCCGGGGCGGCGCCGCGGCCGCAGCCTGCGTGGCGGCCCTGGCCATGCTGATCTGGGAGATCCACGGGTTCCACGTGTACTCCTGGAGCTGGGGCGCCGCCCTGGGCGGCGTGCCCTGGCTGGCCCAGTCCGCCGCGTTCGTGGGCAGCCACGGCCTCGCGGCGCTGCTCTGGGCCTGCGGCGCCTGGACCGGAAGCGCCCTGGCCGCGGGGAGCAAGCCCAGCCGGGTCCTGGCCGGCCCCGCCCTGCTCCTGCTGCTGCTGGCGGCCGGCAGCGGGCTGTGGCGGACCCTGCCCCGGGGGCCCCGGCGGGTGCTGGACGTGGTCATGATCCAGCCGAACTTCGAGGCCGGCCTGCGCCGGCCCGGGATGGAGCTGGACATGTGGCGGCTTTCGGACGCCGAGCTCCGGCTGCTGGGCTGGCCGGAGCCCGGGGCGGCCACGCTGCTGCTGTGGCCGGAAAGCTCGGTGATGGGGCGGGACGACCGCTGGCCCAGCCCGCGCATGCGCATGGAAGCCCAGGGCCGGGGCATCGCCTGGCTGTTCGGCACCGAAGGCGGCTATTACAACCTGCTGCGGGGCGAGGCGGCGGGGCAGCCCAGCTTCATCCAGGCCAAGGTGGAGCCCATGCCGTTCGGGGAGCGCATGCCCGGGCCGGCCTGGCTGCGGCACTGGCTCGACCAGCAGCTGGGCTTCATCTCCCAGGAGCCCGGGACCTTGACCGCCGCCAGCAGCTTCCAGTTCCCCACTCCCCAGGGCCCCATGAAGGTCCATGGGGTCATCTGCAGCGAGGCCCTGCAGAGCGACCGGGTCCTGGACGGGCTGCGCATCGCGGGCGGCGACCTGCTCACCAACCACACCAACGACGGCTGGTTCGAACGCAGCCCGGCCACCGACCTGCACGCCGCCCAGATCCGCCTGCGCGCCGTGGAAGCCGGCCTGCCGCTGCTGCGGGACACCCTCACCGGCAAGTCCGGGGTGTTCCGGGAGGACGGCTCCTGGGAGCTGTGGGGCCAGCCCATGACCCAGGCCGCCTACGGCTTCCAGCTGCGCTGGCGCCCCATCGCCACCCCGGTGCGCAACCCCTGGGTGCTGCGCTCGCTCACGATCCTGCTCGCCCTGGCCGGCCTCGGCCTGTGCCTGCCCCGGCGGCAGACATGAACGGGCACCCGATCTGATCCTGGAGGCGCCATGTCCGCCGACCCGCTGCAGCCCATCCTCGATTCCCTGCTGGACGGCCGCACCAAGGGCTTTCCCCAGGACCGCCCGCCCACCCGCCTCGGGGACGTGGGCGGCCTGGGGCTCCGGGTCACCGACGGCGACCTGGATTTCCCGGCCGCGATCCTCCGCCGCCCGGCCCTGGAGCACAACGCCCGGTGGATGGCCGAGTTCATCCGCCGGAGCGGCGCCAGCCTCTGCCCCCACGGCAAGACCACCATGGCCCCCCAGCTGTTCCGGCGCCAGCTGGCGGACGGCGCCTGGGGCATCACCCTGGCCACCCTGCAGCAGGTGCGGGTCGCCCACGCCCACGGCGTCAAGCGCGTCCTGCTGGCCAACGAGCTCCTGCTGCCCGGCGCCATCCGCTGGCTCCAGGGCGCCCTGGACGCCGACCCGGACTTCCACTGCACCTGCCTGGTGGACGCCCCGGAGGGCGCGGCCCGTCTGGCGGCGGAGGCCCGGGGCCGCCGGCCCCTGCCGGTGCTGGTGGAGCTGGGGATCCCGGGCGGGCGCACCGGGGCCCGCACCGCGGCGGCGGCCCTGGACACGGCCCGGGCGGTGAAGGCTTCGCCCAGGCTCCAGCTGCACGGGGTGGAATGCTACGAGGGCATCGTGGTCACCCAGGACCCCGCCGCCGACCGGGCCCGGATCCTGGGCTGGCTCGCCGGGCTGGGGGACCTGGCCCGGGCCTGCGACCGGGAAGGCCTGTTCGAGACCGGCGAAGTGCTGCTCTCGGCCGGGGGCTCGGCCTATTTCGACCTGGTGGCGCGGGTCCGGGCCAGGTGCGGCTGTCCCTTCCCGCCCGGGTGGTGCTGCGCAGCGGCTGCTACTTCGCCCACGATGCCGGCCACTACCGGCGGCTCCTGGGGCTGCTGGAGGAGCGCCTGCCGGAGACGCTGCGCATGGACCGGCCGCTGCTCCCGGCCCTGGAGATCTGGGGCCAGGTGCTCAGCCGGCCGGAACCCGGCCTGGCCTTCCTGGGCCTGGGCAAGCGGGACGTCTCCTTCGACCTGGGGCTGCCCGTCCCGGTGCGCTGGGCCCGCCCCGGCGCCGGCCTGGAACCCCGCACCGCCCCCGGAGACTGGCGCATCACCACCCTCTACGACCAGCATGCGCGGCTGGAGCTGCCGCCCGGCGCGGACCTGCGGCCGGGGGACCTGGTGGGCTGCGGCATCAGCCACCCCTGCACCGCCTTCGACAAATGGCAGGTGCTGTTCGAGACGGACGACGAGTACCGGGTGCTCGGGGCGGTCCGAACCTTCTTCTGAGCCGCCCGAACCGGACTATCCTGGTGCCATGGCCACGCCCCTCTGGTACCAGGCACCCCTGTTCGCTTCGATCCGGCCCGCCCAGCGGGAACGGCTGGAGCGGGTGGCGCGGGCCCGGAACCTGGACCCGGAGGCGATCCTGTTCCTGGAGGACGAGCCCTGCACCGGCTTCTTCGTCCTGGTGGCGGGCGCCATCCAGCTCACCCGCTGCGCCGACGTGCCGGGCGCCCATCCGACCCTGGCGGTGATCATGCCCGTGGCCAGCTTCGCCGAGGCGGCCATGTTCGGCGGCGAGGCGTTCCCGGCCACCGCCACCGCCCTGAAGCCCTCCCGGGTCTACCACTTCCCCAAGGGCCCCTTCCTGGCGGCCATGGGCGAGGATCCCGACCTGGCCCAGGCCATCATCCACGCCCAGGCGGTGTGGCTGCGGCGGCTCACCCACACCGTGGAGCAGCTCACCGGTTCGGACAGCTCCGACCGGCTGCGCAACTGGCTCCGGGAGCAGATGCCTGCCGGCGGCTCCCTGGTGCTGCCCGTCACCAAGAAGGTGCTGGCCGCCCAGCTGGGCATGACCCCGGAGACCCTGTCCCGGGGTTTCCGCGGCCTCCAGGACCAGGGTGTCCTGCGGGTGGCCGGGACCACCCTCCAGCGCCTGAAGCCGCTCTAGGAGCCTTCGTTATTTCCATCATCGCCAACAATTTTTGCCTTATTTTTCCTGATCTCGGCACCGGCCCTGGGACCGGGCGGCCCCAACCATGATTCCCATCCCCAGCGCAAGCGATCTTTATCACATATTTTGTTGCACAAATAGACGATGAGCGTATCCTTAATTATCCAGGGGATGGAAAATGCTTTTTTCTACTGCCACCGGGTATGCCCTGCGCGCGCTGGCAGCAATGCCAGAGAACGGCAGTTATTGTCTAGCCAAGGACCTGGCCAGCCAGCTGGGCCTCCCTGGCCCCTACCTGGCCAAGATCCTCCAGTCCCTGGCCCAGGACGGCATGCTGCACTCGGTCCGCGGTCCCCGGGGCGGCTTCCGCCTGGCCCGTCCGGCCCACCACATCACCGTGGGCGAGGTGGTGGCGGTGATGGACGGCATGGAGTCCATGGCCGGCTGCGTGATGGGCTTCATCAACTGCGAGGGCCGGGACAAGCCCTGCCCGCTCCATGGCGCCTGGCTGGAGGTGAAGAACCACCTCGAACAGACCATGAACACGGTCACCATCCGCGACCTGCAGCTCCTGGACCTGCGCAACGAGGCCGGCGCCCCGTGGCTCCGGGCCATGGACCTGCTCCGCTCCGCCCCGTCCAAGCGCGTCCCGCCCCAGGTGGCCAACCTGGGCTAGCGGGTTCCGCCATTGCGTTCGATTCCGGGGAATGACGTGCTGAAGCACGCCATTCCCCGGAATCGTTTCAGAAGACCCGTCTGGTCCGTGTCCCGTCTTCAAGGACCGCAGGCATGGACGGCTATTCCCGGGCGAGGCCGCGGCGGTAGGCCAGGGTGCCCCAGGCGAGGAAGACCGCCTCGGCCAGCGCCACCAGCAGCATCCACATGAGCACCGGGGTGTCGCCCATGCCGTAGGAGTGCATGCCGGTGGTGAGCACGAAGTTCACCCCGAGGTAGGTCATGAGGATGGTCTGGAACGCGGCGATGCTGATGGCCGCCACGCCGAACTTGCCGATGATCCGGTCCAGCTTGGCGTGCAGGATCGCCATGTAGGCCAGGAACGCCACCAGCGACCAGACTTCCTTGGGATCCCAGCCCCAGTACTTGCCCCAGGAGGAGGCCGCCCACATGGACCCGGTGATGATGCCGGCGATGAGGAACAGCGACCCGGTGAAGAGGTACCAGTAGAGCAGGTCGTACATCCGGTCGGTGAGCTCCCGCCGCTCCGGCGCGAAGATGGTGAAGCCGATCTGCATGTGCGCCACCACCAGGCCCAGGGCCAGGATGGCGTAGCTGACCATGATGATGGGCACGTGGATGGCCAGCCACGGGGTGCCGGAGAGCACCGGCGCCACCGGGTGGATGAACTTGTCGATGGGCAGCAGGTCCACCAGCAGCATGGCCAGGGCGGCCATGCTGGCGGCGTTCACCAGCACCACCCGGTTGCGCAGCCAGACATAGGCGACGATGGCGAACAGGCCCACGCCCCAGGCCAGGAACAGCATGGACTCGTACATGTTGGCCGCCGGGAACCGGCCGCCGGAAACCCAGCGCAGCTGGATGCCCCAGCTCATCATGGCGAACCCGGCCACCAGGGCCGCGAAGGCGGCGCGGTCCAGCAGCCGGCTGTTCCGGCGCCAGGCCGCCAGGGCCAGGGCCAGGGTGGCCAGCAGGATGATCCAGGACAGGCGGGCCGGGTTGAGCTGGTTGTAGAGCACTTCGGTGTCCATGCGGGCGGCGCTGGGCCAGCCGTCCAGGCGGGGTCCGGCCAGGAGCTGGCCGAAGGTGGCCGCGCTCACCCCCATGGGCAGGCCCCAGGTGGCGTGGCCGTCGCCGGGCACCGGGATGGGCCGGGCCAGCTGCTGCTCCAGGAGGCTCTGCACCAGGGCGAGCCGGTGGTCCAGCTGCTCGGCGTCCTTGAGCAGGCCCTGGCGGGGCCGGTTCTCGGCCTCGGCCTGGCGGGAGGCGGTGACCAGCTGCACCAGCCTGGGGATCTGCACCAGCTGGTTGAACGAACTGTGGGTCACGTCGCCGGACAGGCCCAGGTCCTCCACGAAGGCCCTGGGACCGATCTGGATGTCCGGGGCGTTGGCGGTGGTCTGGGGGTCGAACAGCCAGCCGGTGAAGGTGGTCACCGGATCCTCGCCGTTCCAGGCGCTGGAGCCGGTGACGGTGAGGACCGACTCCCGGGCCAGGGTGTCCAGGGGCATCACCCGGCCGTCGTGCTGCACCGGCAGCCGGCGCAGGGTGTCCGGGGCGGTGCCGGCGCGCAGGCCCGCCCCGGCGAGCAGCAGCAGCACCAGCAGGAGCCTGGCCACCGGCGCCGCGGCCGCGGCGAGGGCGGGCGCGGGTGCCGCACTTTGGGCGGCATCCCGCTGGGCGGACTGCCGGGCCTGGGCGATGCGGGTGGCGAGCACGATGAGCATGCCCGCCAGGAGGGTCAGGTAGCCGGCGAACACCAGGTTCTGGCCGGGGTCCCTGGACACCGACAGCACCGTGGTGGACTGGCCCCCAGCCTGGCTGTAGCTGGACTGGAACAGGGCGAACCCGCGGTAGTGCAGCTCGTGGTTCATCCAGATGGCCGCCGGGAAGGTGGTGCCGGAGGCGGGGTCGGTGATCTCAACCTGGCTCTTGAAGCCGGAGGGGCGCATGGTCCCGGGGTAGGTCTCCACCGCGAACTTGTCCAGCTTCACGGCGAAGGGCAGCTGGTGCTGGGAGCGCACCGTCCCGTCGGCCGCGCGCTCGACCATGACCGAGGCGCTGCCGCCTTCGGGGATGCTCAGCTGGCCTTCGATCTTGAGGAAGAAGGTGGTGGCGGCCCCGGCCATGATCAGCAGCAGCGAGGCGTGCACCACCACGAAGCCGGTGCGCTTGCGGGCCCAGGGGAACAGAGAGGCCAGGGACAGGGCCAGGTTGATGGCGAACAGCCCCTGCAGGGCCAGGAACCACCAGCTGTAGTACACCAGCCGGCCGGCGGCTTCGGCCCCCAGCCGGGTCTCCAGGATGGTCCCGGAGGAAAGCCCCACCAGGAGCAGCAGCAGCAGGATCACCGCGAGCTTCAGGGAGGCCAGGAACGAGAACAGTTTTTTCATGGAATATGTCCGATGGTGCGTTGGGTTGAGCCGAAGGCCGGCGCTACTTCGTGGGCAGTTCGACGACCTTGATCAGGCTCCGGATCTTCTGGTACAGATCCATGGGAATCACCTTCCGGGTCACCAGCTTGGACTTGGTCAGGTAGGGCCGGCCCTTGATGATCTTCTTGGCGATGGCCTCGGTGACCCCGGGCAGGGTCTGCAGCTGGGCCTTGGAAGCGCGGTTCACGTCCAGCAGGCGGTCATAACCGGGCTGCCCGGGCGTCAGGGGCATGGCCGCAGCGCCGGCGGCATGGGGCGTGGCGGGAGTGGCGGGGGCGGTCGACTGCGCGGCCAGGCCCAGGGTCGCGGCGCACAGCAGGGCGGCGGCCAGGCACCTGGGCATCCGGATTGCGAGCATCATACGGAACCTCGAAGAATCCCCACGGGTGGGGTTAAAAGAAGATAACCCAGACGCTTGGTCGCGTCCGGGTCACCTTCCGGTTAAGTGCGCGGGCGTCCGGGGCGGGATCGCTCCCGCCCCGGTGGGACATTACAGAGGATTGAAGCCGTTGATGTTCATGTGGACCTCGCGGATGGACTCGGGGCCCTGGGACGAGTGGCAGTTCATGCAGTTTTCCACGGTGTTGGTGAGCGGCGTGGTGACCACACCGTTCACGGTCACAGTGGCGGGTTCCGCAGGCGGGCGGGTAGCTTGCTTGGTCGCCACATAGGCGCGGGTCCGGTAGAAGAAGCCGTTGCCGATGTTCTCCATGTGGTAGACCGCATCCGGCGTGTCATGGCAGCCCGAGCAGGCGGCCGTGATCGGCGAGGTCACCAGGCTGGTGGCGGAGGGCTGGGTGAAGGCCACCACGCCACCCGCGCCGGGGACGCTGGACACCATGCCCGTGCCCAGACTGACGGCGGTGCCGGGGCCCGTGGCCGGGGGGAAGGTGGGGAACACCCAGGGCGCATAGTAGGACGTGTAGCCGCTGGGGTAGGTGGTCGGCGCCAAGGTCGAGCCGTTGCTGTTGGCGGGCAGCGGATACGCCGTGGCGGGAACGGTCCCGGCGACGGTGTCCCAGAGCAGGTTGTTGTTGGCGAACTGGGCGTTGTTGCCGCCCTGGGCCGCGCTGGCGGTGTCGCTGAAGTCGTAGGAGCCGGGAACGTGGCAGGCTTCGCAGTTGTTCAGCACGCCGGGGAAGGAGATGAACGGGAAATTGGCCTGCCCGGTGTAGGGGTAGGTGCGGAACCCGGAGGCGTGCAGCGCATGCACCCAGTCCTTGGCATTGATGCTGTAGCCATTGACGTTGGCGTGGGAGCCAGCGGAGGTGTTGTGGCAGATGGCGCAGCTGGTGGCGTCGTTGTTGCCCGCACTGTGGAAGCTGCTGATGGGCGCGCCGCTGGGGCTGGAGGGCGCGAGGAAGTTCGCGCCGCCGGTGAAGGCGCCCAGGTTGCTGTGGCAGGTGTTGCAGGCGTCGTTGGCGACGATGGTGCGCCGGGCGATGCTCTTGGTGGAGCCGCCGTAGGTGGTGGCGAAGGAAGCCGAAGCCCAGACGGTCGGGAAGGAGACCATCAGGCCGCCGGTGTTGGCCGTGCTGTTGTAGCTGTAGTCCACGCCCTGGGGCAGGACGTTGGCCTGGCCGGTGTAGGGAGCGTAGACCTTGCCCAGGTTGGTCTGGACCAGGGAAGAGCCTTCACCCAGGCCGCCGACCATCAGGTTGGTGCCGCTGGGGACCACGATGCCGGTGAGGGTGACCGAGTAGGAACCGTTGGCCTGCTGGGTGGACAGAGTGCCCGCGCTGGAACCCGTGCCGCTCTTGTTCCAGATCTTCACCAGGGGGACCGTGGTCTCGTAGTTGTAGTCGGCCGGCGCAATGCCGTCCTGGGGATAGCCCATGGCCAGCAGCAGGCTGGGACCGCCCACGAAGGAGGCGAGGGCATCCGTCGGGATGGAGCCGGCGGGCAGCATGCCCAGGTTCGTGGGGCTGGAAGCGCCGGGCTGGGCGGCCAGGGCCAGCGCGACGGCGGTGTTGCCGTCCGCATGCAGGGTGAAGTTGATCACCGGGTTGCCCAGGTCGGTGGTGTCCAGCGCGATGGGCGCGATGGTGACGGAATTGACCGTGGCGGAAATGCTGTGGGCGCCCGAAGGCATGTTGCTGGGGTTGGTCGCCTGGTACCAGGTGGCGGTGTTGCCGTAGGAAGTGACCTGCGCCGCCGTGAGCACCGGCGTGTGGTCCACCTGGATGTCCTGGGCGGTGTGGCAGCTGGCGCAGGAGCCGTCCGGCTTCTGGCCGCCTTCGTGGCCGACGCCGGTGACCAGGTTGACGTTGTCATGGCAGGCCTGGCAGGCGGCGATGCTGGGCACGTTGTACCAGTTGTTGGCCTGGGGGGTGGTGGTGGCGTTGTAGACGTGGCAGGTGGCGCAGTTGCGCACATCCTGGGGATACAGGATGGAATTGAAGCTCAGCCCGGAATTGAACTGGAAGTTCTGCAGGAAGTTGTTGCTTCCGTTGTGGATCCGGTGGATGAACGCGGGCAGGGCGCCCGTGGCCATGCCGTTGAGGTTCAGGATGCTGGTGTTCGCGGTCGGCACGGGGAAGGCGCCGGCGGTGTTCACCCCGCTGGTGGTGGTGTAGGTGATCGATCCGCTGGCGTCGGCGGACCCGTACTTCTGCTGGTCCGTGTGGCAGACCACGCAGTAGCGGGGATCGTTCATCTCGCCGCCGGTGTGGAAGGTTACGCCCAGCTGGGTGTGACAGGCGTTGCAGGCGGCGGTGTCGGTGATGAGCCGCTCGGTGTTCGCCGCGGTCACCGGCAGGCCGGTGGCGGGGATGAAGTCATAGATCAGGTTGGCCGCCTTCATGGGATAGATGGCGGGCGCGGTGCCGGCGACGCCGTTGGCGGTGTTGCTGCCGGTGTTGCGGAAGGCCCCGCCGACCATGACGGTGACCCGGTGGGTGAGCTGCTGGTCGGCTGCGGTGAAGCCCAGCTGGCTGGCATCAAGCATGGCCGCGGTGTGGTTGGCGTCGGAGTAGGTGTAGCCGTTCAGGAACGCCTGCACCGCGGCGATGTCACGGAAGAACTTGTAGGTGTAGGTGCCGGGCGTGGTGGTGCTTTCGGTCAGGGTCCCGGTGTTGTCGGACGACGGGTGGTTGGGTGCCACCGCCGGCGTGGAGACGCTGGGCGTGGTGGTGACAATGTAGCTCAGCCACTGGGAAGGGCCGCCGGCGGTGCCGGGGATCAGCTTCGCGATGGAGAAGGCGAAGTTCGGGTACGAGGTGACGGGCGCGCCATTGACCACCGGCGCGTTGGCCACGGAGGCGGTGAAATTGGCCAGGCCGGTCACCGGGTTGCCGCTGCCGTCGGTGACGGTGAAGGTGACCACGGGGGTCCCGCCGTCGGCGCCGGTGAAGGTCACGCCGGTCACCTGGCCGCTGAGGGTGAGGCCCGCCCAGCCGGTCTGGTCGTAGCTGCTGCTGGCGACGCTGACCGGGGTGGTGTTGGAGCCGTTGGTGCCGTTGGTGCCGGAGGAGCCAGAGCCGCCGTTGCAGCTGACGAGCATCAGGGCGATGAGCCCCGACGCGGCCACCGCGCCCAACCTCTTTAGAGGTCTTCGTTCCATACTATGTTCTCCTTGCAAGTGGTGCGGTTGAGGGTTCCTAGCTGGGCGAGTTGTCCACCGAACCGTGGCACATGGTGGCGTTGTAGCAGCCGGGAGGCGTCGTCGGTCCGGCCGGCGTCACCGGGTTGGTGCCCAAGGTGGTGTTGATGGCGCTGCCGGCGGCATGGCAGGCGATACAGGCGGAAGCGTTGCTCACGTCGGTCTGGTCGTGCCGGGGAACGGTCATGTTGGCGGAACCCACACCCCAGGGCGCCGGGGGATGCGGGGCGGTGGTGTGGCAGGTGTAGCAGGACTCGGTATAGCCGACGCCAGTCTTGTAGTCGGTGCCGTGGCAGACAGTGCAGCTGGCCATGCCCTGATTGGAGAAGGGCGCGCTGTTGGCGGCCATCATGGCCCCGCCGAGCCCGTGCTGGGTGTAGTCCGACCAGCCGGCCGGATGGTTGGGACCGTACGGATGGTGGCAGCCGAAGCAGCTCACCCCCGAGGTGCCCCCGGCGGCGGTGGTGTCCGTGGGCGAGCCGTGGCACGGCACGCAGCTGGCGGGATTGTCCAGGTAGGCGGTGTAGTGGGTGTCGGTCCAGTTGGCCGGGTGCTGGGCGGTGTCGGCGTTGAACGGGGTGGTCGCACCGCCGCCGGCGCAGCCCAGGACCAGCAGGGCCGCCGCGACCGCGAGGAGGGATCCGAACATCAGCTTGTGGTTCATGGTCAGACCCCTACTAGTGGCAAGCGCTGCACTTGTCGTTGTTGGCACGGCCGTGGCACTCGTAGCAGCCCGTGGGATCGATCTTCCCGTCGATCTGGTGCAGGGTCAGATAGTCGGTCCGGTGCGGCATCATGCGATCGGGGCGATCGCCCAGCTTGGTGGAGGGCAGCATGGCGGTCTTGCCGCCGTGGCAGTCGGCGCAGAAGGCCGGGGCGTGGCAGGCCGCGCAGGTCGCGGGATCCTGGTTCGCCGGCAGCTTGTGGTCGGCGACGAACTCCGGGGTGTGGTTGAAGGAGGCGAAGGTCTTCCGGGTGCTCTTCACCTGGTCGGTGCCGTGGCAGTCGGAGCAGGTGGGCCGGCCCGGATCCAGCGCCTGGGGATGGGTGGGCGCGAAGCTGGCCTCGGGCGAGATCACGGCACAGGCGACCATGAGCCCCAGCCCCAGGGCCACCGACAGGAGGGCGAATTTCCTGAACATCTACTTGCCTCCTTTGGCGGCGGAGCCGAACCGGTAATCCACCCGCACCAGGCCCAGGACCTGTCTGCCGTTCACCGGACTGTCATCCAGGGTCAGGTTTCCGGTGACCTTCAGGTTCTCCTTGGCCTGGTAGCCCAGCGAACCTACGAGCGCCGATTCCGAGGACTTCCCGTTCAGTTCGGGGTTGCCGGGACCGTCCGCATAGTGCAGCAGGATGCCGTCCAGGCTCGCCGAGAGCGTGCCCCGCTGGGCCATCACCCAGGCCCGCAGCTCGTTGTGGCTGAGGCTGTAGGCCGGCACCAGGGGCGCCACGGCCACCACCGAGAACGCATCGACCTGGTGGAAGCCGGCGCCGGCCAGGAGGTGGGAGTCGGGGAAGGTCCAGCGCAGGTCCGCGCCGAACCGGGTGGCGTCGCCGTAGGCTGCGCGCTCGGTGCGCCGGAGGTCGGCCACGACCTGCAGGCTCGCCTTGGGGTTCCAGGTGAGGCTGGCGCCGGTGGCCTTGAACATGCCCTGCTCGTTCTGGTTGAACAGGGTGGGCAGGGTGGACCCGGCGTAGTAGGCGAACAGGTTGCGCTCCACGTAGGTGCCGGTGAGGCTGGCCTGCTCGGAGAGCCTGGCGGTGGCCTTGTAGTCGTGCTCGGCGATGCGGGAGTTGTCGACGCCCGGGGCCGGCTGGGGATGGTCGGCGATGTCGAACACCGTGCGGCCACTGAAATCGAACCAGGCCACGGGCATCATCCGCAGATCCACGCCCATCTGCCGCCGGGTGTAGTCCACCGGCTGGGCCGGCACCAGGTCGTAGGCGGGCTGGGAGCCGTCCTCCAGGGCGGATACGCCGATCTCGCCGTACTTGCCCGCGCGCCAGGCCAAGCGTCCGCCGAAGATCACGTCGTGCTGGTAGGCGATGTTGCTCTGCTGGTTGGGACCGTTGTTCTTGTAGACCACCGGCGCGCCGCCGAAGGCGGACACCGCGAAGCCCCAGCGCAGGTCGGTCCGGGCGGAGACGCCGTCCACCAGCTCGTTGCCGACCCCCTGGTTGACGGTGAAGCGGCCCGCCTTGAGCTGGGCGTTGGCCCGGCCGAAGTCGTACTGCAGGTAGCCGTAGGTGAGGTCGCCCGTGTTCTTGCCGTAGACCGAGGACGGGTCGCCCAGGTCCTTCAGGCCCCAGCCATACAGGTGCATGGAGATGGCCGGATTGCCGAGCCCGGTGGCGTCGATGGCCACATACTCGGTGACCGGCGAGTAGTTGCTCTGGCTGAACCCGGTCCGGTTCTGCTGCCAGGCCTGGGCGAACGTCGTGCTGGTGGCGTTCACGTCCATGCCCCAGGCCGTGCCGGTGACCAGGGAAGCGAGCAGGACCAGGTGAGTGCGATGCTTCATCGTCGGCCTCCAGCCACCACGTGCCGCAATGGAGCGGTCATCGGGACCATGGATCGCGTGCACATTGGGGATCTCCTGCGGCGGAACGGGAATGGGATTGCGGAATCACGGATGGGCTATACCGAAACTGGGAGCGGCCAACCCTGGCCTTCGGGGTCGGCGGGCGGCGGTTGGTGCTTGCAAGTAACAATCTGGTTCTTGAATTGTTAAATCGAATTAAGGACAAGTCAATCTTTTTAACTGAATGTCCTTTGGTTACCGGGCACAAGTCACAACCCGCGCCCCGGCCCGCGCGGCCGGAACCCGCGACGGGCACACCTCGCCCGGCTGCCCCGCAGACGGGACCCCGGACCCGGGAGCCTGGGAAGGGCCGGATGGTTCGGATTTCTATAAAGATCCACACCCGCAATCCCGGTCTCGACGACAGAACTTAAGTTTTGTCTGGCAATTGCGACCCGGCCCCAGTGGGGCGGGGGCCGTATCCCAGGGCCAAATGGCTGGCTCCAAGCGACCGAGTTTTGTTGAATGTACGAACCTAACCGGGGCCCCGCAAGTAAAGATTTAACCCGACCTTTTTGATCGGCATTAACCGGCGGCGGCCGGTCCCGCCCTTTCCCGGGAGCTCCCCGGACCGTCAATATAAAAGGACCCTTTTGTATGGATGGGAAAATTCATCACCCGGTCCCTGAGTCCCGGGCTGCGCAAGCGCTTCCCCGCTCACTGAATCTCTTATTTCCCAGCGGGTGTCAACTACCTATTTATGATACGGCGTGCCCTTGAGAATGGAGAAGGCCCGGAACAGCTGTTCCAGGAACATGACCCGGCTCAGGTCGTGGGGAAAAGTCATGGGGCTGAGGCTGAGGTGTTCCCGCACCTCGGCCTTGAGCGCCGGGTCGAACCCGTGGCTGGAGCCCACGGCGAACGCCAGGCTTTCGCCCCGGTCCATGCGTCCCCCCAGCCACTGGGCGAAGGCCTCGGAGCTGCGCGCGGGTCCGTCGGCGCTCAGCAGCACCGGGCAGCGCACCGCCAGCAGCTGCGGCCGGATCCGCTCGGCCTCGTCCTTCATCTGCCGCTGCGGGTCGCCCCGCCCTTCGGCCAGCTCCACCAGGGCCAGCCGGGCATGGCCCTTGAGCAGCCCCAGGTAGTGCTGCTCGAGTTCCCGCACCGGCGAGAGCTTGGGCTTGCCGATGGTGATGACGCGGATTGGATACATGGCCGTCCCGGATGGCAGGTTCGATTGCTCTCCCATCATCCCATGGTCCCGCATTTCCGCTGGGAGGGCCGGCCGGGTGCGCGCCCGGGTCCCCCCCCGGGATCCGCTGCCGGCGAGGCGGGCATGCGCCCGCTTCTCCAGCACTGGCGCGGCCTGCGCACGATGCCAGGGACGGGTGCCAGTGCCCTTGGTCACGTATTCGGCACAGTTGCCGTTGAGGCTTTGTAACTGCGGTCATAATCATCGCGTTAGGCTGATACGCCTAGGAACCGGGCCGGTGCAGCAGGAGCACGCGGTATCACAAAACTTTCAAGGAGTGGAGTTATGGCGGACAAGGCGTTCAACCCGTTTGAAATGGCACAGAAGCAATTCGATGCCGTGGCCGAGAAGCTGGGCCTCGACCAGGGCACCCGGGACCTGCTGCGCAACCCCAGCCGCGAGCTGCACTTCACCATCCCGGTGCGCATGGACACCGGCCAGATCAAGGTGTTCCGCGGCTTCCGCATCCAGCACAGCGACGCCCGGGGCCCGGCCAAGGGCGGCATCCGCTTCCACCCCCACGAGACCATCGACACGGTGAAGGCCCTGGCCACCTGGATGACCTGGAAGTGCGCCGTGGTGGACATCCCCCTGGGCGGCGGCAAGGGCGGGGTGATCTGCGATCCCCGGGAACTCTCCGACCGGGAGCAGGAACTGATCTGCCGCGGCTGGGTCCGCCAGGTCTCCAAGCTGGTGGGCCCGCTCCAGGATGTCCCCGCGCCGGATGTCATGACCCACGGCCAGCACATGCTCTGGATGATGGACGAGTATGAAGTGCTGAACGGCGGTCATTATCCCGGCTTCATCACCGGCAAGCCCGTGGGCATGGGCGGCTCCCTGGGCCGCACCGAGGCCACCGGCTACGGCGTCATCTTCACGGTGCGCGAGGCCATGAAGGAACTGGGCATTCCCATCGAGGGCGCCACCGCCGCCATCCAGGGCGCCGGCAACGTGGCCCAGTACTGCCTCGACCTGTTCACCCAGTACGGCGGCAAGGTCGTCGCCATCGCCTGCTGGGACAACAACGACAAGGTGCCCTACACCTACCGCTGCCTGGACGGCATCAAGTTCGAGCAGCTCATGGCCGCCATCGACAAGTACGGCACCATCGACCCGGCCAAGGCCAAGGCCTACGGCTGGGAGAAGCTGGACGCGGACGCCTGGCTGGAGCAGGAGGTGACCGTGCTCATCCCCGCCGCCCAGGAGAACATGATCAACGGCGACAACGTCAACAAGATCAAGGCCTCGGTCAAGCTCATCGCCGAGGGGGCCAACGGCCCCACCACCCCCGAAGCGGACGTGGTGATCCAGAAGAAGGGCATCTTCCTGGTGCCGGATTTCCTGGCCAACGCCGGCGGGGTGACCTGCTCCTACTTCGAGCAAGTGCAGTGCAACATGAACTACTTCTGGGAGAAGGACGAGGTCCTGACCAAGCTGGACCAGAAGATGACCAACGCCTTCAAGGCCGTCTCCTTCCTGGCCCGGGACAAGAAGCTCTACATGCGCGACGCGGCCTACATGATCTCCATCAAGCGCGTCGCCGAAGCCTGTCATCTCCGGGGGTGGGTGTAGCGGCCTAGGGGCACGGGTCCCCTTATTGCGTTCGTTTCCGGGGAACCGTGCGCCTGCGCGCACGGTTCCCCGGAAACGTAGTAAATGGTCTTTCGGGGCCTTGTTGCACCCATTCTGGGCGGGCCAAGACGGGCCTCGGGGCCGCTCCTTTCCTTTCCTGCCAAGGGCAACATCGGCAAGGTTTGGGGGCACACCGTTGGTTGGGGCGGCGGGCGTTTTGCCCCCTCTGCAAGAGCCTCCGGCGGCAAAACGCCCGCCGCCCCAACCAACGGAATGCTGGGCGGGACCCGGTTCCGGTACACTGCGGTAACCCTTGGAGGATGCCGGACTATGGCAAATACGACGTTCGGCCAGTCCCGCGAGCTGCAGACGATCTTCGAGATCGCGGGACTCCTGACCCGCGATGAGTTGTCCCTGACACAGGTGCTGCAGGCGGTGGCGGAGGTGCTGCCCAAGGGGTTCAAGTACGAGGAGGTGTGCCAGGCCAGGATCCACTTCTGGGGGGAAGTGTTCGAGACCAAGGGGTTCGTGCCCAGCACCTGGACGCTCAGGGCGCCGATCGTGGTGAAGGGGGAGACGCTGGGCGAGGTGGAGGTGGTCTACCTGGAGAACCGCTCTTCCAGGGCGCCCGGCAGCCCGTTCCACCTGGACCAGAAGAAGCTGGTGGACCTCACGGCCCAGAAGCTGGGGCACCTGGCGGAGGCGCGCATCGCCAGGCGCAGCGACGAGATGGACCACCAGCCGGCACCGGCGCCGGCCCCGGAGCGGAAACCGGAGTGGCGGGCCATCCTCGACCTGCTGGGGGACATCGATCCGCCCATGCACCACCGGCTGATCCGCAGGCTCATGAACCACGCCACCAAGCTGGGGGTGCCCGGGGTGCACAAGATGATCGCCCAGTTCGACCCGGCCATCTACGCCCAGGGCGAGGCCGCCTCCCACGGCTCCAACGCGCCCCTGCCCAAGCGGGACATCGAGCTGCTGCGCAAGACCTTCGGCGAGATCCAGGACGTGGCGTCCATGGTGTTCGAGGACGAGAGCCTCACCCACCTGCTCAAGCTGTGGATGCGCCAGGACAAGCTGGGCTACCTGGCCATCGCCACCGAGAAGCGGGACATCCCGCTGGTGGAGATCACCGAGCTGGTGGACCGGTTCTGCCGGGAGAACCAGGGCGACGAGGTGTCGGGGCTGTCCATCCCCGACGACCTCAATGTCCGGGTGGCGCTCATCCGCCGCTTCCTCACCGAGAACCTGAAGTTCATCGGCATCGCCAAGAACCATCTGTTCATCGCCGATTTCGGCCAGATCCTGTCCCATGTGGCCGGTCCGGCCCAGGGCAACGGCAAGCTGGGCGGCAAGGCGGCCGGGCTGATCCTGGCCAAGCGGATCCTGCGCCGGAACGGCAAGGGCAACCCGCTCATCGAGAGCATCCGCACCCCCAAGACCTGGTACATCACCTCCGACGGCATCTGGAACTTCCTCCGGCACAACAGCCTGGAGGACCTGTGGAGCCTGAAGTTCTCGCCCCTGGAGGAAGTGCGCCAGACCTTCCCGTACCTGGAGCAGGTGTTCAAGAACTCCTTCTTCTCCCACGAGATGTACCAGCAGATCCAGTTCGCCATGGATGACCTGGGCGAGGGCCCGCTCATCGTCCGCTCCTCCAGCCTGCTGGAGGACAGCGAAGGCATGGCGTTCTCCGGCAAGTACCGCAGCCTGTTCCTGGCCAACACCGGCAGCCGCGAGGAGCGGCTGGCGGCCCTCATCGACGCCATCGCCGAAGTGTACGCCTCGGTGTTCGGGCCGGACCCCATCCAGTACCGGGCCGAGCGCGGCCTCCTGGACTTCGTGGAGGAGATGGGCATCATCATCCAGAAGGTGGTGGGCCGGCAGGTGGGCAAGTACTTCTTCCCGGCCTTCTCCGGGGTGGCCTTCAGCCACAACGAGTTCCGCTGGTCGCCGCGGCTGAAGCGGGAGGACGGCATCATCCGCATGGTCACCGGCCTGGGCACCCGGGCGGTGGACCGCATGGGCCGGGATTTCCCGTTCCTGCTCAGCCCGGGCCAGCCCAACCTGCGGGTGAACGTCACGCCGGACCAGGTGGAGCACTACGCCCAGAACGCCATGGACGTCATCAACCTTGAGACCGGGCGCTTCGAGTCGCTGGACGTCAGGGAGGTGTTCCGGCAGGCCGGGGACGACTTCCCTCTTCTGGAGCAGATCGTGTCCCTGCTGGAGGACGGGTTCCTGAAGAAGCCCATGAAGGGCATGCTCCGGCCCGGCGAGGACGACCTGCTGGTCACCTTCGCGGGCCTGGTGGAGCGCACCCCGTTCGTGGCCCAGATGCGGGCCATGCTGGGCATCCTCCAGGAGGCCCTGGGCATGCCGGTGGACCTGGAGTTCGCCCACGACGGGGAGCGGCTCTACCTGCTGCAGTGCCGGCCCCAGAGCCGCATGGCCGAGGCGGCGCAGGCGACCCTGCCCACCAAGGTGGAATTCCAGCACAAGCTGTTCTCCGCGAGCAAGTTCGTGACCAACGGCTACGTTGCGGGGATCCGCTACATCGTCTACGTGGACCCGGAAGAGTACCGCAAGATGCCGGACCTGGCCGACCTGGTGGCGATCGCCGACGCGGTCAGCCACCTGAACCAGGTCCTGCCCCGGCGCCAGTTCATCCTCATGGGCCCGGGCCGCTGGGGCAGCCGGGGCGACGTGACGCTGGGGGTGGGCATCACCTATTCCGGCATCAACAACACCGCCCTGCTGGTGGAGATCGCCCGGGCCAAGGGCAACTACGTGCCCGACCTCTCCTTCGGCACCCACTTCTTCCAGGACCTGGTGGAGGCCAGGATCCAGTACCTGGCCCTGTACCCCGATGAGGAAGGCAACATCTTCAACGAAGCCTTCCTCCGGGACAGCCCCAGCGTGCTCAGCCAGTTCCTGCCCGAGCACGGGCGGCTGGAGAAGGCGGTGCGGGTCATCGACGTGGAGCAGGTGTTCCCCGGATACGAGTGCAACGTGGTCATGGATGCGGACCAGGACCGGGCCCTGGGCTACCTGCGGGAGCAGCGCCGGAAATAGGGGGCCTGGATGGGCCCGTTCAAAACGACCTGTCGGAGTCGATGGCTTCCTTGACGTGACATGTACAGGAAAGCCCATTTCTTTATACATGTCACCTGAGAAATGGATAGGAAACCCCGTTTCCCTATACACGTCCCAGGGAGATGCATAGAGACTTCGATTCCTTATCGTGTCATCAGGCCGGATCGAACCCAAGAGAACTTGGCTGGAGCCGGTCCTTGCGCTGCGGCGGGCAAGGAACTCTCTTCCCATAAATAGCATGTTGAGACAACGGTGCCAGGCTCCCCCGGTGGGCGCGAGGGTGGCTTTCCCTGGCATTCCCTCCCAAGGCAGGTGCCATGCCGGATGTTCCCTCCAGCCCCGCCATTCCCGGACCCGAAGCCAACCCCGCGCTCCCGGCCTTCGGCCCCTGGTGGGTCCTGGGCCTCCTGGCCCTCTACCTGCTCTTCGGCGTCGGGCTCGAGGTGGTCCTGGCCCTGGGCGCCGACCTGGTCCTGGGCGCGCCGCCGGCCCCGTCAAGGTGGTTGCTGTTGAGCTTGAACGAATTGGCGATGCTTGGCGCCGCCCTCCTGGGCCTGCGCAGCCTGGCCCCCTGGCGGCGGCCCTGGAGGCGCCCGCGGCCGTTGGGGCGGCTGGGCCCCATGGTGGTGCTCGGCTGGCTGGTTTGCCTGGGCCTGGAAGCCGCCTTCCTGGCGTGGGCCCTGGGGCGCTGGCCCGGGCTGGGCGCGTCCCTGGCCGACCTGTCCTTCGCCATGGCGCTGATCCCCGCGGTGCTCCTGGCTCCGGTCTGCGAGGAACTGCTCTTTCGCGGCGTGCTGTGCGAGGGGCTGTCCCGGCGCTACGGCAACCTGATCGGCATCGCCGCCTCCGCCGCCCTGTTCGCCCTGGCCCACTGGCACTGGCTCCGGCTGCCCGGCTGCTTTGCCTTCGGGATGCTCACGGGCGTGCTGCAGCGGCGCACCGGCTCCATCCTGCCCTGCATCGCCATCCACGCGGGCCACAATGCCCTGGCCGCCCTGGGCGCGCACCACCTCGGCTGGGCGGAAACGCTGTGGGGCCTGCTGTGCGCGGGAGCCTTGGCCGTGCTCGTGGAAAGCTGCAGGAAGCAGCCGTCCGGCCGGGCTAGACCCCGCTCCAGCTGAGCACGAACACCACCATCGAGGCGCAGATGCAGTAGGCCCCGAACAGGTGCCAGCGTCCCTCCTCCAGCCAGGCGGAAAGCCAGCGCAGGGCCGCCAGCCCGCTGGCGAAGCTCAGCACCATGCCCAGCAGGCTGGGCAGGAACAGACCCATCAGGCTCGCCCCGGGGGCGGCCGCGAGCTGGTGCGCCTTGAGCATCCGCATCACTTCCCAGGCGATGGCGGGGGGGGTGATCACCACGGCGAGGGCGAAACTGAAGGCCTCCACCTCCCGCCGGGACAGGCCCATGGCCAGGCCGGTGGAGATGGTGGCGCCGGAGCGGGAGAAGCCCCGGAAGGGCAGGCAGACCCCCTGGACCGCGCCCATCAGGCAGGCCCCGGCCAGGCCCAGGACGCCGCCCTGCCGGCGGATGCTCCGGTGGTCCTTGAGCCCCGCATAGATGATCAGGAGGCCCGCCGCCGCCAGGGCCAGGGAGATGAGGGTCAGGTTGCCGAACAGCATCTCCACCTCCGCGTGGGGTACCTGCTTCAGGGCGACCTTCTCGATGACGTGCTTCAGGACGAACCCGACCACGAGGGTCAAGGCGGTGGCCGGCACCAGCAGCTTCAGGAAACGGATGAAGGCCCGGGCCGACGCGAAGTAGGTCAGCCGCCAGGTCTGCCAGAAGTAGACGATGACCGCGAACATGGTGCCCGTGTGCAGCATGACCAGGAGGAGCGTCATTTCCGGCCGGGTCGGATCCAGCCCCAGCAGTTTCTCGGCGACGATGACATGGGCGGAACTGGAAACGGGAAGCAGTTCCGCGGCTCCCTGGATGATGGCGAGAATTAGGATCTGAAATAGCGTCATTAGGCCGGCATCCCTGTAAGCTGGACTCCCGGCGGTAGCGGCCAGGGGAACCTTGTGGGCACGAAAGGGTTCAACTGTTGACGCCATGTTACCATTGGGCCTGCAAAATGACGGCGGCCCAGCCGCTCTTTTTATGGAGACCCGCCCGTGCTGTTCCGCGCTCATCTGCTGGGTCCCCAAGCGCCCCCTCAAGAGCTGATGCCGCTCCGGGACGTCCCGGACGGGGCCCTGGTGGTGGACCCGCAGGGGCGCATCCGGGCGGCGGGCCCGTTCGCGGAGGTGGCCGCCGCCCACCCCGGCGAGGCGGTCCAGGATCTGCGCCCCCTGTGGATCCTGCCCGGGCTGGTGGACCTGCACTCGCACCTGCCCCAGTATCCGGCCGTGGCCATGGACGGGCTGGAACTGCTGCCCTGGCTCCACACCCACATCTTCCCGGCGGAGCTGCGGTTCGCGGACCCAGCGTTCGCTGCCGCGGCCGCCGCCCGCTATTTCCGCGACCAGCTGGCGCTGGGGATCACCACCACGGTGGTCTACGGCTCGATCCACCCCGAAGCCACCCACCGCGCCTTCCAGGAGGCGGAACGGTGCGGCATCCGCTGCGTCCTGGGCAAGGTCATGATGGACCGCAACGCCCCCGACCGGCTGCGGGAGGACACCGCCGTGTCCCTGGCCCAGAGCGCGGAGCTTTGCGCCGCCTGGCACGGCCGGGACGGCGGCCGGCTGCAGTACGCCTTCACCCCCCGCTTCGCCCCCACCTGCTCCATGGAGCTGATGCGCGGGGCCGGCCGCCTCGCGGCAAAACATGCCGCCTACGTGCAGACCCACCTCAGCGAAAGCTTCCAGGAAATCCAGTGGGTCGGCGAGCTCTTCCCGGCCGCCCGGGACTACACGGACGTCTACGCAAGCGCCGGGCTGCTGGGCCCGCGCACCCTGCTGGGCCACGGCATCCACCTCTCGCCCCGGGAGCGGGAGGCGATCCGGGCCGCCGGCGCCAGCATCGTCCACTGCCCCCGCTCCAACGCCTTCCTCAAGAGCGGCATCATGCCCCTGCGCCGCTGGCTGGAGGAGGGCCTCGGGGTGGGCCTGGGCACCGACGTGGGAGCCGGGCCCAGCCTCGACCTGTGGGCGGAGATGGCCATGGCCTGCACCGCCTCCAAGCTGCGCTGGGCCGACCAGCGGACCCAGGGCCGGCGCCTGGAGTCGCTGGGCCTGCCGGCCGCGGACCGGGACCGGGTGGTCCAGGCCCTGGGCCTGGAGCCGGACCTGCCCATCGGCCCGGCCGAGGCCTTCGCCCTGGCCACCCTGGGCGGGGCCCGGGCCCTGGGCCAGGCGGACCGGATCGGCAGCCTGGAGCCGGGCAAGGAGGCCGATTTCATCGTGGTGGACCCGGCCGCCGTGGACCCGGATCCCGGACGGGAAGAGGCGGAAGCGGTGCTGTGCCGCCTGATCTACCGGAGCGACCCCCGGATGGTCCGGGCCGCCTACGTCCGGGGCCGGCTGTGCCACCACCTGGAGCCCTGATCCCCCCCGCCTTCTACCTCCGGCCGGTGGCGGAGGTGGCCCGGGACCTCCTGGGCCGGCACCTGCGCCTGGGCGAGGTCACCCTGCGCATCGCCGAAGTGGAGGCCTACGGCGGCCGGGCGGACAGCGCGAGCCACTGCCGCTTCGGCCCGACGCCGCGCAACGCCCCCATGTGGGAGCCGGGCGGCCGGGCCTACGTGTACTTCTGCTACGGCATGCACCACATGCTGAACGTCGTCACCGGCCCGGCCGGAGACGGGTGCGCCATCCTCATCCGCAGCTGCGAGCCGGTGGCCGGCCTGGACCGGGTGCGCCAGCGCCGGGGCGGGCTGGAGGGGCCGGCGCTGCTCACCGGACCGGGCAAGGTGGCCCAGGCCCTGGGGGTGGACCTGACCTTCACCAACCACCTGCTGTACGTCGCCGGCGGCCTGGAGCTGCTGGAGGGGGTCCCGGCGGCCGGGTGCCTGTGCGGGCCCCGGGTGGGGGTGGACTTCGCCCGGGAGCCCGACCGGACCAGGCCCTGGCGGTTCGCCCTGGCCGGGAGCCTCTGGGTCAGCCAGCGCAGGAGCCTGGCCGCCCCCCCGGCGGCGTCCGTTCAGGAATGATTGAAGACCTTGCGCATGTACGCCAGGTAGGTCTGGTCCTCGCACATGGTCTTGCCGGGGGAATCGGACAGCTTGGCCACCGGCTGGCCGCCGCAGGCGATCATCTTCATGACGATGTTCAGGGACGGGTGCGGGGTGTCGTTGGTCAGGTCCGTGCCGATGCCGAACAGGGTCGGGATCCGGTCCCGGAACTGCCGGTGGATCTCCAGGGCCCTGGGCATGTCCAGGGCGTCCGAGAACACCAGGCGCTTGGTGCGGGGGTCGATGCGCAGCTTCCGGTAGTGGGCGATGGCCTGCTCGCCCCAGGGGATGGGCGCGCCGGAATCGTGGCGCAGCCCGTCGAACAGCTTGGCGAAGTACAGGTCGAAGTCGGCCAGGAAGGCATTCATCCCCACCACGTCGGTGAGGGCGATGCCGGGGTCGCCCCGGTACTCCTGGACCCAGTCCTCCAGGGCCGCCTTCTGGAAGTCCCGCAGCCGGGAGCCGAAGGCCTGGTAGGCCTGGAGGTACTCGTGGGCCATGGTCCCGGCGGGCGCCAGCCCGAGCTTCCGGGCCAGGAACACATTGGAGGTGCCGCGGAAGTGTTCCGGCACCTCCCGGCCGAAGGCGGCGACCACCTCCTCCTGCCAGGGGCCCGAGTAGCGCCGGCGCAGGCCGAAGTCCATGAACAGGAAGGGGAATCCTGGCGTTCCGGCGGCTTGCGCCGCATCGGCCCTGATCAGGGCGATTTTCTCCTCCAGCCGGCCCCGCGCCGCCTCCAGGATCCCGGGGCCCGCCGGCAGGCGCCGGTAATACAGTTCGTTCACGATGTAGAGGACGAACACCTCGAAGCCCATCACGTGGGCGATGGGCCCGGCGGCCCGGATCACCAGGGTCTCGCCCCGGGTGCTCACCTCGATGAACCGGCGCTGGAACCGGAAGATGGTGAGGAAGTCCACGAAATCGCTCTTGATGAAACGCAGCCCGCGCAGGTAGTCCAGTTCCTCCGGGGTGAAGGCCAGGGTGCAGAGATGGTCCAGCTGCGCCTCCACCTCCGCCTTGAGCTCCGCCAGGGGGAAGGCCGGCTGGTTCCGGCAGACGAAGGCATACTCCGCATGGGCTCCCGGATGGCTGTGCAGCAGGGCCTGCCACATGGTGAACTTGTACAGATCGTTCTCCAGCAGACTGCTGACGACGGGGGTTCCGGAACCGTTGGGCATTGATCAATCCTCTGCTGCCAAGCCCGTCGCATGGGACATCTCAAGGGGCTGGAACTCTGATTCTGTACCGATTGCCGCCGCCAGGTATACCGCGAAGACAGCTCGGCGGGATACGGACCAGCGCAGAGCAGCTCAGGAGCACGGAGGAATCAAGCCAAGCCCGGTCCTGCTTTTATCCTTTTTGCATCCCCGTCCATCCCCGTTCATCCCCGGCTTAAATTGACGCTGGGTGCTTCGGCGCGTTCTGTCCAGCTTGTCGGCATCATCCTCGGCTTTTTTAGCCGGGGATGAACGGGGGTGAACGGGGATGAGAGGGACAAAAGCAGGCCCTGCCTCGCCTACCGATAGGTAAAGGTCATGCCTTCGGTGAGGCCCAGGCGCGGGGAAGCTACCTTCTTCAATATTCGCCGGGTGCCGTCAGGATCGATCTCCACGACGAAGCCATCTTCCACCACCGTCAGGACGAGCCCGTGCTCCTGCACCTGACGGACGGCCTCGGCCGAACCTTCCGCCGCCGCCTCGCGCAGGATGCGGGTGGTCTCTTCCGCCAGCTTGCGTTTTTTGGCCGCCACGGTCATTGGCCCCCTCGCCGTCTTTGCCAATATGCCGTGAGGTGGGCCCCTTTGCCAGCAAGTCGGGTCCCCTGCCCTTGGCCGGGAACGCCCTCCGGAATATACCCTTGAACGGAAAGCCTCTCCGGGCTAAACTTTTCCTCCATGCGTGAACAAGCCGCGTGCCGCTCAATGGCATCCGGTCGGTTCCAGGAGGCTCCGATGAAGGACAAGATCCACCCCCAGCTGTTCGATGTGAACGTCCACTGCGCCTGCGGCAACGAGTTCGTCACCCGCTCCACCAAGAAGGACATGCGCGTTGAAGTGTGCGCCGCCTGCCACCCGTTCTTCACGGGCAAGCAGAAGCTCATGGATACCGCCGGACGGGTTGAGAAGTTCAACCGCAAGTATGCCAAGAAGGTCGAAGTCGCGGCTCCCGCGGCCGAGGCCCAGGTCGAAGCCGTCGCCGAAGTGGTGGCCGAGGCCGCTCCCGCCGTCGACGCCCAGTAGCGCCACGATTCCATGGAACGGGCCGATCTTCGGCCCGTTCTTTTTTTATCTTCAGCCAGGTGAACACATGCTCGACCAGCTCGAATCCCTCGATGCCAAGTTCCAGGAAATCGAAGCCCAGCTCCAGGATCCCGCCGTGGTGAGCGACATGAAGCGGCTGCGGGAGCTGTCCAAGCTGCGGGCCGAACTGGAGCCGGTGGTGGAGGCCTGGCACCTCCAGCGCAACCGGATCAAGCAGCTGGACGAGGCGGAAGCCATCCTGGGCGACAAGACCCAGGACCCGGAGCTGCGGGAGATGGCCGAGCTGGAGATCCCCGAGCTCAAGGGCGCCATCCAGGAGGGCGAGACCGCCCTGCGCAAGCTGCTGGTGCCCCGGGATCCCAAGGACGCCCGCAACGTCATCCTGGAGGTGCGGGCCGGCACCGGCGGCGAGGAGGCGGCGCTGTTCGCGGCGGAGATCTTCCGCATGTACGTGCGCTTCGCCGAGCGCCGGGGCTTCAAGGTGAACGTGCTCAACGAGAGCGAAGCCGACCAGGGCGGCCTCAAGGAAGTGGTGGCGGAGATCGAGGGCGACGGCGCCTACTCCCTGTTCCGCTTCGAGAGCGGCGTGCACCGGGTCCAGCGGGTGCCCAAGACCGAGACCCAGGGCCGGATCCACACCTCGGCCTGCACCGTGGCGGTGATGCCCGAGGCGGACGAGGTGGAGATCACCATCCACGACAAGGACCTGCGCATCGACACCTTCTGCTCCGGCGGCAAGGGCGGCCAGAGCGTCAACACCACCTATTCGGCGGTGCGGCTCACCCACCTGCCCACCAACACCGTGGTGCAGTGCCAGGACGAGCGCAGCCAGCTCAAGAACATGGCCAAGGCCATGACCGTCCTGCGTTCCCGCCTGCTGGAGAAGGCCCAGGGCGAGAAGGACGCCATCGAGGCCGACCTGCGCAAGACCCAGGTGGGTTCCGGCGACCGCAGCGAGAAGATCCGCACCTACAACTTCCCCCAGGGCCGGGTCACCGACCACCGGGTGAACGTGACCCTGCACCAGCTGGACGCATTCATGCAGGGCATGATCGAACCGGTCATCGAACCCCTGCGGGCGGCCTTCGAGGCGGAGCGGCTGCGGCAACTGGAGGCCTGAGCCATGACGTCCGGACCCGAGCCGCGCCCCCTCGCAGCCCTGCTGCGGGAATGCCAGAAGGTGATCGTCGGCCAGCCGCAGCTGCTCAACCGGCTGCTGGTGGCCCTGCTGGTGCCCGGCCACGTGCTGCTGGAGGGCCTGCCCGGCCTGGCCAAGACCCGCGCCGTCCGGACCCTGGCCGGCGCGAGCCACCTGCTGTTCCGGCGGGTGCAGTTCACCCCGGACCTGCTGCCCTCGGACGTGGTGGGCACGCTGGTGTTCGACCCGCGGAGCCTCACCTTCGCCCCCCGCAAGGGGCCGGTGTTCGCCAACCTGCTCCTGGCCGACGAGATCAACCGCGCTCCCAGCAAGGTGCAGTCCGCCCTGCTGGAGGCCATGGAGGAGCGCCAGGTGACCCTGGGCGAGGACAGCTTCCCCCTGCCCGACCCGTTCCTGGTGCTGGCCACCCAGAACCCCCTGGAGCAGGAAGGCACCTTCCCCCTGCCCGAAGCCCAGATGGACCGGTTCCTGTTCAAGCTGCGGGTGGACTACCCCACCGCCCAGGAGGAGGCCGAGGTCCTGCGCCGGGCCGCCGGCGCCGAGGAGGCGGTGCGCCCGGTGCTCACCGCCGCCGCGATCCTGGAGGCCGGGCGGGCCGCCCACGGGGTGCGCCTGGACGAGGCCATCCGCAGCTACATCGTGCGCCTGGTCCAGGCCACCCGGCCCGGCCCGGGCCCCGCCTGGAAGGGCCGGGAACGGCTGCGCTGCGGGGCCTCGCCCCGGGCCTCCCTGGCCCTGCAGGGCGCCGCCAAGGCCCTGGCCTACCTGGACGGCCGCGACCACGTGCTGCCCGACGACGTGGCCGCCCTGGCCCCGGACGTGCTGCGGCACCGGCTGCTGCTCACTTTCGAGGCCGAGGCCGACGGCGCCACCACCGACGAGCTGATCCAGGCCCTCCTTGCGGCGACCCCAAGACCTTGAAATTCCTACCCTTAGGGTATGATTAGAGGCCTATGGGCAAACCGGTCGTCACCATCATCCACACCGGCGGCACCCTGGGCATGGGCCCCGGGGCGGATTCCTCCACCCTGGCGCCGGGGCCGTCCCTGGACCGCATCCTGGAGCAGGTGCCCGAGCTGGAGCAGCTGGCGGAGCTGCGCCTGGTGGTGGCCTTCAACAAGGATTCCACCACCCTGGAGCCGGAGCACATCCTCGCCCTGGCCGGCATCATCCGCGGGCAGGCCGCATCCAGTGACGGCTTCGTCCTCATCCACGGCACCGACACCATGGCCTACACCGCGTCGGTGCTGGGCTTCCTCCTGGCCTCCTTAGGCAAGCCGGTGGTGCTCACCGGTTCCCAGCGGCCCCTGGCCTACATCCGCACCGACGCCCGGGGCAACCTGGTGGACGCGGTCACCCTGGCCACCCGGGGCGTGGCCGAGGTGGGCATCTGCTTCGGCGACCACTGGCTGCGCGGCGTGGCCAGCGACAAGGTGAGCGTGCACCGCTATCAGGCCTTCGCGTCGCCCAATCTGCCGCCCCTGGCCGAGCTGGGCCTGCACGTGCACCTGCACGCCCACGCCGGGGTGTTTCCCCGGCAGGTGCCGGTTCCGGCTGACTGCCCGCTGGAATCGGCCATGGAGGTCTACACCCCGTTCCCGGGCATGCCCTGGCGGCTGCCGGCCCCCGGCACCCGGGGCCTGCTGCTCCAGGGCTTCGGGGCCGGCAACCTGCCCATGGGGCGCGCGGATCTGCGGGCCCTGCTGGCGCACTGCCGGGAACGGGAGCTGCCGGTGGTGATCAGCAGCCAGTGCCCGTCCGGCGGGGTCGATCTGGACACCTACGAACTGGGCTGCCAGGCCCGGGAGCTGGGCGCCATCTCCGCCGGCCTGCACACCCGCTGGGCAGCGCTGGCCAAGCTGGGCCTCACCCTGGGCGCCGGGGGCGGACTGGCGCAGGTCCGGCAGGCCTTCGCCAGCTCCTGGGCCGGCGAACCCATGCCCTGAAGGGGTCCATCTGCGTGGTCGCGGCCCCATCCCGCGGGCTTACGACTACAATGGGACTTCAGGCACCGCGTCACCTGCATCGGCGCCGTTCCGATGCAGGTATTGCGGTGCCTTATGCCGGGACCCGTTTCGGCGCCCTGGTTGACACGTTCCACTGGCTTATAGAGGAATCCATGCTTGACGCGGCCCTTCTGCGAAACGACCTTGACGCTGTCATCCTCGGTCTCTCCAAGCGGGGGGCGAGTTTCGACCGGGAGACCTTCCTGCGCCTGGAGGGCGAGCGCCGGCGGGTGATCCAGGCGGCCGAGGTGCTCAAGGCCGAACGCAACCGGGTTTCGGACCAGGTGGCGCAGCTGAAGCGGGCCAAGCAGGACGCCAGCGAGCTCATCGCCACCCAGCGGTCCGTGGGCGAACAGCTCAAGGGCCTGGAGGCCGAGGAAAAGGCCGCGGAGGTGGCCTTCCGGGGCTTCCTGGCCACCCTGCCCAACCTGCCCGACGCTTCGGTGCCCGAAGGCAAGGACGAGCAGGCCAACGTCGAGATCAAGCGCTGGGGCACCCCCACCGTCATCGAACAGCCCCAGGACCACGTGGATCTGGGCACCCGGCTGGGCATCCTGGATCTGGACCGGGCCGCCAAGCTCAGCGGCTCGCGGTTCGCCGTGCTCAAGGGCCTGGGCGCCAAGCTGGACCGCGCTCTGGTCGCCTTCATGGCCGACCGCCACGCCGCCGCCGGCTGGAGCGAGATCATGCCTCCCTACCTGGTGCTGCCGGAGTGCATGTTCGGCACGGGCCAGCTGCCCAAGTTCGAGCAGGACCTGTTCAAGACCACCCGCGGCGAAGACGCGCTGTACCTGATCCCCACCGCCGAGGTGCCGGTGACCAACCTGTACCGGGAGGAGATCCTGGCCGAGGACCAGCTGCCGCTGCGCCACTTCGCCTTCACCCCCTGCTTCCGCAGCGAGGCCGGCAGCTATGGC
>Ga0181516_10000619_pt1 | contig 31050 bp, 29 predicted proteins | sample PEATcosm2014_Bin_25_FD_121104 | JGI IMG/M metagenome (GOLD analysis project Ga0181516, IMG submission 121104) | Peatland microbial communities from MTU Mesocosm Facility, Houghton, MI, USA - PEATcosm2014_Bin01_10_metaG | ecosystem: Environmental > Terrestrial > Soil > Wetlands > Peat | place... | reverse complement strand
GTTCGTGGTTCACGTTGTAGATCGCCTCGGCGACCGCTCGGGCGGCGCGCAGACCCTTGTCGGTGTTGCGCAGCGCCAGGGCCCCGTCGGAGTCGGGGCCGTCCGCAGCTTCGACGAAGTGTCCTTCGAGCAGTGCCCCGAGCAGCCTCTCGGACTGGGCGTCGTTGAGTCCCAACTCTCGCAGCAACTGCTCGGCGTCGACACCACTGGCGAGTCCGCCCACGAAGTAGGGACCGTTTTTCGGTAGGTCGCTCAAACCTTCGGCACTCAGTCGAATTCGAATGGCCAGTCCGTAAGTGCCTCGAGCTTGCCGAAGTAGCGCGGGGACCGGAAAGTCGCTAAAAGAGTGAGTCTGGTTCATTGTCCCAAAAGTAGCGAAGATCTAACTCGTACCAGAATCGCGATAGTGCTCGCGCCATATCAAACGGTAGATCCGTAGCTTTCGCGGCACCGAACGCAGTCCCGGTATGACCGGCACCAGCAACAACAAGATCGAGAGCACCATCATGACACCCCACACCAGGGCGTCACCGCTCGCCGACGAGTTGAACGGCGGTACCTGGTACCAGAAGGTGTAGAGCCAGAGCCACGCCTGACCGGGGTAGTTGCCCGTCTCGTTCATCATGCCCCACTGGTCGCCGCCGAGGTGCTGTTCGGTGGCGAGGTTGCCGAGGTACTGGCCGTCAGCGAGGAACAACAGTGGCTTCGTGTAGTCCGTCGTGTAGAAGCCGCTGCTGTTGAGTAGATCCTGGTCGAGCGCCCCCGATCGCGCCATCGTGGTCAGGTCGTTGATCATCACGGGGACTGGACCAGCGGTGGTCGTGTTCACCACCACCTGACCCTTGACGAACTTCATGTTATTGGCGGCCTTGGCGTAGGCGTTGAGCCAGGCCGTTTGGGTCGCTGAGGACGCCGAGGTGTACTGGCTGAGGTCGGCGTCAAGCGTCGGCTCATTGGGCAGCGCCTTGAGGGGTTGGATGACGAAGGCCTGGGCCGCGTTGATCGGGATTCGCACCCCGACCCACTTCTCGAGTTGGAGGGGGCCGATCTGCTGGCTCGATCCATTGTGGTTATAGGGCGCACCGTAGGCCGCGGACGTCGACGTGCCATTCAATTCGCTGAGCGCGGTGGTGGCGAAGTCGATCGGGGCGGCGTTCGACCACGATTTGATAGTGATGGCCGTCTCGTCGGGTGAACCGAAGACGATCGCGAGGATCAAGGTGAGCAGGGCGATCACCAACAGGGCGATGGTGCCCTCCTTGATGATGTCGTAGGGGGTGTGACCACCCTTCCATTCGGGTGCGTCGACGTCGGGTCGAAAGGCGTTCTTCGTCATTCGCCGACCGCGACTTTCTGGGTGGCGGGCTTCACGTCGTCCTCAAAGGGAGGAACGACGCCCTTGATCCGAACGAGCACGACGTGCAGTGCCGTGAGAACCACGGCCGCAATTGGCAGGAGGACAATATGCCACATGAGCATCTGTCCCAGGTTCAACACGTTGAAGTAGGCGCCAGCGCCGGTGGCGTTGATGCCGTCCTTGGCTTGCGTGGTGATCCACTGCGAGTCGAAGTTGGTCTGGCTGGCGTAGCCGGTGAAGGCGGTGGCGATCGAGGCGAGGAAGGTCACGACGCCTGTCATCCAGGTGAGCGTGCGTCCGCCGCGCCAGGCGGCCATGGCGAACTTGCCCCACAGGTGGATGACCATCGTGAAGAAGAAGATCTCCACACTCCACAGGTGCAGGGAGTTGATGAAGTGACCGTACGACGACCCGTGCCACCACTGGGGCCCGCGGATGGCGAGGATGCAACCCGTGAAGATGACCACGCCCAGCGACGCGAGCGTGGCCACGCCGAAGACGTAGATCCACGAGGCCACGTAAGACGGTTGGGTATCGGGCAGGAGTTTCTCGGGCGGTAGTTTGCCCGCTACCTTGCGACGAAGCTTGGTCGTCCATTGACGATCGATCTCTGCAGTGCTCATCGGTTCTCCTTACGACGACGCCGGCCTGGGAAGGGTAGGAAGAGGGCGCCCACGAAGGTCAGCACCATCAGAATGATCACCGTCAGGTTGGCGACACTGATATAGATCCAGTGCCAATGAATGTAGTGACCCAGGGTGTTCAATGGGAAAATCGCTGCAAAAGACAAAATGGCTGCCATCTAGCACTCCCCTCTCTTCGGCTCAGTCTGTCAGGTCCGTTCAGGACATCACTAGGGACTTACGGCCTTGATTTTCCGGATCCGACCTTTTCTCCGTGCCCGGTTCTCGGTCGTGAGCGCTTTGTCGCAAGGTGAACTGGGTCATGCCGATCGTCAAGGACACCGCGCCCGCGACGTGCAGTTCCACGAGTAGCACGGGAACGTGGGTCAGGTACTGCGTGATGCCAATCACGGCCTGAAGCAGAGCAATCATGACCAGCCGGCGTACACCGAGTTGGAGAGCTTTTGGGGCACCGGACCTCCAGATCGCGAGCAAGAGCCCGACGACGAGTCCGACGAAGAGAAGGGCGGCTGTCGAATGCACCCACGCCGCTGACGAGAAGGCGAAGGGGAGTCGCCTCGCTCGCAGTTGTCCCTGCGATGAACCGGCGTGCGGTCCCGAACCGGTCGTGAGTGTGCCGGTGATCAGTAGGACGATGAAAGGTATCCAGAGCAATCGCGCGACTGCACGAAAATGTGGGTCTCGTACGTCACTGCGAGCACCGGGTCCGTAGATGTACTTGGAGTGGTGATACAACACCGCGCCAATCACGACCATCGCGAGCGAGAGCAACATGTGAAGTGAGACCAACCAGGGGTTGAGTTTGCTGTAGACGACGAACCCTCCGAGTACTGCGTCGGCGATGACACCGAGAACGAGCGATCCGGAGAGGGCGAGTAGATCGCGGCGCCGGGTCTCGCGCAGCCACGCCGCCACGAAGGTCGCTCCCGTCAGCACGACTAGGGTCACGGTAACCATGCGATTCGCGTACTCAATGAAGGGATGGATACTCAACGAGCCAGTGATTCGACCGTGAAAACATGTCGGCCAGTCAGGACAGCCCAGTCCCGAACCCGTGAGGCGCACGGCCGCACCCGAGAGCACGATCAGAATCATCGACAGGAATGATGCGAAGGCGAACCAGCGAAACGCGGGCGCGGACAGCGTACGGGGAGTTGAGGCCACCCCCGTAGCCTAGGGAATCTCGCGCTCGTAGAATAATCCCCGTGACCATTGCCACTCCCCGCCACCTCTCATTCGCGGAGGTCGTTCGCGGCTACGTCGCGCTCACCAAGCCGCGCATCATCGAGTTGCTGTTGGTTACGACGATCCCGACGATGGTCGTGGCCGCTAATGGGATACCCGGGTTGTGGCTCGTGGTGGCGACCTTGGCCGGGGGGACACTTGCCGCCGCAGGCGCCAATGCCTTCAACATGGTGATCGACCGTGACATTGACGCCATCATGCAACGGACTCAGAAACGGCCGCTCGTGACCGGCGTCATGAGTCCTCGCGCGGCCACGGTCTTTGCGGTGGGCCTCGAGGTGGTGGCCTTCGCGGTGCTGGCGATCTGGGTCAATCAGCTGTCAGCGTGGCTGGCGCTGAGTGCGACAGCCTTTTACGTGTTCATTTACACGATGTGGTTAAAGCGTCGCTCCAAGCAGAACATCGTCATCGGCGGGGCGGCGGGAGCGGTCCCGGTGTTGATCGGTTGGTCGGCGGTCACCAACTCGCTCGGCTGGACCCCCGTGTTGCTCTTTCTTGTGATTTTCATCTGGACGCCACCGCACTTCTGGGCGCTGGCGGTGCGGTATCGCGACGACTACGAGGCGGCCCACGTGCCCATGATGCCGGTGGTGACCTCGTTGCGGCGAACCACCCTCGAGATCCTCGTGTACTCGGTGCTGATGTGGGCCGTCACGCTGCTCATCGGGCCCGCGGCGCACTTGGGATGGATCTATGCGGTGTCGGCGACCGTGCTTGGTGGGCTCTTCACGTTCTACGCACTTCGGCTCTATCGCCACGCGCGCGAGGACCGCGCGGACGTCGGAGAAGCGATGCGACTCTTCCATTTCTCGATCACGTATCTGACCGCGCTGTTCGTCCTCATGGCGGTGGACGTCATTGTCCGAAACCACTAAGCCCGCTCGGGGGCACCCCTCTCCGATGATGTTCGTGTCGCTCGGGATCGGCGCTGTCATCGCCGTCGCCCTGATCACAGTGGTCTCGGTCCTTACCGGGGGTAAGGTCACCAACGCGAACACGACGCCCAGGGCGGCTCTGGACGGAACGAGGATTGCGTCGTTCACGGCCAGTGGTCTCGACGGCGGCAGACAGGTGGCTCCCTGGACGAGCGGCCGGCCATCGGTGCTTGTTTTCTTTGCGAGTTGGTGTTCACCCTGTCAGGGCGAGATCCCGAAGCTCGCCACCTTCGTCTCGACCCACCGACTGGGCAGCGTCGAAGTCCTGGGTATCGACGCAGGGGACCAACGTGGTGCCGCCCAGTCGTTCGCGAAGAAGGATCACGTGACTTTTCCCGTCGCGTTCGATCCGAACGACACGATCACCGCGGGACTGTTCAAGTTTGCCGCCCTACCCGAGACGGTGTTCTTGAACGCCAAGGGCGTCGTGCAGGCCGTGCACGTGGGTGCGATTCCGGTTGCGCAATTCGCAAGCGGCGTCAAGTCACTCGAGAGTTAATCGAAGCGGAAGGTTCGCGCGGCGAGGAGCGGTGCGAGAACCGCCCAGAGGGCGAGCGAAATCCAATCGGTCGTCGTTGGCGCGAGACCTTGTCCCAGGATTCGGTGCAGGCCTTCGGCGAGGGCTCCCGAGGGCAACCCCACGACGACGTGGCGAACGAATGACGGCAAGGATGACACGGGCACTACGATGCCCGAGACGAGCAGCAAGATCAAGTACAGGCCGTTGCTCGCGGCGAGGTTCACTTCGGCTCGCAGTTGTCCAGCAAGGAGCAAACCGATTCCCGCACATCCGGCCGAACCGAGTAACAACATCGCCACGACCTCGAGCGCACCGGCGCCTCCACCTCGTGGGTGCCAGTGCAGCGCGAGTGCGACGAGCGAGAGTACGAGTACTTGAATGGCCTCCGTGACGAGTACTCCCCCGATCTTGGCGCCGATCAGTCGGCGTTGACCTAACGGGGTGATGAAGAGGCGGCGGAGCACGCCGTAGGACCGTTCGAAACCGGTGGCGATCGACAGCGCCACGAGTGACGTGGAGAGGACGCACAGCGCCAGAATGCCCGGGGCGATGAAATTGACGCGATGGGTGGTCGGAGACGTGGTGACGTGCGACAGCGAGAAGAAAACCAGTAGCAACACTGGAATACCGATCGTGAGCAGCAGCGTCTCACCCCGGCGGATGTTCATGCGCACTTCGGCGCGGGTCTGTGCCCACCACGCTCTCATGGTGCCGTGCCACTTCGCTCGTCAGCGATGAGGTCGAGGTAACGCTCTTCGAGCGAGGCGCGTGTTCGCAGTGAGACCAGGGAAAGCCCCACGCTGATTAGGTAACCGCTCACCGAAGCGATTCTCTCCGGGCTCGAAGCGACGGCGCAACGAACCCGTGAGGGTCCGTCGGCTTTGACGACGCAGTTCAACAGGGTGGCGAGCGCGACGGTATCGACGGGCCCCGACGTCTCGATGATGAGTTCGGGCTCGCCCGCGAGTTCGGACAAGGTGCCCTTGGCGACCTCGTGACCTCGGTGGAGAATGACGAGGAAGTCCGCCAACCTTTCGGCCTCGTCGAGTTCGTGAGTCGTGATCAGCAGTGCACAGCCGCGGTCACGTTCACCACGGATGATGTCGCGGATCACTTGACGGCCCTCGGGATCAACGGAGGTCGTGGGTTCGTCGAGTACGAGGACCTTGGGTCGCCCCAGTAGCGCCAGGGCGAGCAAGGTTCGCTGTTGTTCTCCTCCGCTCAGTCGTCGCCACGGGGTGCGAGCACACTTCTCGAGATCGAGGATCCGCAGGAGTTCCGCGGGCTCGCGGGGCGCCTCGTAGTAGGTCGCGGTCAACTCGAGTACTTGGCGGGGCGACATGGGAAACCAGACGCCACCTCGTTGTAACAAGGCCCCGGTACGGGCGACCACTTCTCGGTGGTCGCGCACGGGGTCAAGACCGTGCACGCGTACTGAACCGGCGTGGGGCCGACGAAACCCGAGGAGCGTTTCAACCGCCGTGGTCTTGCCGGCGCCGTTGGGACCGAGGAGCGTAGCGATTTCGCCGTAGTTGATCTCGAGGGTGACGTCGTCGACGGCGGTGACGGTCCCGAATGAGACCTTTAGGTTCTTCATCTCCACGGCGTTACTCACGACCTTTGAACCTAGACGCTCTAACCCACCGTCGGGTCCGTCGGTAGGCTTGTCCCCATGATTGATCTCGCGCAACTGCGCCGTGAGCCGGAGTTTGTGAAGACCGCCCTTGCACGCAGGGGCGTTGAATTCTCGACGATGGACGAGATCATTGAACTCGACGCCGAACATCGTCGACTCCTTCAAGAAGCCGAACGCCTACGGGCTGAAGTAAAGGAACTATCACGACTGGTGGGTGAAGCCCGCAAGAACAAGGAGAGCGAAAAGGCAGACGAACTGGCTGCTCGAAGCCGCGAACTCGGTGACCACGAGAGCCTCGCGACCAAACAGGTCGACGCGGTGGCCGCGGCACTGCGAGAGAGGTTGCTGCTCATACCTAATATTCCGGCACCCGATGTTCCCGATGGCCGTGACGAGAACGACAACGTGGAGACTCGACGATGGTGGGTTGGTATGGAGGAGGGAGCGGCCTTTCCGATCTTCGCCGAATACCAGCGAGTGCCCCACTGGGAGATCGGCCTTGATTTGGGCATCCTAGACCTGGAGTCAGGGGCGAAGTTGGCCGGTTCGATGTTCCCGCTCTATCGTGGCGCGGGGGCACGACTGCTGCGCGCACTGGGCTTTTACGCACTGAACGCCCACGTGGCGGACTACGAGGAGATCCGTCCACCAAGTTTCGCCCTCACCGAGACCATGATGTCCACCGGACATCTGCCGAAGTCGGTCGATGACATGTACGCAATCGAGCGCGATGACCTTTGGGCCATTCCCACTGCCGAGGTGCCACTGACGTCGATGAATCGCGGCGAGATTCTTGACGAGGACCAGCTACCCGTGCGCCTCACCGCGCAGACGGCGTGCTTTCGTCGTGAGGCGGGTGCCGCCGGTCGTGACACCAGAGGGTTGCTGCGCGTGCACGAATTCGACAAGGTTGAACTCTTCGCGTACTGCACGCCCGAGCAAGCTGACGAGGCTCACGCGGACATCCTGGAGCGAGCCGAACGGTTGTTGCAGGTATTGGGACTCACCTACCGAGTCCTCGATCTGTGCACGGGCGACCTGGGAACGTCGTCGGCCCGCACGGTCGACTTGGAGGTTTACAGCCCCGGCGTCGACAAATGGCTCGAAGTGTCCTCAGTGAGTTGGTTCCGCGATTTTCAGGCGCGTCGTGCCAACGTGCGCTACCGTACGGCGGCTGGTACCACTGCCTTCGTGCACACCGTCAACGGGTCGGCGCTGGCGTGGGCACGCATCTGGGCCGCTCTCGTCGAGACGTATCGGCAGCCCGACGGGTCGGTGAAGTTACCCAACGCGCTGGCGCCGTACATGGGCGACCAGTTGGTGATCACGAAGAAGGTTTCGTAAGTTCGAACCGGTAGCCGACGCCGCGCACGGTGGTGATGTGGGTGGGTGCCTTGGGGTCGTCCTCAATCAGACTTCGTAGGCGTTTGATGTGCACATCCAGGGTCTTGGTGTCGCCGACGTAGTCATTGCCCCATACCCGGTCGATCAAAACCTCGCGGGTGAGAACTCGACCGGGATTTTCCAAAAGGAGTCGCAGTAGGGCGAACTCCTTCTTGCGCAACTTGATCTCTTCGCCGTTGACGAAGCAGCGTCGTGCGTCGATATCCATGCGCAGGGGCCCCTGTTCGATGACCTCGTCGGGGGGCGCGGCGTGATCGTGGGCTTCGCGGCGGCGCAGAACCGCGCGGATTCTCGCCACCAGCTCGCGAAGTCGGTAGGGCTTGGTGACGTAGTCGTCGGCTCCGATCTCGAGCATGAGGACCATGTCGACCTCTTCACCCTTGGCGCTGACGATGATGATGGGCACGTCGCTGACGTTGCGAATCGATCGACAAACGTCGAGACCGGAAAGCTTGGGCAACATGAGGTCCAAGAGCACCAGGTCGAATGTCTCACGGCCGAAGAGAGCGAGCGCCTCTTGTCCGTCGCGTGCGATGCTGACGTTGAAACCCTCACGATTGAGTCCGATGCTGAGTGCATCGATGAAGGACTCTTCGTCCTCGACGACCAGAACGTGGACTCTCTTTTCGTTGTTGGTCTTCTTGCTCATTGGTGATTCATCGGTAGTTCGAGCGCGAATGTTGAACCCTCACCCTCTCGGGAGTCCACGACGACCGAACCGCCGTGGTTCTGAGCGACGTGGCGTACGATGCTGAGCCCGAGCCCGGTACCCCCGGTCTCGCGGGCACGGCCTGGGTCGACGCGATAGAAGCGTTCAAAGATTCGTTCGAGGTCCTTGGCCGGTATCCCGACGCCATGGTCCTTGATCGCGACGCGAACGAGGGGGCCTACCACTTCACCTTCGTCGGTGGTCGTGGGCTCGATTCGCTCGATCGTGATCACCACGGTACCGCCCGATGGCGAATAAACGACCGCGTTCTCCAACAAGGCGTGCACCGCTGAAATCAATTGGCGACGATCGCCGACAATGACGTAGTTGGTTTCGGGCTCTACGAAGTCCAAGGCGATGTCGTGTTGTTCAGCGGCAGTTCGAATTCGCTCAATGGCGTCAGCGACGATGAGTGAGACCGGTACCGGCTCCCTCGAAGGAGAACCTTCACTTTCGATACGAGACAGGTCCAGGAGGTCTTCGATGATGCGATTCACTCGAAATGCCTCGGAATTGATGCGTTCGGCGAGTCGGTTCGCGACCGCCGGGTCGCGTTCAAATTGCAACGTCTCAGCGAGGAGACCGAGCGCACCCATCGGTGTCTTGAGCTCGTGAGAGACGTTCGCGATGAAGTCGCGGCGAATGTCTTCGAGGCGACGGCGCTCCGAAACATCCTCGATGATCGCGATCACCCCCAACGGTCGCCGACCGTCGTCGATCACTGAAGCGCGGATGGTCAACGTCCGCCGCGGCGGTCCGTAGATGTCGATCGTTCGCTCCGCCACGCCGTTAGTCCAGCCCTCGGCCAACACCTCGGTGACAGCCTGAGCCGCGATGGCGTCGCCGTATCGACTCGCCATCAGTGATTCAGCTTGGGTGTTGCGAAAGATGACACCACCGGCTTCGTCACAGAGTACGAGACCTAGGGGAAGTGCATCCAGCGAGCGACGAAGGCGAATCGATTCGGCGCTTGATTCAGAGACCGCAATCGTGGCAGCGCCGGTTACTTCTTCTAAGAAACTGAGTGCCGCCTCGACTTTGCCATTGTCATCACGGGGTTCGACGCCAAGTCGACCGCCCAAGGCGGTCAATCGTTGGGCAATCGCCCGGTGGCCGCGACGTCGGTTGATCAATGCGCCGACGAGTGCTCCGAGTACGAGGACGCCAGCGCCGATGAGATAGAGAGCAAAAGCCGGCCAGTGGGATGCGAAATTTTTAGTCGCGGCAATGAGCACTGAATCATTCTCGCAGAAGAACGAGGATCGGGCCGAACAGCGACCATTGGGCATCTCCTAAGTGAAAGTGAGCCGTTCATGCTGATCGCTGATGTGACCCTGACCCCAACACCGACGTCGCTACCCGGTAGCGCAGCGCTGCAACAGATTGCCAACGGCGTTGCCGCGTGGGCATTAATAGGGGCACTCGTCGCGTTGCTGGTGGGTGCGGCGCTGTGGGCAATCGGAAGCCATACACAGAACATGCACCAATCGGCATCGGGACGCAGGGCTGTGGCGACGTCACTCCTCGCCGCGGTGCTCATCGGCGCCGCGCCGACCCTGATCAATTTCTTCTTCCACACGGGTTTGAGCGTTCACTGATGAGCCACTTGCTCTGTATTTTCTCGCCCGTGAACTGCGCCACCACGTTCATCGCGAAGGCAACACTGGGGGACCTCTTCACCGCCTTAACCACGTGGATCCTCAACAGCGTCGAATGGTTTCTTAACGCGGCGGGCCAAGTGCTGACGTCGATGAGCGAACCGGCGACCGTCGTGAATTCGGCGAATCAGGAGTTCGGCGTGCTCCTGGTACTGGCGCCGATCTTGATGATGGTGGGTCTGCTCGTCTCGACTCTCCAGGCGCTTCGCCACGGTGACGCTTCGTCACTCTGGCGCGTGTACTTCGGGGTGGCGCCGGCTTGCGTGGCGGGGATCGTTCTCGCCAGGCCGTTGACCGTCCTCGTTCTTGAAGCGGTGAACCAACTTTCCAGTACCGCGGCGACGTCGGTGGCCAGCCACACGACAAGTCTCGTTGATGCCTTTACGTCGCTGTCGACGTCAACGCCCGGCTTCGGGTTGTTCATCCTGGCGCTCGCCGTGGTCGTCGGTACGTGGTTGCTCTGGTGTGAACTGTTGCTTCGAACGGTGGTCTTGTCGCTGCTCTTGGTGCTCGTGCCGGTGATCGTGCCCCTTTCGATCTTTCCGTCACTTCGTCGACTCGGTTGGCGACTGGCTGAGACATTTCTCGCGGTGGCGTCAAGCAAGTTTCTTATTGTCATCGCGCTCACCTTGGGTCTGGATGAATTACAAGGCTCCTCGGCGAGCCAGATCGTCGAGGGTGCGGTGACCATACTCCTGGCGACGTGCTCGCCGTTCGTCCTGCTGCGAATCATCCCCTTCGTCGAGCAGTCCGCGCTGCACAACCTTGAAGGGGTTCGACAACGCTTCACGAAGACCGTGGCGTCACTGCCGTCGTCGCCCGCGGCAACCGCTGCCCGCACCTTATTGCCCGAATCTCCGCTGCCGAGTCCGCCCACGCGTCCCGACGACCTTGGTTTGGGAATGTGGGAAGCCGGTCCGGACATCGAATTCCCTACGCACGAAGGACCGCGCCCTGATCCTCCGATTGGCACGCCGCACGTGCGCGGTGGCCACGTTGCCTACGGCACCGATGAGATGGGTCCGGTCGTTGGATGGCACTTCGATGAGTGAGTTGGTGGGCCTCGGTGAGTCTGACGCCGAGTCACGGTGGGTGGGAATTCGTCGACATCAAGCCACGCTCGTCATCGTGGGATTCGGTCTCGTGGGTGGTTGGATTATCGAGTCGCGCGCGCCGCTCATCGAGCTGATGATGGGTCTCATGCTCCTCGCGATGGCCGTCCCGTCAGCCGAAGGTTTGACGGTCGCCGAGCGCGTCAGTGTCGCCCTCATGTTTGTGTTCCGTCAGCGATGGATGGTGGTTCGTGCTGAATCGCAGGGACGATCACTGATGGTGCGGGCTCGTGGCACGGTGCAGGTAGCTGGATTTGAACTGGTGCACTGCGGCCGCCTCGACCTAGCGGGTACTGACTACGAAATCGCCCAACGTCTTATCGACTTGACCAAGAGCCTGACGACGAGTGGTGGACGAGAACACGCGTCGATCCACGTGCGTGCTGGCGCCGAGTCGGCGAGCACCTTGCTGACGTTGCGGGCTGGCGAGCTACACCTCGAAGGGTGGCGCCCGGACACTGAACTCGTGCGAGAGTCTCTTCATCTGGGTGCAGACGGCTGCTCGGGCATTCTCGAGCGGTGGGACTACGTGCGACTTCGAGACGAAGTCGTTCGAATCTTCCGCCTTCGAGACTTCAACAGTGCCAATGAATCACGAGCGATTCTTGAAAAGGTCCAGCAGAGTCCAGGCCATCCGGGGGTGGCCCTGCACTTCGACGTGTTGCCAAGCGAAAGAGCTCAGCGTGTCGCGTCGCGAGCCGTACACCGGATGGGTAGTGACCACGCGGCGTCGGCGGCCGTGGGTTTTCGTCGCAGTGCTCGCTCCAAGCGATCACTACAGCGCTTGGCTCAACGAGAAGAGTTGGTCGCGAGCGGCGAGGCCCTGATGTGCCTCGGGGTCTTCGTGACGGTGCGCGCGTCGTCTCTCACCGAACTACGCGAGCAGACACGCGAATTGCAGAGGAGTTGCAAGGAATCGGGTCTTCGCGTCGAGCGAGGTAGGGGTCGTCAACTTCCGTGGTACTGCCTCCAATTGCCCGGCGGACCAGGTTGGTGAAGCGACCTTGGACGCACTGGGCCACGTCGCGTGACCTCGTGTCACTGCGCGTGCCCGCTCACGACGCGGGAACAGGACTTACCGGTCGCGCGTTGGGTCGCGCGTTGCGAGGGTTTGACTTCAACTTTGATCCCTTCGACGCGTACGAAGCGGGTTTAGTTTCCAATCCAAACGTGATTGTCGCGGGTTCCATCGGCGCAGGCAAGAGCACGGTGGTCAAGATGCTGATCGACCGCGCACTGGCGAGGAGTCGCCGTGTGGTCGTCATTGACCCGAAGGGCGAGTACGGCGACCTCGCTCGAACCTATGGCGTACGGGCCGTCGCCCTCGGCAAGGACGGGTGGTGCGACCCGTTTCCGTCCGAAGAACGAGAATGTCGCGACTTTGTTCGAGTCTTGATTGCCACGGCGCAGGGCGCGCCACTCGGCGCCCAGCAGCACTACGAGATCGAAGAGGCCTTCACGCGTCTCGGCTCCCCTCGGCCTGATCGATTGCTCTGGGCGCTCTACGTGGATTTTCGAGACGCCATCTCCTCTGACGAGTCCATAGCGCGCCGTGACGTGGCACTGACGCTCTACCGATTCATCTACGGTGACCTCGCGGGACTCTTCGATGGTGACGGCGATCCTTTGAGATTCGAAGGCGACCTGGTGGTGCTGGACCTTTCGTCGCAGTGGTCATCAGAGACATTGTCCGTCGCCGCACTGAGTGCGGTTGGTGCGGCGCAGCAGGTCATCGCTCGTGACGGTGCACTCGGGTACCTCGTGCTCGACGAGGCGTGGGCGTTGTTGGCAGATTCGCACGCTCTGCGGTGGCTCCAAGGTTCATGGAAACTTGCGCGATCAAGGGGCCTCAGCCACATTCTCGTGTTACACCGATGGAGCGACGTCGCAGCAGTGGGTGACGAGGGCAGTGCGGCGCGCGAACGTGCGCAGGGACTTCTGAGGGAGTGTGAGACGACCTGGTTATTCCGCCAACCCGCTGACGAAGCGAGAGAGATGACTCGGGCACTCGGCTTACACCCTCGCGAGACCCAGTATCTCGTGGCGCTGCCCAAGGGAGTCACCCTGGTTCGTTACGGGGTGCATCGGTCAATCGTGCGCGTCATTCCCGATCGACGCGACCTCACATTCATTGACACCGACGCTGCAATGAGGGATCCGACATGAACGATCGCCCTCCGCTCGGACGACGCACGTGGCACTCAGTCTCCTACGGCCCGACGGTTCGCCTGGAGGCTCGTAGCTCGCTTTTGGTCGTCGGACCGACTCAATCGGGTAAGACCTCGTCGCTGGTCGTCCCGGCGATTCTCTCGTGGAAAGGAGCCGTAGTCGTGACGAGTGTGAAGAACGACGTCGTGTCGATGACCAGAGACTGGCGTTCGTCGCTCGGCACCGTGGAACTTCTACAACCGGGCAAGGAGGATGGCCTGACGTGGAATCCTCTCGAAGGGGTGCGGACCTTGCGTCACGCCCTGCGAGTTGCGCGCGATTTGACCAGTGGATCGACGAGGAACGATTCGGACTTCTGGAACTCGCTCGCGACCAAGATCGTCGCTGCCTTGATGGTCCTCGCTCTGGAGAACTCATCGGACATCTTCGACGTTGCGTTGTCGGTCGAACGACGAAGGTTCGACCACTGGCTCAATGAACGATCCCGAAGCGAGGCGAGTCAAGTACTTCGCTCGTTTCTCGATCACGACGCCCGCACGGTAGATGGGGTGTTGGTCACGGCCGAGACGATGATGTTGCCGTGGCGATTCCGTCAGCCCTTGTCGCGTGTTCGTCATGTGCTGGGCGGAGCGAACACGCTCTACCTCTGTAGCCCGCGGGGCGAACAGACCCACTACGACGCTCTGTTTCGCGGGGCGTTGCGAATGATCCTCGAAGAGCAACAGCGATTGGTCGACGAAGGCTTACAGACTCCTCTGCTGATGGTCCTCGATGAGGCGGCGACCGTCGGTTCCCTTGACGAACTCGACCAAATGGCAGCGACCGTCAGTGGCCTCGACGTGACGCTGGTCACGGTTGTACAAGACTTTTCACAATTGCACGCGCGTTGGGGCGCGAAAGCGGCGACGATCGTCAACAACCACTCCACGCGAATGGTTCTGGCAGGTCTCGCTGATGCATCCGTCAGCAAATACCTTCCCGAATTGGTCGAGCCAGTCAATGAGCGACCGGTTCTGGCGATTCGCCAACGCGTCCGAGGAACTGCGCAGGTGGTGGCCGGGAGCAAGCCGGTGTTCGTCGTCAGGCTGCGACCCTGGTGGAACCACCGCCGCTTGCGCCGTCGTGGAACAGTCGACTCAGTACCATTTATCCATGACGACGCCGACTTCGCCTCCGCTCGATGACGTACTCGCGATCGACATCGGAGCGACGAACATAAAGTTCTGTCGAGTCGATTCACGCGGCGAACTTCTGGAGTCGGTTCGACGAAAGCCCACCCCATATCCCTGCTCGCCCGAGCGACTCGTGGAGTTATTGGGCGACCGTATTCTTCACAGTGACGTATCAAAGGTCGGCGTGGGCTTCCCGGGTGAGTTCGACGATGGACACGTGGTCCAGCCGGGAAATCTCTCGCGTCCCGGTGGCGTGGCGACCGACGTCGACCCCGAGCTCGAAGCTCGATGGATCGGTTTTCCTCTTCAGGAAGCGTTAGGCAAGAAGGTTCACCGAGACGTGCGCGTCGTGAATGACGCCAAACTCGCAGCACTGGGCTGCGTGACTGGCGAAGGAATCGAAGTGGTCTTGACCCTCGGCACGGGTCTTGGTCTGGCGCTGTGCGTCGAAGGGACCATGCGCAGGGTGCGCGACGTCGGGCGAGAGGTGTTCCGTGATGGACACACGTTCGACCAATTGATCGGAGAGCGATCTCGCGCCACCGATGAGGGTGTTTGGCTCGGCTACCTGCACGACGTGATCGAGATGTTCGGCCACGAGTTCGGCGCGAATATTGTGCACTTGGCCGGCGGGAATGCACGACGCATCGAGCCGGACCAGTTCCCCGACCTTCCCTTTCGAATTGTGATCAATGGCAATCAGGCACCGTTACGCGGTGCCGCTCGACTCTTCTACGGCTGAGCGAGGTCGACCGCGCACGCGGCCAGCACGCCCGCGACCGCTCGGCACGACGCGTCATCAACGCTGAAGTCTGGGCTGTGATGCATGCCGCTCGTACCGTCGGGCCTGGCGCCACCCACGAACATGTAACAACCGGGAATGCGATTGAGGAACTCCGACACGTCGTCACTGGGAGAGGCCGGAGGAAAACTCACGACATTGGCGGGTCCAGCGTGACGTGAAGCGCTCTGAAGGACCCGCTGCGCCACTCGCGAGTCGTTGTTGACCGCGGGGGTGCCTTCACCGAGTTCAAGCGCACACGCGACGGCAAACTTTTCTTCGATTTCTTGAAGAATGGTCGCGAGTCGCCCCAGAGCCTGGGAACGTTGATCGGGGGTGAAGGTTCGCAGCGTTCCTTTCAAGTGGGCATTTCGCGGCACCACGTTGTTGGCCGTACCGGCGTGGATGACGCCCGCGGAACACGCGCAGTTGGTCCCCTCGTACGTGAGCCCGTCCACGACCTCGCCGAGTCGAGGTGCGAGTTCACTCACGGCGAGCACTACATTCCCGTCGGTGCTCGCCATCGCCCCGTGACCACCCTTGCCTCGTATCTCAATGGTGAGCGAGCGAGCGTCGCTCATGAGTATGCCTGGCCGAGTACCGATCAGACCCACTGGTGCGAGAGAGGTGACGTGTGCACCAATGACGTAATCGGCGGGGTGCTCGTCGAGGACGCCTCCTTCAATCATCGTGCGCGCGCCACCGCCGCCCTCTTCGGCGGGCTGAAAAATCAGCGTGTACTCGCCCGGTAGGTCGACTTGACGTTGGCTGAGGACGTCGGCGACACCCAGGAGAGCGGCGGCATGAACGTCGTGTCCGCACGCGTGCATGATGCCTTCGTTCACTGACCTGAAGGGAAGGGGACTTTCTTCGAGCACGGGAAGTCCATCGATGTCTGCCCGGATCATTACTCGTTTGCCCGTGTGTCCGCCTTTCAAGACTGCCACCGCGCCGGTCTCAGTTGGGCATCGTGCGAGCTCCCAGCCCAGTACACGCAGCCGCTCGCGAATCACCTTGGTGGTGCGGTGTTCCTCGAAGGCAAGTTCTGGGTGTGCGTGAAGATCGTGACGAAGTTCCACCATGGATTCGTTGGCACCGTCAAGTAGCCCGGGTAATTCGTCGTGGAAGGTTCGCGTCATGAGTGAATGGTAGTGAGGCGACTAGTGGTTCGTGGGCGGGAGTCGGCTAGGATGGTTCTCCAGAAACAATGCGGCTGTAGCTCAGCGGATTAGAGCATCGGTCTACGGAACCGAGGGTCGGGGGTTCGAATCCCTCCAGCCGCACCACAGGTGACCCGGCAACGCCAACTCGAGCTTCTCGTCGTCTCGGTGCTGCCGTGCGGGTCGGCGCGGTGAATAGGACGGTCCCTCCTCACATTTTTGACTCAAAAAATGTGAATAATTCTTTGACTTTTGTGAACTTCCCCTTTAGTCTTGCGGCGTGAGTTCCAAGTTAAGGCGTGCCACAATCGCCAATCGTCTACTGAATTCCGGCGAAGCATCAATTGCCGAATTAGCACAAACATTCGGCACTTCTGAGATGACTATCCGGCGTGACTTGGAACTGCTGGAGATGGAGGGATTGGCTCGGCGCGTGCGCGGCGGTGCGATCTCGACCCAGAGCAGGTCCTACCAGCCACCAATCCTTCAGCGCTCGGCTCACGAAGCGCAGGCCAAGCAACGAATCGGTGAAGCCGCAGCCGAGTTGTTATCGCCGGGAGAGACCACGATCATTGACGGCGGCACCACCACGCTTCAGATGGCACGTGCCATCAATCCGGGCATTGCATTGACGATTATCACCAGTTCATTGTTGATCGCCACTGAACTTGATACGAAACCTGAGATTCGCACCTTGGTGACCGGCGGAAAATTGCGCCACGGAGAGATGAGTCTCGTGGGGTCGAGGGCCGAAGCGTCCTTTGACGACTTGAACTGCGATTCGGTCTTCATCGGCGCCGCGGGCGTGAGCGAGGAAAAAGGCCTCACCGAGTACAACATGGAAGACACGCAGATAAAGTTGGCGGCTATTCGCTCGAGTCGACGAGTAGTGGTCTTGGCAGACGCGTCGAAGATGGGCCAAGTGGCCTTCGTCAACGTGACGCCGCTCAGTGACATCGACCTTCTCGTAACCAACGCCTCGCCGAACGACCGAACGATTATGGCAGCACGCGAGTTGGGCGTCGAGATCCTGCACGTGGAGCCCGTTGCACACGTTGTCGCTTCGTAAGCGGCCAAGTATCACGCGGTGTTCAGCCGCGAACGATGATGACGTCCAACTGACGCGGCCCGTGCACGCCTTCGACACGACTGAGTTCGATGTCGCTGGTGGCTGAAGGACCACTGATCCAGGTTTGGGGATGAGTAGGATTTAAGCGGCCGATGACGTCAGGAACGTCGGGAACTATCTGGTCCTCGCGGATGACGACGACGTGGTGGTCGGGAATGAGGGTGATGATTCGTCGCCCCTCGCCCGGGGTGCTGTTAAGGACAACCGTGCCGGTTTCAGCGATGCCGGCGGTGCAGCTCGTGACGACGGCGTCAGCTTGGTTGATGATGCTTAACTCGAGTTGGCCGTCATCGATCACTGTCGAACCTTCGAAGCGGGACAGCCATTCTCGCGGTGCTCCGTCGGGAAAGACGACCGACTTTGAGCCCCTCGTCACGAGCGCGGTATTGACTGCGGTGGCGAGATCGGCGGCCTTGGTGAACGACACGGTCGCCTGATAGTCGCTGACGCGCTCCGCGAAGAGTTCAATGGGTGCGGCCACCTCGTCGCGTGCGGGGCGGCGATAGGAGCGAGCGACCGGGTCAGTCGCCGTGGCGTTGCTATTAGCGAATCGCACCGATGCGAGAATTGCTTCGCGAGCGGTGGCCTGATCAGCGTGGGAACGGGAGGTCTCGGCGCGCATCCCTGCGGCGTGGGGTTCAGTTCGCTGGTGTTCAGCGAGACGAAGTCGGTGGATCGAGAGTCCTGAACGAGAGGAGGAAAAAGTTGAATGAGGTCCGCCTCGTTCTCGTCGCCACCACGTCGAGAAGGATTCCGAGGTGGGCACCGGCACGCTTCGAAAGCGGCTCCAGCCCGCGAGCCAGCCCGGGAGTGCGATGTTCTTGCCACCGACAAGTTTTTTGGACCGTGCGCCAAGGGCGGCGACAGCGCGAAGCCTCGATGCGCGCGCGAAGATCCACGAGGCGACTCGCATACTGAACTGCTCTTGGGTCCTCGGTATGGCGCTGCGACTGGCGTTGACGACCTCGCCGCGCAGGTGAACGAGAAGCTTCGGGATGTCGATGCGAACGGGGCACGCGTCAAAGCATGCGCCACAGAGCGTCGACGCGTACGGGAGTGATTTGGCGACGTGATCGCTCGTCACGTGGTTCAGTTGCGGGGTGAGTATGGCGCCGATCGGGCCGGGATACACCGAGCCGTAGGCGTGGCCTCCCACACGCTCGTACACCGGACAAACGTTTAAGCACGCGGCGCATCGAATGCACCGCAGTGCTTCGCGGCCAACGCGGTCACTCAGCGCGCTCGAGCGACCGTTGTCGATGAGAACGACGTGGAAATCTTGCGGACCGTCGTCGCTCGTGACGCCCGTCCAGATCGAGTTGTACGGGTTCATCCGCTCACCAGTCGCCGAGCGGGGAAGGACCTGGAAGAAGACGTCAAGGTCCTCGAACCGAGGTATGACCTTGTCGATGCCGGCCACGCTGATCAACGTCTGTGGCAACGTGAGGCACATGCGACCATTGCCTTCGGACTCGACGATGGCGACCGAGCCCGTCTCGGCGATGAGGAAGTTTGCGCCGGAGATTCCAACTCGAGACGCGAGGAAACGTTCGCGCAGATGCAGGCGCGCAGCTTTGGCGAGGTCCGAGGGCACGTTCGTGAGGTTGTCGGGGGCTTTGAGGCCCCATTCGCCCATGTGTTCGAGGAAGATCGTGCGGACTTCGTCGCGGTTTCGGTGGATGGCGGGTACCACGATGTGGCTCGGCAGGTCGTCGCCCAGCTGGACGATCAACTCCGCCAAGTCGGTCTCGTAGGCCGTGATACCGGCCTTTTCCAGTGCTGAATTCAGGTCGATTTCGGCGCTCGTCATGGTCTTGACCTTGACGACGTCCTTGGCGCCGGTGGCTTCGACCAGTTCGACGACGATTCGCTGGGCGTGTTCGGCGTCGATCGCCCAATGCACGTGACCACCAGCCGCGGTCACGTTCGTCTCGAAAGTCACCAGCAGCTCATGGAGATGCGCGAGTGACTCACGCTTGATGGCCTCGCCCGCGAGTCGCAACTCCTCCCAGGTATCGAGTTCGGAGACTCGAAGGTTCCGCTTGTTGCGGATGGTCCGTGTGGCTCGCGAGAGGTTGCTGCGCAGCTGGGGATCCGCGAGGGAGACTTTGGCCCCCACGGGGAAATCCGGTGAACCAGCGAAAGTCCTCGCCATTACGTGGCGCTCCCGGTCGAGGCGAGGATCTCGGCGATGTGACGCACTTCGAAAGTGGGCTTCGCAACCATGGTGGACTGAGTGTCCCGCGACATCGAACCTGACTTCTTGGCCAGGGCGGCGAGATGGGTCAGGCACGAGTTGTCGGAGGCGCACAGTACGTCAGCGCCCGTCGACACGACGTTGGCGATCTTGTCGAGCCCCATAGCGGCCGACGTGTCAGGATTCTTTACCGCGAAGAGGCCACCGAAGCCGCAACACGAATCGTCTTCCGGCAACTCGACGAGTTCAATACCGCGCACTTCTCGGAGCAGTCGCAACGGTCGGTCACCCACGCGCAAGGACCGTAGCGAGTGACACGTTGGGTGGTACGTGACTCGTCGCTCGAAGGTCGCCCCTACGTCAGTCACTCCCAACACGTCAACGAGCAGTTCGGTGAACTCGAATACCTTTGGGGCAAAGGCGTCGGCGTCGGTGACTAGTTGATCGTCGTGTTCGTCCTGGGCGACATCGCGCCAAAGGTGGCGCATCGTGCTGGTGCACGAACCTGAAGGCACAACGATGATGTCCGCGCGCTCGAACGAGGTCATAACGTCACGGGCAAGCTTCAGGCCCTCGGGTCGGTAACCGGCATTGAGGTGCATTTGACCGCAGCACGTCTGGGAATCTATGAAATCGACCTCGTGGCCCAACCGTTCGAGGACCGTGACGATGGCCTGGCCGGTCTTAGGGTACAGAATGTTGTTCATGCACGTCACGAACAAGGAGATACGCACAATGGTCCTTCACGGTTCGAGCGAATTCAATTGATGTACGGTTCGAGTAGAACGTATCACTGCCCTGATGACTGCTCAGAATGTGACTTTACTCGCCACGTGATGTTAATTTTCTGTTCGAAATTCTTGACACCCGCAGTGGGGTCTGCTTAACTTCTCAACACGTTTGTCCGAGAGCAATGACTGTGGGGGGAGTGCTGTGCCGTTTGTATCCGCGTGGGCCAGCCCTCCAGTACGAAGCCAACACGACTCGACGGTGATCTGAGATGAGCGAGGCGACCACCGAGCCGATTCTTGTGATGGAGGGCGTCGCGAAGTACTTCGGAGCGGTGGTGGCCCTCGAGAGTGGTTCGATTGTTCTCTATCCCGGTGAGGCACACGCCCTGCTGGGCGAAAACGGAGCGGGCAAGTCGACGTTGGTCAAGATCATTGCCGGTGTGTATCAGGCCGACCGGGGAATGTTCACCTACGAGGGCCAGGTTCGCACCTTCCACGGGCCCCACGACAGCCAGGAAGCTGGCATCGCCGTGATCTATCAGGAACCGACGCTGTTCGACGACTTGAACGTCTCAGAGAACATATTCCTGGGTCGTCAGCCCCTCTCGGTTGGTCGGCGTATCAATCGCCGCGAGATGCGCCGCCAGACACGCGAAATCTTTCAACAACTTGGTGTGGATATTGACCCGAATCGCAAGGCCAAGGGACTGTCGGTCGCGGATCAGCAGATGGTTGAAATCGCTAAGGCGCTCTCCAAGGACGCCCGGGTCGTGGTAATGGACGAACCAACGGCCGCACTTAGTCCCGAAGAGGTGAAGCGACTTTTCGAAGTGGTGGTGAACCTGCGCAAGCGGGGGGTGGCCATTCTCTTTATCTCGCACCGGCTTGAAGAGGTGTTCGAGTTGTGCCAACGAGTAACGATTATGCGCGACGGCTCGTTTGTACGTACCGACCTCGTCACTGACATCACCATTGACCAAGTCGTGCGCTCCATGGTGGGACGCGACCTCAGCACGCTGTTCCCCAAGACCGAGATAAAGGCCGGAGAGGAAGTTTTGAAGGTTGAGCGATTGACTCGAGAGGGAACGTTCTACGACATCTCGTTCACGGTGAAGAGCGGCGAGATCGTCGCCCTTTCGGGTCTGGTCGGTTCTGGTCGAACGGAGATTGCGCGGGCGATATTCGGCATTGACCGTTATGACGCGGGCGCGGTGTACGTGAACGGCGCAAAGCTGAAGGGGAGCTCACCACTTCGCGCGATGCACGCCGGTATCGGTTTTGTACCCGAGGACCGTCGTCAGCAGGGTTTGGTTATGGACTACGGCATTGACCACAACGTGGCACTCGCGTCATTGAATCGATTGAGCCGGGGACTGTTGTTGTTTCGCAGTTCCGAGCAGACCCTCGCGAAGGATTGGGCTCTGAAACTCCAGCTGAAATATGGGAAACTGAGCGACGAGGCGAATACGTTGTCGGGCGGGAATCAACAGAAGGTGGTGCTCGCCAAGTGGCTGAGTTGTTCCCCGTCGCTCATCATCGTGGATGAACCCACACGTGGCATTGACGTGGGTACCAAGTCCGAAGTGCACCGGATCATCGACTCGCTGGCGGCGAGTGGTGTTGCGGTGTTGATGATTTCGTCGGAACTACCTGAGGTCCTCGGCATGGCCGACCGGGTGCTCGTCATGCGCGAGGGTCGCCTCACTGCCACGATCGATCGTGCGGACGCGAATGAGACCTCGGTCATGATGGCAGCAACGGGACAGGTGCGGTAACTCGATGGCCATCGATAACGCAACCGTCGTGCTCGAACGAGGAAAGTCGCACCGAGTCGCCGAGACTTTGTCGAGAGCTCGCGAGCTCGCAATCGTGCTCGTCATACTGGTGATATTCTTCGGCACCGGAATCAAGACCTCCGGGTTCGCAAATCTCACGAGCATTCAGCAGATCCTGACCAACGCGTCGCTCTTCGTCCTGTTGGCAATCGGCGAGACGATGGTCATCGTCACCCGGAACGTTGACCTCTCGGTGGGATCCACACTTGGGATCTCCGCCTTCCTAGTCGGTGACTACTACACGCACAATCCTCACCCGTCGGTCGTGCTGGCGTTCGTCATTGGCATCGGTGTGGGTGCAGTCTGCGGCAGCGTCATTGGCTTCATCGTGACGGTGGCGAAGGTGCCGAGTCTCGTCGTATCGCTCGCTGGCCTCTACATAATCCGAGGGATCCTCAATATCATTGGGCTCGGGATTCAAATTGAGCCGAGTGTCATTCCCCAGGGCTTCCAGAAGATCGGATACGAGACCTGGGCCGGAATTCCGTGGATCTTCATCGTTCCGGCAGTCGTCGCGCTGGTGGCGGGATTTGCCATGCGGTCTTTTCGCTCAATGCGAGAGTTCTACGCCATTGGTTCAAATCCCGTTGCCGCCCAACTCGCGGGTGTTCCCGTCGCGCGCAGGGTCTTTACCGCGTTCCTGATCAGTGGGTCCCTGGCCGGTCTCGGCGGCGTGCTCTTCGTCTCGGAGTTCGCGACCGTGAACGCCACGGCGGGTACCGGTTACGAACTGCTGGTAGTGGCCTCGTGTGTGATCGGTGGCGTCGCCATCTTTGGTGGCAGCGGCACCGTGATTGGCGCGGCGTTAGGAGCGATCCTGTTGCAGTTGATCAACCAGGCCCTCGTGGTGACCAACGTCTCACCTTTCTGGGATCCTGCGCTCGCGGGTGCGTTAATCCTGGTCACGATTAGTTTTGACCGACTCTTAAGTAATCGAGCCGCCCTGGCGCTCCGACTAAAGGACAGTGCCGCCAGTGTCAAGTGAAACTCCCGTAATCGACGAGCAGGAGTTGGGCCTCGTCGGACAGAGGCGCGCGTTCAGCGCGCGTTCACTGATCCGTTGGGAGGGCGCGCTCGTGCTGCTCTTCATCTTCAGCCTGATTTACGGCGGATCGACGACGACGGACTTCTTTTCGAAGGACACGATCTTCTTCGCGGGTATCAACTTTGGTCTGATCGCCATCATGGCCTTGCCCGAGATGCTCATCATCACGACCGGCGAGATTGACCTGTCGGTGGCCGCGATGCTCGGCTTGGCCTGCGCGACCTTCGGCTACCTGTTCGAGCACCACGTGGAGATATTCCTCGCGATGCTCATTACTCTCGGTGTCGGTGCCTTGGGTGGAGCGCTGAATGGCTTTCTCATCACTCGACTCGGCCTGCCCTCAATCGCCGTGACCATTGGCACCCTCACAATGTTTCGTGGGCTCGCCGAAGTGATACTCGGCACGAATGAACTCACCAATTTCGGTGGCCCGTGGACGGACATCGGTACGAACACGATCCCCGGTACGCCCTTCGCGTGGACGTTTGGCATCTTCGTCGTGCTCGCGCTCATCTACGGCATAGTCCTTCACTTCACCTCGACGGGTAGATCGATCTTCGCCATCGGTCTTCAGCAGGAAGCAGCCTTCTTCTCGGGCATCCGCGTGAAGAGGATCAAGTTCAATCTGTACTTGATCTCGGGAATCGTCTGTGCGTTCGCCGGTCTCTTGTACACCTACCAGACCAATACCTCGCGCTACGACGCCGGAACCGGACTCGAGCTCAACGTCGTCGCAATCGTGCTCTTCGGCGGTGTCTCGATCTTCGGCGGACGCGGCACCATGCTTGGTGTGTTCCTCTCGGTCATCGCGGTGGGCACGTTCGACCAGGTCCTCACGATTAAGAACGTCTCGTCCCAAGAGCAGAGCATCGTGTTCGGCGTACTCCTGCTGGCGAGCGTCGTGATCCCGAATCTGCCCCGTGGCTATCGAGCGGTTCGCCAACGATTGGTTTCGCGAACAGCCAGCTAAGCTGGCACCAACGGCCCGCAGCGGTCATTTTATGTCCTTGATCAGGATTTTTGAACGGTACCCCCTGTTCACATTTTGGGTAGTTATCACTCACAAATTGTGATACTTTTGCTCCAGCATTCGCTCTCGTCGTACGACGCTTTCGTGGTGCTACGCAGTTCAAAACAACTAACGATTTTCAAATGAGGGGGAACATGAAGTTGGAATCATTGAAGCAACGCGCGTCCAAGAAGGCGTTGATCGCAGTTTCGATTGTTGGATTGTTCGCAGGTGTCTGTGCAATTCCATCAGGTGCTGCGACGACGATCGCCTCTAAGGGAACGGTGTACATCATTCCCAAGGACACGACGAACCCGTACGAAGTCATTGCGGACGCCGGTGTTCAGAAGGCGCTGACGGCTGAAGGATGGACCGGCACGATTGACAGTGGAACGGTTGACACCGCTGCTGCCCAAGAGCCCGCCATTCAGGCAGCTATTGCAGCGAAGGCGAACGCCATCGTTATTGCAGCCAACGACCCGTCGGCTCTCTGCCCGGAACTTCAGCAGGCAGAAGCGGCTGGCATCACGGTCATTGGCTTCGACTCGGACAACTACTGCACGGGCAACCTGTTCATCAACCAGGCCAACACCCAGACAATTGGTGAGTCCGAAGTGTCCTTGCTCGCGAGCGAGATTCACAGCACGGGTCAAATCGCCATCCTGTCGGCTGCCGCAACTGCGACCAACCAGAATGCGTGGATTTCCTACATGAAGATTGAACTGAAGCACTACCCGAAGATGAAGTTGGTCTCGATCGTTTACGGTAACGACGACCCGACGACGTCGTTGACGGTTCTTCAGGGCCTTCTGGCGAAGTACCCCAAGTTGGCTGGCATCATCTCGCCCACGACGGTTGGTATCTCGACGGCTGCGCAGTACCTCTCGACTCACGAGTCGAAGTACAAGCACCTAATCCTCACTGGCCTTGGTCTGCCTTCGCAGATGGGTGAGTACACGGGCAACGACAACGTGAAGGCCTTCGAGCTTTGGAACCCGGGTGACCTCGGTTACCTGGCTGGCCTGGCTGCCATGGAGATCAACTCGGGCGTGATTACCAACACCCCGGGTCAGGTCATCACGGTCCCATCGGGCGCTCCTTCGATCTCTGAAGGCAAGAGTTGGACGATCACCGCAGCCGCTGCTGGCTCGACTGACCCGTCCAACTACGTGACCCTTGGCGCACCGTTCGTGTTCACCAAGGCGAACGTTCACCAGTTCAACTTCTAAGGTCGGTCTTCCCAACCTGAATAGCTACGGGGCGTCGCCACCATGGGGCGCCCCGTAGTGCTTTACCGAGTTCCCTAAGAGGATCGTCACGTGCAGAGAATTTGCTTTCAGTTGAACGTCCGACCAGACCGAATTGATGAGTACGTCGAGCGACACGCGAACGTATGGCCCGAGATGCGTCTGGCGTTGCACGCTAGTGGTTGGCACAACTACTCACTCTTCCTTCAGCCTGACGGAACACTGATTGGCTACCTCGAAACGGATGACTTTGAAGCCGCACAGGCGAACATGGCAGTAACTGAAGTGAACGAGCGCTGGCAGCGCGAGATGGGGGACTTTTTCGTCGATCTCGGCGGTGACGCACCCGACACGAGCATTGCCCCTATTAAAGAGATCTTTCATATCGATTAATCGACGCAACAAGCAGTACGCAGCCGAGGAGGAACGTAGTAATGACCAGCCAATCCGAAGTGAAGGCGGAGCTCCGCCAACTGATGATCGAAACCCCGTCCTGGGCGTACGGAAATTCCGGCACCCGATTTAAGGTGTTCGCCCAAAAGGGTGTCGCGCGAACCCCCCAGGAAAAGCTCGAAGACGCCGCCCAGGTACACCGTTTCACGGGCGTGGCGCCCTCGGTCGCCATCCACATCCCCTGGGACCGGGTGGATGACTACGCCGCACTCCAGAGTTACGCTCAAAGTCTCGGCGTATCGATCGGTGCGATCAATCCCAACGTCTTCCAAGAAGAGGAGTATCGCCTCGGCAGCGTCTGCAACTCCGACCCGGCCATTCGTCGCAAGGCGACCGATCATCTTCTTGAGTGCGTAGAGATCGGCGTGCAGACTGGGTCGACCATCCTCTCGCTCTGGTTCTCGGACGGTACCAACTATCCGGGCCAGGACGACATCCAAGCGCGCCAAGAGCGGCTCGCTGAAGCATTGGCCGAGACGTACAAGGCAATGCCTTCGACTATGCGCATGTTGATCGAGTACAAATTCTTCGAGCCGAGCTTTTACACCATGGACGTGCCCGACTGGGGTACGTCGCTCGTGCACTGTCTCGCGTTAGGCGAGCGCGCCCAAGTCTTGGTTGACACTGGTCACCACGCGCCGGGCACGAACATCGAGTTCATCGTCGCCAATCTGCTCCGCCTGAAGCGGCTGGGCGGATTTCACTTCAACAGTCGTTTTTACGCCGATGACGACCTCATGGTGGGCTCGGCTGACCCCTATCAGTTGTTCCGTATCATGAACGAGATTGTCGCGGTGGGTGCACACCGTACGGATTCGAGTGTCGCGTTCATGCTGGACCAGTGCCACAACCTTGAACCCAAGGTTCCTGCCGAGATTCGCTCGGTGATGAACGTACAGGAAGCGACCGCGAAGGCGCTGTTCGTCGACCGCTCGGCGCTCGCCAAGGCCCAGATGGACGGCGACGTCCTGGAAGCCAACGGGATCTTGATCGACGCCTTCAACACTGACGTACGACCGTTACTCGCTGAACTGCGTGAGGACATGGGCCTCGACCCCGACCCTCTGGGGGCTTACCGCCGTTCCGGTTACGCCGAGAAGATCATCGCCGAACGGGCTACCGGCTCGGCGGCGGGCTGGGGTGCGTGATTCCCTTGGCTGCCAATGATCCCCCACGCGAAGTCATCGAGCTTCTCGAACGATCGCACCGACTTGGTTCGGATCCGCGCAACACGAACTACGCGGGAGGTAACACTTCGACCAAGGCATTGATCGCCGACCCGGTTACCGGCACCGACACCGAAGTGATGTGGGTGAAGGGTTCGGGTGGCGACCTCGGCACCCTGCAGGAAGCCGGATTGGCGATGCTTCGAATCGACCGGTTGCGGGCGCTCGTCGGCGTCTACCCGGGTCCCGAACGCGAAGATGAAATGGTCGCGGCCTTTGACTTCTGCATGCACGGGCGCGGGGGCGCCGCGCCGTCCATCGATACGGCCATGCACGGACTGGTCTCGTGTTCGAACGTCGACCACCTGCACCCTGATGCGGGCATCGCGCTCGCCACGGCCGCGGACGGCCAGCGACTTACCGCGCAATGCTTCGGCGACACGGTCGTCTGGGTGCCGTGGCGGCGGCCCGGATTCCAATTGGGTTTGGACATCGCGGCCATTCACGAGGCCAACCCTCAAGCCGTTGGTTGCATCTTGGGCGGCCACGGTATCACTGCGTGGGGTGAGTCGAGTGACGAGTGTGAGAGTCGTTCGCTGCACATCATCCGCACCGCCGAGGAATTCCTCGTCAAGAATGGTCGCCCGGATCCGTTCGGCAAAGTCGTCGAGGCCCACCGGCCCCTCGAGAGTGCCGCTCGGCGCGCTCGCGCGGCCGAAATCTTCCCGCTCCTGCGCGGCCTCGCCAGTACCGACACGCGACAGGTCGGTCACTACAGCGACGCCGACGTCGTGCTGGACTTCGTCAGCCGTGAGCGGATGGCGGAGCTGGCGGCGCTCGGAACGTCGTGCCCCGACCACTTCTTGCGCACGAAGGTGCGCCCCATGGTGGTGGACCTGCCCGGCGATGCTCCGCTCGAGAATCTCGAGACGCGTATTCGCGAGCTCCACCAGAACTACCGGCGCGATTATCAGGCCTACTACGAGCGATACGCCACGCCGGACTCACCACCAATGCGTGGTGCGGACCCCGCAGTCGTACTCGTGCCCGGCGTGGGAATGTTCAGTTTCGGTCGGGACAAGCAGACCGCACGCGTGGCGAGCGAGTTCTACATCAATGCCATCAACGTCATGCACGGCGCCGAGTCGGTCTCGACCTACGCGCCCATCTCAGAAGAGGAGAAGTTCCGCATCGAGTACTGGGAACTCGAGGAGCAGAAGCTGCGTCGTATGGCGCCGCCCAAGGCCTTGGCAACTCGAATTGCATTCGTCACCGGTGGTGGCTCGGGAATCGGAGCTGCGACCGCGCGTCGACTGAGCGCCGAGGGCGCCTGCGTAATCGTCGCGGACCGGAACTTTGAAAGCGCCGAGTTAGTGGCGAAGGAACTCGGAGGGAGTGACAAGGCCCTGGCGGTGAGTGTGGACGTCTCGTCGCCCGACGAAGTGGTTGCCGCGATCAACGAGAGCGTGCTCGCTTACGGCGGGGTGGATCTTGTGGTCAACAATGCTGGACTCTCCATTTCCAAGAGCCTCCAGGACACGACCATCGAAGACTGGGACCGTCAGCATTCGGTCATGGCTCGAGGGTCGTTCCTCGTGAGTCAGGCCGCCGCCAAGGTCATGACGGCCCAAGCCATGGGTGGCGACATCATCTATATCGCGAGCAAGAACGCCGTGTTCGCCGGACCGAACAACGTCGCCTACGGCGCCGCGAAGGCGGATCAAGCGCACCAGGTTCGACTGCTCGCCGCCGAGCTCGGCCAGTTCGGCATTCGCGTGAACGGGATAAACCCCGACGGTGTCGTACGTGGTTCGGGTATCTTTGCCGGTGGCTGGGGGGCGCAGCGCGCCTCGGTCTACGGCGTCGAGGAGGACAAGTTGGGCGAGTTCTACGCACAGCGCACGTTGTTGAAGCGTGAGGTGTTGCCCGAGCACGTGGCGAGTGCGGTATTCGTGTTGTGCGGCCCCGAACTCGTGCACACCACCGGACTTCATATCGCGGTTGACGCGGGCGTGGCGGCGGCGTTTTTGCGATGAGCACGACGACCCCCCAGGTACAGCTGCCGAGTCTGGCGAGGACCTCGCGACCCGTCGTGGGACTAGTGGCCGGAGGACTCGGTGCGTACTGGCCGCAGTTCCCCGACCTCCTGCCCCAACTTCAGCAGTCGGCGCGTTTCGTCTCGGACCGGATCAAGGGATTCAACGCTGACATCGTCGACGTGGGATTCATCTCGGACGCCCAAGAAGCGGACCAGGCGGCCGAAAAATTGCGCAGCGCGGGTTGTGACCTGATCGTGATGTTTCTCACCACCTACATGACCGCTTCGATGGTCCTGCCCATCGCGCAGCGGACCAGAGCCGACGTGTTGGTGCTGAACCTTCAGCCCACCGAGTCAATGGATCACGCCACCTTTGACACGGGTAAGTGGCTCGCGTACTGTGGCGCCTGCCCGTTACCCGAGGTGGCCAACGCTTTCGAGCGAAGCGGTATCGGCTTCCGCTCGGTATCGGGCTACCTCGCCGATGAGCGGGCCTGGACCAAGATCGAACGCTGGATCCAGGCGGCCGGCGTTCGTCGGGTCCTTCGCAGCGCACGACACGGACTCATGGGTCATCTGTACCCGGGCATGCTCGACGTCTCAACGGATCTGACGCTCGTGTCGGCGCAGTTGGGTGGTCACGTCGAGGTTCTCGAGTACGACGACTTGCGCGTGCGTATCGCCCAGGTCACCGACACCGACGTCGACCAACGCAGTCAGTTGGTGCGCGAGTTCTTCGAACTCGATAGTTCGGTAGAGCCCGAGGAGTTGGAGTGGGGCGTGCGGGTGGCGCTCGGTCTCGAAAGCCTGGTCAAGGACTTCGCACTCGATTCGCTGGCCTACTATCACCGCGGTCTCGAAGGCGAGTTGCACGAGAGGATTGCCGCGGGCATGATCCTGGGTGCGTCACTCTTGACCGCGGGTCACGTACCCGCGTGCGGGGAGTACGAATTGCGCACGTCGTTGGCGATGCTTGTGCTCGACCGCCTCGGGGCAGGAGGTTCGTTCACCGAACTCCAGGCTCTCAATTTCCGCGACAACGTCGTCGAGATGGGTCACGACGGACCCGCGCACCTGGCTATCAGCCAACGACGTCCACTACTACGCGGGCTCGGTGTCTTTCACGGAAAGCGTGGACATGGCGTGTCCGTCGAGTTCGACGTCGCGCACGGTCCAGTGACGGCTTTCGGGATTACCCAGATGCGTGACGGAAGGTTCCGTTTCGTCGCGTCCGAAGGCGAAGTGGTCGCCGGCCCGCTCCTGCAGATCGGCAACACGACTTCGCGCGTGGATTTCGGTCGCAACCCGGGCGAATGGTGTGATGAGTGGTCCGCCACTGCCGTGGCCCACCACTGGGCACTCGGCACCGGGCATCGAATCGGCGATCTTCGCACCTTGGCAGAGTTGCTGGGCGTCGAATTCGTCACCGTCTGACCGGTCCCTACGTGGCTCGATCCGGACGCATCGTCGCTGTTGATCTGGGCGCCTCCAGTGGGCGGCTCTACGTCGGCGAGGTGAGTGACGAGCAGTTCACATTGAGCGAGTCCGGGCGATTTGCTAATGGGAGCGTGCAGCTCGGGGAGAACCTCTTCTGGGACATCCTGGGGCTGTACCGAGGGATCCTCGAGGGATTGACCAGTGCCTTACGTGACGGTCCGATTTCGTCGGTGGGCGTTGACTCGTGGGCGGTCGACTATG
>Ga0181516_10000618_pt1 | contig 31092 bp, 24 predicted proteins | sample PEATcosm2014_Bin_25_FD_121104 | JGI IMG/M metagenome (GOLD analysis project Ga0181516, IMG submission 121104) | Peatland microbial communities from MTU Mesocosm Facility, Houghton, MI, USA - PEATcosm2014_Bin01_10_metaG | ecosystem: Environmental > Terrestrial > Soil > Wetlands > Peat | place... | reverse complement strand
TTATTAAATGGCTTCCTGTCACTGTTAAGCCAGCCACGGCAAAGGCGACAAGAATTTGTGGCTTGCCCACATGCTGCGCACAACCAAGAAAGACAGCAATTCCCGTGAGTGCGGATAAATAAGTAAACTGGATTGCTTGTGCAGAATTCTTTACATTTTCAAGACCTGGGTCGGAAGATTCATTATTTTTGAATCCTTCGCACAGTCCACTTACCGCTGCGGAAACGAAGAATGTGGAGACGGGACAAAGTAACCCTGCACCCATAGATTCAACGCCACGCCAATGCCTCAACGTTTCCACACCCAATTTAATGTATGATGTGAGACAAGCTGCCTCGCCAGCAATATTAAAGAATTTTCTTTTTCTGAGCCCGGGATCCAACGCAACATGAGCTACTTCATGAGATATAATAGCTGCCTGCTGTCTCTCGCTCAGCTGTTCAAGAAAACAAGGATACGCGATGATGATGAAATCATGCTGCGCATAAGTGCCCATCGCGTTGATATGTTCTTTTGAAAGAGTGAGATGCTCATTTATTCCTGTTCTTATTGAAATACTTTTATCAAGAAAGTGTAAAATCGGCTCTTGGCTTAGGCTAAGCTTTTCCGAGAATTGCTTGATAGCTCGCTGGAGTGATGGCGTTTCATGAGACAATTTAGTATCTTCAAAGAGCTGTTGCACGCTTTTTCTAGATTCATTCTCAAGAGAACGATGACCCAAAAATACACAAATAAAGATGGCAGCAACCACAAAAGGAGAATTCATATAGAGGCCCACACCGCCAATATTGTTGTTAGATTTTCATGTGACATCCAAACCTCAGGCAGTTTCTACCGCGATATACGTTCTTTGTCCTTAGCTCCCGGTTCATTGGTTGTTTTTTTCTGAGCTAAGCCAGTCTATGAACAATTCGTGCGGCACTCATCGTCATAAACTCTACATTCTCTAAATTGTGTCCATTCCAGTATTGTCGCGCACGATCTTCAATCGCTTGTATATTTAGATTGTCTGGTAGATTCGCAAGCGTCCAATCACCGTTATGGCTATTAGCATTTGCATCGACTAGTTCGACTTCATATTTTAGATCAAAGATTCGATTTGTCCGGGCACAAAATGCATTTAGGAGTGCCTCGGTTGGGCACAGAAAGATTGAGTAAAATCTACTTGGTTTCGATGGAAATTCTCTTAGCCGAATTATTTCGTAAACAGTTTCTCTGGATAATATCCACGGATTTCCACATTGTGGGGTATAGGTTCGTAGCATTCGCCCCCAATTGCCCGGCAGAACAACGCTTCCAACTTCCAACGGAAGTGAGCATGCATAGTAATAATTTAACGGCATCGGAAACCCAGTACATAGTTGCACCTTACCCCTCATTTATGTGACTAGATTGAGCATGGGACAACTTATTTCCTGCTCATACATACTGCTTCTCCTTGTCCCGCATAATGTTTCTAAGTTCTGCGATCAGTTTTATGCCCATTTTTGTGCCCACGCGAAATTAGGCACTTACCTAACCCACTGATAAACAAAGATTCAAAAGAGAAAAATTGAGGTGCTTTTGGGCACAAAAAAATAGCCCCAAAACAAGGGCTAAGTCTTTGATTTTATTGGTAGCAGCGGAGGGATTTGAACCCCCGACCAAGGGATTATGATTCCCCTGCTCTACCACTGAGCTACGCTGCCACACTTGCGAAGGGGGACAGATAAGGCAGGTCGGCGGGGGAAGTCAAGCCGACAATGCATTTATTGGCTGTATTTACGCTTATAAAGGCCAGTTATGCCTTTTGGCATATATCCGCGATAGCCCAAAAACCGTCGGCATTCAGGCTGGCGCTGCCGACCAGTACGCCGTCGATTTCGTCTTCGCGCAGGAATTCACCGGCGTTGGAGGGGGTAACCGAACCGCCATAAATAATGCGGACGGTTTCGCCGATTTCGCCCAAAGTTTTGCGGATCGTTTTATGCACCGCGACGACTTCTTCGGGGCCTGGTTGCTGCCCCGTGCCTATCGCCCAAACGGGTTCATAGGCGATAACTAAATTAGCTGTTTTCGCGTTATTGGGCAGAGATTCACGTAATTGTTTTTCGATAATCGTGGTAGCAGCTCCGGCTTGCAAATCGGCGGCTGTTTCGCCGACACAAACGATTGTGGTCAGCCCTGCGAGTTGTGCTGCTTCGACTTTTTTAGCAATCAGCTCGTTGCTTTCTCCATGTCCAATCCGGCGTTCAGAGTGGCCAAGAATCATATAGCGACACCCCATATCGACAAACATCGCCGCGCTGAGATCGCCGGTATAGGCGCCGTGAGTCGCGGTATGGCAGTCCTGACCGCCCAGCATAACGGGCAGCCCTTGCAGGGCATCGCCGATCGCCCAACTGAGCGTCGCGGGTGGGCACAGGACAAGGTCAAAACTCAAAGGACGCGCCGCTTGCGCCATTTCCGCTATATCGCGCGCCAGAACAAGCCCCGACGTCAGGCGTCCGTACATTTTCCAGTTTGCGACTACTAAGCGCCGTCTTTTCGACATTTTCGCCTCATCAGCAAGTTGGTTAAGCTTCTGTTGCGTATACGCATCCCTATCTTTATCATATCATCCGGTTCATAAATGGTTAAATTTTCTTTCTGAAAGGTTCGTTATGCTTCAATCCATGCGCCAGCTTGCCCATACTTGGGTTGTCAAAGGTCTTATGCTGTTCCTCGCTGTGAGTTTCAGCATCTGGGGCATTGGCGATATTTTCCGTGGCAACACGTTGCAAAAGAGCGTGGCCAAAGTGGGCGGCGTCAGCATTTCTGTTCAGGAACTCAACCACTTATTTGAAGAAACGCTGGCTCAGGCGCGGCAGAAGGTCGATCCTAATCTAACCGCGCAGCAGGCGCGCAATATGGGGCTTTTGGACAAAACGCTCGATAACGAGATCAAGCGCAAACTGGTTGATATGGATATCAAGCGTCAGGGCATTAATGTCGGCCCGGATGCTATTTTGAAGGTTCTGGCCGCCCAGCCGCAATTCCGCATGAAGGATGGGAGTTTTAATAAGGCCCTGTTCCGCCAATTGTTGGAGCAGCAAAGATTGAGCGAGGCCTCGTTCCTCGCCCAAAGCCAGCAAGATTTGTCGCGGCAGGTTTTGTTGGACGCGCTGAGCGGTAGTCATGTTGTGCCGCAAGTTATGTCCGACACCCTTTACAAAGCGCGCGCGCAAAAACGCGTTCTGGATGTGGTGACCGTGGATGCGAGCAAAATCGGCGGCATTCCTGCGCCCGACGACAAGGCATTGCATGATTTCTATGACCAAAACGCAAAGCTATTCGAAGCGCCGGAATATCGCAGTATTACCGTGGCCTCGCTATCAGCAGAAACGGTGGATGCGGACATTTCTATTTCCGACGATCAAGTGAAAAAGGAATATGACGCCAAGCTCGACCAGTTGGCGCAACCGGAACAACGGAATGTTTTGCAAGTCGTTGTGCAGGACGAAGAAAAAGCCAAGCAGCTGTCCAAACAGGCCGAGACATCCGGCAACCTGGCTTCCACCGCCAAGGAATCGAAGGAGACCGCTATTCCGCTTGATCAATTAGAAGAAAAAAATCTGATGCCGGAACTATCGAAGGTCGTTTTTGCGATGCATGAAGGCGAGGTCAGTTCTCCGATCAAGACCCAACTCGGCTGGCATGTCGTTCAGCTGAAGAAGATCCAGCCTGCGGGTACACCAAGCTTTGCTGAGGTCAAGGACAAGTTGCGCGACGATATGCGCCGCGACCAGTCGGTTGAGGCTGTGACGCGCACCGTCAATCAATTGGACGATCAGCTGGCCGCTGGGCATTCGCTGGACGATATTGCGGATGGCTTGAAAATGCGCCTGGTCAAAATTCCGGCGGTGGATATTGCGGGGCTTTTGCCTGACGGCAAGGCTCCCGCTGAATTGCCCAACAAGGATGCGGTTTTGAAAGACGCGTTTACCCAAAATGCGGGCGAGACGAGTCCGGTCGAAGACGACAAATCCGGCAATTATTTTGTCGTGCGCACCGACGATATCACGCCTTCGGGTGTGCGTCCGTTCGACACCGTCAAAAACAAAGTCGCGGAGGCATGGAAAGCTCACGAACAGATGGCCAAAGCGCAGGCCGAAGCCAAGAAAATTGCGGCATCCCTGCGCGAAGGCAAAGCGCCCTCATCCTTCGACGGAGATGAAGGCGTGAGTTCGCGCACATCGTTACCTTTGTCGCTGCTCGGCGATGCCGACAACACTTTGCCGCCCGAACTCGTGACACAAGCGTTCAAGTTAAAGAAAGGCGAAACCGCAACGGCAGCCAGTGGCAGCAAGCAAGTGGTCGCGCGCCTTGCCAGCGTCATCGACGCCGACACCGCCAAGCCTGATACGCGAAAGAACATCGTGACCGGCGAGATCGCAAGAACCGAAAGCACTGAATTGCTGGATCAATATATGCAGCATTTGTATACGGTGTTCCCTGTCACAAAGAACGCCGCGCTTCTGGATCAGTTGAGGCAGAAGGAAGAGTAAGGGGTGGGCAAGCGAAAGACATTAACCTTAACGTCGGGTCATACTGTTGTGGATATGGTTGATTAGGAATTAATTGCGGATTAAAATAATTTATTGAAGCGTCTGTTGCCAATATAGCAGTTCGTATTTTCTGCGCTGCTTTTGAGGCAGAAAATTTAAATTTTTATCTTTACTGTTTTGGAGGCTACCTTGAGTGATGACGACGAAAATAGCGATCCTATGTTAGGGTTCTTGAATGTATACAAGCCCTCGTACATGTACCCCCTCGGTAGTCCTGGTTGGCTAGGGGCAACCCTTCGTGAAGAGGATGAAAGTGCACATGCGGCCCATGCGGCTGCCTCTCAAACTGCTTCGTCTTCGTGTTCAACGCCAACATATGCATATTCAGGCTCTCTCGGAACCGTTGCATCAGTTCCAGCCAAACCCAAATCAGAAGAAGAAATCAAAAAGGATAATGAAGAGGCTTGTTTCATGGGGGGCGTCTTCTTAGGAATACCGGCATCATTTCTTATCTGGGCAATCCGCGATGAATTTACCGCTGCCGCAATGGGCACTCTGGCTACTATGGCTGTATACAAAACAACGACCAGTCTCAATTTGAAGAAAGGATACAGATTTGCAGTAACAGCATTATCGGTCGCTGGTACTGGCATTGCTACATATCTGATAGCTGGCAACAATCTTGCTGAAGGAACGTTTGTTTCTCAACTATGGGATAATCGCAGCGCAATAGGTATAGGTCTGGGTATTGCAGCCGCCACATATCCTTTTGTCAGAAACAAAATTGTAAAGAATCTTGGTTGGAAAGATGCGGCAAAAGCAGTTTTCAGCGCACCCTTTAAAAAAGCAAACAATCAAGCGAATTTAAACTCAATTGTAGATGGGGCAACAGCTGTTGCTCCTCAACGTTCATCCAGCGCTCCATTTCGGAATGGATTCATATCTGGCGTTGTTCTGACGGCAACGATTCTACTTGGCACCACTTTATTGGGCAATTATTTTGACGACACACCAGATACACAAACCTCTACCATCCGCGCTCAAATGGTTTCATTCTGGAGTCCTGTTTTTAGAAGAGCGCCCATAAAAAGCGTTACGCAATTTCCAACCTACGAAAAGATGCAGCCCTTTATTATCAACGAGAATGATGCAACAAAAGCCTTTAACATCGTAATCCAAAAGAGAGCTGGCACATTTACTCCCGAAGAATTAAAACGTATCGAGGATGGACTGCACATAAGTGAGGTGGGTACCATGCTTCGGCAACACGATTCCGAAGTAGCCGCCAACGGATTTTCAGAAGCGGCGAGCAGATTTGGTTTGTCGTTTGGCAACTTCGAAACAAGCTTTTATATGTGCTCCCCCAACGAAGACGCAACCTTTCAACTCGAAGATGATATTGCTCGCTTTATTCCCAATGGTTGGCGTACGTCAGCACTACAGGATTCCAGAACTTCTTGTAACATAATCAATGGCACACGGTACGGCATAGGCCGACATGGTTGTACTGCTTTTGACGCTGGTCCCGGAAAATAAGACAATTTGTAACTAGAAACTTGTTCCTGAAAAAATAGCCGGAATGAAAAAATATTAAAAACATGCACGAAGTATGACCGGGCACTCAAAGTAGAAAGTGTCAATATAGGCGCTTCCAAATCAGTTGGGGCAAAAGGATGGGGAGGTTTATCCCAATCCCCCACGATGTGGAGAAAGAGGTGTTATTCCCCCTCCACCAAACTCTTTAACGGTACGAGTTTGAAACCTTGTTCGGGGGCTTCCTTGACCCATGCATCCATGACATCCATCGTCGTGGCGTGAGGATGGCCGATGGCAACGGCATAGCCCTTGCGGCGGGCGACCTGCATAGTTGCTTCAAGCTGTTTGCGGATAGCTTCGGGCGCTGGATCGTCGTCAAGGAAAATGTCGCGGCCAATCGAAGGCAAGCCCTGCTCCTTGGCGATTTTCAGGCCGACCGACTGTGCGCTGGTGCGCGAGTCGAGATAAAACAGATGCCGCTGCTGCAATTCATCGACGACCATATGCATCCCATCGGCATAGGCCGTGAATTTACTGCCCATATGGTTATTCACGCCGTCGAAGCCGGTAAAACTCGACAAGGCATTCTCGAACCGCTGCTGTAATTCATTCATCGGTAGGGTCACCAGAAGAGCGCCAGGGCCCGGGTCTTCGTGTCCCACGGGTTCCATCGGCATGTGAAGAAGAAGTTCGTGGCCACCTTCGCGCGCCTCTTTCGCTTGCTCGCTCACGCGCACAGCGTAAGGCAGGAAAGAAAGGGTGATGGGCGCAGGCAATTGAATGGCCCGCTCGCTGCCCTTCAGATCAGGGCCGACATCGTCGATGACAATGGCAATTTTTGGGGCGTGCCCGGGATGGGTCTGTGTTTGCGGCGCTTCCGGTACAACGGGAACCAAAACACCTTCATTCGGCGCGGGGGAAATTTGCGGTGTTTGTTCCTCGCCGCCAGAAGGTGGTGCGGCTTGTTGTTCCGGTTGTTGTGTTTCTTCCGTTTGCGGCGGCGGTTGTTGCACTTTAACGGTGATCGATGGCGGCGAGGATATATGCATATGAGGCGCAAAAGCCACCCACAAACACCCCACGACAAAAACCACCCAAAACGCGATCTTCATCTTCTTCTTAAACGGAGATTTTTTCATCCAATTCCTAGCGCCGTTGCATCTATGCGCGGGATTATAGGGGCAGTGGAGTCACAAGTCACCCTTTGCGGTGAAGGGTAAATTATAAAAACTGGATTTGGTAATAAATTACGCAGCAGGCGAGACAAGGGCCAAAGGAATCCCCGTCGCGGCCTTCTCTTGCACATTTGCATCTTCGGCTGCCTGTTCTTCTCTCAAGCTGCGGCGGCGGCCATTGGGCGAGGGCGCGGGAAGGACAAACATTTTTGTATCGACGGCGGCAGATTCAACTGCCAAAACAGCTAGGGCTATACCCTCTGTCGTATTAATTTTTTCCTGCCCATCTTGGCTGTTCTCAAACTTTTTTTCTTTCTCAGGATCCGGCTGAACACCCAAGTCCCGTTCGACTTCTTTGTATGCCTGCTCCGTTCCTGTGGTCAATTTGCGCACATCTTCTTCTACTTCCGAAAGAGACAATGATTTCTCGGACACCAGTCTCGCCACCTGATCTTCAGTGAGACCCATTTTATCAGCGATAAAAAGCTCAGCCGCTTCTAGCCTACGCTTCGTGTCCGCAGCTTCTTCACGCATTTGGTTTTCGACAAGGTCTTCCGCTTCGCGCCCGGAGATCACAGACTCCGAAAGCATCTTCACTGCGGAAAACAAAGATTCAGTATCTTCCGATGATAAATCGGGAACGCCGGATGATGCAGGCACGACATGCTGAAGCCGCATTCCGTAACGGGCCCTCATTTGTACAATGTGCCTAGGCTGCATGATTTCATCCTATCTTGCGCTCAGTTAATTTTACCTTAGTTCCATTATTTATAACATATTTGCTCCCGGAAAAACACCTATGAATTGCTTGCACCACCGGCATAAGCGGTTATTCTGGATCGTCGCTTGAATGCAATTCAGTGCGCCTAGACTACAGGTGCTAACAATTTAACATTGTTGAACTTTATAGGTTAAGAAATGTCTTTGGCTCCTGTTCTTCACAGACTTCGAGGCGGAGAAAATCTTTCGGCGGCAGAGACGCGCGACCTTTTTGATGCGATTTTTACGGGCGAAGTTCCCGAAGATCATCTTGCCGCGTTTCTTCTGGCGTTGCGCAGGAAAGGCGAAACGGCAGAGGAAATCTTGGGCGCGGTCACCTCGATGCGCGACAAGGCGGTGACGATAAATGCGCCTGCTGGTGCGATCGACATCGTGGGGACGGGCGGCGATGCGCGGGGGACTTGGAATATTTCGACCGCTGCAGCCTTGGTCGTGGCGGGATGCGGCGTACCGGTGGCCAAGCACGGCAATCGCGCGGCATCAAGCAAGTCGGGATCGTCCGATGTTCTGGCGGCGCTGGGCATTAATCTGGAACCTCCGCTGGAAATTCTGGAACAATGTTTGGCCGAAGCCAATTTATGCTTCCTGTTCGCACCCCGGCATCATCCTGCCATGCGCCATGTCGCCGCCGTGCGTAAAAAATTAGGAGTGCGGACAATTTTCAATTTGCTGGGGCCGTTGACCAACCCCGCCAATGTCAAACGCCATTTGATCGGCGTTTATTCCTCCGACTGGCTGCTGCCTATGGCCGAAGCGCTGCATGACTTGGACAGCGAAGCGGCTTGGCTGACTCATGGTCATGACGGAATGGACGAAATCACCACAGTGACAAAAACAGACGTCGTCACTTTGCAGGGCGATGAGATCAGACGATTTGATTTGTCGCCCGAGGAAGTCGACATCACGCCCCCCCTGCCCGAAGAATTGCAGGGCGGAGATGCGATTGCCAATGCCGAAGCGATCACCACATTGCTGGCGGGCGCAAAAAACGCGTACCGCGATATTGTGGTGATTAACGCTGCCGCTGCGTTGATCATTGGCGGCAAAGCCCTCGATTTACAACAAGGCGCTCGTCTTGCCGCCGAAAGTTTGGACAACGGCGCGGCGCGTGATACTTTACGGAAATTGGTTGATGTCACAAACCGGGTTTCGGCATGAGCGATATTCTTGAAAAAATTTGCGTCGATAAACGCAAGCATATAGAAGCAGCCAAGCTTCTGAAGCCTTTTGATATGATGCATCGTGAAGCGCTGGCAGCGCCCCCTGTGCGCGGGTTTTCGCCTGCGCTGCGCGTTAAGGCGGAAAGCGATGGCGTCGGCTTTATTACGGAGATCAAAAAAGCGTCGCCTTCCGCTGGGCTTATTCGCCAGCATTTCTCTCCCGCTGCTCTTGCCCGCGCTTATGCCGAAGCCGGAGCCGCCTGTCTGTCAGTGCTGACCGACGAGCCTTATTTTCAAGGACGCAACGAAGATTTGATCGAAGCGCGCGCGGCGTGCGAGCTGCCTGTTTTGCGCAAGGATTTCATGTTGGATATTTGGCAAGTCGCCGAAGCGCGCGCCTTGGGTGCCGATTGCATTCTTCTGATCATGGCGGTGTTAGACGACGCGACAGCGGCAGAGTTGCACCAAGTCGCCAGCCTTTATGGCATGAATGTGTTGATCGAAGTTCATGACCGCGAAGAATTGGTGCGCGCCTTGAAACTTCCGTCGCGCCTGATTGGTGTTAACAGCCGCAATTTACAAACCCTGAAAATCGATTTACAGGGTGCAGCGGAACTTGTGCGATCCATCCCCGCCGAACGCTTTGCGATCAGCGAAAGCGGCATCCACACAGCCGCCGACGTCGCCCTGATGCAAGCGGCAGGCGCGCGCGGGTTTTTGGTCGGGGAATCTTTGCTGAAACAGGAAGATGTCGGGGAAGCGCTGAGGAAATTAAGGCCATAAAATCATATCCTCTGTATGGCTCGATCGCTTGGCTAGAGTGATGTATCAATGGGTATGTGTTCTTCATCTGCACCCAGAGTCTCAAAACGCGTTTTAAAAAGTTCGAACGCATTTTCGTCAATGACAAGTTCTCCGAACGGAAGCTCACTTGTTCTTTTAAGAACGCGCTTCCGCATTACATCCTCAGAACAGGTCACGGCATACAATTTTGCGTCGGCGTGATGCTTTGCGGCAAATGCCCTCCCTTGATCGCGTGAGAAACGGCTCCAAAACCCCATATCCATAATAACATCGTGGCCTCTTTTGAGAAAAAGGGCGGCCATATCCCAGATCAATTCCCCAATGCTGTCACAATACTCTTGAAACTTCTCGGCGGGAGGGTTGCTTCCGTGAAGACGCGCCATCCATTCGTCTGCAGAAAACCTGACCGCACCTGTATCTTGCTCAAGCGCTTTTGCGAATGTCGTTTTGCCCGCGCCCGTGAAGCCATACACTAAATAAACCGTTGGCACTGTATTCTCCATTCGTTATTTGGCATCATTCTAATGCCCTGCCTCTTTCCACGCGTGGAATCCGCCTTCGAGGTTATAGACGACCAGATCGGGAATTTCCTTGACCAATCTTTCGCAGGCCGCGCGGCTGCGCACGCCATGTTCGCAGTGCATAACGAGTTTTTTGCCCTGAAACGGCGGCAAACTTGCGGCGAATACACGGGACAAGGGCAAAAGGGTGGCTTCAGCAATGTGCCCCTGTTCATATTCATGGGGTTCGCGGACATCAACCACAACGGCCTCGCCAGCCTTGATCCATTCTTGTAATTCGACTGCGGATATAGATTTGATCATAGGGTATATCCCTTTCTGTCTTGGCAACACGTTGGGTGTATGGCTATAAGATTATATCACGCCTCTTTCAGGAGCTCGCCATGAAAAAGATTGTTCTCTGCCTCGCCACTCTCGCTGCCTTGTGCTGCACAGGTCAAGTGCAAGCCGCAGCGCCCAGCACAACCGCGACGCCGCAGCAAAGCCGCATGAAGACCTGCGCCGCCGAATATCACCAAAAGAAAATCGCCAAGGCGGACTATCACAATTTTATGAGCAAGTGCTTGAAAACGACGCCAACGGCAAAATAGTTATTTTCCCGACAGTGCCTGCTCAATCGCCGCGATTGCTTTAGGCAATGCGGTTGCGTCCGCCCCTCCGGCTTGCGCCATGTCGGGACGGCCACCACCGCCCTTTCCGCCGACTTGCTCGGCGGCCAGTTTGACGAGATCGACGGCGCTGATGCGCGCGGTCAAATCTTCCGTCACGGCAACGACCAAGGACACCTTGCCTTCAAAGCTGGAGGCCAAAGCGACAACGCCGGATTTCACCTGCGCCTTAAACGCATCGGCCATTGGCTTCAAATCTTTGGCCGGAACATCGGTCAGGATGCGGCTGATGAAATTAACGCCATTGATGACGCGCGGCGCTTCGACTGCACCAGATGCGCCGCCACCCAAGGCAACCTGCTTGCGCAGATCGGCAACTTCGCGTTCCAGTTTTTTGCGCTCTTCAACTAATTGCGCGATGCGGTTAGGCAGTTCCGCAGATGGAGCTTTCAGTGCATCCGCCGCCGCATTCAACAATTTACCTTGCGTATCCAGCCACACCAAAGCCGCCGCGCCTGTTACGGCTTCAATGCGGCGTACGCCTGCAGATACTGCACTTTCGGAAATAATCTTGAACAGGCCAATATCCCCCGTCCTTTTCGCATGTGTACCGCCGCAAAGTTCGACCGAGAAATATTCTTTGCCGTTGGGCAGCTTGTCTTCGTGACCTCCCATAAACAGCACACGTACTTCGTCGCCGTATTTCTCGCCGAACATCGCTTGCGCCCCTTGTGCCACGGCTTCTTGCGGTGACATCAGGCGGGTTTCGATTTCGTCATTCATGCGGATGCGCTTGTTCACTTCGGCTTCAATCTTAGCCAAAGCTTCGGGCGAAATCGGTGTTGGCTGCGCAAAATCGAAACGCAGTCGGTCATGCGCGACCAGAGAGCCTTTCTGCGCAACATGGCTGCCAAGTGTCCGGCGCAACGCCTCGTTGAGTAAATGCGTTGCCGAATGATGCGCGCGCAAAGCAGAACGATGTTCGCCGTCAATCGTCAACGTCACATCGTCGCCCAGTTTCACCACGCCGCTTTCGACGCGGCCAATATGCGCGACAACGCCATCGGCTTCTTTCTGCGTGTCGGTGATTTTGATAACTGCGCCAGTCTTGGTCGTGATGACACCCTTGTCACCCATCTGACCGCCGGATTCGCCGTAGAAAGGCGTTTGGTTAACGATGACCTGAATTTCCGCACCCTGCTTCGCTTCAGCCACACGCGCGCCATTTTGCAAGAGCGCCCTGATCTGGCCTTCGGCCTTTTCCGTGCTGTAACCGAGAAATTCAGTTGCGCCAAATTCGTCGTGCAATTCGAACCAGATTTTCGCCGTGCTGGTATCGCCTGATCCTGACCAAGCGGCCCGCGCTGCGGCCTTCTGTTTGGCCATGGCGGCATCAAAACCAGCCACATCCACCTTCTTGCCCTGCCCGCGCAGAACGTCTTGTGTCAGATCGAGGGGGAAGCCGAAAGTGTCATAAAGCTTGAAGGCAACATCGCCTGATAACGGTTTGTTTCCACTTATATTTTTTGTTTCATCATCAAGCAGTTTAAGGCCGCGATCCAGCATCGATCTGAAGCGCGTTTCTTCCAATTTCAGGGTCTCTGTGATCAAAACCTGCGCCTGTACCAATTCGGGATAGGCCGTTCCCATTTGCTTGACCAATTCAGGAACGAGGCGGTAGATCATCGGCTCTTTCGCGCCCAACAGATGCGCATGGCGCATGGCGCGGCGCATGATGCGGCGCAGGACATAGCCGCGGCCTTCGTTGCTCGGCAACACGCCGTCGGCAATCAAAAACGACGTTGCGCGCAAATGGTCGGCGATAACGCGGAAGGAGGGTTTCTGCACCCCCTCAGGATCGATTTTGACCAATTCGGCAATATTGCCGATCAAGGCGCGGAACAAGTCGATGTCATAGTTGGACGGAACGCCTTGCATGATCGCAGCGATGCGTTCCAGCCCCATGCCTGTGTCAACGGACGGACGCGGCAGATTGATACGCCTGCCGTCAGGCAATTCTTCGAACTGTGTGAAGACAAGATTCCAAAATTCGAGGAAACGGTCGCCGTCTTCGTCCGGACTGCCGGGAGGGCCACCTTGCAATTTGTCACCCTGATCGTAGAAAATCTCCGAACACGGCCCGCACGGCCCGACATCGCCCATGCGCCAGAAGTTAGAGTCGGTCGTGATGCGAATGATTTTGTCATCGGAAAATCCGGCGATTTTCTTCCATAACGCCACCGCTTGCTCGTCTTCGTGATAGACGGTGACCAGCAGGTGCTCTTTGTTCATGCCGAAATGCTTGGTAACCAATTCCCACGCGAATTCGATCGCTTCGGGCTTGAAATAATCGCCGAACGAAAAATTGCCGAGCATCTCAAAAAACGTATGATGCCGCGCCGTATAGCCGACATTTTCCAGATCGTTATGCTTGCCGCCCGCGCGCACTGACTTCTGGGCCGTTGTCGCGCGTGAATAAGGGCGTTTTTCGACGCCGGTAAAGACGTTTTTGAACTGAACCATGCCCGAATTGGTGAACATCAAAGTCGGATCGTTGCGCGGCACCAGCGGGCTGGATTCCACATGCGCGTGCCCCTGCGCTACGAAATAATTGATGTAAGTCGAACGGATATCGGCCAGCGTCTTCGTCATAAATTCTGTCCCTGAAAGGTTTTATCTGCAATCAGCAGACGCTAGGAATAGCATATCTTTTGTGGGGACAAAGAGGGTTTTTGAGCAGCTCCGTATACTCGTCATTCCGGCTTTCGCCGGAATGACAATGCTTTTTTTGGCTTATTTTGCCTGCTTCCTCACTTCATACAGCGCAACAGCAGCGGCGTTCGACACGTTCAGGCTGCCGATGGGGCCTTGCGTGGGCAGGCGCGCAAGTTCGTCGCATTTCTGACGCGTTAAATGGCGCAAGCCATCGCCTTCCGCGCCCAGAACCAGGGCCGTGCGGCCGGACAAATCCAAATCACCGAGATTCTTGGCGCCTTCTTCGGCCAATCCGACGCACCAATAGCCAGCTTCGCGCAATTCATCCAGCGTGCGCGCCAGATTGACGACATGGATCATCGGCGTGCATTCCAAAGCGCCGGAGGCCGATTTTGCCAAAACGCCCGTCATCGTCGGCGCGTTACGTTCGGTCATGACAATCGCGCCCGCGCCAAAGGCGGCGGCAGAGCGCAAAATCGCGCCGACATTATGCGGATCCGTCACTTGATCGAGCAGCAAAATTAGATCAGGCGGCGGATCGGCGGCAATGATGTCATGCAACAAAGGATCAACCAAAGGCGCGGTCTCTATGACGATGCCCTGATGTACGCTGCCCGGCGGCGTGATGCGGTCGAGTTCGTCGCGTTCCAGACGCTTCGCATCGGGGCGTTTCAGCAATTCGTCACGCGCTTCGTTCTGCGTCGCTTCGAAAATTTTCTGTCCGGATTCCGTCAGCCATAAACGCGTGATTCGGCGCTTCGGATTCAAATAGGCGGCACGGACGGCATGCAACCCCCAAATCAATACGCAATCGCTTGCAGGTCTAAAATGTTCTTCCTTCGCGATGGGATTTGGTTTGCGGAAAGCGGGTTTTGATCTGGCGTTAAATCTCGGTTTCTCGTCAAACTTCGGTTTTTCTTCAGAGCGGAAGGCAGGCTTGGCTCTTTCGCCGAAATTAGGTTTTTCGCCAAATTTCTTTTTCTCCCCAAATCTTGGTTTCTCGCCAAACCTGGGTCTCGCGCCCAATTTTTGTTTTTCGTCTCGGCGCGGTTTTTCATCTGAACGGAGCGCTGGTTTGGCTCTGTCACCAAACTTAGCTTTGGCATCTCTGCGCGGCATTTCGTTCGAACGAGCATCAGGTTTGCCCTTCGCCCCCTTGTAAAAGAAGGTGGGTTTGGCTCTGCCGCCTTCGCCATCGCGCGATTTTGCGGCGGGCGAGGAAGACCGAAAAGGAGCGCGGGAACGTTCGGATTTATAGGGTTTATTATTTTTCATGCCGCAACTGTAAGGAAAGGATTGACAAAAACAAGCAAAATCCGTTACTTCCCCTTCTCCTTATGCACCTATGGACAGGTGGCCGAGTGGTTAATGGCAGCAGACTGTAAATCTGCCCGCGCGAGCGTACGGTGGTTCGAATCCACCCCTGTCCACCAGCCTTCGCGCGCAAGAGCGCGCTACGGCTTGGCGAGCCAGTCTTTGCAGTCGCGCGAAGCCGGGCTGGTTGCCGCGCTTGCTACGGCTCGGCTAGCCATTTATTTCTCAAAGGCGCAGAGAGCATGAGCGATATGAACGTAAAACTCATTGTAAGTGCCCAGAAGCAAACAGCAAAACTATTCGTTAACAATCAACGCTTAAAAACCTATGTCATCTCGACAGCAGCAAAAGGTTTAGGCTGCGAAAGCGGCAGCAATAAAACTCCCGTCGGCCTCTTCATTGTATCAGAAAAATTTGGCGCCAGTGCCTTACCGGGGACTGTTTTTAAAGACCGTTTGCCAACGGGCGATCGATGGTCAGCAGACACAAGCAATCCCCTTCATGATACGGCGGACGACCTGATATTGACGCGAATCCTGTGGCTCGAGGGATGCGAAAGTCCCAACGCCAATACAAAAGATCGCTTTATTTATATCCATGGCACAAATCATGAAGATCTGCTCGGCACACCCGCTTCTCACGGTTGTATACGAATGAGCAATAAAGAGATTATCGAGCTATTTGATTTAATGCCCAAGGGAGCTCATGTCGAAATACGCTTATAAGCGCTTTAACAAATCTGCGGCAAAAGTCGAAAGCGTATCGTCGCGCGCGCCCATAATCACAATCCGGTCGTCCGCGCGCGCCTGAGACATAATGTAATCGCCGCAAGCGGCTCTGTCTGAGATATAAATGGCTTCACGCCCTTTTTCCTTGATCTCCGCAACGATATCGGAACTGTTGACGCTGCGGTCGGTTGTGCCCCCGAAATAGACAGGGTCGGGCATGACCAAGATGTCCGTTTCCTTCAGATGACTGGCAAAAACGTCGATATATTCCGTCCGCATCAGGTGCAACGGGCCATAGCCGTGCGGTTGAAAGAAGATCAGCAATCGCCCGGGAAAGTCATGCAGCGCCGAAAGAGTCGCCGCGATTTTGTCGGGATTGTGAGCGAAGTCGTCAATAACCGTGACTTTATTTTGCGTGCCGACAATTTCCAACCGCCGCCGGATGCCGGAAAATTTCTCCAATGCCGCTACCGCGCTTGAAACGTCGACGCCCATGACATGTGATGTCGCCAAAGCCGCAAGGGCATTCACCACATTATGGCGGCCGGGAACGCCAAGCCGCACGGGGTATGTCTTCCCCTTGACCTGTAACGTAAACGAAATGCCGTCCGGCGCAGGACGCAGATCGGTGGCAAAAAAGTCGGCCGCGCCGTCTATCAGGGAATAGGTCAAACGCCGTTCCGGCGGCAGGGTGGCGGCAAGATTTTTTACCTCGGTATCATCAAAGTTCAGAATGGCGATTTTTGATCTTTGGATAAAACCGCCAAAAAGATCGCGCAACTCTTCCATCGACTTATGGTCGTGGGCGACATTGTTTAACACCGCCAGGTAAGGCGTGTAATGGACAATGGAGCCGTCGCTTTCGTCAACTTCGGCAACGAATATCTTGCCTGCGCCGACTACGGCGCTGGCAAAAGGTGTGTCCGCCGTGACAAAGCTGTTCATCACCGCGCCATTGACAATGGTCGGGTTTTTGCCAGCTTGGTATAAGATCCAGCCAATCATGCCCGTGGTTGTCGATTTTCCGCTTGTCCCCGCAATGCCTATGGATTGCGGCGAAGCATTGAAAAAATGCGCCAGCAATTCCGCGCGCGTCGTCATTTTCAAACGCAGCGCGCAGGCAGTGCGCACATCGGGTACTTGATCTTCCACGGCGGCGGAAGTGACAAAAATGCTGTTGGAGTCGGTCACACCGCTGCCGTCTTGAGGAAATAAAGCGATGCCACGGCGGCGCAGAAAATCGAACTTTTCCATCGTCCGCCCTTGATCCAGAGATCGGTCGGAACCCGCGATCATTGCGCCAGTTTGTTGCGCGATCAGCGCCAAAGGCAACATGCCGCTGCCACCAATGCCACAGAAGAAATAGGAGGAGATCATTGTGGTTTTTCCTTCTTGAGCTTCAGGAGATGAAACTCTTACCGCCGATTATATTCGGCAACATATCTTAAGATTTTATGATTGTTCTAATTACATCAATAATCGTTACCCCCGCCTACACTATTGCTCCGCGCGGAAAACCTCCCAACGGATGTTGGCTCGCAGCCAAAGTTAAATCGTTTGTCACCTGATCAAGCTGTTTGAATATTACGAAGGAAGCTATCAATCTTACCCTGTAGCGTTTCTGCCTGTTTGGAAAGATCGCCAGAAGTGTTCAACACTTGCGTTGCTGCCGTCCCCGCATCGGTGGCCGCGCGATTAACTCCGGTAATATTGGCGGTAACTTCCCGAGTTCCTGAGGATGCCTGTTGAGCATTCTGCGCAATTTCACGCACGGCAAGATTTTGCTGTTCGACAACATGTGAAATATCGACAGCCATCTTGTTCATCTGTGAAATTGTGACGCCGATCTGGGCAATGGCGTCGACGACGCTTTTGGTGGCACTCTGCATCGTACCAATCTGGGCGCCCACTTCTTCCGTCGCCTTGGCCGTTTGCCCGGCCAGATTTTTAACTTCCGACGCGACAACCGCAAACCCCTTACCTGCTTCACCGGCCCGCGCCGCTTCAATAGTAGCGTTGAGCGCCAGCAGATTAGTTTGACTGGCGATATTGTTAATGAGGTTCATCACGTCGGATATCTTGTTCGTGGCAACTTCGAGGCTGCCCACCGTTTCTTCGGTTGTCTTGGCTTGTGCGACAGCTTGATCGGCGGTCTTTTGCGATTCACTGGTCTGCCGGGCAATTTCAGTCACAGAAGCCGACAATTCTTCCGCAGCCGAAGCCACCGTTGCAACGCTGGCCGAGGCTTCTTCTGCGGCAACGGCCACAGCTGTCGATTGCCGTGAAGTCTCTTTGGAAGTGACCGACATTGATTCGGCTGTGGATCGCATTTTTGTCGCCGCCGTGGCCAATAACCCCATGGCCGAGGTCGCTTCGTTGTGGAAGGCAGCGATATGATCTTCTATTTTCTTCTGCCGCAGTTCTTTGGAGGCATGTTCTTTAGCCGAAACACCCGATAAACGCTCTGCTTCAATGGCAGTTTCCTTAAAAACTTGCAGCGCGTTGGCCATGCCGCCGATTTCATCACCACGCTGAAGAAACGGGACCTCGGCATCATAAGCTCCCTTGGCCAGACTTTCCATTCTGTCCTGCAACTTGTGAAGAGGAAGGACAATGGAAGCAATCAACAGAACGGCGAAAAAGATCCCCAGCGCAACCATAACGAAACCGACAGCTATCACGACGGACTGCATCGCAGCCGCATGACTGAGGGTACTGCTTTTTACGTCAAGGATGCGGTGGTCAACCTGTTCTATCAAGGAGTCCAGCTGCTTTTCTTCCTCGGCAGCGGCCTTACGCATGGGGATTGCAGCCACCATTCGTTCCTGACCAGCTGGCGCAGCGGTAACTACGTGAAAAAGGCGCTGATATTCAGTGGCGCTTTTTGTGAATTGATCTACGGTTTCAATCAAAGCGATATCGTGCGTATTCACGGCAAGGCTGTTGATCTCCCGTCCTTCTTCTAACACTTGTTCTGCAGCGTTGTTGATCGTCCTGACAAGAGATTCATCATCATTGTAGAGGGCGTCCTTTTCATTGCGACGGCCTTGAAGCAAGGTAATTTTGGCGACATTTCCATGTTGCAACATCGAGATTTCATTGTCGATGAGCGCCGAAAATGTCGAGACGGTCGACGAGATGGCGTACCCGGCCACAATTGACAGCAAGAGGACGCCCAGAACAATTGAAAGCATACTCAACTTTATTTTTTGCGAAATGGAAATCGTTCTTAAAATCATCTCACATCCCCCAAGCTATCCATTGAAGTTTCTCAAACGCCCCAAACAACGGCCGACGACAGGGTTTTTCATCTTCCCCGTCGCCGGGTTTTTGTTGAATTACTCCATGGAATATCCCACGTAGTAAATGCCAATCACATCTCCTGACTCTGTCTTAATGGGTTCATATCCTGTGTCATATATCTTGCCCAGAATATCGACCATGCCGTAGAAGGCGGTCCCTTGCTTGATCGCTGCATAAGCTGGGCCGGAAGGATCAAGAACGGATCCAATCGCGCGTTGATTATCTCTCATCACATTTGTGCTTACGCGCACATAGGATGTTCCTTTTTTGGCGAACAGCGTAGCCGTGCCTCCATGCTTGGCCTTGATGGCATCAACGACAGTAAAATCTCCATTGATCTTGGTTGTACCGAAATACAAATCTTCACCATCGAGCTTGGGTTTACCAAGAACAGCCGTTGCCTCTTTCAGGGACTGCATGGCGTCCTTGACTTTAGAAGCGTCGGCAGCAAGCACCGGCGCGGCAACCAACGGAAGCAGCACAGACAAAGCCAAGACCATAAGAATCGCGCGCCTTCCCAAGGCGGCAGCAGCGGAGCGTTGCGTGACAAGGCACGTCGAAAAGCCAAAGCGCATTTTCATAAGTTTTCTCCTGCGATGTTGTCGTGTGAACTGATGCGAGATTTCGCATTGTGAGGATAGGAAGCGAGGAGGATTTTCGCGCCGAAATAGCTAATAGCTGATTAATATGGCTCACATTGTGGTTAGCATTTTTTTCGCTAGTGCATAGTCACGATACCCATGCATGTATTTTGCACCAACTTGGTATGCGATGGCAGGTCTCCAAATCAGGTTGGTGGGTATCCAATCCTGTGAGGGTTTGGCGAGATAGTTTTGATTTAAAGACTGTTCATAAGATGTAGTTGATTTTTATGCTTGCTTGCCTCAATCCTATGACATCCATTCCGGACGCTGCTGGTATGGTTTGCTGAACGCCAACTCTTGAACGCGCCCCTTACATAATGCCCAACAAACTCACCCTCATCGACGGTTCCGGTTTTATTTTCCGGGCTTTTCATGCCTTGCCTCCCATGACGCGTCCCGATGGCACGCCGGTCAATGCGGTCTATGGCTATTGCACGATGCTGAACAAGCTGTTGGAAAATTCAAAGATTTTGAATATCGCGGTCATTTTCGACGCGGCGCGCAAGACTTTCCGCAACGATATTTATCCCGCATACAAAGCACATCGTCCGCCCCCTCCCCCCGAACTGGTGCCACAATTTGCTTTAATCCGCGAGGCGACACGCGCTTATGGCTTGCCCTCGATCGAGGCCCCCAATTACGAGGCCGATGATCTGATCGCTGCCTATGCCAAAGCAGCTGTGGCACAGGGTATGCAAGTCCGCATCGTGTCGTCGGACAAGGATTTGATGCAATTGATCCGCGAAGGCGTCGAGATGTTCGACCCGATGAAATCCATCCCCATCGGCGTTGACGAAGTGTTCAAGAAATTTGGTGTCACACCGGACAAAGTCGTCGAGGTACAGGCTTTGGCGGGCGATAGCACCGATAACATTCCGGGCGTTCCCGGCATCGGCGTTAAAACGGCGGCGGAACTTATCAACGCCTATGGCTCTGTGGAAAATCTGCTGGCCGAAGCGGCCAACATCAAACAGCCCAAACGCCGCGAAGCCCTGATGCAAAACGCCGAGCTGGCGCGCATTTCGCGCAGGCTGGTGCTGCTGGACGAAAATGTTCCCCTGCCCGTTCCGATTGACACCTTGAAGTGGGAGAAGGATCATCACGATGAACTGAGCGCGTTTTTTAAGGCACAGAATTTTAAGTCGTTGCTGACGAAGCTAAGCGAGGGAAAGAGGGAATTAGGGGAAGAAAGGGAGTCAGGGGAAACGAAGAAATTTGCCCCCGTCCTACCTCATTCCCCTGTTTCCCTTCCTTCCCCTGATTCCCCTCCCTACGAACTCGTCCAAACCGAAGAGCGTTTGAAATGGTGGATCGAGGCCGCGCGGTCCAACGGATATGTGGCCATAGACACGGAAACGGATTCCTTGACCGCCTGCACGGCAAAACTGGTCGGCGTGTCTTTAGCGATTGCGCCAGGAAAGGCTTGCTATATTCCGGTGGGGCATATCGATCCGCAAACAGCACCCACAGACGGCGGATTTTCTTTTGGCGGTGATGAAGCGCCGCCGCAGATCCCGCTTAAAACCACCGTCAAGCTGTTACGCGATTTGCTGCAGGATACTGCCACGCTGAAAATCGCGCACAATCTGAAATATGATGCGCAAGTGCTCGGGCAGCACGGGATGGTTATCGAACCCTATGACGATACGATGCTGCTGTCTTACGTATTGGCGGCGGGTCTACATGGGCACGGGCTTGATGAATTGGCCATGATGCATTTCCAGCACAAAATGATTTCCTTTGATGAAGCCACCGGCACCGGCAAGAGCAGGATTACTTTCGACCGTGTGCCCTTGGACAAAGCCACGGATTATGCTGCCGAAGATGCCGATTTTACTTTGCGCCTGTGGTTGTTGCTTAAGCCGCAAATTGCGCAGCAGCATGTCACGCGCGTTTATGAGCGCATCGAAAGACCGATTGTGCCAGTCGTCGCCGCAATGGAAACATGGGGCATACGCATCGATCCGGAAATTCTGCGTAAGCAAAGCCATGGTTTTGCTTTGCGCCTGCAAAAGTTGGAAGGCGAAATTCACGCACTGGCAGGACACACCTTCAATGTCGGATCGCCGCAACAGTTAGGCAATGTGTTGTTCGCCGAAATGGGTTTGCCGGGAGGCGTGAAGGGCAAAAACGGGGCTTATTCGACTGCTTCCGACATCCTTGAACCGCTGGCCGATGCAGGACATGAGGTCGTCGTCAAGCTATTAGACTGGCGCAGCGTCGCAAAATTAAAATCGACTTACACGGATGCGTTGCCGCAGCAGATCAGCGCGAAGACGGGGCGCGTGCACACGTCATATTCGTTGGTGGGCGCGGCAACGGGTCGTTTGTCATCGACCGATCCCAATTTGCAAAACATCCCCATCCGCACCGAAGATGGGCGCGCCATTCGCCGCGCTTTTGTCGCCGAGGACGGCTATACGTTGCTGTCCGTCGATTACTCGCAAATCGAATTGCGTTTGGCGGCGGCAATGGCTGGCATTACCGCGCTTGTTCAAGCGTTCCGCGACGGCGTCGATATTCATGCGCTGACGGCGAGTCAATGTTTTGGCATTCCGCTGAAAGATATGACGGCGGATAAACGCCGCGCCGCCAAAGCAATTAATTTCGGCATCATCTACGGCATCAGCGGCTTTGGCCTCTCAAAACAGATCGGCATATCGCCGTCGGAAGCGAACGACTTTATCCGCCAGTATCTCGATCGTTTTCACGAACTGCGCGACTGGATGGAGGCAACAAAAACCTTCGCCCGCACCAACGGCTATGTCGAAACTTTGTTCGGACGGCGTGTGCATGTCGCGGGCATCGGGGAAAAAATAGCGGCGCGGCGTAATTTTGCCGAACGGCAAGCGATCAACGCGCCGTTGCAAGGCACGGCGGCGGATATTATGAAACGTGCGATGATCCAAGTCCTCCCCGCCTTGCAAGAAGCCAAACTCGGCGCAAGATTATTGCTGCAAGTGCATGACGAGTTGGTATTCGAAGTGCCGTTGAGCGAGCTTGAGGCAACAACCAAGCTTGTTAAACAAGTGATGGAAAATGCCCCCGCACCCGCCGCATCGCTGAGCGTGCCTCTAGTGGCAGAAGCCGGACATGCGGCAAATTGGGCAGAAGCGCATTAGGCACGGCAATTCTTTTTTAACCAATCCTACCTATATTAAAATGTCCAAGATAATTGGGGGGCTGGCTGCATGTTCAGTTTCATACGTAATTTTATTAACGCCGATGACGGCACGACGGCCATCGAATATGGGCTGATCGTCTTGGTTGTTTTTCTGGTGATTGTCGCCAGCGTAAATCTTTTGAGTCAGAATGTTATAAACACGCTGTACAACAATATCGCGATGATCCTCTAAACATCCTCGTCCTGGTCTGTCTGGCGCATTGATTGCTTATACGCTAGAAACCTTTCATGCAACTTTCTCCCCATAAAGTTTTCGGCCAAACGGCGCAAGACACGAAAAATCTGGAAAAAGCCAGAACGGCTTGCCGCACGGCTTTGCGCGCCAAGCCTTACGACATTGATTGCATGAACGCGTTGGGTTTAATCGAATGCCAGTTGGGCAATCCATCCGCCGCCAAGCAATGGTTCAAGAAGGCCGTGGGTCTCAAACCGGACCGTGCGGAAATTCAAGCCAATTACGGTTTTGTCCTGATCGAGGAAGAAGAATATGCCGAGGCGATTGTCACACTGAGACACGCGGTCGCGTTGGCTCCGCGTCATATCGAAGCCGCATATCATCTGGGGCTTGCGCTGAGCAAAACGGGACAGCTTGATGAAGCCGCCGCCGTTTATCGGCAAGTGCTCATCTTGAAGCCCGATTATGTCGAAGCGCTAAACAGTCTCGGCAATCTTCTTTTCGATCAAGGCAAGCCGCGCGATGCTATAGTGTGTTTCCAACGCGCGCTGGCTGTAAGGCCGGATTACGTCATGGGCTATAATAATATGGGCTTGGTGCTAGCCGCGTTAGGTGAGCTGGACGATGCCGAGGCACAATACCGCAAAGCGATATCCCTGATGCCAAATTATCCGGAAGCGCATAATAATCTTGGCGTCGTTTTTGCGCAGCGCGGCAAGTTTGAGGAAAGTATCGGTTGTTATCAACAAGCCTTGGCGCTGCGCCCCGATTATCCCGAAGCGCACAACAATCTCGGCAATGCGCTGAAAGATTGCGGACAAATCGAAGATGCCATCACCCATTATGAAAAGGCGTTGCGTAAACAGTCCTCGCCCGATTATCGGCACAATCTGGCACTAGCCCAATTGGCAGTAGGGCAATTCGATCAAGGCTGGCGCAATTACGAAGCACGCTGGCAGACGAAAGCTCTTACACACGTGTTCCGCAATTTCACGCAGCCGCAATGGCAAGGCGAAGAGGCCGTAGGTCGCACGATCCTTGTTCACGCAGAACAGGGCTTCGGTGATACGCTGCAATTTTGCCGTTATGCGCCGTTAATCAAGGCGCGGGACATGCGTGTTATCATGGAAGTCCCACCCGCTCTCGTAAAAATTATTGGTTCACTGGACGGCGTCAATCAGGTTATCGCTGAAGGACAAGATTTGCCGGATTTCGATTTGCATTGCCCGATGATGAGCTTGCCGCTCGCCTTCGCCACCAAACTCGGCACCATACCGGCCAGCATTCCCTATCTGGCCGCCGATCAAAAAGATGCGGCGGCTTGGCAGTCACGCCTGCCGGATGCCAAAGGCGCTTTACGCGTCGGACTAGTATGGGAAGGAAACGCGCGCACACAAACACAAGATCTCGCAGCCGCCAACCGCCGCCGTTCAATCGCGCCGGAATTGCTCGCCCCGATCATCGAAGTGCCGGGCGTGCAATTTTACAGCTTGCAGAAAGTCGGCGCGCCTGCGCCGGAACATTTCGGCCTGATTGACACTATGTCTGAGTGCAATGATTTCGCCGCCACCGCCGCACTGATTGCCAATCTCGATCTGATTATAAGCGTCGACACGGCGGTTGTTCATTTGGCCGGAGCGATGGGCAAGCCAGTCTGGGGCTTGAACCGATTCAGCGGCTGCTGGCGCTGGCTGCGAGGTCGGGAAGACAGCCCGTGGTATCCGACCTTGCGGCTGTTCCATCAAAAAAGCGCAGGCGACTGGAAGAACGTTATCGAACAGGTGCGGTCCGCATTGATGCGGCGCGTAGCATAGCCGGCGCATCATATGGTTGCGGCTGAAACCAAGTTTGTGAATCAAAAAAATCACACTCATTCATTATTAATTTCCGTGGCCGATACAGCCTGAGAATCACTTGTTTTCTCAAAATGTCGGTACTAGCGTTTTTGCACGTTTCGATAGCGTTCAAAAATCAAGGAATATTTTAGAGCGAATATTCCTTACAGTGAAAGGCGTAATGACATGAGTAGTGATGCGTTATTGGCTTCGGATCCTGTCTCTCAACTTTCTCTGGCAATCGAAAAGTCCTTAGGGAAAAAAGATTCCCTCAAAGCTGCCGCAGAAGACATAACCTCTCAGCAGCCCTCCATCCAAGAATTGATATCACGAGCAACCACGCAGGACCTTTATTTCGCGCTCGCCCCGCTTGCCCTCAAACGGCTGCTGGCGGCAAAAGAAGAAACGCAAGAACGTTTTGCCGGACGCAAACACGCTTTTTATCTTTCCATGGAATGGCTCATGGGGCCGCAAATGGACACGGCGCTTGTTGCAAGTGGCCTTTTTGAACTCATTCAGAAATTGCTAGGAGACGAGCGCTTGCAACAGCTCCTCAGTTTTGCGCGCGATCTCGGTATTGGCAATGGTGGCCTAGGACGGTTGGCAGCATGTTATATCGAAGCGGCAGCCCAGCAAGACCTGCCGGAGAAAGGTTATGGTTTGTGGTTTAAGAAAGGCTTCCTCTATCAAAAAATTGGAGCTCATGGCCAGCAAATCGAGGAAGATGATCCTTGGCTTGAAACCGGCGGCATATGGGCCATCACTCAATCCCATCCGGTGGATGCGCAAAATAAACCCATAATGGTCAGATTTGGCGGCAGGATTGAAGTAGAACATCAGCCCCCCTCCCCCGAACATCCCTATGGATTTGAGGTACATAAATGGGTGGATACACTTGATGTTCCCACTATGCTGCACAATCTTCTTGTGCCGAGCGATGACGGGAAAACGGTTCTTCCGCTCGGTCTTTGGGCTGTAACTCCTGGCTTTGACTCACAGCATTACCTTGCTGGTCCTGTAAACCGGATTAACGACCGTCTCTATCCTGACGAAAGCACCCGAGAAGGCAAGAAACAGCGGTTAGTGCAGGAATTTTTTCTCTCATCTGCGTCGGTGCAAGCCACCATCACATACCATGAAAAGATATTCGGCATCGGCCATCTGGAAAATCTGGATGAAACAGCCGCGATGCAGTTGAACGATACGCATCCGGCGCTTGCGATTCCTGAACTCATCCGCATTCTGCATGATGAACGCGGCATGGGGTGGAAGAAAGCCACACAGGTCGTGCGTAAGGTGTGTTTCTATACCAACCATACCCTGGCTCCTGAAGCGCTCGAGAAATGGGATCGCAATCTGTTTGCCGAAATCCTGCCACGCCACATGGAAATTATCGAAGGACTAAATAATGATTTGATGCAAGAATTCGACGCTAAGGCCAATGCCGATACGAGCGGAGATTTGTGGACTCTTCGCGACGGCGTGAAGCTTATCGACAATGAGGGCGTTCACATGGCGCGCATGTCGGCCGCTTTCACGAAAATGACAAACGGTGTGTCGAAATTACATTCTGAACTTGTAAAGAAAACACTTTTCCCCGGCCTTGCCGCAATGGGCAGGACTTTTTGGAATGTCACAAATGGCATATCCCCGCGGCGGTGGCTTCAACTGGCAAACCCGAGGCTGTCACACCTGCTAACGGAAACCGTGGGCGACGAATGGAAAAATGATCTCGGGACACTTGTAGAAAAGTTGGAGCCGTTTCAGGAGGACAACGTCTTTCTGACAAAATTGAACGCAGTTAAAAAGAAAAACAAAAAGGCTTTAGCGGCTCTGATTCTGCAGGAAAACGGAGTTGTCATTGATACTGACGCTTTGATTGCATGCCACACGAAGAGATTGCACGAATATAAAAGGCAGGCCCTCACACTCTTTGTAACTGTCGCCCAATATCTGGACATCCTCGCCCATCCGGATAAGGAACGCCCTAAGCTCGTCAATCTGTTCGCCGGAAAAGCCGCCCCCAGTTACAAATATGCCAAAGACTGCATAACCCTGATCAATTGGCTGGGAAATAAAATCAACAATGACCCTATAATCGGAGACAAGCTTAAGACCGTTTTTGTCAGCGACAATAGCGTATCCAGAACGCAGACCTTTGTCTCCGCCTCCGACATCTCCGAGCAAACCTCGATGGCGGGAATGGAAGCTTCCGGTACTGGCAATATGAAATACTCCCTCAATGGTTCGTTGACGGTGGGAACGGAAGACGGCGCCAATATAGAAATCGGCGCATACGCCGGAAGCGATCATTTCTTCTTCTTCGGCTTGAATGAAAGAGAAGTAGAGGTGATCAAAACCTTAAGCCCAGAAGAATACAAAAGGCGTTATGTGGAAGGCGATGACAATGCCCGTCTGCGCGGCGCGCTTGAATATTTGTCGCAGAATCTCGCCTGCGACAGTGATCCGGAAATATCGCGTCTTGCCTATATGGCGAATAATATTCTGGCCGGTAAGGACAAATGGCTGGTCGCCGCTGACTTTAACGATTGCTGGGATAAGCATGAGCAAGCGCACGCCCTTTACTTGAAACCATTGGCTTGGGCGAAGGAAGCATTGATCAACATTAGAGCTGGAGCCAAATTCTCGGCCATCGGTTCCGTCATGCAGTATTACGAGCAATGGACGAAAGCATCGCATGACGCAGCTTTGGAACCAGAGCCTGCGCCGCAGCCTCCTGCTGACTATGTCCAATCCCCCGTTGTAGAATCGCAGCAACTCAGCCTCGCCTAGTCACAGGCAAAAGCGCAGGAATTAAGGACTGTTTGGCCCTTGCCACGTTTGTGTTTTTGTTAGAATAGCAATTGTTTTCAGTCAGTTATGTTTATTCGCCCCATTATTCTGGCCTTGAGTGATAACTTATTGCTCTAACCTATTGATTGTGTTATTTCCAACACCCTCTGGTCGCTGTTGTGCGGCCTCCAGATGGTGTCTTTTGTCTTTGATGTTCTTAAACTTTTACTCCCTGAGGAGGGATGCTTCGTGCAAGTTCTCGTCCGTGATAACAATGTTGACCAAGCGCTCCGCGCGCTGAAGAAGAAGCTGCAACGCGAAGGCGTGTTTCGCGAAATGAAGCTGCGCCGCAATTACGAGAAGCCCTCGGAACGCAAGGCGCGTGAGAAATCCGAATCCGTCCGCCGCCAGCGCAAAGTCGAGCGCAAACGCAAGGAGCGCGAAGGCTTTTAAGATAGGGGGAAGATTAAGGGGAAGTTAGGGAAAGGCAGGGATAGATACCCTTCATTCCCCTCCCTTCCCCTTCTGTTTCTTCCCTCTCTCTGTCCCCCTTCGTCCATGCCCGAACTCTCCATCATTCTTCCCTTCCATAACGAGTCCGCCAGTGTTCATCACCTGTTGGCTCGGCTTTATCCGGTGCTCGGCCAACTGGGCCTGAGTTATGAAATTATCTGCGTCGACGACGGCAGCTCGGACAATACCTTCGCGACGCTGGTTCACGAACGCCAATTCGATCAAAGATTGAAAGTCGTCCGCTTCGCCCGCAATTTTGGCAAAGAAACTGCCCTCACCTGTGGTCTTCATATGGCCAAAGGCCGTGCCGCCATCACGATGGACAGCGACCTTCAACACCCCCCCGAAGTCATCCCTGAATTGCTCAAGAAATGGCGCGAGGGATATGAGATCGTCTATGCCACGCGCGCCAGCCGCAAAACCGACAGTCTGCAACATCGTTTATGCTCGCGCGCGTTTTACGCCGTGTTCCGCATGATTGCCGATATCCAGATGCCCGAAGGTGCAGGCGATTTCTGCCTGATCGACCGCAAGGCGATCGACGCCATCAACGCCATGCCGGAACGCAACCGTTTCATGAAGGGCTTGACGGCGTGGGTCGGGTTCAAGCAAGGGACAGTGCCGTTCGAAGTCGGCTTGCGCGACAGCGGCCATTCGCATTGGAATTTTTTCCGCCTCATCCGCTTCGCTTTTGACGGCCTGTCGGCGTTCAGTACACTGCCATTGCGCATATGGACATGGTGCGGTGCGCTGGTATCTTTTGCCGCTATGGCCTATGCGTTTTACTTGATCCTCGACACGTTGATTTATGGCGTCAGTGTTCCCGGCTTTGCTTCGTTGATGGTCGGCATTCTATTTCTGGGCGGCTTGCAATTGCTCAGCCTCGGCTTCATCGGCGAATACATGGCGCGGATTTTCACCGAGGTAAAAGCGCGGCCATTGTATTTCGTTTCCGAACGCGTCGGCTTCGATAGCGAGAAATGAGCGAGGAAAGCCGCCTCTCCACCGATATGTATGTCAGCGCCCATGCGCGGCTAGCCGAACGCGAAGGCGTGCCGATGACAGTTATCCGTCGAGGCGACGCCTCCAGCGGCACATTGATCCTGAAAATAAACCTGCTGAACGGCACGGCGCGGGTTTTAATCGAGGCGCGCTATGACAATAACCGCGTCTGGACCCCCGCAACCCATACCGACCCGATGAGCGAGGCCGACGCCGACGCCTATCTCGCCCGCCAAACCTCTATCGATCCTGACGCATGGCTGATCGAAATCGAGGATAAAAAGGGCAGGATTTGGTTTCCGGGCAAGGTCGTTAATGTATTGTGAGTTTAACTGTATTATGATGCTTGTGAACGAAAAGGCACTTTATCCATGTTCGTTGACACTGATGAGTATGCAAAACGCCTCAAATCTGCGGGCGTCCTTAACCCGCTTTCTGAGTCAGCAAAAATTATAGACCTTGTCAGGGGCACAAGGGGGGAAAGCTTTGCTCCCAGCAGAACAATTGAGATAAGCAAGGAAGAAAACAAGAGAATCACAGAACTCATTGCAAAACGTGCTCAACACATTCCTCTCTCGCGTTTGACGGGACTGTTTCAGTTTTCCGATATTGAGATTGAAATCTGCGACGGAGTCTATGCTCCTGACCTCGGAACGGAAACTATGGTTGATTATGCAGCCCAACTTCTAGAGGGAAAAGAGCCCAAACGAATATTGGATTTAGGCACAGGATCGGGGTGTATATTGCTCGCCCTTTTGTTCGCATTGCCCCAAGCAACAGGTTTGGGAGTCGATAATTCCGAAAAGGCCATTGCGCTCGCACAAAAGAACGCCATAAAAAACTCTTTACAAAATCGTGCGGAATTTTGTCTTGGAGAGTGGTCAGATGGAGTTAACGAGACTTTCGATTTGGTCATTTCTAATCCACCCCGCGTGGCAACGGACAACATTGACCTTCTCTTGCCGGAATTGCGCAACCACGATCCTCGCGAAAGTTTAGACGGTGGCAGTGACGGAATGAACTTTTTTAGAAGATCAGCAGAAGATTTTCATAGAATCGCAAAAAAAGATGCCTTCGGTTTGTTTCAGGTCGGTCCTATGTATGCTCAATCAGTCGAACAGCTATTTCAGGATCATGGACATCACGGCATCCAAGTAAAGCTCAATTCCCTTAAACAACCCGCATGTCTTTTCGTTGTTAACGAATGGAAGAAATAATCGTTTTATGAAAAGTCGGAGCCAAGCGAACGTGTTCCGCCGGATTCAGGTTTGGATCCGCCCTGTATCGGCAACGCCGTGTCGAAACGACACGCTCTGTTTAATACCCGCTGACTAATAACCTTTTCAGAGTTTTCATTTCTTCAAGCGCCCTGCCCGTGCCGAGCGCGACGCAGGACAGCGGATCTTCGGCGACGGAGACAGGCAAGCCCGTCGCATGGCGCAGAACGAGGTCGAGGTTGCGCAAGAGCGCACCGCCGCCCGTCAAAACGATGCCCTTATCAACAATATCGGCGGCAAGTTCAGGCGCGGTGTTTTCCAAAGCGACCTTGACCGCTTCCAAAATCGCGCTGACAGGTTCGGCAAGACTTTCCGCGACTTGGCGTTCGGTAATGACGATTTCCTTGGGCACGCCATTCATCAAATCGCGTCCTTTGATCTCGCTCACGCGGCCTTCGCCGTCTTCGGGCGGGCAAGCGGAGCCGATTTCTTTTTTGATGCGTTCAGCGGTGCTCTCGCCGATCAGCAAGTTATGATAACGGCGAATGTAATTGATAAT